>Ga0209415_10000660_pt1 | contig 64380 bp, 68 predicted proteins | sample PeaSoiSIISIP2007_FD_187696 | JGI IMG/M metagenome (GOLD analysis project Ga0209415, IMG submission 187696) | Peat soil microbial communities from Weissenstadt, Germany - SII-SIP-2007 (SPAdes) (version 2) | ecosystem: Environmental > Terrestrial > Soil > Wetlands > Peat | place: Germany...
CCGGCTACACCTACAAGAACGCGAAGCTGATCGCCGCGGCCACGAACTACTGGGCCGCCAACCCCTGGGTCGGGGAGCTTTATCCCGATACCGCCTTCGCGGGCGCGAACGGCTGGGCCGCCATCGGCAACCTGCCCACGGGCGCGTCGGCCACGACCGGCTTCTACCGCGCGGACTACACGACGGTCTTCGGCGTCGGCAACAGCACGTTCAGCTACCTGTGGAAGCCCGAGAAGCGCGTCGGCCCCATCGGCGCGCCGTCGTATCTGGACGCGTCCCCGCTCGGCAACGGCGCCTCCTGGTTCCAGCACAGCGGCGTCGGCGGCGACACCTGCCCGCTCACGGCGGTCGGTTCGGCGATGAGCTCCGTCTTCAACTATCCGCTCCTGCCCTCGCTGACGGCCACGCGTCCATGGCAGATGAACAGCGGCGCCTCGCAGCCGCCGCAGTGGAACACCTCGACCTATATCACTCAGTACACGTCGAGCAGCATCGTGTCCACGAACTACTCGGACACCACCACTCCGGCCCTGACGTGCAGCGGCTTGGTCAAGATCGTGCCCACGACCGCCGGCACGCTGCAGGGGGCCTATCTGGCCGTCAACGGCGTGCCCGCCCAGACGAGCTTCGGCTCCAACGACATCGCCCAGCTCTCGCTGGTCACGATGCTCTACGGCTTCCTGCAGGCGGGCGCCGGCACCAACGTCGACCCTGTCACGGTTCCCGGCGCGATCCACCAGATACCGCTCGTCGCGATCAGCACGCCGTCGGTCTCCCAGCAGTTCGTCAACCCGACGAGCGTGACGATCGGCTGGGGCGCGGGCTGGACGCGCTGGGGAGGCCAGCCCTACCTCCCGTCCTACCCGGTGGGGTTCACGGACCCGTCGGTCGCGCTGAACTACAACGTCAAGTACTCCCAGGACAACGGCGCCACGTGGAAGTTCGTCGGCGACAATACCCCGGCGCAGTGGGGCGTCTTCAACAGCACCGAGGCCGCCACGACGGTCAATCCCACGGTCTGGAACGTCTCGAACACCGCGATGTTCCCGCAGGGCTACTACCTGTTCGACGTCGAGGGCTACCGCGGCAGCCAGTTCCCTCTCCATTTCACTTACGAGGAGCAGCAGCTCTTCATCCAGCGATGAGGCTTCCCCGATCGAGCCGGCGCGGCACGTCCTTGACCGAGGTCATCATCGTGACCGCCATGATCGCGATCATGGCGACGGCGATGTCGTCGCTCATCATCGCGGTCCAGCGCTCGTTCTCGAGCTACGAGGCCTCGAGCGGCATCCAGACGTCCGCGCAGGCCGCGCTGAACAGCATCATGACGAACCTGATCCAGTCGAAGCGGCTGTTCGACGCGACGGCCGACCCGGCCTGGCTCACCGCCGCGGAAACCGCGGGCGCGCCGACCGGAGGGCCCGCGATCATGCCCGGGTCCCGGCTGCCGACCATCCAGGTCGGCGGCTCCTTCTCGCCCTCGTCGAGCACCTTCTCGCCGTCCTCGGTCGGCAACCAGCTCTACTTCCTCAGTGTCGACCCCCCGCAGAGCATGACGATCGCCAATCAGAGCGGCACGATGCTGCCCGCGCTCATCGACGCCTATCACTTCAACTTGTACTACCTCACCTACGGCTCCGGCGCCGGCTTCGCCGGCTCCCCGCCGATCGCCCTGCAGCAGTGGCAAAGCGTCAGCTTCGCCGACTACCAGGAGATGGCGAACCTCGCCGACGGGGTCATGACCATCAACGCGGCCGCGGCCATGTGGGCCGCCGGCTACCGCTACGCGATCGACACCACCACCGCGGCGGCGATCAACGGCTTCTACAGCATCAACGCGGCCGGGCTCATGTCCGTGATCGGGCCGGTCGTCCCGCTCAAAAGCACGAAGCCGATGATCAAGATCCTGACCGGCGTGTCGGGCTACAGCTATCATTACAGCGTCTCCCCGAACACGACCGCCGCCTTCACGCACCTTTATCCGGTCCCCGTCTTCGCCACCGCCGCGGCTCCCTTCCCGGCCGGCTTCGAGACGATGATCGTCGGGTCGAACTCGGCGCGCCAGGTCTACGCGCGGCTCGTGCTCGTCGCCGGCGGCGCGTTCAAGGGCTACAAGGCCACGGGGCCCAACGTGTCCGCCACCGTCCGCGACCAGTACTGAGCCGGGGCGCCTCCTCCAGGCCGCGTTGATTCCCGACGGAAACTTTGGTATGATGTTCGCCTACCTTTCAGGAGACCTATGTACGCGATCATCGAGACGGGCGGAAAACAGCTTTGGGTCGTTCCCGGCGAGACCGTCAAGGTCGAGAAGCTGGAGGCCGAGGCCGGAGCGAAGCTGACGTTCGACGCGCTCTGGGCCGTCGGCGACGCGAAGGAAGGCTCGGAGCCGGCGTACAGCCGGCAGGCCAAGGTCACGGCGGTCGTCGTCAAGCAGGACCGCGGACCCAAGATCATCGTCTTCAAGAAGCGCACGAAGAAGGCGTACAAGAAGACGAAGGGCCACCGTCAGTGGCTCACCTACCTGAAGATCGAGAACATCTCCCTCAACTAACATGGCCCACACAAAAGCACAAGGCTCCAGCTCCAACGGCCGCGACTCCCACGGCCAGCGCCTCGGCGTCAAGCGCTACGGCGGCGAGGTCGTCAAGGCCGGCATGGTCATCATGCGCCAGCGCGGCACCAAGATCCTTCCCGGCCTGAACGTCGGCGTCGGCAAGGACCACACGCTCTTCGCCAAGGTCAACGGCGTCGTCTATTTCGAGTGGGCCAAGAAGGACAAGAAGCAGGCGTCCGTCCGCCCTCTCGCCGCGAAGTAAGCTCCGCCCGCGCGGAGCGCGAAAAACGGCGGCCGAGCGCGCAAGCGCCGGCCGCCGTTGCGCTTCCAGCTCCATGAACTTCATCGACAAGGTCCGCGTCTTCGCGGCCGCCGGCGACGGCGGCGACGGCTCCCTGTCGTTTCGGCGCCTGAAGTTCCTGGAGTTCGGCGGCCCCAACGGCGGCGACGGCGGCAAGGGCGGAGACATCTGGTTCGAGGCCTCCGCGCGCCTCACGACCCTGATGGACCTGCACTTCAAGCCGCACTTGGAGGCCAAGCGCGGCGGCCACGGCAAGGGCTCTACGAAGAAGGGCGAGGACGGCGGAGACCTCGTCGTCCAGGTTCCGGCCGGCACCGTCGTCTACCGCGGCGGCGCGATCGTCGCCGACCTGCACAAGGACGGCCAGCGCTTCCGCGCGGCGGCCGGCGGCCGCGGCGGCCGCGGCAACTACTCGTTCAAGACGCAGAGCAACGTCTCGCCGCGCGTCGCCGAGAAGGGCGCGCCCGGCGAGAAGACCGTGCTGGACCTGGAGCTCAAGCTGCTGGCCGACGTGGGGCTCGTGGGCTTCCCGAACGCGGGCAAGTCCAGCTTCCTCGCGCGCGTGACGCGCGCGCGGCCGAAGGTCGCCGACTACCCGTTCACCACGCTCGCGCCGAACCTCGGCGTCGCCTGGCACAAGAACGTCAGCTTCGTCGTGGCCGACATCCCGGGCTTGATCGAGGGCGCGTCGGACGGCAAGGGGCTCGGCGTGCAGTTCCTGCGCCACGTCGAGCGCACGCGCGTGCTGGTCCACCTCGTCGACCCGCTCGGCTACATGGGCGAGGAGCCGCTTCCGGGCGTGAAGACGATCGAGACCGAGCTGAAGGGCTTCAGCGCGCGCCTGGCGGTTAAGCCGAAGATCCTCGTCGTCAACAAGATGGACCTGCCCGAGGGCGCCGCCGTCCTCAAGGCGTTCAAGAAGAAGTACCGCGACCGCGTCCTGCCGATCTCGACGGCGACCGGGGCGGGCGTGGACGCGCTCCTCGACCGCGTCATCGAGGAGCTCTCCAAGCACGACGGCCCCGAGCACTTCGAGGACCGCGTGCCCTCCGAGGCCCTGCACAAGGTCGAGCAGGGCTTTACCATAAACGACCTCGGCGGGGGCGTCTTCCAGCTGCGCGGCCGCTTCGTCGAGCGCGCGAGCGCGATGCTGGACGTGAGCCTGCCCGAGGCGATCTGGCGCTACCAGTCCGCGCTCAAGCGCATCGGCGTGGACCGCGCGCTCAAGAAGGCGGGGATCCGGAACGGAGACCGCGTGCGCTGCGGCAGCTTCGAGTTCGAGTGGTCGGACGCGCCGCTGCGCAAGCTGCCGGCGAAGAAGGGCGACAAGCGCACGCGCATCGGGGTCGGCAAGAAATGAGCGGCACGGTCAAGGAGTACGAGGCGCGCCTCCTCGACGCGTCCGACATCGCGGGCGCGTACCGCTTCTGCCAGGAGCTGGCCAACCGCCACTACGAGAATTTCCCGGTCGCCTCGCGCCTGATGCCGAAGCGCCTGCGCCGCCACGTCGCCGCGCTGTACGCGTTCGCGCGCATCGCCGACGATTTTTCCGACGAGCCCGAGTACGAAGGCGTCCGGCGCGAGCGCCTGCTCGACTGGCGCCGCCAGCTGGCGGAGATCGGCTCGAAGCCGCCGACGCACCCGGTTTTCCTCGCTCTCGGCCAGACCCTGCGCGAGCTGGACATCCCGAAGCAGCCGTTCGACGATCTTCTCTCGGCCTTCCTTCAGGACACGGAAAAGAGCCGCTACGCGACCTTCGACGAGGTGCTCGACTACTGCCGCCGCTCGGCCAATCCCGTCGGGCGCATCGTGCTGATGATCCACGGCTACCGCGACGAGGAGCTGTTCCGCTACTCCGACGCGATCTGCACCGCGCTCCAGCTCGCGAATTTCTGGCAGGACGTCTCGGTGGACCTCCTCAAGGACCGCGTCTACATCCCCGAGGAGGACTTCAAGACGCACGGCTACTCCGAGGCGGACCTGCGCATGGGCGTGTACAACGAGCGCTTCAAGAGCCTGATGAAGTTCGAGGTCTGCCGCGCGCGCGCGCTGTTCGAGCAGGGGCGGCCGCTGCCGTCGCGCCTGTGCTGGCCGCTGTCTCTCGAGATACGCCTGACCTGGCTGGGCGGGCGCCAGATCCTCAAGCTGATCCACCGCCTCGATTTCGACGTCCTGCGTTCGCGCCCGAAGCTGCAGAAGCGCGATTGGATTCCGCTCCTCGCCCGCGCGCTCGTCGGCGCATGAGCGGGGCGGAGCGCAAGTCGAACTTCTTCCTGGGCTTCCTGCTCCTGCCGCGCGCCAAGCGCGAGGCGCTCGCCGCGATCTACGCGTACTGCCGGCTCATCGATGACATCGTCGACTCGGGCACGCTCACCAAGGACGAGGCGCGGCGCATGCTGGACTTCTGGCGCGCCGAGATCGGCCGCCTGTTCGACGGCCGGCCCACGCACTCGATCGCGCAGGCGCTCGTCCGTCCGATCGCCGACTACAAGATCCCGCGCGAGCCGTTCGACGAGATGATCCGCGGCTGCGCGCTCGATCTCGAGAACGCGCGCTACGAGACGATCGAGGACCTCGAGAGCTACATGCGCGGCGTCGCGTCCTCCGTCGGGATCATGTGCGTGCACGTCTTCGGCTGGAAGCACACGTCCCGCGAGAGCATGCTCGACTTCGCGACCACGTTCGGCTACGCGTTCCAGCTCACGAACATCATCCGCGACGTCGGCGCCGACCTGGAGCTCGGCCGCGTCTACCTGCCGCTGTCCGAGATCCGCGCCTGCGGCTACTCGGTCGAGCGCCTGACCCTGCGCGACCACGGCCCCGGCTTCGACCAGCTGATGATGGGGCAGTACAACCGCGCGAAGACCTACTACCGCCGCGCGCGCAACATGGTGGATTTCCGCGACCGCCCGTCGCTCCTTCCCGCCGAGGTCATGGCCCATATTTACGAAGGACTTCTCGACGAGATCAAGAACCAGCACTTCCGCGTGCTGTATCAGAAGACGAGCCTCCCGAGGCACCGCAAGCTCGTTCTCGCCGCGCGCGCGTGGCTGTACTGCTATGGCCTCGGGCACTGAGCGCGCCGACGTCCTGATCCTCGGCGGCGGCTTCGCGGGCCTGTCGGCCGCGGTCCGGCTGGCGCAGGCGGGGCGCCGCGTCGTCGTGCTGGAAAAAAAGCCGCACGGCGGCGGTCGCGCGTACTCGTTCGCCGAGTCCGGCCTCGCCGTCGACAACGGCCAGCATCTGTTCATGGGCTGCTACCGCGCGACGCGGCGCTTCCTGAAGCTGATCGGGACCGAGGACCGGCTCGAGATCTATCGCGACGTCGTCGTCGACTACGCCGAGCCGGGGGGGCGCCGCGACCGCCTGAGCTGCCCGTCCTGGCTTCCCGCGCCGCTGCACCTGGCGGCGGGCTTGATGGGCCTCAAGGGCGTCACGCTGAGCGAGAAGAAATCCCTGTTCGCCTTCGACCTGGCGCTCAAGGCGCTGAAGCGCGGGCCCGTGCCGGAGCCGGTGGAGCGCCTGACGGTGCGCCAGTGGCTCACCGGCCTGGGGCTCTCGCGCAACTTCCAGACGCGCTTCTTCGATCCGGCCGCGATCGGCATCCTCAACGAGTCGCCCGACGTCGCCTCCGCCGCCGGCTTCGTCCAGGCTCTGCGCGAGATGTTCTTCACCGGACGCGAGTCGTCGCGCTTCGCGCTGGCGCGCGTCGGACTGTCCGAACTGTACGTCGACGCCGCGCGGAGCTTCGTCGAGGCGCGCGGCGGCCGGTTCGTCGTCGGCGAGAAGGCCGCGGGCCTGATCGAGGGCGGAGGCCGGGTGCGCGGCGCCGTCGCCGAGCGCGGCGGACGCTTCGAGGCGGAGCACGTGATCTCGACTTTGCCGCCATGGGACTTGAGGAAGCTGTCCCGGCCGTCCGCGCTGAGCGGACCGTGGGAGGAGCTCGCGCCGGCGCCGATCGTCGGCGCGACGCTGCGGCTCGACCGCCCCGTGATGACGGAGCGCTTCGTCGGGCTTCTGGGCACCGCCGCGCACTGGGTCTTCAACAAGACGCTGATCCACGGCTTGGACGAGCCGGGGCAGACGCTCGCCGTCGTGATCTCCGGAGCGCACGAGGCCGTGACCTGGTCTCCGGAAAAAATACTGGAGACGGCGAAGCGCGACTTGGGGTCCTGCCTGCCGGACTTCGCCGCCGCGAAGCTCTCGGCTTCGAAGGTCGTCAAGGAGCCGTTCGCGACGCTCTCGCCCGCGCCCGGCGCGGAAGCCAAGCGCCCCGAGCCCGGCAGCGGGATGCCCGGCTTCCTGTTCGCCGGCGACTGGACGCGCACGGGCTTCCCGGCGACGATCGAGAGCGCCTGCGTCTCCGGCTTCGCGGCGGCCGAAAAATTGATAAATTGAGAGCAAGACCCGCACGGAGCCGACATGATCAAGTCCGATAAGTGGATTCGCGAGATGTGCCAGAAGCACGGGATGATCGAGCCGTACGTCGAGCACCTCGAGGGCAAGGGCAAGATCTCGTACGGCCTCTCGTCCTACGGCTACGACATCCGCGTCGCCGACGAGTACAAGGTCTTCACGAACGTGCACGGCTCGCTCGTGGACCCGAAGAAGTTCGACGAGAAGGCCTTCGTCGACATCAAGGCGCCCGAGTGCGTGGTGCCGCCGAACTCGTTCGCGCTCGCGCGCTCGCTCGAGAAGTTCAAGATCCCGCGCGAGGTCCTCGCGATCTGCCTGGGCAAGAGCACGTACGCGCGCTGCGGGATCATCATCAACGTGACGCCGCTCGAGCCGGGCTGGTCGGGCTATCTCACGCTCGAGATCTCGAACACGACGCCCCTGCCCGCGAAGATATACTCGAACGAGGGCATCGCCCAGCTCCTATTCTTCGGCGGCGACCAGGTCTGCGAGACCTCGTACTCGGACCGCAAGGGCAAGTACATGGGCCAGGTCGGCGTGGTCCTGCCGCGCATCCTCGCCTCGAAGTGAGCGCCGCCTTCCTGCTCGCGAGCGCGCTCGCGCGCGCGGCCGCCGCGGCCGAGCTCGGCGGCCACGACGCGCCGCCGCCCTCGGTCGAGGCGCCCGCCGCGCCGACGGCCGACGAGCGGCGCGCGACGCTCGAGGAGCTCTGGCAGAGGCGCATACTGCCCCCGGATCAGGATTCCTGGAGCCCGCAGGACATGGCGCTCCTGCTGAGGATCCGTCGCGTCGAGGACGACGCGCTGTCCTATCTGCGCGAGAAGTTCGGCGGCTACCGGCCCTGGGTCGCGAAGTCGCGGCCCGGAGCGGCGCTCAACTTTCGCCTGACGAAGGAAGGCTACGAGAAATACGAGGCCGTGCTGACGCAGGACGCGTTCGCCTATTTCGAGTCGAAGGGCGCCGACGCGAAGGACGTGTTCAAGCTCAAGGACTGGGACGGCCGCGCGCTGTTCGACGAGCAGGGCCGCGCGACCGAGGACGGCGCGCGCCTTTACCTCCGCGCGCGCCGAAAGCTGGAGGCGTTTTGGCGCGGCCCCGACGGCCGCGTCTACGGCACGCGCCGGCCGCCGGCTCCGCTCCCGTCCGGCCCCGCCGCGGCGCCGGCGCCCCCGGCGGCGGCCCCCGCGAAAGCTTCCGGAAAAAACCCTTGAGCCGCCCGTCGACGATTTGCTAAATTCACCCATTATGCCTCAGAAGACCTACATCCATACCCCCCGCCAGGCCGCTCTCGAGCGCCGCTGGCATCACATCGACGCCAAGGGCCAGGTGCTCGGCCGCATCGCGACGAAGGCCGCGACGCTCCTGCGCGGAAAGCAGAAGCCGACCTACACCGATTTCGTGGACTGCGGCGATTTCGTCGTCGTCACGAACTCGAAGCTGGTGAAGGTCACCGGCGCGAAGATGGAGCAGAAGTTCTACTTCTCGCACTCCGGCTACGCCGGCGGCGCGAAGGTCATGCCGTTCAAGCGGCAGATGGAGCGCGACTCGCGCCGCGTCATCATGCTCGCCGTGCGGCGAATGCTGCCGAAGAACCGGCTCGCCCGCAAGCAGCTGGTGCGCCTCAAGATCTACGCCGCGGACAAGCACCCGCACTCGATTCACCAAGCGAAGGCCAAGTAACCATGGGAAAGAACGAAGCGATTCGGGCCACTGGCCGGCGGAAGACCTCCGTCGCCCAGGTGCGCGTCCTGCCGAAAGGCGCGGGCAAGATCACCGTCAACAATCAGCCGGCCGGGGAGTACTTCCGCGGGCTGCCGCATCAGCTGCGCGACGTGCTGGCCCCGATCGAGCTGATCGACGGCGCGAAGGGCAACGACTACATCGTGAAGGTGATCGGCGGCGGCATCTCCGGCCAGGCCGGCGCCGCGCGGCACGCGATCTCGCGCGCGCTCGTCAAGGTCGACGACAAGAACAAGAAGCCGCTGAAGGCCGCCGGTTTCCTGACGCGCGACCCGCGCATGGTCGAGCGCAAGAAGTCCGGCCAGCCCAAGGCCCGCAAGCGCTTCCAGTACTCGAAGCGCTGAGCCGGCGTCTCCCTTGGAGACGATCAAGATTCGAGGACTGGCCCGTCTCGCCGCGGCGATCTTCGCCGGGTGGGGCGGGCTGGTCGCTTCCAAGGGCCTCTGGGACCTGTTCGTCGGAGAGCCCGAGGCGAACCTCTACGCGCCGTTCAAGTGGGCCTTCGTGACGGAGGCGCAGTGGCTGCGCTGGGCCGACTTCGAGTTCCTCTACGGCCTCGCCTGCCTGGGCCTTTGTTGGTACTGCGTCCGTTGGGCTCGGCGTCTGCCCGAGACGGCGACGCGTCCGAGGCGCGAGCCCGACTTCGCCCTCTTCGACTAGGCGCGATGCTCAGGGTCGGCTGCGCCGGGTTTCCCGTCGGACGCGACAGATATTGGCGCGCGCTCGATTTCGTCGAGGCGAAGACGGGGGAATCCATGCCGCGGGGGGCGACGCTCGCGAGCTGGCGGGCCGGGGCGCCCGAAGGCGCGGAATTCGCCGTCCAGGCGTTTCGCTTCATCACCCACGGCCCCGAGGACTCCGGCTTCCCTCCCGCCGGCAGGCGCCTGACTCCACAGCGCCGCCGGCAGTGCGGAGCCTTCCGGGAGTCCTTGGAGGTCTACGAGGCCTGGCAGGCCACGCGCGCGGCGGCGGAGGCGCTCGGCGCCCGCATCGTCCTGTTCGAGACGCCGGAGAGCTTTCACCCCGGCCCCGACCGGCTCCGGGATTTTTACCGCTTCTTCAAGGCGGTGCCTCGGGGGCGCTGGTCGCTGGCGTGGAGTCACCGGGCGGTTTGGGCGCCGGAGCTCGCCGACCGCGTGTGCGCGGAGCTGGGGCTCATCCGGGCGTTCGACCCGCTGCGCGAGCGGGCCCCGCGCGGCGGAGCCCTCCTCTACATGAAGCCGCGCGGCCCCCGCGTCGGGAATCTATCCGTTGACAATATGTCTACAATCCGCTCGGCGGCGGAGGGACGCACGGCTTACGCGGTGCTCGCGCATCGCCGGGCGTTCGCGGACGCCGAGAGGCTGGCCCCGCGCGCGGGATACGGACGCAGGCGCCCATGAAGTCGAACGCGGGCGCGCGGGTCGTCGGGACGACCCGCGGCTACGATCTTTGGGCGCGGCGATACGATCGCGACGGCAACCCCACGACGGCCTTGGAGGAACGCGCTTTCCGAGCGTGGCTGCGCGGGAGGAGCGTGCGTGGACAAAAAGTCCTGGACCTGGGCTGCGGCACGGGCCGCCACTCCGTGACGCTCGCCCGTCGCGGCGCGCGCGTCGTCGGCGTCGATCCGTCCGCGGGGATGCTGGCGCAGGCTCGCGCCAAGGATGCCGCGGGCCGCGTCGAATGGGTGCGGGTCCGCGTCGGCGCCGCGCTCCCCTTTCGCGCCGCGACCTTCGACGCTGCGGCGAGCGCGTTGGTCCTGGAGCACGTGCGCGATCTGCGCGCCTTCTTCGCGGAAGCGCGGCGCGTCTGCCGCCCCGGCGCCGCGCTGTACGTCAGCGCGATGCACCCCGCGATGCTCCTGCGCGGCTCGCAGGCGAGCTTTCGCGACCGCGCGGGACGCAAGATCCGTCCGCGCGGCTATCCGCACCGAACGCGCGACTTCTTGAACGCGGCGCTCTCGGCGGGCCTGGAGCTCGAGCGTCTCGAGGAGCTGGCGGCCGACGCGAGGCTTGCCCGCGCCGCGCCGCGGGCCGCGAAGTGGCTGGGCTGGCCGATGATTTTGTCCCTGCATCTGCGCCGTCCCCGCTGACGACGGGGCACGATATATCGTAAACTCGCGGCATGCCTGAAAACGCGCGCTTTCGCGGGCCGGCGCGGCTCGTTCTCGCCGCCGCGCTCCTGGTCGCGGCGCCGAGCCGTCCGGCGTTCGCCGAGGACGCGGCTCCCGCGCCGATCGTCGTGCGCGTTTACCACACGAACGACGTGCACGGCTACATCATGGCGCGTCCCGACAAGCTGCAGAACGACCGCCTCGTCGGCGGCGCGGCGGCGCTGAAGGCCCTGCTCGATCGCGACTCGAGCCCGAAGCTGGTTCTCGACGCGGGAGATTGGTGGCAGGGCACGCCCGAGGGCAGCCTCACGAAAGGCGCCGCGGTCGCCGAGGTCTTCAACGCGATCGGCTACGACGCGGTCGAGCTCGGCAACCACGAGTTCGATCCGGGACAAGCCGAGCTGAAAGCCCTCATCGGAACGATGACGATGCCGGTTCTCGCCGCGAACGTCTACGGCGCCGACGGCAAGCGCGTCCCGTGGACCAAGCCCGCGATCCTCAAGGAGGTCGCGGGCGTCAAGTTCGGCATCTTCGGGCTCGTGACCTCGCACCTGGACCATCTCGTCCTGCCGGCGAGCATCGCGGGCCTCAAGATTCGCCGCGAAGTCGACGAGGCGCGCGACCAGGTCAAAGCCCTGCGACGGCAGGGCGCGGACGTGATCATCGCGGTCACCCACGTCGGCTTCGAGGCGCCTGGGGGGCCGAAATTCGAGGGGGACCAGACGATCGCGCGCGAAGTCGAGGGGATCGATCTGATCGTCGGCGGGCACACGCACACGACGCTCGCCCGCCCGTACCGCGACCCGGCGCACGGCACCCTGATCGTTCAGACGGGCTCCTATCTGCTGCGCGTCGGCCGCGCCACGCTGAAGTTCGATCCCAAGACGCATCGGCTGCTCTCCGCGGACGACGAGCTCATCGAGCTCCGCCCGGACCGCCTGGGCGAGGACCCCGCGGTCAAGGCCATCGTCGCGCGGCAGACCGAGTCGATCGGGAAGATTTTCGACGCGGTGATCGCGACCGCGACGGCGGAGATGAGCCGCGGCGACGGCAGCCTGGAGACCGGACTCGGCTCCTGGATGGCCGACTGCTACCGGAGCTGGAGCGGCGCCGAGATCGCGTTCCAGAACGGCGCGGGCATGCGCGTGGACATCGCTTCGGGGCCGGTGACGCTGCGCGCGCTGTTCAACGTCATGCCTTACGACGACGGGATGGTCAAGCTCCGCATGACGGGAGCGCAGCTGCGCGACTTCGTCGACCGCGGGGTGGGGGCCCGGCGCTTGATCCAGGTCTCCGGCATGACCGCCGAGTTCGACCGCAGCAAGCCGAGCGGCGAGAGGCTCGGCGCGCTGACGGTCGGCGGAGCCGCGCTGAATCCGGCGAAGACCTACACGGTTTCGGTGCAGGATTTCCTGCTGTCCGACGTCGACAGCGCCGTGGAGCGGGAAGAATCCGGCGTCCTGGCCCGCGACGTCCTAAAGGATTGCGCGGAGAAGCAGGGGAGCATCGCGCCGCCCGCGCCGGGCCGGCTGAAGCCGAGGGGGAGCTAAGATGGTTCTCAAAGACGTCCGCGCAAAAGTCGAGCAGGGCTGGACGACGACGAAGAAGATTCTCGCGACGCTGAGCGCCTGGAGCCTCGTCTACATCGTGGTCACCGCGACGCACCTCGGCGTGGCCTTCAGCTACGACGGCGCGCTCGTCAATTCCGCGGCCGCGTTCGACAAGGCCTCGCGGACGGTCTCGCAGACCGGCACGCCGCAGTACTGGACGGCGGTCAACACGTCCTACGACCTGGAGAGCCCGAAGCTCCTGCCCTACGCGCTGGCCTGGGTCTTCCGCGGCTTCGGGTTCAAGGTCCTGATCCTCGCCGATCGGCCGTCCACCTCGGGCGACGCGCTGCGCAAGGAGTGGCGGCACCTCTCGCCGCGGGGCTTCGTCTTCAATCCCGATCCGGCGAACGACCATCTGCACCTCCAGGACGGCCGGTACATTCTCTATTTCGGCGGAAGCGACCGGGACATCCAGGAGGCGCGCAAGGCCGGCGTGTACCCCGTGCGCGTGAAGCGCGGGAAGCCCGCGGGCGGAGCCGAGGACTACCACCCGGGCTCGCTCGGGGAGCTGGTCCTGCCGCTGTCGGATTTTTCGGTCTAATTCCATTGACTTCCGCTCCCGGGCGGAATAGAATAAGCACAGCGAGGCGGGAGGAGCCGTATGTGGACATAATGTCCACAATCCGCGCCGGACTCGCGAGGAAACAAGAACCATGAGCAGCCCCCTGCGCCGTCCCCTTCTCGCCGGAAATTGGAAGATGAATCTCACGCTCGCTCAGTCGGTCGAGCTGGCGAAGGCCGTCCGGGAGGGCGCCGCCTTCGCCTCCGGAGAGGTCGCGGTGTGCGTGCCCTTCACCGCCGTCACCGTGGTGGCCGAGATTCTCAAGGGGAGCTCTGTGAAGCTCGGCGCGCAGGACGTTTACTGGGAGGCCTCGGGCGCCTACACCGGAGAGATCTCGACCGGCATGCTGACCGATGCCGGCTGCTCGATGGTCGTCATCGGCCACTCCGAACGGCGCAAGCTCTTCGGCGATTCCGACGAGTGGGTCAACAAGAAGCTCGCGGCGGCGCTGAAGGCCGGCCTCACGCCGATCGTCTGCATCGGCGAGACGCTGGACGAGCGCGAGTCCCAGAAGACGTGGCGCGTGCTCGAGACCCAGATCGCGGGCGGCCTCAAGGGCTTCGCCCCGGCCGACCTCTCGAAGATCGTCATCGCCTACGAACCGGTCTGGGCGATCGGCACCGGCAAGACCGCGACGCCGGCGCAGGCGCAGGAGGCGCACGTGTTCGTGCGCGCCCAGCTCGAGAAGCTGCACGGCAAGAACTTCGCCGCGGGCGTGCGCATCCTGTACGGCGGCTCGGTCACCGCCGAGAACGTGGACTCGCTGATGGCCCAGCCCGACGTGGACGGAGCTCTCGTCGGCGGCGCGAGCCTCAAGAAGGACTCGTTCCTGCGCATCATGTCGTTCAAGGAGCTCAAGACCGCGTGATCGCGCCCGCGCAGGCGGCGGAGCTCGCCGCGGAGATCGAGAAGCGCTTGCGGCGCTCGAAGCTCGACATCCCGGTCGGCGTCTCGAACCGCCACTGCCATCTCACGCGCGAGCACTTCAAGACGTTGTTCGGCGCGGCGGCCGAGCCCAAGCGCGTGAAGGACATCAAGCAGCCGGGCTTCTACGCCGCCGAGGAGGTGATCTCGGTCGCGGGTCCCAAGGGGACGCTCGGCAAGATCCGCCTCGTCGCGCCCTACCGCGACCGCACGCAGATCGAGCTCGCCGTGACCGACGCGTTCGCGATCGGGCTCAATCCGCCCGTGCGCGAGTCGGGGGACGTGGGGGGCTCGGCGGGCGCGACGCTGATCGGCCCGGCGGGGAAAGTGGACATCAAAGAGGGCGTGATCGTCGCGCAGCGCCACCTGCACTTCGCGCCGGCCGAGGCGAAGGCGCTCGGCGTGCGGTCGGGCGAGGTCGTGCGCGTGCGCTGCGGGACCGGCAAGGGCCGCTCCACCGTTTTCGAAGACGTGGTCGTCCGCGTGTCGGACAAGTACAGCCTCGAGTTCCACGTGGACACCGACGAGGCGAACGCCGCCGGCGTCAAGACCGGCGACGTCGTGCACATCGCGTAAGGAGAGAAACAAGACAATGAACGCCCTCGGGATGATCGAGACGCGCGGGCTCGTCGCCTGCGTGGAGGCGGCCGACGCCGCCGTGAAGGCCGCCGACGTGCGCATCGTCGGCTACGAGAAGGTCGGCACCGGCCTGGTGACGGTGCTGTTCCGCGGCGAGGTCGCCGCGTGCAAGGCCGCCTGCGACTCCGGCGCCGCCGCCGCGCAGAAGGTCGGCGAGTTGATCGCCGTGCACGTGATCCCTCAGCCGCACCCGGACCTGGAGGGGAAGATGCCGATCTCTCTCCCCGAGCACCTGGCCCGCAAGAAGTAGCGGAGAAGAGAGATGATCTTCGCCCGCGTGACGGGCACCGTCGTCTGCACTCTCAAGGACGAGAAGCTGGTCGGGTCGAAGCTGCTGCTCGTGCAGCCCGTCGACCTGGCCGGCTCCCCGAAGGGCAACCCCCTCGTCGCCGTCGATTCGGTCGGCGCCGGCGAGGGGGAGCTCGTCTTGATCGTGCAGGGGTCGAGCGCCCGGCAGACGACCCGCACCGAAGGCCGGCCCGTCGACGCCGTGATCTTCGCGATCGTCGACACGGTCGAGCAGGCCGGCAAGACCGCGTTCAAGAAGTCGAACGAGCAAAAAGAGCGAGCATGACCGGCAATAAGCGGAGGGCGTGACCATGCAGAGCGAGGAGATCGCGCGCATCGTCGCCGAGGTGCTTTCGCGCATCGAGAAGGAGGAGCTCGGGTCCGTTCTGACCGCGCCCGCGTCCGCCCCGCAGCCGAAGGGCTGCGGCGGCGTCGTGTACCCGTCGGTGGACGCGGCCGTCCAGGCTGCGCGCAAAGCCCAGGCCGTGTTCCAGGACCAGGGGCTCGAGACCCGGCGCGAGGTGATCCGCGCGATGCGCAAGGCGGCCATCGCCAACGCCGAGCGGCTGGCCAAGATGGCGCGCGAGGAGACCGGGATGGGCCGGTGGGAGGACAAGGTCCAGAAGAACCTGGTGTGCGCGACGCGCACGCCCGGCGTCGAGGACCTGGTCAGCCGCGCCTACACGGGCGACAAGGGGCTGACGCTCGTCGAGTACGCGCCGTACGGGGTCGTCGCCGCGATCACGCCGTCGACGAACCCCGCCGCCACGATCATCAACAACGCGATCTCCATCCTCGCGGCGGGCAACGCGGTCGTGTTCGCGCCGCACCCCGCCTCCTTCAAGACGTGCGTCGAGGCGATGAGCCTGCTCTGCGAGGCGGCCCTGCAGGCGGGGGCGCCGCGCGGGCTGATCACGACCTACGACAAGCCCTCTCAAGAAAACACGAAGAATCTGCTCGCGCATCCGGACACGCGGGTGAACATGGTCACCGGCGGCCCCGCGATCGTGAAGGTCGCGATGACCGTCGGCAAGACCTGCAAGACCATCGCCGCCGGCCCCGGCAACCCGCCGGTCGTCGTCGACGAGACCGCGGTCTTCCCGAAGTGCGCTCAGGACGTGATCTTCGGCGCGTCGTTCGACAACAACGTGCTGTGCACGGCCGAGAAGGAGGTCATCGTCACCGAGGCGGCGAAGTCCCGCTTCCTCGACGCGATGCGCCGCGATCCGCGCGCGTTCGAGCTGAACCCCGCTCAGACCGATCAGCTCACCCGGCTCGTGATCAAAGAGGGCGGGCGCGGCTGCAAGGACCCCGTCTTGAACCGCGACTTCGTCGGCAAGGACGCGGCGGTGCTCGCGCGCGGCATCGGGCTCAGCGTGCCGGACGGCGTGAAGCTGCTCTGGGCCGAGGTCGGCAACGACCATCCGCTGGTCTGGACCGAGCAGCTGATGCCGTTCCTGCCGGTCACCGTCGCGCGCGACGTCGACGCGGCGATCGAGCTCGCGGTCGCCGCCGAGGGCGGGCACCGCCACACCGCGGCGATGCACTCGACGCACGTCGGCAACCTCACGAAGATGGGGCGCGCGATGCAGTGCTCGATCTACGTCAAGAACGCGCCGACGCTGTACGGCCTCGGCCTCGGCGAGGGCTACGCGACGATGTCGATCGGCACGCCGACCGGCGACGGCCTCACGAAGGCCAGCCACTTCGCGCGGCCGCTGCACTGCGCGCTGGTCGGGTACTTCAGGATCGCGTGATGGCCGCCAAGACAAAGACGCGCGCGAAGACGAAGGCGCCGGTGATCGCCGCGCTCGACCACGTGTTCCTGCCCACGCGGAACTTCGAGAAGTCGTGGGCGTTCTGGGCGAAGGCCGCGGGCGGCGAGGTCTCCGCGACGTGGGGCGAGAGCGATCATCCGGCGGGACAGGTGAAGCTCGGCGGGATCACGTTCGTCGTCGCTCAAGAAGACGAGAGTCCGGTCGACCCGGAGCTCGCCTACAAAGTCGAGCACGGGCGGCCGGTGCTGTTCTTCTCCACGCCGAACCTGGACGCGCTGTACCGCGGCCTCGCGAACGGGGGCGCGCCGATCCTGCGCGGTCCGCTGACGACGCACTGGGGCCGGCGCGCGATGACGGTGCGCGCGGGCGAGCTGATCCTGGCTTTCGTCGAGGACAAGGGCCGAGGCCGGAAAGGAAAGAAGCGATGAAATACGCGCGCCTCGGCGACACGGGCCTCGTCGTCTCGCGGCTGGCGTTCGGCTCGATGACGTTCGGCTCCGGCGAGGGGCCGATGGGCAACGTCTGGAAGACCGGCCAGAAGGAGGCCGACGCTCTCGTCGGCCGCTGCCTCGACGCCGGGGTCAACCTGTTCGACTCCGCGGACATGTACTCGGACGGCGAGTCCGAGAAGATGCTGGGCAAGGCCCTCGGCGCCAAGCGCGCGGAGATCGCGCTCTGCACGAAGGCGGGCTTCCGGGCGTCGCCGTCGCAGCTGCGCACGGGCCTGTCGGCGCGGAACCTGATCGCGCAGTGCGAGGGCAGCCTCGCGCGCCTCGGCACGGACTGGCTCGACCTGTTCGTCGTGCACCGCGTCGATCCGTTCACGCCGCTCGACGAGACCCTGCGCGCGCTCGAGGACCTCGTGCGCTCGGGCAAGGTCCGCTACGTCGGCTACAGCAACTGGCCCGCGTGGAAGGCCGCGCTCGCGGTCTCCGCGCAGAAGGAGCGCGGCTGGTCGCCGTTCGTGGTCGGGCAGATGTACGCGTCGCTCGTCGGGCGCGACGTCGAGAACGAGACGGTCCCGTTCATGCGGACGGCGGGCGTGGGCATGATGGTGTGGAGTCCGCTCGCGGGCGGCTTCCTGTCCGGCAAGTACACGCGCAAGGACCCGACCGGCGGCTCCGGCCGCTTGAAGGAGTTCGACTTCCTGCCGACGGACAAGGAGAGGGGCTGGGCCGTGATCGACGCGATGACGAAGGTCGCGATGCCGCGCGGCGTCTCCGTCGCGTCCGTCGCGCTCGCCTGGCTGCTGACGAAGGACTGGGCGACGACGATCCTGATCGGCGCGTCGAAGCGCGCCCAGCTCGACGACAACCTGAAGGCGGCGGGCCTCGTGCTGACTCCGAGCGAGCTCGCCGCGCTCGACGCGGTCACCGCGCCCGCGCCGACGTACCCGAACTGGTTCAACGAAAAAACCGCCGACGCCGCGACGCGTCAGGCGCTGGGGGTGTAACTCATGCTCGCGAATCTCGCCGTCGGATTCCTGGAGACTTCCTCGATCGTCAAAGGCATCGAGGCCGCGGACGCCATGGTCAAGATGGCCTCGGTGAAGCTCGCCAAGACCTCGTTCCTCGCGCGCGGCAAATACACGATCTACATCACCGGTCCGGTCGGCGAGGTCGAGTCCGCCCTGCGCGCGGGCCGCGCCGTGTTGGACAAGACGTTGGTGGACGAGGTGCTGATCCGCAACGTTCACCAGCAGGTCCTCGACACGCTCGACAAGCGCGTGCCGGTCGAGAGGCTGGAGGCCGTCGGCGTCATCGAGACGAAGGAGGCGATCGCGACCGTGCTCGCGGCCGACGCGGCCGCCAAGGCCGGGGCCGTGCGGCTCATCGAGACGCGCACCTCGGTCCCCGGCGGCAAGGGCCTGGTCACGATGACGGGCACGGTCGGCGACGTGCGCGCGGCGGTGGCGGCCGGCATCACGGCGATCAAGAAGGAGCTCCTCGTCGGCCAGGTCGTGATCCCGAACGCGGACGCCCAGCTTCTCGCGGCGGTGGGCAAATAATGAGGGTCGTCGTCGGCTCCGACCACGGCGGCTTCGCGGCCAAGGCCTTCGTCAAGAAGACGATCCAGGCCCTGGGCCACGAGGTCGTCGATTTCGGCTGCCACTCGGCGGAGGCGGTCGACTACCCCGACGTCGCCCAGCTCGTCGCGGAGGCCGTCGCGCGGCGAGAGTTCGACAAGGGCGTGCTGATCGACGGCTTCGGCGGCGCGGTCTGCATGGCCGCCAACAAGGTCCCCGGCGCGCGCGCCGTCGCCGCTTACGACTCGGTGTCCGCGCGCTTCGCCGCCCAGCACGACGACGCGAACGTGCTCTGCCTCGGCGGCAAGACGCACGGCGAGCTGATCCACGCCGAGATCCTGAAGACGTTCTTCGGCACCCCGTTCGAGGGCGGCCGCCACGAGGGGCGGCTGGCCAAGGTCGCGGCGATCGAGAGGAAGTACTCGCGGTGAGGAGGAGCGCGCTCTTGCTCGCCGTTTTCGCCGCGGGCTGCGGGGGCGCGGAGCTGCGCTATTCGCCGGCCGCGCCTCCGTCCGGCTTCTCGCCGCAGCGTCTCGAGCCGATCGCGTCCGTCCGTTTCACGGACGCGTCCGGCGGGATGCAGTCGATGGGCACGGCGCTAATGCTCAAGCGGCATTTCTCCGAAAGCTTTCGCGACGCGATGCAGGCCTCCTTCGCCGCGCTTCAGGTGTCGACGGGCGCGGCCGGCGGCGCCGACGTCGAGATCGTCTTGAAGGAGGCGCGTCTGGCGCGCGGCCAGGGCGTGAACGCCGACCTCACCGCGACCGTGCGCTACGTCCTGCGCGCCGGCGGCGGCGGCCGTCCCGCGTGCGAGCGCGAAGGCAGCGGCTGGGCGGTCCTGCGCGAGAGCCTGACCTCGTCGCCGGACGCGAAGGCGGTCGAGCGCGCGCTCGCGAAAGCCGCCGACGGCCTGGGCCCGCTGCTCGCGTCGTCCTGCCTCTACTCCGCGCCGGCCTCCGCGGCCTCGACCGCGCCCGCGGCGGGCGCGGCGGTCGACGTCGACGCGCCGCCGAATCCCGGCCGCCGCGATCCGCACCTGCTCGTGCTGGCGGTCGGCGTCGAGCGCTATCGCGGAGCTCCGCCGGCGCGCTTCGCCGCGGGCGACGCGAGGGCGTTCGCCGCCTACGCGAAGGCCGTCCTCGGAGCCTCGGACGAGCGCGTCGCCGTCGCCGTCGACGAGGACGCGGCGTACGCGTCGCTGCGCAAGTACGTCGACGGGTGGATTCCGAACCGCCTCGGCGTCGGCGACGCCGTGATCGTCTACTTCGCGGGACGCGGAGCGACCGATCCGGCGACGGGGAAGGCGTACCTCGCGCCCAGCGACGTCGACCCCGCCTATCTCGAGCAGACCGCCTATCCGCTCGACCAGTTCTTCGGCGGGCTCGGGCGCCTGCCCGCGAAGGTCTTCGTCGTGCTCGACGCCGGCTTCTCCGGCGCGGGCGAGCGCTCGCTGACGCCGGCCGGCGCGCGTCCGCTTCCGGTCTCGCCGGCCGCGAACCTCCCGGCGAACGTCGCGCTGCTCTCCGCGGCCGCGGCGTCGGCTCAGGGCGTCGCCGTCGACGAGGCCGGCCGCCACGGCCTGTTCACCTATCATCTTCTGAGGGCTCTGCGGACGGCCTCCGACCTGCGCGCCGCGTTCGACGCGGCCAAGCCCGAGGTCGAGAAGTCCGCGCGCTTCGCCGGCTCCGAGCAGTCGCCGCTGTGGAGCGCGCGATGACCGAAGGAAATGGCTCGACTCCGCCGGATGGAGGAAGAGAACCATGAAGCTCGCGCGCGTGATCGGCCGCGTGTTCTGCGCCCGCCAGGATCCGGGCATCGAGAAAAAAACGCTGCTCCTGATCCAGCCGCTGAGGTGGGAGGACGAGTCGCCGGCCGGCGATCCGATCGTCGCGGCCGACGCGGTCGGCGCGGGCTCGTCGGAGAAGATCTTCTGGGTCGCCTCGCGCGACGCGGTCGTCGCCTTCGCGGACGCGCCGCCCGTGGACGCGGCGGTGGTCGGCATCGTCGACGGCCATCAGGTCAAGGATTTCCGGGGGAAACGGTAATGTTCGTCGCGGAGGTCGTCGGGAACGTGTGGGGGACCCGCAAGCACGCGTCGCTGTGCGACAAGCGCCTCCTGCTCGTGCGGCCGATCGACCCGTTCAGCGAAAAGGCGCTCGGCGACGCGGTGATGGCTGTCGAATACGGAACGGGCGCGGGTCCGGGCTCCGTCGTGCTCGTCATGGACGAGGGCGGCTCCGCGCGTTCGGCGCTGAAGGACGAGAAGGCGCCGATCCGCACCGTCGTCGTCGGGATCGTGGACGCGGTGACGTCGAAGGGAGAGGTCAAACGATATGACTGAGCATGGCGAAGAAATGGTCGCATCGATCGTCGTGGGAGGCGACCATGACTGAAGCGCAATTGCGGACCGTCGTCGAGGAAGTGGTGAAGGCGCTCGCGGCCAAGGGCTTCCTGAAGGCCGGCAAGTGCCAGTGCGAGGAAGGGCCCAAGGCGCTGAAGGGCGGCGCGAAGACCACGGTCGGCTCCGCGGGCAAGACCTTCGGCGGCGCGGCCGACTGGGGCGCGAAGCCCGCGCCGGCGCAAGGCCAGTTCTCCGCGCTGCCGCCGAAGTCCGCGCACGACGACGAGGACGACGACGCGCACGTCGACGAGCACGTGATCAAGTCCGCGGGCGCGGACCGCGTCTCGGTGTGCAAGCCCACCAAGAAGGGCACGAACACCGCGCGCTACGTCGACCACACGATGCTCAAGCCGAACGCGACGCAGGACGAGATCGCGAAGCTGTGCGAGGAGGCGAAGAGCTTCTGCTTCGCGTCGGTGTGCGTGAACCCGTCCTACGTCGCGCTCGCCGCGCAGTACCTGCGCGGCTCGGGCGTGAAGGTGTGCACGGTCGTCGGCTTCCCGCTCGGCTCGACCACGCCGACCGTCAAGGCCATCGAGGCGCGCGACGCGATCGCCAACGGCGCCGACGAGATCGACATGGTCATCAACATCGGCGCGCTGAAGTCCGGCAACGACGCGATCGTCTACGACGACATCCGCGCGGTGCGCGACGCCACGCGCGGCAAGGTCCTCAAGGTCATCCTCGAGACGTCGCTCCTGTCCAACGAGGAGAAGGTGCGCGCGTGCGCGGCGTCGAAGAAGGCGGGGGCCGATTTCGTGAAGACGTCGACGGGCTTCGCCGGAGGCGGCGCGACCGTCGAGGACGTCAAGCTCATGCGCGAGACCGTGGGCCCGCTGATGGGCGTCAAGGCGTCCGGAGGAATCCGCGACGCGAAGATGGCGTCGGACATGATCGCGGCGGGCGCGACGCGGCTGGGCACGTCGGCGTCGGTCGCGATCGTCACGGACGCGAAGGCCGACGGCAAGGGATATTAGACGCAACGCGAGGCGAAACATGGCGAAAGAAAAGCCGGCCAAGTACAAGATCACGATCGACCTGCAGTGCGGGGCCTGCGCGGCGATCATGCACACGCGGGAGGGCGAGCCCCCGCCGAAGTTCTGCGCCGGCTGCGGAGCCGGGCTCGAGAAGTTCTGCCTGAAGTGCCACAGGCGCGTCGAGATGTTCTTCGAGGAGTGGTGGCCCGAGGACGACGAGTGCGTGCGTACGTACAGCACGCCGCGCCGCTGCACGCGCTGCAACGCCGTGCTCGAGACGGGCGCCGAGGACCACGCGGTCCCCGACGACGGCGAGTGAATTCGAGGAGGCAACATGGCTGAAAGCAAAGAAGCGCTGGGACTCGTGGAGACGAAGGGCTTCGTCGGGATGATCGAGGCCTCGGACGCGATGGCCAAATCGGCGAAGGTCCGCCTGCTCGGCTATGAGAAGGTCGGAAACGGCCTGGTCACGACTCTGTGCCGAGGGGAAGTCGGCGCGGTGCGCGCGGCCGTGGACGCCGGGGCCGCGGCGGCCCAGAAGGTCGGCGAGCTCGTCGCGGTCCACGTCATCCCGCGCCCGCACGAGGACCTCGAGAAGTATCTGGACCGCATCGCGATCAAGCTCGAGCGCTAGCCCGGGCCGTCGGACGCGATGCTGAGCCGGGACGACCTGATCGATCTGATCATCGCGGGGCTGCCGAAAGGCGCCCCCGCGGCGGCCGTCTTCGGGGTCGCGGCCCGCGGCCGCGCCCGGGTCCTGCCGCTCCCCGGCCCCAAACGGAAAGTATTTGTTTCCGAGGCCGAAATAAAAAAGATGTTGACGTCCGGGAGCAAACGCCTTACAATTCCCCTGGATTCAATAGTCAGCCCGCTCGCGCAGGATTGGCTGACGCTAAGAGGAATAGAAATCGTCCGGGAGCGAGTCTAATGCCGATCGACATCCAGAAACTGCTGACATTGATGGTCCAAAAGGACATTTCCGACATCCACTTCAAAGCGGATTCGGTTCCGGCCATGCGCGTGCGCGGCTCGATGATTCTGGCGACCAACCTCCAGAGGCTCAGCGCCGACGAGGTCAAGGCCGTCGCGTACCAGATGATGAGCCAGGATCAGGCGGATCAGTTCGAGCAGACGATGGAGATGGACATCGCCTACAGCCTCCAGGGCGTGGCCCGCTTCCGCGTCAACATCTACCGCCAGAAAGGAACGATCGGCTTGACCCTGCGCGTCGTCCCTTTGAACGTGCGCACCTTCGAGGAGCTGAACCTTCCGGTCGAGTCGCTGACCAAGCTCGGCCACGAGGCCCGCGGACTCATCCTTTTCTCCGGCATCACCGGCGCGGGCAAGACGACGACGCTCAACAGCTTCCTCAACTACCTGAACACGAACTACCAGTACCGCGTGATCACCGTCGAGGATCCGATCGAGTACTACCACGCGGACGCCAAGTCCACGATCGTCCAGCGCGAGGTCGGCCTCGACACGCGCTCGTTCGCCAACGCCCTCAAGCACATCCTGCGCCAGGACCCCGACGTCGTCGTCATCGGCGAGATGCGCGACCCCGAGACCATGGCGGCCGCGATCGCCGCGGCCGAGACGGGCCACCTCGTGATCTCGACGATCCACACGATGGACGCCACGCAGACCGTCGACCGCATCGTCGACAGCTACCCCGCGCACCAGCACGGGCAGGTGCGCCAGCAGCTCGCGAACTCCTTGAAGGGCGTCGTCGGCCAGCGGCTCGTCGTCTCGAAGGACGGGAAGACGCGCTTCCCCGCTTCCGAAGTGATGATCGCCAACAGCCTCGTGCGCCGCCATCTGCTCGAGGGCAAGACCGCCGACCTGCGCAAGGTCCTCGAGGGCGGCGCCTACTACGGCATGCACACCTTCGACCAGGACTTGCTGCGCCTCTACGGCGAGGGCAAGATCTCGGACAAGACCGTCCTCGAGGAGGCCACCAATCCCGAGGACGTCTCGTTGCGCCTGAAGGGCCTGGAGAGCGGCGGCATCTGATGGCGGACGAGCCGAAACAGCCCGACGACATCAAGGGCATCCTCTCCGAACTGGACGCGATTCTCTCCGACCTCGGCACGGCGGCGGGAACGCCGCCCAAGCCGGCGGATGCCCCGAAGCCCGCCGCGCCTCCGTCGCCGAAGCCTCCGCCCGCGTCGCCGATCCCCGACAAGACGGTGGGAATTCCCGTCAAGCAGACGTCGGAGCCGCCGCCGCCCGCGGCGCCGCCTCCTCCGGCGAATCCGATCACCGCGCTGCCGATGTCGGAGCCGCCGCGCCCCGCCGCGCCTCCTCCGCCCGCCGCGCCGCCGCGCCCCGCCGCGCCGCCGCCGCCGCGTCCCGCCGCGCCGCCGCCTCCGGCCGCGCCGCCGCGCCCGGCCGCGCCGCCTCCTCCGGCCGCGCCGCCGCGCCCGGCCGCGCCGCCGCCGCCTCCCGCGGCGCCGCCGCCCGCGGCTCCCCCCGCTCCGGCCGCGCCGGTTCCGTCGCTCGGCGGCGAAGTCCCCGCGGGAATGCCGAAGGAGCAGATTCGACGCGTCGCGTATCTGTACACGTTCGCCTGCGCCGAGGCGCGAAAAAATTTCTCCGTGTTCCTGACCCAGGTCGCCAAGTCCGTCTCGAAGAAGCCGCTGTTCCTGCGCGAGGTCATGAGCACGGAGGTCGCGGGCGCCAGCGATCCCGAGGCGATCTACGAGGAGGCGGCGAAGTACAAGGTCGTCGCCGTGCTCGCGATCGTCGAAGGCTGGCCGCCCCAGCGCGTCGACGCGATGGCGGAGGCTTGCTCCCGCGGAGGGATGCTCTTCCGCTCCATTTCACCGGCCGACGTGCAGAAGAAGTCCGCTGCCGTCGACATCATCGTCGACATGATGCTGCTGCCGGGTGAGCGCGATGGATAGATGGGAACTCCGCCCGACGCAGACGCCGGACGATCCGGACCGACACACGCTGCTGATCCGCGGCGGCCCCGGAGACGTCAACGCGCTCGTGAAGAAATTCGGAGCTCTCCTCGGGCGGCCGAACCCGTTTCTGGGCGACGACTACAATCTGTCCCTCGTCGTGCACCGGCTGACCCCGGAGATCCGGGAGCGGCTCGAGGCCTGGCTCCAGCAGGCCGTTCCGGCGGCGCGCCCCGCTGAGGCGGTTCGCGACGACCTCGCCGCGGCCTTCGATGCTCCCGCTCCCGCGGCCGCCCCTGTAGCCGCTCCCGCGCGGCCCGAGCCGGCGCCGATCCGATTGGAGCCGCCGGCCGACGCGCCGCCGCCCGCCGTCCCGGTCCCGTCGATCCCGAGCGAAGTCCCGATTCCCGCGATGCCCGAGCTCAAGCCGCCGGAGCCGCAGGTCAAGCCGCCGGAGCCGCAGGTCGCGCTGCCCGAGCCGCAGATCACCCTGCCGGAGCCGCAGGTCATGCCCCCGCAGACCGAGCTGAAGCCCCCGGCTCCCGAGATGCCGGCGCTGGTCTCCTTGACGCCGCCCGCGCCGGCGTCGGACGCGCTGCCGCCGAACGACCCGCTCGCCGCGCCGCCGGCGCTCACGGCGCCGGCCGCCGCTGAGCCGCCTCCCGCGACGGCTCCGGCCTCCGCGCCCGCTCTTCCGGCCTCCGCGCCTCCGCCGGCGACGCCGCCGCCGGAGCCGCCGTTCCTGCTTCCGTTGCGCGCGGATTGGACGATGGAGACCTTGCTCGTCGGCGCCTACAACCGCTTCGCGCACGCGGCCGCGACGCAGGTGATCGCCTCCCCGGGCTCGATGTACAACCCGCTTTATCTCTACGGCGTCCCGGGGACGGGGAAGTCCCACCTCCTGCACGCGATCGCGCTCGCGCTGTCCAAGGGCCTGGGAGGCGTCGGGCTGTTCGTGACCACGGGGCCGCGGCTGTCGCGCGGCGTCAACGCCGGGCTCGCGGCGAAGAACCTCGCCGAGATCGAGAAGAAGGCCGCGGAATCGAAGGCCCTGCTGATCGACGACATCCATCTGATGGCCGTTTCCGATCAGAACAAGGACGCGCTGTCGAAGATCTTCAAGACCTTCTTCGACCGTCAGCAGCAGGTCGTGATCACGTCGCTGTATCCGCCGCGCGCCCTCAGCGCGCTCGAGGAGGCCTTGAAGTTCTCGTTCTCGAAGGGCTGGTCCGTCGATCTCAAGATCCCGAACCCGGCGGCGCAGAAGGACCTCATCACGTTCGCGTCGGATCACTCGGGCGGGAAGCTCGTGCTCGAGGAGATAGGGTTGCTGCACGACAAGCTGTCGCAGTGGGGCTACCAGGACCTGACGCTGTGGCTGCGCCGGTTCGGCGCGTTCAAGGAGATGCGCGAGGCCGCGGGCCAGCCCGCGGCCGTCGCGGACATGCTCCCGCTGATTTACGAGCCCGTTCTGGCCGGCGTCGGAGAACCCCCGAAGGCGAGCGTCGCGTTCTCGCCGCCTCCGGCTCTGTCCGGCGCCGCTCCGCTGGCCGTCATCGTGCCGAAGGATCAGCTCGCGATGAGCACGTTCGCGGCCGCCCAATTCCACGAAGTCGGCGCCAAGTTCGGCTTCCGGCAGTCCTACCGCCACGCGCTCTGGGAGAGCTACGACGCTCAGCAGCCGTTCGGCGTGCCGTTCCTGATCGGGGATCTTTGCCACCGCGCCGGCGTCACGCGCGCGCTCATCGTCGGGCCCACTCCGGACTCCCCGCTCGGGCCGCGCTCGGCCGAGTTCGCTCACGCGGTGCGCCGCATCCTCGAGAACATCGGCGTGGAGATGGGCTGGATTCCCTTCACCGGCCTGACGACGGCGGCTCACTACCTCAACGCGCACCTGGACTTCGTCTCGGCGCCGCGCGCTCCATGACCGCCGTCTTCCCTCCCGCCGCGGCGGCGCTCGCGCTCCTGGCCGTCGTCGCGGGAGCCGCGGCGTGGTGGCTGTTCGTGTTCCTGCGCCAGCTCCCGCTCGAGAGGGCGCTGCGCGCCAAGCAGGCCGAGCTCGAGACCGCGCGGACGCTCGCGGCGCGTCTCTTCGACGCGAGCGCGTACTCCCAGCGGCCGGCCCACGCCCTGGCCGAGACCGCCGGGCGCGCGCTCGACGAGCTCCATCGCCTCTATCCCGGCCTCGCCTTCGCCGCGCTCGCGCGCCTTCCCGACGGCCGCGCGTCGATGCTCGCCCATCGCGGCGGCGCCTGGGCGCGGGTTCCTCTCGCGGCGCTGCGCTTCGACGCGGGCTTCCTGTCCCGCGCGGCGGCCGACGGCGAGGCGGGCTGGGAGCTCGCGCGCGCGGGCGGAGCGAGCGGCGATCCTTTGGCCGAGGCGCTCGCCGTCCTCGGCTACAGCGCGGCGTCGGCGCGCGGCTGGAGCGGAGAGGAGGGGGCCGGCGCGCTCGTCGCGCTCCAGGGCGCCCCGGGACCCGAGCTCGCGCGGGCCCGCGAGGACGTCGGCATGGCCGCGGCGGCCCTGCGCGCGGCCGCGGCGCTCGCCGACCGCTTGACGCGGGCCTTCGAGACGCGCGAGCGCCTTCAGGGCGGGTTGACCGCCGCGATGCAGGAGCTGACCCAGACGCACGACCGCCTGATCCGAAAGTCCAAGGAAGTCCGCACCTTGCACGACGTCGCGATGGCCCTCGTCAACCGCGCCGAGCGCGGCGGCGCGCTCAACGCGATCGGCGCGATCGTCGCCCGCGCCGTCGACGCCGACGTCGTCGCGTTCCTCACGGTCGACGAGACGACCGGGGAGCTCGTCGTCCAGCCCGGCGCCTTCGGCCTCGAAGACGAGGAGATGTACTATCGCCTTCCCCTGACCGACGACCGCGCGTCGTCGGTCCGCGTCTTCAAGAGCCGCCGGCCTTTCGTCACGGGGGACGCGCAGAACGACCCGGACGTCCTCTGGGACCGCGCGCGGCTCTGGCGCGTGCACTCGCTGCTGGCCGTTCCGCTCATCGTCGAGGACCACGTGCTCGGCGTCATGCGCGTGGGCAGCCGGCGCCGCGGCGCCTTCAACGCCGAGGCGCTCGCGCTCGTCACCGTCGTCGCCGAGGAGGCCGCGATCATCGTCGAGACCGCGATGCTGAACCGGCGCCTGTCCGAGACGATGGAACAATTAGCGGCCCTGAACCGTATAAAGGATGAGTTCGTTTCGACCGTGAGCCACGAGTTCAAGACCCCGCTGACGACGATCACGGGTTTCCTGAGCGTGATGCTCGACGGCGACACGGGCTCGCTCAACGAACAGCAGATGAAATTCCTGCAGATAGCGAAGTCCGCGTCGAAGCGGCTGGCCGGGCTCGTCTCGGACCTGCTCGACCTGTCGCGCCTCGAAGGGGGCGCGAAGATGGAGCTGCATCCGCTCGACCTGGCGGAGCTCGTCACGCAGAGCGTGGAGAATCTCCAGCCTCCGGCCGCCGAAGGGCGCAAGACGCTGAACTGGAGCCGGCCCGCGCGCCTGCCGAAGGCGGTCGGCGACGCGCGCTGGCTCGGCCTCGTCGTCGACAATCTGATCTCGAACGCGATCAAGTTCACGCGCCCCGGCGGCGTCATCACGGTGGAGTCGCAGGACAAGGGGGAATTCCTGATGGTGTCGGTTTCCGACGACGGGATCGGGATTCCCGAGGCCGATCGCGACAAGCTCTTCGAGCGCTTCTATCGCGCGTCGAATCGGGGCGAGGTCAACGCGCCCGGGACCGGCCTCGGACTCGCGATCGCGCGCGAGGTCGTCTCGAAGCACGGCGGGAAAATTTGGTTCGAGTCGGAAATCGGCAAGGGGACGACGTTCCATTTCATCGTTCCCGCCGCGCGTGAGGAGGTCCCGGTTCGATGAAGCGCTTTCTGCCCGCCGCTGTGGCCGTTCTGCTGTCGTGCGGCTGCGCGTCGCTCAAGCCCGGCCAGACGGACGACGGCCTGGCCGTGCGCGTGAGCACGATCGATCGCCAAGCCGCGCGCCGCGAGGCGATCGAGTCCGTCCTCCCGCTCTTCCTGGACCGCCCGCGGCCCGGCGCGTCGGAGACGCTCGAGCGGCTGGTCTTTTCGCGGACCGGCGACTACGTGGGCCGCGAGCGTCTGAAGAAGCGGCGTGAGCCGATCGTCGAGATCCTGCTCGACCGCCTGGCGCCTGTCCTGCAGAAGTCCGATCTCGTGCGGCCCCCCGGCTACCTGTCCGGGCAGGAGAAGGTTCTGATCGCTCTCGGCAGCCCGGGTCTCGCTCCGAGCGCCGCCGAGATAACGGTCGGCGACGCGATGCGCCTGGCGCTGTTCGGGGCCGACATCATGGCGCGCGACCTTCGCGATCCGTTCGACCCCGCGACGCGGGACAAGGAGCGCGTCACGGTCCTCGCCGACACCGTGACGGTGCCGGCCGCGATCCGCGGCGGCTTCGATTGGATCGTCACCGGCAGCGTCTCCGGCACGGCCGGGCCCGACAAGGACTCCGATATGTCCCGCGCGGCGGCGAGGCTGGACGCGCGCTTCTACGAGGTGCACTTCTCGAGCACTCCGCTGGATTTGTCGATCGCGGAGACGGCCGTCGACGTGTCGACCGGGGCGGCCTACAGCCGCGCGCTCGAGCAGGCCGGCCAGAGCACGGCCGACAAGATCAAGGGCCTCATCGCCGAACGTCGCGCCGGCCGGACGAACGTCGCCTTTCTGATGCCGGGACCGAAGAGTCCCGAGCGCATCCGCACGCTGCTGACGCTGCTGCGGCGCGTGCCGGGCGTCGACGGCGCGACGCTCTACGCTTGGAGCGGCCCCTACGACTCGGTCGACGTCTGGGCGTTCGTCCACGGCCTCTCGCCCGAGGACCTGGTCGCGCGCATCCTGCAGAAGGACGAGAAGTTCAACGTCGTCGGGATCGACACGGAGCGGCGCGAGGTCTTCATCGAGCCGCCGATGCCGGGAATGCAATAGGTGCTGTCCCGGGTCAACAGCGTCGGCTTGCGCGGCGTCGAGGGCTTTCCGGTCCTCGTCGAGCTGGATTTGGCCGGAGGCCTGCCTTCGTTCGCGACCGTCGGCCTTCCCGACAGCGGCGTCAAGGAGGCGCGCGAGCGCGTGACCGCGGCCGTGCGCAACTCGGGCTTCAAGTTCCCGTCGCGCCGCATCACCGTCAACCTCGCTCCGGCGCGGCCGCGCAAGGAGGGCAGCCACTACGACCTGCCGATCGCCGTCGCCCTGCTCGCGGCCTCGGGCCAGGCGCGCGGGGGGGATTGGGAGAACCGCTGGGCTTTCGTGGGCGAGCTCTCGCTCGACGGCCGCGTGCGTCCGGTGTCCGGCGTCCTGGCGATGGCTGAGCGCGCGCGCGCCGAGGGCTTCGCGGCGATCGTCGTGCCGAACGAGAACGCCGCGGAGGCTGCCGCCGCGGGCCTGGAGGCGCTCGCGGTCTCGAATCTCCGCGACGCCGTGGATCTCATCGACGGGCGCTCGCGGCCGGGCGCGGCGCCGCCGCGCGTCGAGCCCGCGGCGGTCGACGCCTCCTGCGGCCTGGACCTGGCCGACGTCCGGGGGCAGGCGACGGCCAAGCGCGCCCTCGAGATCGCGGCGGCCGGCGGGCACAACCTCCTTCTCATCGGGCCGCCGGGAACCGGCAAGTCGATGCTCGCGCGGCGCCTGCCCGGGCTGCTTCCTCCGATGAGCGAGGCCGAGGCGGTCGAGGTCACGAAGGTGCAGTCCGCCTGCGGGCGCCCGCCGCTCGGCGGGCTCGTCCGCGAGCGGCCGTTCCGCGCTCCCCATCACGCGACCTCCGCCGCGGCGCTCATCGGCGGGGGGCCGTCCGCGCGTCCCGGGGAGATCTGCGTCGCGCACGGCGGCGTGCTGTTCCTCGACGAGCTCGCCGAGTTCCCGCGGCCGGCCCTCGAGGCCCTGCGCCAGCCGCTCGAGGAGCGCGTCGTGCGCGTCGCGCGGGCCAAGGACGCGCTCGAATACCCGGCGCGCGTTCTCCTGGTCGCGGCGACGAACCCGTGCCCGTGCGGCTGGCGCGGTCATCCGCGGCGCGCCTGCGCCTGCTCCGCGACGGCGGTCGCGCGCTACCTCGGCCGCCTCTCCGGCCCCCTGCTCGACCGCATCGATCTCCAGGTCGAGGTCGCGGCCGTCGCGTTCGAGGACTGGGCGTCGGAGAATCCGCGCGCCGAGGGGACGCGCGAGGCCCGCGCGCGCGTCGCGGCCGCGCGCGAGCGCCAGCGCGCGCGGCTCGGAGACGCCGCCGCGGGCCTCAACGCCCTCGTCGGCGGCGCGCAGGCCCGCCGCGAGGCGCGGCTGGACGCCGCCGGCCTCGCGACCCTGGCCGCGGCCGAGCGCAAGGCCGCGCTCTCGGCGCGCGCTCTCGACCGCGTCCTGCGCGTCGCGCGCACGATCGCGGACCTGGCCGGCGCCGAGGCCGTCTCGCCCGCTCACCTCGCGGAGGCCCTGCAGTACCGCGGGCTCGACCGCCTCCGCTCGAGCCTCGAGGATCAGCGGTGAGCCGGGGCCCCTCCTTCGCGCGCCTCGTCTCGGAGGCCATGACGCGGCGCGGCCTCGGCCTGCGCGAGCTCGCGCGCCGCGCGGGGATCGACGCCTCCCTCCTGTCGAAGATGCTCGCCGGCAAGCGCAGCCCGCCCGGGGACGAGGCGGCGCTGAAGCGCCTGGCCGGCGCGCTCGAGATGGACGTCGTGGAGCTCGTCGTGTCCGCGGGGCTCATCCCGTCGGCCTGGTCGGCCCTGTGGTCGGACTCGGCGCTCGTGCGCGCGGTCCATCGCCTGGCCTCCGGCGAGGCCGGGCCGCCGCCGCGCGCGCAAGCCGAGAGGCCGCGCGCGGCGCGCCCGGCCGCTCGCGTCCCCGTGACGCTCCCTCCGCGCGGCCTGTCGGAGGAGCTCCTGTGAGCGCCGTCGAGACGGAGTGGGCCGTCCGGCTCAACGCCGCGCCCTTCCTGGACGCGGCGAAGGCGTGGACGCTGTGGCGACGCCTCGGCGGCGAGGGCCTGCGCCGCGGCGGCGACGGCGACTGGACGGAAGCCTCCGGCGCGAAGCCCGAGACGGCCGCGCGCTGGCGCCGCGCCGCGCGCGCCTTCGATTACGACGGCGAGCTCCGCAAGCTGGCGGCGCTCGGCGCGCGCCTGCTCGTGCGCGGCGAGCCCGGCTATCCGGAGCTCCTCGAGGCGGCCCCCGACGCGCCGCTCGCGCTGTACGTCGCGGGGCGCCTGTCGGACGCGACGGCCGTCGCGGTCGTCGGCTCGCGCGGGCCGACGGCCTTCGGGCGCCGGATGGCCCGCCGCTTCGGCCGCGAGCTGGCGGAGCGCGGCGTCGTCGTCGCGAGCGGGCTGGCGCGCGGCATCGACGCCGAGTCCCACCTCGGCGCGCTCGAGCGCGGCGGGGAGACCTGGGCCGTCCTCGGCTCCGGCCTGGGCGGCGTCTACCCGCCGGAAAATCGCGACCTCGCGCGGCGCATCGCCGCCGAGGGCGGCGCCGTGCTGAGCGAGTACTCGCTGTCGACGCCGCCCGATCGCGCCCTCTTTCCGCGCCGCAACCGCATCATCGCGGGGTTGTCGTGGGCGACGGTCGTGGTCGAGGGCCGCGCGAACTCCGGCGCGCGCTCGACCGCCGTCGCCGCGACCGCGTACGGCCGCGAGGTCCTGGCGGTCCCGGGTCCCGCGGACTCTCCGCTGAGCGTGACCCCGCACCGGCTCCTGCGCGACGGCGCCCATCTCGCGATCGAAATCGACGATATCCTGCGCGTTCTTCCGCCCGGCGCCGCCGCGGAGCCCGCCCGCCGCCGTGCCGCCGCCGCCGCGCCGGCGGACCTGGAGGAGAAGAATATCCTGGGGCTTTTGGGCAGCGAGTCTCTTTCCTTAGATGAACTGGGGCGGGCGACGGGACTTGACACCCCCCGCCTTTCCACTATAATGTTCGGGCTAGAATTGAAGGATCTGGTCTGCGCCGTTCCCGGTCAACGCTATGCCAAAAAAAATCTCTGACAAGCCCGAGAAGGCTCCAAAGGCCGCGAAGGCGCCGAAAGCGCCTAAGCGCGCCGCGGGCGCGGGGAAATCGGCGCGGCTCGGGCCGAGCCTCCTGGTGGTCGAGTCGCCCGCCAAGGAGCGGACGATCTCCCGCTTTCTCAAGAACGACTTCGTCGTGCGCTCGTCGTTCGGCCACGTCCGGGACCTGCCCGTGCGCAAGATCGGCGTCGACGTGGACGACGACTTCGCGCCGCAGTACGTCGTCCTGCCGCGCGCCAAGAAGATCCTGGCCGAGTTCAAGACCTTGGTCGCCAAGTCCCCGTTCGTCTATCTCGCGACCGACCACGACCGCGAGGGCGAGTCGATCGCCTGGCACCTCGTGGACATGCTCAAGCTGAAGCCGGAGCAGGTGCGCCGCATCACCTTCCACGAGATCACGCCGGGCGCGATCAAGGACGCTATCGCGGAGCCGCGCGCGATCGACGAGAACCTGGTCCACGCCCAGCAGGCGCGGCGCGTGATCGACCGCCTCGTCGGCTACAAGCTCTCGCCGCTGCTGTGGGCGAAGATCCAGAGCGGGCTGTCCGCCGGCCGCGTCCAGTCCGTCGCGGTGCGCCTGCTCGCCGAGCGCGAGCACGAGATCAAGGAATTCTCGTCCGAGGGATATTGGACGCTCACGGCGAGCCTCGAGAAGGCCGGTTCTCCGCCGGAGTTCGACGCGAGACTCTCGCTGTGGCAGGGCGAGAAGGTCGAGTCGACGCGCACGTACGATCTCTTCTCGGAGCAGTACCGGGTCAAGGCCACGACCCTGCGCACGGCCGAGGACATCGAGAAGGTGTCGGCCGCCATCAAGGGCGGCGCCTTCAAGGTCGTCAAGGTCGAGAAGAAGGAGGTGCGCCGCCGACCGCCGCCGCCGTTCTCGACCTCGACGCTCCAGCAGGCGGCCTCCCAGAAGATGGGCTTCGCGGCCGAGCGCACCATGCGCGTCGCGCAGTCGCTCTACGAGGGCGTCGACCTGGGCGGCAAGGAGCCCGTCGGTCTCATCACCTACATGCGCACGGACTCGTTCTCGATCGCGAAGTCGGCCGCGGGCGAGTGCGCGGACTACGTCGCGCAGACCTACGGCGCGACGTACCGCCCGGCGGAGCCTCCGACGTATCAGACGAAGTCGCGCGGCGCCCAGGAGGCGCACGAGGCGATCCGGCCGACCAGCGTCCTGCGCTCGCCCGACGAGGTCCGCCGCTTCCTGAACCCGGATCAGGCGCGTCTGTACGAGCTCATCTGGAAGCGCTTCGTCGCCTCGCAGATGGTCGAGGCCGTCTACGACACGGCGTCCGCCGACATCGAGAACGACGGCGCGGTCTTCCACGCCACGGGCCGCACGCTGAAGTTCGAGGGCTTCCTGCGCGTCTACCGCGACGCGCCGAAAGTCGAGGGCGAGGAGAGCGAGGACGACGAGCCCGAGGAGGAGGAGGGCAGCCGCCTTCCGCCGCTGGCCGAGGGAGACGTCCTGTCGCTCGTCGTGCTGAAGCCCGAGGAGCACCGCACGAGCCCGCCGCCGCACTACAACGAGGCGAGCCTCATCCGCGCGCTGGAGAAGCACGGCATCGGCCGCCCGTCGACCTACGCGCCCACGATCAAGACCGTCGTCGACCGCGGCTACGTGCGCCGCAACATGAAGGACCGCAAGCTGATCCCGACCGACCTCGGCATCCTCGTGACCGACAAGCTCAAGGAGCACTTCCCCGACGTCGTGAGCCTCACGTACACGGCCGACGTCGAGGAGAAGCTCGACCAGATCGCCGAGGGCAAGGCGGGCTGGGCGCAGGTCGTGCGCGAGTTCTACGCGCCGTTCGTGAAGGCGCTGGATCTCGCCACGAAGGAGATGCAGGCCTCGCGCATCGAGCCGAAGATGTCAGACGAGAAGTGCCCGCTCTGCTCCGAGCCGATGCTGATCCGCGAGAGCCGCTTCGGCAAGTACCTGTCCTGCTCGACGTTCCCGAAGTGCAAGGGCAAGATCCAGCTGACGCCCGAGGGCCAGAAGGTCGTGCTCGAGACCACCGGCGAGAACTGCGACCTCTGCGGCAAGCCGATGGTCATCCGCACCGGCCGCAAGGGCCGCTTCATGGCCTGCTCCGGCTACCCGGAGTGCAAGAACACGTTCTCGCTGGACGCGGACGGCAAGAAGATCGAGGGCTCGCGTCCGCTGCAGACGACGCGTCCGTGCAATAAGTGCCAGCGCCACATGTGGCTGCGCGTGGGCAAGCGCGGCTTCTTCTTGACGTGTCCAGGCTACCCGAAGTGCCGCAACCTCAAGCCCGTCTCCCGCGACGAGGGCGAGAAGCTCAAGGCCGAGGGCGAGGCGCTGCGCGCGCAGGCGATCGCGGCGCGGCAGGCGGCGGCCGGCGGGGCGTCCTGACCCGGGCCCGGAGGACGCCATCCAGCTCCAGCTCGAACGCTTCCTGACGCGCCTGCGCGCGGCCAAGAGCGGCTCCGCGCACACGCTGCGCGCCTATCGCGCCGACCTCGCCGCCTTCGCCGCGAAATTCCCGGGCCTTCCGGCCGCCGACATCGAGCGCGCGCACGTGCGGCGCCACCTGGCGGACCTGCAGGCCGCGGGCGCGGCGCGCGCGTCGGTCCTGCGCAAGGCGTCGGCCCTGCGGCAGTTCGTCAAGTTCCTGCGCGCGGAGGGCGAGCTCAAGCGCGACCCGTTCCTCGGCGTGACGATGCCCAAGCGCTCCCGGCCCCTGCCGAAGTTCCTGACCGAGGCCGAGATGGAGCAGATCCTGGCCGCGCCCGCGGGCGCCGGCGCGGCCTCCGCGCGCGACCGCGCGCTCGTCGAGCTGCTCTACTCGTCCGGCCTGCGCCGCGCGGAGATCGCCGCGCTGAACGTCGGCGACGTCGACGCGCTGTCGGGGACGATCCGCGTGCTCGGCAAGGGCTCGAAGGAGCGCATCGTCCCCGTCGGCGAAGCCGCGCTCTCCTGCCTGCGGGAGAGCCTGCGCTCGCGCGGTTCGCCGGGGGACGGCGAGCCCGTGTTCGTCAACGGCCGCGGGGCGCGGCTCTCGTCCGACGGCGTCATGTTCGTCGTGCGGCGCTGGGCGAAGCGCTCGGCCCTCCTCAAGAACGTCACGCCGCACGTGTTCCGCCACAGCTTCGCGACGCACCTGCTCAACCGCGGCTGCGGCATCCGCGAGGTGCAGGAGATGCTCGGCCACGCGAACCTCAACACGACCCAGATCTACACGCACGTTTCCCTGAGCCGCCTGCGCGAGGTCTACGACGGGGCCCATCCGCGGTCCGCCGCGGCGCGGGGAAAAGCGTGAAGGGCAAGATCGAGCTCCTCATGGAGGAGACCGGCTGCGAGCGCGGCGAGGCCGAGCTCGCGCTCGAGATGTGCGGCTTCGACTTCGAGGAGGCGGTCCGCCAGCTGCCGCGCCTGCTGCGCGACATCTGCGTGCTCAAGGCCAAGTTCGTGCTCCCGTCGGCCGGGCAGCACGGGCTCGCGCTCGTCGTGCTGAACCTCAAGACGCGCAAGGTCCTGCGCTCGCGCGCCGTGATGTCCTTCGACCCGGCCGTCTGCGCCGTCGAGTTCGACGCCGACTGGTTCGCCTTCGAGAAGCACCTGTACGGCTGCCGGCTTTGGGACGGGAGCCTGCCGGCCGAGAGCCTGGAGGTCGAGCAGCGCCTCGCGCTCCACTTTCGCGCCGCCCCGCCGGAGTCCTTCGACCGCCTGCGCGGCGCGACCTCGGAGGAGGCGGCGGCCGAGCTCGCCGCGCCGCTGCGCGCTCACTTCCGCGACCTCGGCCTGAGCCTCAAGCTCAAGAAGGACATCCTCGATCTCGGGCAGTTCCAGTCCCTGCGCAAGGCGCCGGCGCTGGACGAGCGCCGCGGCCGGCCCGCGCCGCGCGCCGCCCTGGAGGACCTGCTCGTGCTGCGCATCGCGCTCGAGGAGGACGTCGAGGGCATCCCGGTCTCGGAGCTCCACGCGGGCGACCTCGTCTCGGCGCGCATCGTCGACGGACGCGACATCGCGCAGTATCTCGCGCGCCTCTTCGGCGGGCTGACCGCGCAGGGGCTCATCCCGATCGAGGTGCCCGTCGAGGCCATCGAGTCCGGCGAGGACGGGGTCCTGGTCCGCGCGCGCTTCGCCGTCGGCGTCGCGGGCGACGCCGTCGTTCCGGCCGGGCGAGCGCTGCGCGCGGCGCGGGGCACGGGGCGCGGCGACGGCTCGTGGTGGCGCCGTTTTTTCAACGCGTAAGGAGATTCCATGCCGGCACTCGTGGTGGTCGGGGCGCAGTGGGGAGACGAAGGAAAGGGGAAGATCGTGCACTTCCTCGGCGAGGGCGCGGACTGGGTCGTGCGCTACCAGGGCGGCGACAACGCCGGCCACACCGTCGTGTTCGACGGCCAGAAGTACGCGCTGCACCTGATCCCGTCGGGCATCCTCCAGCCCGGGGTCAAGAACGTGATCGGCGACGGCGTCGTCGTCAATCCGCGCGCGTTCGTCGAGGAGATCGGCATGCTCGAGGGCCGCGGCATCAAGGTCCGCGGCCGCCTGTTCCTGAGCCTCGCCGCGCACGTGATCCTGCCCTACCACGTCTACCTCGACACTTTGCGCGAGGAGGGCGGGCGCGGCATCGGCACGACGAAGAAGGGCATCGGGCCCTGCTACGAGGACAAGGTCGCGCGCATCGGCGTGCGCGTGGCCGACTACCTCGACGCGAAGTCCTTCCGCGCGCTCGTGCGGCAGAACCTCAAGGTGCGCGCCGCCGACCTCGCGAAGGTGAAGCCGCTGAAGGCGATCGAGGAGGAGGTCTTCGACGGCTACGAGGCGCGGCGCAAGTTCCTGGCCCGCTTCGCGGCCGACACGGGGCTGCTGCTCGACGCGGCGCGGCGCAAGGGGGCGCGGCTCCTGCTCGAGAGCGCGCAGGGCTCGATGCTCGACCTCGACCACGGCACGTACCCGTTCGTGACCTCGTCGAACCCCGTCGCGGGCGGAGCCTGCGTCGGCGCGGGGCTCGGGCCGACGGCGATCACGGCCGTCAACGGCGTCACGAAGGCCTACACGACGCGCGTCGGCCTGGGGCCGTTCCCGACGGAGGTCGAGGGGCATCTCGCCCGCTACATCCGCGAGGTCGGCAAGGAGTACGGGGTCACGACGGGACGCCCGCGGCGCATCGGCTGGCTCGACGTGCCCCAGCTCAAGGCCGCGATCCGCATGAACGGCCTGACCTCGCTGACGATGACGAAGCTCGACACGCTCTCCGGGGTGCACCCGATCAAGATCTGCGCCGGCTACAAGCTCGACGGGCGACGGACGGCCGAGTTCCCGGTGTCGCGCCGCGGCCAGCTCGAGGTCGAGCCGGTGTACGAAAGCTTCCCCGGCTTCTCCGGCGACCTCAAGGGCGTGCGGCGCTTCGAGGACCTGCCGCGCGGCGCGCGCGAGTACGTGCTCGCCGTCGAGAAGCGCCTGGGCGTGCCGATCCTCATCGTCTCCGTCGGGCAGAGCCGCGAGCAGACGATCGTCCGCGACGCGACGCAGCTGTGGACCTGTCAAGCCCGTGGGTCTTGACAATCCTCCGGGGCCTGTTATACTTCGGTTGTCGGCGGGACGCAGCGCAGCTCGCCGCCGGCTCCGCAAAAGACGATTCGCCCGGCCTCAACTCGCCATCTTCGGGATAGAGGGGTAAGATGGTTGGTGGGGCCGGGCCTCTTTTGCGCCCGCCCTACTTGTGCCGTCCGGGGCCGAAAGCTAGAATCACAGCGTGATTCTGAAAGCCCGCTTCCCGAAGATATTCGCGTCGGTCTTCACGGCGCTCGTGCTGATCCTCTACATGCCCGGCCTGGTCGGGCTGCGCGCGAACGGCACCTTCTCGAACGTGCAGGCCCTCTGGCACGATTTCCTCTTCAAGGTCAACCGCGACAATCTCCGCCCCGCGGACCCGAGGCTCATCCTGCTGGCCGTCGACGACGAGACGGTGGCGAAGTACGGCTTCCCGCTCCCGCGCATCGCCTACGCGCGGGCGCTCGACAAGATGAAGGCGCTGGGCGTCGACACCGTGATGTTCGACGTGATGTTTTTCGAGAAGCGCGAGGGCGACGCCGAGCTGACGGCCTCGACGAAGCGCTTCGGCAAGGTCGTGCACCTGTTCGCCTTCACGGAGGGCGAGGCGAAGGCGAAGCCGAGCCTCCCGATCCCCGAGCTGCGGAAGGCGACCCGCTACTTCGGCTCCCCGAACGTCGACTATCTCGCGAGCGCCGACGGCCATCTGCGCACGTTCCAGCTCTTCCGGCCGGGCATCGACGACCCTCTGCGCGGCAAGCCGCCGACCGTCTCCTTCGCCGCCGCCGCGCTGTCGGCCGCTCAGAACGTCCCGATCGACGACCTCATCCAGCAGTACGGCGAGGACGAGCGGGTCGTCAACTACCGCCGGCCGGAGGACTGGAAGCGCCACCCCGGGGACAAGTCTCCCCAGGCGACGATCGACGTCTCCCCGTACCGGCGCATTTCCGCGCTGGACCTCCTCGACGGCACGCTCGCCGCGGACCAGCGCGCCGCCCTCAAAGGCGCGATCGTGATCGTCGGCTCGACCACCCTCGGCTACTACGACAAGTTCCCGATGGCCTTCGGCGACGCCCCCGGCGCGGAGTTCCACCTGCACGCGATCGACAACACCCTGCACGGGGACGCGATGCGCTCGCCTTACCGCGCGTGGACGCTCCTGCTCATCATCGCGGCCGTCCTGCTCACGTACTGGCTGCAGCGCCTGCCGACGGCCTACGGCGCGGGGCTGGCCGGGGCGTCGTTCCTGTCCTGGGTCGCCTACGCGCAGTGGGCGTTCCGCCGCGGCACGATCGCCGAGTTCGTTCCGCCGGCCTTCGCGTTCGTCGCGTCCTATCTCGTGCTCGTCGCGCACCGCGCGCTGACCGAGGGCGCGGAGAAGAAGCAGATCACGCGCCAGTTCGGCCAGTTCGTCTCGCCCGACGTCGTCGAGGACCTGATCCACGATCCGTCGAAGGCCCAGCTCGTCCCCGAGAAGCGCGAGCTCACGATCTTCTTCCTCGACATCGCGCACTTCACGACGATCTCCGAGAAGATGGACGCGGAGGCGTTGGTGCAGTTCCTGAACAAGTACCTGTCGGGCTTGAGCGACGTCGTCTTCGAGCACCACGGCACGATCGACAAGTTCATCGGCGACTGCATCATGGCTTTCTGGAACGCTCCGCTCCGGAACAAGGACCACCGCGCGGAGGCGATCCTCGCCGCGCTCGGCTGCCAGCGCGCGATCGCCGAGCTGAACAAGAACCTCGACAAGGGCCTCCCCGAGGTTCCGGCGGCGCGCATCGGCATCAGCTCGGGTCCGGCGACGGTCGGCTTCGTCGGCACGCAGAGAAAGCTCCAGTACACCGTCATCGGCGACGAGGTGAACCTCGCCTCCCGACTCGAGGGCGCCAACAAGTTCTTCGGCTCGAAGATCATCGTCAGCGAGTCGACGTGGGAGGGAGCCAAGGACCGCGTCGTCGCGCGCTTCCTCGGCAGCGTGCGCGTCGTCGGCAAGGAGACGCCGATCCGCATCTTCGAGCCGCTCGCGGAGAAGAGCAAGCTTTCCGCGGACTGGGCGAAGGCCCTCCCGCAGTACGAGAAGGGGCTCAAGGCGTTCGAGAAGCGCAAGTTCAAGGACGCGCTGAAGTCCTTCGAGCATTTCCTCGAGATCTTCCCGGACGACGGTCCCGCCCGGCTGTATCGCGACCGCAGCCGCGATTACGCGGCGATCGAGCCCGACGAGTCGTGGGACGGCGTCTTCAATCTGACCGCGAAATAGAATGGAGATTTTCTGGCGGCTGCTGTTCGGCCACCTGCTCGCGGACTTCACCTTCCAGACGGACTTCATCAACCGCTGGAAGCGCAAGAGCTTCAAGGGCCTGCTCGTCCACAGCCTGATGCACCCGGCGTTCTATCTCGTCCTCTGCTGGCCGTACCTGGATCAGACCTGGGTGGACTTCCCTCTGCTGGACCTGCGGCTCGACGGCTGGCTGTGCGTCGCGCTCGTGTTCCTCATGCATCTCCTCGAGGACTGGTGGCGCGTGCACGCGATCGCCCGCTACCACCTCCCCGACAACACGGCCTTCTTCGTCTGGGACCAGCTGGTCCACTACGCGGTGATCATCGCCGTCGCGCCGTTCGCGGTCTCCACCGCGGGGATCGGCGGGCTCATCCCGGAAAAATGGCCCGCTCTCGGCTGCCTGTTCGTGTTCGCGACGCACGCCTCGACGGTGATCGTCTACTTCGTGGAGAAGGACGCGCTCGGGCGGTCCTTCCCCAGCTTCGACGAGAAGTACCTCTCGATGTCGGCGCGGCTCGTCCTCGTCCTCTGCCTGCTCCTGCCGAACACGACCGGGGCGCTCGCGGTCGCCGCGGCCTGGCTCGGCCTCACCGAAGGGCTGCGCCGCCTGCGCATCTTCGACCTGTCCGAGTTCTCGTTCTACGGCGGCGCCGCGATCTCGATCCTGTGCGGCCTCGCGGCCCGCGCCATCTGCTACTCCTGATTTCGGAGGCCCCATGAACGACATCCTGATCCTCTCCGGCGCGCGGACGCCGATCGGCGCGCTCAACGGCGTTCTCGCCAACAGCACGGCGCCGCAGCTCGCGGCGAAGGCCGCGGCCGAGGCGCTCGCGCGCTCGGGCGTGAAGGCGGAGGAGCTCGGCGAGGTCGTGCTCGGCTGCGTGATCCCCGCGGGCGTGGGCCAGGCGCCGGCGCGCCAGGCCGCGATCGCGGCCGGCATCCCGGTCTCCGTGGGCGCCACGACGGTCAACAAGGTCTGCGGCTCGGGCATGAAGGCGGTGATGCTGGCGTCGCAGTCGATCGCGCTCGGCGAGGAGGACTACGCGCTGGCCGGCGGCATGGAGTCGATGTCGAAGGCGCCGTACCTCCTCGACAAGGCGCGCTCGGGCTACCGCTACGGCGACGCGAAGCTCCTCGACTCGATCCTCAAGGACGGCCTCATCGACCCGTACGACGGCGTCCACATGGGCGACTGCGGGGAGCTGTGCGCGAAGGAGCACGCGATCACGCGCGAGATGCAGGACGAGTGGGCGGTGAAGTCGTACACGCGCGCGCTCGAGGCTCAAAGCAAGGGTCATTTTAAAGATGAGATCGTCGCCGTCGACGGCGTCGAGCTCGACGAGGAGCCGGGCCGCGCGAAGCTGGACAAGATGGCGAAGCTGCGTCCCGCGTTCCAGAAGGACGGCACCATCACCGCCGCGAATGCCTCGAAGCTCAACGACGGCGCCGCCGCGCTCGTGCTGTCCAGCGCCAAAGGCGCCGCGGGCAGGAAGCCGCTCGCGCGCGTCGTCGGCTGGGCCACGCACTCGCAGGAGCCCAAGTGGTTCACGACCGCTCCCGCCGGCGCGGTCGACAAGCTCTTGAAGAAGACGGGCTGGACCAAGGACTCCGTCGACCTCTTCGAGGTCAACGAGGCGTTCGCGGTGGTCACCCTCGCGGTGGCGAAGCTGGCGGGCCTGCCGCACGAGAAGATCAACGTGCACGGCGGCGCGGTCGCGCTCGGCCACCCGCTCGGCGCCTCGGGCGCGCGCATCCTGGTCACTCTGCTCAACGCGCTGAAGATTCGCGGCGGCAAGCGCGGCATCGCCGGCATCTGCCTCGGCGGCGGGGAGGCGGTCGCCGTTGCCGTCGAGCGCGTTTAAGCTCGGGTCGGCCCTCCGGCTGGAGGACATGTCTTCGATCGCCGCAGGCGATCGAAGATCCGTTTTGCCGTCGTCGGCCCTCCGGAAGATCGCGTCGTCTCGCCGAGTTCTCGAAAGGGCCATGGCGTCGGGCCGGGCGCTTTACGGCGTCAACACCGGCTTCGGCGAGCTCGCCTCGACGCGCATCTCGCCCGAGCGGCTGGTCCAGGTCCAGCGCAACCTCGTGCTCTCGCACGCCTGCGGCGTGGGCGAGCCGCTGGACGAGCGCGAGGCGCGCGCGATCCTGTTCCTGCGCCTCAACGAATTAGCGCGCGGCTGCTCCGGCGTGCGTCCGGCGCTCGTGCGTCATCTCGCGCGCATGCTGGACGCGGGCATCGTCCCGCTGATCCCGAGCCGCGGCTCGGTGGGCGCCAGCGGCGACCTCGCGCCTCAAGCTCACATGGCTCTCGCGATCATCGGCGAAGGAGACGTTCTGTTCCGCGGCCGGCGCGTTCCCGCGGCCGCGGCGCTCAAGCGCGCGGGCCTCAAGCCGTTCGTGCTGTCGGCGAAGGAAGGCCTCGCCCTGCTCAACGGCACGCAGGCGATGCAGGCCGTCGGCGGCCACGCTCTGCTCGACGCCGAGCGCGTGTGGCGCGCGGCCCAGCTGGCCTGCGCGGCCAGCCTCGACGCTCTGACCGGCACGCCGGCGCCCTACGACGCCGCCGTGCAGGCGCTCAAGCCGCATCCGGGACAGATCGAGGCCGCGCGCGGCCTGCGCCGCCTGCTCGCGGGCTCGGAGATCCGCCGCTCGCATCTCGTCGACGACCCGCGCGTGCAGGACTCGTACTCGCTGCGCTGCGCGCCGCAGGTGCACGGCGCCGTTCTCGACCGGCTGGGCGAGGCGCGCCGCGTCGTCGAGATCGAGATGCGCTCCGTCACCGACAACCCGCTGGTGGCGGGCGGCCGCGTGATCTCGGGCGGCAACTTCCACGGCCAGGCGCTCTCCTTCGCCTTCGACTCCGCCGCCGGCGCGCTGGCCGCCCTCGCCAACATCTCCGAGCGCCGCACCTTCCAGGTCACAGCGGGCCAAGCGCCGCGACTGAAGCCCTTCCTCACGCACGACCCGGGCGTCGAGTCCGGCTTCATGATCGCGCAGTACGTCGCCGCCGCGCTCGCCTCGGAGAACAAGGCGCTCGCGCATCCCGCCTCGGCGGACTCCGTCCCGACCTCGGCCAACAAGGAAGATTTCGTGAGCATGGGCATGTGGTCCGCGCTCAAGCTCAAGCGCGTGGTCTGGAACGCCGCGCAGGTCGTCGCCATCGAGCTCGTCAGCGCCGCTCAGGCGATCGAGTTCCACCGCCCGCTGAAGTCGGGCGAGCTCGTCGAGAAAGGCCTCGCCGTCCTGCGCGCGACAGTGAAGCCCACGAAGCGCGACGAGGTGCTGTCCGGAAAACTGGAAGCGGCGCGCGAGCTGGTGCTGGCGGGCGCATTCGACGGCGCGTCCGGAACGGAGACGCGATGATGTTCCGCTGCGCCTTCTGGGCGCTCGCGATCGGCACCACGCTCTCGACGCTGGGATTCCTCGGACTCGGGCTGGGCGTGCCCGGCGGCCACGAGCTGAAGCCGCTCGCTTCCGAGGCGGTGAAGTTCGGCCTGGCGCAGGCGGTTCCGGCGCTCCTGCTGTGGATCGGGATCGCACTCAAGAAATACGAGGCCTTCGAGGGACTGCCGCCGCGGAGCTGGATATTCCCCGTGGGCTGGCCGACGCAGCTGGTTTGGCTCGAGATTCTGGCGTGCGCGCTGGCCTCGCTGGCCTACGCCGTCGTCGTCTGCCGGCGCTATCATTGGGAGATGTTCCTGATGTGAGCCGGACTCTCGATCAGAACATGAGCCGATAGAATGAGAGTCATCAGAGCGCCGCGCGGTCGAGCGATCTCCTGCAAGGGCTGGCAGCAGGAGGCCGCCTTGCGCATGCTGATGAACAACCTCGATCCCGAGGTGGCCGAGCGCCCGCAGGACCTCGTCGTCTACGGCGGCCGCGGCAAGGCCGCGAGAAATTGGCCGTGCTTCGACGCGATCGTGAAGTCATTGCGATCTCTTGGCGACGATGAAACGTTGTTGGTTCAGTCCGGGAAGCCGGTCGGCATCGTGCGCACGCACGACCAAGCCCCGCGCGTTCTGATCGCGAACTCCAACCTCGTCGGCAAGTGGGCGACCTGGGAGCACTTCGACGAGCTCGACAAGAAAGGCCTCATGATGTACGGCCAGATGACCGCGGGCTCGTGGATCTACATCGGCACGCAGGGCATCCTCCAGGGCACGTACGAGACTTTCGCCGCCGCCGCGAAGCGCCATTTCGGCGGCACGCTGTCGGGCCGTCTCGTCGTCAGCGCCGGCCTCGGCGGCATGGGAGGCGCCCAGCCACTCGCCGCGACGATGAACGGCGCGGCGTTTCTCGGCGTCGAGGTGGACGCGAGCCGTTTGCGCTTTCGGTTGAAGACGCGCTATCTCGATTGCGTCGAAGAAGATTTGGACAAGGCCCTCGAACGAGTCAGCAGAGCCAAAGAGCGAGGCCAAGCGATCTCCGTTGGTTTGCTCGGCAACGCGGCTGAAATTATTCCACAGTTGGCGAAACGTCACGTCGATGTCGACGTTTTGACCGACCAGACTTCCGCGCACGATCCGCTCTACGGATATATACCGAAGGGCTATACGCTGGCGCAGGCTTCTTCGCTGAGGAAAAAAGATCCAAAGGGATATGTTAAGCGCGCCGTTCAATCGATGGGACTTCACGTCGAAGGCATGCTCGCTCTGCAGAAACAAGGCGCGGTCACGTTCGACTACGGCAACAACATCCGCGCGCGCGCCGTCGAGGCCGGCGTCAAGAACGCCTTCGACATCCGCGGCTTCGTCCCCGAGTACATCCGTCCGCTCTTCTGCGAAGGCAAGGGCCCGTTCCGCTGGGCCGCGCTGTCCGGAAATCCCGAGGACATCCGCGTCACCGACCGCGAGGTCCTCGCTGCCTTTCCGAGAAACGAATCGCTGCGCCGCTGGATCAAGCTCGCCGGCGAGCGCGTCGCCTTCCAGGGCCTGCCCGCGCGCATCTGCTGGCTCGGCTACGGCGAGCGCGACGAGATGGGCCGCCGCTTCAACTGGCTCGTGCGCAAGGGCAAGGTCGGCGCGCCCATCGTGATCGGCCGCGATCACCTCGACTGCGGCTCCGTCGCCAGCCCCAACCGCGAGACCGAGGCCATGCGCGACGGCACAGACGCCGTCGCCGACTGGCCCATCCTCAACGCGCTCGTCAACACCGCCTCCGGCGCCTCCTGGGTCAGCTTCCACCACGGCGGCGGCGTCGGCATGGGCTACTCGCTCCACGCGGGCCAAGTCACCGTCGCCGACGGCACGAAGGCGATGGACGACCGGATCACGCGCGTGCTCAGCAACGACCCGGCGATGGGCGTGCTCCGCCACGTCGACGCGGGTTATCCCGAGGCGAAAGCGTTCGCGCGCCGGCACGTCTCGATCAAGATTCCGATGAACGGCGGACGCTGATGGTGTCGCGCGCCTGGGCGATTGCTCTGGCGATCGGCCTGCTCCCGGCGGCGGCGGCGGCCGGGACATCGTCCGACGACGAGGACTGCTCGGACCGCGACGTCGTGCAGTATTCCGCGCCGAAACTGGTCCAGATCAAGGACCGCATCGTCATCAAGCGCGGCGACGCGAAGGCGGCGAACGCCGCGCGGCGCGCGCCGCTGGAGTGGACGGCGTCGGGGCAGGGGACGGCGAAATTCGCCGTCGTCGAGAAGCCGAAATTCGCGGAAGAAGGCCCGTGGACGACGAAGGTGCGCGTCGTCGGCAACAAGGCGCGGCCGATCGACTGGGCGATCGAATTCCGAGGTCATTGGAACGACGACGTGAAGCTCCAATGGATCAACGAGAAGCTCCTGTTCTTCAAGGTCTGGTGGGGCCGCCTGCTCGCGACGGACATGATCCTGAACATCGATACGGGCGAGCCGATTTACGTCGAGGAAGCGAATTATCACTCGATCTCCGCGCCGTGCGACCAGAAATAGCGCCGGGAGTTGAATAAAATATCCGTGCGCTGACCGGCCAGGCGGTCAGCCGAACGTTCCGGAGGAATGGATCTTATGGCCAGCGACTACTCGTTCGACACCGTCTCCGACGTGGATCTCAATATCGTCTCCGAAGTCGTCGCGGTCGCGATGAAGGAGATCGTCAACCGCTTCGATCTGAAGGACTCGAACGCGTCGATCGAGCTGGTCGTCAAGGACAAGAAGCTCATCGTGCGCGCGGCCAACGAATTCAAGGTGGAGCAGGTGTACGACGTCCTGCTCTCGCGTCTGGCCAAGCGCGGCCTGCCGATCAAGAACCTGACGAAGGGGAAGGTCGAGGCGGCGCTCGGTCAGACGGCGCGGCTCGAGGTGGGGATCGCGTCGGGCATCCCGACGGACAAGGCCAAGAAGATGCAGCAGGCCATCAAGGACGCGAAGCTCAAGGTCAACGCGCAGATCCAGGACGGCCAGCTGCGCGTGTCGAGCAAGTCGAAGGACGAGCTCCAGTCGGCGATGCGGCTCCTGCGCGAGGGCGCCTGGGAGCTGGACCTGCAGTTCAAGAACTTCCGCTGAGCGGAGGCGTCACGGCCCCCAGTGATGGGGGTGCCGCTGCCGGTCCTCGCGGTACATGCGCTTGAGCTCGTCGAACGTGATCTGATCGCTCCAGTGCTCCGCGCGCCGGCGGCGGGCCTCGGCGGACTCGTCGGCGGGGCTCGCCGCGCTCGCGCGGACCTGCTCGAGAAGCGGCGCGCGATGGGAGTCCGCCTCCCGCGCGAGGTCCGAGAAGAGCGGATGCGGCGCGGCCTCCTGAAGATAGCGCTCCGAGACCCGGTCCGGCTCGGCGCGCAGCCGGGAGATCACGCCGCTCAGGTCCGCGATGACCTCGTCCGTCGTGCGGAGATCGCCGTCGTAAGTCGACAGCAGATCGGCCAGGTGCGCGCGCAGGGCGCGGAAGCGCGGCTCGGCGACGCCGTGGGACGACGCGAAGTGATCGACCACCGGCGTCCAGGAGCCGACGTTGCCGCGCTCCTTCTCCAGCTCGGCGCGGTAGCGGCGCGCGCGGTCGAGGCGGGACTCCAGCGTCTCCAGCGGGCGCGCGAGCTCCTGGTTCGAGAACGTGACCGCGTAGTAGGGCAGGCGCATCTTCTGGCCGTCGAGATAGCCGCGGGGGTTCGCGAGATAGTCCCAGGCCGCGGCCTCCTCGAAGCGGCCGTCCAGCTCGAAGTCGACGCGCCAGCCGACGAGGCGGGCGTTCTCCTCGTTGAGCTCGTGGAGGTGGAGGGCGCGCTGGAGGTTCTCGCGCGCCGCGCGCGCGTACCAAAGGCCGTGGCCGAAGAGCTCGTGCGCGAGTATCGCGGGCAGGCCCTGCTCGCGGTAATGCGCGGAGGACTTCAGGTAGTCGGAATTGAGCCGCAGGACGGCGCGGTCGTCGCGCCAATCCGTCAGAGCGCGCGTGCCGTGGAAGTAGCGCCGGCCGTCGGCCTCGTAGACGCGCGAGCCGTCGAAGGCCTCGAAGCGCACCGCGGCCCGCGGGCCCTCCGCGACGAAGCGCTCGGCGAGCGCGCGCGCGGTCGGGCTCTCGAGCATGCGCGCGAAGGCGCCGCGCAGGGCCGCTCCGCGCTCGGCGGAATTCCCGTCGTCGAGCGAGACGCGCTCGAGGAGACGATCGAGCAGCGCGGGCGCAGCGGCGGGAGCTTCGCCCGCGGACGCCGCCGGCGCCGCGGCGGCCTCCGCGCGCGGCGCCTCGGCCGCCAGCGCCGCCGCGGGCGCGGCGGAGAGCGCGGGGGCCAGAGAGAGGGAGCCGAGCGAAGGCCCGGCGAGGAGAGCGGTTCCGGCGGCGGCCCCGGACGCCAGCGGCGCGGCGGCCAGCCCGGACGCGACGGGAGCCAGCGGCGCGTCGAGCGCGACGCGCGGCAAGGCCGCGAGCGCGGGGCCCGCGAGCAGGACGACGAGAGCCAAGGATCGGCGCATTCCTTAATATAGTGTAAAGGCCCCCGTCGGGCGCCGCCTGAGCCGAACGGTCCCGCGCCGGTGCCCGAAGTCCTAGGAGAAGGCGGCGGAGGCGGGCGATTTCGTAAAATAAGCACCATGGCGACGCTCGTCGACAACGCGGCCCAGCTGCTGACTCTGGCCGGTCCCGAGACTCCCCGCGCGGGGCGCATGAAGGACTCGCTCGGGCTCCTGCGCGACGGCGCCGTGCTGATCGACGCGGGGAAAATCGTCGCCGCCGGGCCGCGCGAGCGCGTCCTCGACCACCCGCTCGCGAAAAACGCGGAGACGATCAGCGCGGGCGGCCGCGTGGTGACTCCCGGCTTCGTCGACGCGCACACGCACCCCGTCTTCAGCGCGCCGCGTCTCGACGATTTCGAGGCGCGCCTCGGCGGAGCGAGCTACGCGGAGATCGCCGCGCGCGGCGGCGGCATCCTGTCGACCGTGCGCGGGGTGCGCGGCGCGACCGAGGCCGACCTCGCCGCGGGGCTGAGGCGCCGCGCCTTCGATTTTCTCGCCTGCGGCACGACGACGATCGAGGCGAAATCGGGCTACGGGCTCGACCTCGAGAACGAGCTGAAGCTCCTGCGCGCGATCCGGACCGCCGGAGAGCAGGGGCCCCTCGAGATCGTCCCGACCTTGCTCGGGGCGCACGCGGTGCCGCCGGAGCTCAAGGGCCGCAAGGACGAGTACGTCGCGCGCGTCTGCGGCGAGATGATCCCGCGCGCCGCGGCCGAGGGCCTGGCGAAATTCGTCGACCTGTTCTGCGAGGAGGGCTACTTCAGCGTCGCCGACCTCGAGAAGGTGGCGGAGGCCGGCGCGAAGGCCGGGCTCGGCCTCAAGGTCCACTCGGAACAGCTTTCGTGGCTCGGCAGCGCCGCGGCCGCCGCGCGGCGCGGCGCCGTCTCGGCCGATCATCTGGATCACGCCGACGCCGACGGCGTCGCCGCCCTCGCTGCCGGCGCCACCGTCGCCTGCCTGGTGCCGGGCTCGAACTATTTCCTCGCCAAGCCCTATCCGCCCGCGCGGCGGCTGCTGGACGCCGGCGCCCCGGTCGCGCTCGCGACCGACTTCAATCCCGGCACCTGCCCCTGCCTGGACATGCGCCTGATCCTGTCGATCGCGTGCACGCAGATGGGCATGACTCCGGCCGAGGCGCTGGTCGCGGCGACGATCAACGGCGCGCACGCGGCGGGGCTCGGGCTCACGCACGGCTCGCTCGAGCGCGGCAAGATCGCGGACCTCGTCTGCCACGACGTCGAGGACTGCCGCGAGCTCGCGTACTGGATCGGCTCGCCGCGGACGCACTGGACGATGAAGCGCGGCGAGGTCGTCTTCCGCGGCTCATGAAGGTCCTCCTCTTCGACGTCGACGGCACCTTGATCCGCGCCGGCGGCGCCGGGCGCAAGGCCCTGAACCGCGCGGCCGAGGTCCTGTACGGGCGCAAGAACGCCTGCTCGGAGCTGTCGCTCGCCGGGCGCACGGACCTCTACAACTTCTCGCGGGCGTACCGCGTCGCGACGGGCCGCCGCCCGACGCGCTCCGCCGTCGAGCGCCTGCACCGCGAGTACCTGAAGCACCTGCCGCGCTTCGTCCGCGCCGCGATCCGCAGCGGGAACTACCGCGTCCCTCCGGGGCTGAAGACCTTGCTCAAGCGCCTGAGCCGCGACGAGCGCGTCCTGCTGGGGCTCGGCACCGGCAACATGGAGCAGGGCGCGCGCATCAAGCTCGAGCCGTCCGGCTTCAACGCGTACTTCCTGTTCGGCGGCTACGGCTCGGACTCGTTCCACCGCCCGAGCCTGCTCAAGAAGGCCGTGCGGCGCGCGGAGAAGCTCGCGCGCCGGCGCCTGGCGCCGGAGAACGTCTACGTGATCGGCGACACGCCGCTCGACGTCGCGGCGGGCCGCAAGGCGGGCTTCAGGACGATCGGCGTCGGCACGGGCTTCGCGGAGTGGGAGGACCTGCGCGCCTCCCGGCCGGACCATCTCTCGCGCGATTTCAGGAATCTGAGGACATGGCTGAGCTGGTTCGAGCTGAGCTGAAGACCGAGGCGGACGCGGCGGCCCTCGCGGCGCGGCTGGCCGCGGCGGCCCCGCGCGCGGCCCTGCCGGCGCACGCGCGCGCGCGGATACTGAACGCCGCGGCGGAGTCGCTCGAGCGCGGGAGCGAGGAGCTCGCGCGCCTCGTCGTCGCCGAGGTGCGCAAGCCGCTCAAGGACGCGCGCCGCGAGGCCGCGCGCGCGGTCTCGACCCTGCGCCTGGCGGCCGAGGAAGCCCGCCGCGTCGGCGGCGAGATCCTCCCGCTCGACCTCGAGCCCGGCTCCGAGGGGCGCTACGCGCTCGTGCGCCGCGTCGCGCGCGGCCCGGCCCTGTTCATCACGCCCTTCAACTTCCCGTTGAACCTCGCCGCGCACAAGGTCGCGCCCGCGGTCGCGGTGGGGCTGCCCTTCGTCCTCAAGCCCGATCCGCGCGCGCCGAAGACCGCCGCGCGCCTGCTCGAGGCGCTCGTGTCCGCCGGCTGGCCGGCCGAGGCCGCCGTGCTCGCGACCGGCGAGATCCCCGCGATCGAGGCGCTCGCGCGCGACGAGCGCGTGCGCCTGCTGTCCTTCACCGGCTCGACGAAGGCCGGCTGGCGCCTGCGCTCGCTCGCCGCGCGCCAGCACTGCGTGCTCGAGCTCGGCGGCAACGCGGGCGTGCTCGTCGCCGACGACGCGGACCTCCCGCTCGCGGCCGCGCGCTGCGTCTGGGGCGCCTACGCCTACTCGGGCCAGACCTGCATCTCGGTGCAGCGGATCTACGTCGAGAAGAAGGTCCACGAGGAGTTCCGCCGCCTGCTGGTGACGAACGTCAAGGAGCTCAAGTGCGGCGCGCCCGAGGACGAGGCGACCGACGTGGGTCCGCTCATCGACGAGGCCGCCGCGATCCGCGTCGAGGAGTGGCTCAAGGAGGCGGTGGGCCGCGGCGCGAAGCTCTGGGCGGGCGGGCCGCGGTCGGGCGCCGTCCTGCCGCCGGCGCTCGTCGAGAACGTCCCGGCGGACTGCCGGCTCTCCTGCGAGGAGGCCTTCGGGCCCGTCGCTTCGCTCGAGGCCGTGGACTCGCGCGAGGAGGGGCTCGACAAGATCGCGGCCACGCGCTACGGCCTCCAGGCGGGCCTCTTCACGAACGACCTCGCGCTCGTCCATCGCGCCTTCGAGCGCCTGCCCGTCGGCGGCCTCATCGTCAACGACGTCCCGACCTGGCGTTCCGACGCGATGCCCTACGGCGGAGTCAAGGACTCCGGCTTGGGCCGCGAGGGCGTGCGCTGGGCGATCCAGGAATACACTGAAACGAAAACATTGGTGATGCGCTCATGAAAAAGAACATCCTCGCCGCCGTGCTGCTGTCCTTCGCCGCGAGCCGCGTCCGCGCGGCCGACCCCGACAAGCCGCCGTACGCGCCCGGCTTCAAGCGCGCATTCGTCGTCGTTCTCGAGAACACGGACTACAAGAAGGCCGCGAGCCAGCCGTTCCTGTCGAAGCTCATGAAGCGCGGCGCGGCGCTCGCGGACTACCATGCGATCGGCCATCCGTCCCAGCCGAACTACCTCGCGCTCGTCGCGGGCGACCCGATGGGCGTGACGAACGACGACAACGCCGACGTCGACATGTACGCGCGCCACGTCGGCGACCTGTTCGAGGCGGTCGGCAGCACCTGGACCGCCTACGCCGAGGGCTGGCCGGGGCGCTGCTTCCGCAAGAAGCGGCAGGGGACCTACGTGCGCAAGCACGAGCCGTTCATCAGCTTCCTCGACATCCAGACCGTCCCGTTCCGGTGCGCCCAGATCAAGGACGCGTCCGAGCTCGACAAGGACGTCGCGGCCGGCAAGCTCCCGGACTTCGCGCTCTACACCCCGGACCTCAACGACGACGGCCACGACACCGGCGTCGCCTACGCGGACGCGTGGCTCGCGAAGCGCTTCGGGCCCCTGCTCGACGACCCGCGCTTCATGAAGGACATGCTCTTCGTCGTCACGTTCGACGAGGACTCCGGGACGAGCAAGAACCGCGTCCTCACCGTCCTCGTCGGCGACAGCGTGAAGCCCGGCGCGGTCTCGAAGACCCGCTACGACCACTACAGCCTCCTGCGCACGATCGAGGACGCCTTCGGCCTCGGCACCTTGCATCGCCATGACGAGCAGGCCTCGCACATCGACGGGATATGGAGAGAGCGATGATACGACTCGTGGAGTGCGTCCCGAATTTCTCCGAGGGCCGCGACCAGGCGAAGGTCGCGGCCGTCGTCGAAGCCGCGAAGTCGGCCGGCGTGACGATCCTGGACGTCGAGACCGACAAGGACCATCACCGCTGCGTCCTGTCCTTCGTCGGCGCTCCTGACGCCTGCGTCGAGGCCTGCGTGCGCGCGGCCCGAAAGGCCTCCGAGCTGATCGATCTGAACCAGCACAAAGGCGAGCATCCGCGGATGGGCGCGGTCGACGTGATCCCGTTCATCCCGGTGGCGGGCGTCACCATCGGCGACTGCGTCAAGCTGGCCGAGAGGTGCGGCGAGCGCATCGGCAAGGAGCTGGACATCCCGGTGTATCTGTACGACCATGCGGCGCGGCGGCCCGAACGCAAGGACCTGGCGAACGTGCGCAAAGGGCAGTTCGAGGGATTGAAGGAGCTCATCGGGAAGGACGAGAGCCGCCGGCCCGACTTCGGGCCGAATCATGTCCATCCGACCGCCGGCGCGGTGGCCGTCGGCGCGCGCCAGCAGATCGTGAACTTCAACCTGAACCTCGACACGGCCGACATGGCGGCGGGCAAGGACATCGCCAAGCGCGTGCGCGCGTCGGGCGGCGGCCTCCCGTGCGTGCGCGGCAAGGAGATCGAGCTCGCCGCGCGCGGGCAGGTGCAGATCTCGACGGTGCTCACCGATTACAAGACCACGTCGATGAAGAAAGTGATCGACGAGACGTCGCGGCTCGCCGCCGAGCACGGCGCGAAGGTCAAAACGACCGAGATCGTCGGGCTCCTGCCGCGCGAGGCCCTGCTCGGCTTCGCGCTCGAGGCCTTGAACCTCGAGAACTTCAACGCCGAGGTCCAGATCCTCGAGAACCGGCTCGACGCGGTCGGCGCGCTCGCCGGCGGGTCCGACTGGAGAGCCGCGGGACGCGCCGTCGCCGAGGCGCTCGCGAACACCGACGCGACGCCCGGCGGAGGCTCCGCCGCGGCGCTCGCGGGAGCGATGGGCTCCGGGCTCGGGCAGATGGCGCTCGGCATCACGCTGAAGTCCAAGAAGCTCGATCCGGCGAAGCGCCCGGAGCTCGAGCGCGCGCACGCGGCGTTCGGCGAGATGCGCGCGCGCTTCGACGGCCTCGCGGGCGACGACGCCGCGGCCTTCGACCGCTTCATGGAGGCGATGAGCCTGCCGAAGGACGACCCGGCGCGCGCGGCGAAGATGCAGGACGCGCTCAAGCACGCGGCCGAGGTGCCGCTGAAGACGGCCCAGCAGGCCGCCGGGGCACTCGCGATCGCGCGGGCGTCGGCGCCGCTCGCGGGCGCGGCCGTCGCCTCGGACATGAACTGCGCGGCGCACCTGCTCAAGGCGGCCGCGCAGTGCGCGGCCGAGAACGTGCGCATCAACCTGGGCGGGATCAAGGACGCGGGCGCGGCGAAGGATCTCGAAGGGCGCCTCGAGAAGACGCTGGCCGCCTGCGCGTGAGGCGCCGAGGGTTGACGCGCGGCCGCGGTCCTGTTACAGTCTGAGCGGAGAACCAGCCCGGTGCCGAAACTCCTGATCGTCGACGACGACCCCGCGTTCCGCGGCATGCTGTCCGTTTTCTTCCGCGAGAAGGTCGGCTACGAGTGCGTGACCGCGGACTGCGGCGCCCAGGGCATCTCGTTCGCCACGGAGGGGAAGCCGGACGTGATCCTGCTCGACCTCCGCCTCAAGGACATGACCGGCTTCGACGTGCTCCGCCGCATCCGCGACGATCAGCGCAGCGTCGGCATACCGGTCGTCATCATGACCGGCGAATCGCGCTCGACCGACCTGCTCGTCTCCGCCGCCGCGACGTTCAACGTGCGCGCGTTTCTCCAGAAATCGGCGACGCTCGACACCGTGCGCGCCGAGATCGAGCGCGCGCTGACCGGCGGCGCGGGCGCCGGCTCGCCGGCTCCCGCGGCTTAGGCCGCGACCTTGCTCTTGAGCCGGTCCCGCAGCGCGTCGAGCTGCGCCTGCAGGGCCTTCGGCAGGTGCGCGCCGAACTGGTCGAAGAAGGACTTCACGCCGTCGAGCTCGGCCGTCCATTCCTCGGGCTTGACCGACAGGAGCTGGTCCAGCGCGCCGGCGGGCAGGTCCAGGCCGGTGAGGTCGAGCGCGTCTTTCGCCGGGATCCAGCCGATCGGCGTCTTCGACGCCTTGCCCTCGCCGCGCGCGCGGGCGAGGATCCACTCGAGCACGCGCAGGTTCTCGCCGTAGCCTGGCCACAGGAACTTGCCCTTCTCGTCCTTGCGGAACCAGTTCACGTGGAAGATCTTCGGAGGCTTCGGAATCTTCGCGCCCATCTCCAGCCAGTGGCCGAAGTAGTCGCCCATGTTGTAGCCGGCGAAGGGCAGCATCGCCATCGGGTCGCGGCGCACCTCGCCGACCTTGCCGACCGCCGCGGCGGTGCGCTCGGAGGCGACGGTGGCGCCGACGTAGACGCCGTGGTTCCAGTCGAAGGACTCGAACACGAGAGGCGCCAGGCGCTCGCGGCGCCCGCCGAAGATGATCGCCGAGATCGGCACGCCCTTCGGGTCCTCCCAGTTCGGCGCGATCGACGGGCACTGCCCCGCGGGCGCGGTGAAGCGGCTGTTCGGGTGGGCGGCCTGCAGCGGCTTGCCGTCCTTGTCCTTGAAGTCGGGCCGCCACGGCTTGCCCTCCCAGTTCGTGCCGGACTCCGGCGGAGCGCCCTCGCCGTCCTCCCACCAGACGCTGAGGTCGTCGCCGAGCAGCACGTTCGTGAAGATCGTGTTCGTCCGCATCGTCGCCATCGCGTTCGGGTTCGTCTTCGTGTTGGTGCCCGGGGCGACGCCGAAGAAGCCGGCCTCGGGGTTGCAGGCCCAAAGGCGGCCGTCGGGTCCGACGCGCAGCCAGGCGATGTCGTCGCCGACGGTCCATATCTTGTAGCCCTTGGCCTTGAGGCCCGCGGGCGGGATCAGCATCGCGAGATTCGTCTTGCCGCAGGCGGACGGGAAAGCCGCGGTCACGTACTCGATCTTGCCGTTCGGATGCTCGACGCCGAGGATCAGCATGTGCTCCGCGAGCCAGCCTTCCTTGTTCGCCTGCCAGGAGGCGATGCGCAGGGCCAGGCACTTCTTGCCGAGGAGCGCGTTGCCGCCGTAGGCCGAGCCGGTCGAGACGATCGCGTTGTCCTCGGGGAAGTGCAGGATCAGGCGGTGCTCGACGGCGACGTCGGCGCGCGCGTGCAGGCACTTGGTGAACGCGCCGTCGGTCCCGAGCTTCTCCAGCACCTTGTCGCCGACGCGCGCCATGATGTACATGTTGAGCACGACGTAGAGCGAGTCGGTGATCTCGATGCCGATCTTCGAGAACGGCGAGTCGACCGGGCCCATCGAGAACGGGATCACGTACATCGTGCGGCCCTTCATCGCGCCCTTGAGGATCTCCTTCGACTTCGCGTAGCCGTCCTCAGGGGACATCCAGTTGTTCGTCGGGCCCGCCTCGTCCTTGTTCTTCGTGCAGATGTAGGTCAGGTGCTCGGTGCGGGCGACGTCGTTCGGGTTCGAGCGGCTGTAGTAGCAGCCCGGATGCTTCTCTTGGTCCAAAGGGATGATGAAGCCGCGCGCGATCGCGCGCTTCGTGAGGCGGGCCTTCTCCTCGGCCGAGCCGTCGATCCAGTACACGCGGTCGGGCTGAGCGGTCTTGGCGGTCTCGTCGACCCACGCCTTGAGCTTCTCGTGCTTGGAGTTGATCATGGCCCCATTTTAGCACCGAGAGGGCGGGCGGGTGTTGACCTTCCTCAATATCGGGAGGACCCGAATCGTCGCGCCGGATTTTACCGAGGCTTGAACGTTTCTTGATCTTCGGGAGCTATGCTGTGGGCGTCCACGGAGGTGTCCCATGACGAAGAGAAGCCTCGCGTTCGCCGGAGCCGCTTGCGCGGCCCTGGTCCTTGCCTCGGGCTGCGTCTCGCCGCTGAGGTCGTCCACGGACACCGCGCTCGACGCGTCGGACCGCCGCGCGCTGGCGATGGCGGTCGTCAGCGGCTGGTCGGACGCGGCGGGACGAGCCGCGCGCCGCGCGATCGAACGCTACGGAGCCCCGGACGAGGTCCGCTCGGAGCACCTGGTCTGGCGCGGGAACGGCCCCTGGAAGCGCACGATCGTGCGCGACGTGCGTCTGCCGTCCGTCCCGGTCGACGAGCTGGGCGTCGTCGAGCAGACGCTCGACTATCCGCTGCTTCCCGGCCAGGCGGCCGACGCGCGCGCGATCGACGGCTGGGTCGTCTTCGACGCGGAGACCGGCGAGCTCACCTCGCGGGCGGACCGCGAGGAGCTCAATTTCCTGCGCCTGAACCTCGTCGACGACGTCGTCGCCGGGCGGCGGACCGTCGCGGAGGCGCGCGCGGAGCTCGCCCGGGACGTCGCCCTGGAGCGCTCGGGCAAGAGCGTCCCGGACATGCGCGGCCTGCGCTTCCGGCGCGCGCCCGGGTTGATTTCCGTCAAGCGCGCGTTTTGACAAAGGTCCTAGGGCGGCCTAGGGCTTTCGGGTACACTGATGTCCATGAAAAAGAACATCGTCATCGCCGCACTCGCCGTTCTCGCCCTGTCGTTCTCGTCGGCCGCCCGCGCGCAGAGCGCCCTCTCGCAGCTCGGAGACGAGGCCGGCGTCGACGCCGCGCCGCTCTCCGCGCAGCTCAAGGCCGTCCGCGCGCTGGCCGTCCAGCCGCCGCTGACGATCCCGCGCGACGCCAAGGACATCTTCGACGGCTGCTCGTCCCTGGACGTGAAGACCTTCCTGCCGGTCAATCCGCAGATGGCCGCGGTGCTCGTCCAGACCTGCCTGAACCACGCCTACGCCCAGGACGGGGACTACCGCGTCACGGCCTCGGTCGCCCGCTTCGGCGTGCGCTCCTGCCCGATGTCCGGCGACGCGAAGACCTGCGGCGCGATGATGGAGGTCCTCGGGATCAAGATCACCGTCGCGGGCGCCATCATGACGGGCAACCCGGTCCTGATGGACCTCAACTTCTCGCTGGCCAAGCGCCGCGGCCAGCTCCTCGGCTTCTACGCGATCGTCGACGACCAGGCGCAGCTCCTGCCGTAACGCCGCTGCGAAAATTAGAAAGGCTCCGCGCGCGCGACGCGCGGGGCCTTCTTCTTTTAAAGGCGTCAGGACGCCTTGAGGCGGCGCCGGACCAGCGCGGCGCGCAGGGCGTCGCGCTCGAGCGGGGGCAGGACCTTCTGCGCGAGCAGGTCCAGGTGCGCGGGCTGGGTCGTGAGCGTCAGCTCGTTGACGAGCGAGAGGTCGGCGGGGAGCTTCCAGCCGAGCGCGAGCCCCAGGCGCACGCGCGAGAGGTGCTGCTGGCCCTCCTCGAAGGACAGCAGGCGCGCCGCGCCGAGCAGGGCGAGCGCGCGGTGGATCTCGTCCTCGAGCTTGACGCGCGCCGCGCCCGAAGCCAGCGCCGCGCGCGCGTCCTTCTCGCGCGCGACGATCGCGGCGACCGAGCGCTCCAGCGCCGCGAGGATCTCGCCCTCGGTGCGGCCGAAGCCGGTCGCGTTCGAGATCTGGAAGAAGTCGCCGATCACGCGCGTGCCCTCGCCGTAGAGGCCGCGCGCGATGAGGCCGGCGCGCGTGAGGCTTTCGACGAGGCGGCCGACCGCGCCCGTCGCCGCGAGCGCGGGCAGGTGGACCAGGCACGAGGCGCGCATCCCCGTGCCCAGGTTCGTCGGGCACGCCGTCAAGTAGCCGAGGTCGTCGCGGAACGCGAAGTCGAGCGTGCCGGCCAGGCCGTCGTCGAGGCGGTCGACGGCCGCGTGCGCCTCGCGCAGGCGCAGTCCGGGCAGCAGGGACGCGAGGCGCAGGTGGTCCTCCTCGTTGACCATCGCGACGATGGACTCGCTCTCGCCCACGACGATCCCGCGCGAGGCGGGCCGCGCCGCGAGCGCGGGGCTGGCGAGATGGCGCTCGACCAGGAAGGCGCGGTCGGTCTCGTCCAAGTCCGCGAGCTTGAAATACGCCGCGTCCTTGAGCCCCGCGGCCTTCGCCGCCGCGAAGGCCGCGTCGAGCACGCGCTTGAGGCCCGCGCTCGTCAGGTGCGGCGGGAACGGCGCGCGCAGGTTGCGCGCCAGGCGCACGCGCGTGGAGAGGACGACCGCGTGCTCGGGCCCTTCGGCCTCGGCCCAGCCGGTGCGGAAGCGCAGCATCGTCTGGAGCTGCACGCTACCTCCTCCCCGGCGTCTTGCCGCGGTGATGATAGGCGCCCGCGTGGAGGCGCGGCAGGAGGTCCTTCAGCTGCGGCAGGAAGTGCTCGTAGCAGCCCGGACAGCCGAAGCGCCCGCTCTCGCGGAAGTCGGCGAACGAGGTCCGGCAGCCGGGACAGCGCCCCGGATGCACGCGCGGCCGCGCGGACAGATGCGCGAGCGTGTCCAGCAGCGCGTCGAGCGCCGCCGCGGGCGGGAGCTCGCCGGCGCAGGTCGCGCAGAGCGCGGTCTTCTTGAGCTGGTTGGCGACGACGGTCTGCACGAGCACGGTCGCCTCGCGCTGGCCGCAGGACTGGCAGATCATCGCGCTGATTATACGAATGGTAGAATGGCCGCGCATGATGCTCCCGGGCCTCGACGAGCCGCTCGGCACGATCTGGTGCGTCGGGCGCAACTACGCCGAGCACGCGAAGGAGCTCGGCAACGCGGTGCCGAGCGCGCCGGTGATCTTCCTGAAGCCGGCCTCGTCCGTCGTGCTCTCGGGCGGGACTTTGCGCCTGCCGCGCGACTCCAAGCGCGTCGACCACGAGGTCGAGCTCGTCGTCGCGCGCGCGGCCGACGGCTCGCTGCGCATGGCGGTGGGCGTGGACGTCACGGCGCGCGACATCCAGGAGGATTTGAAGAAGAAGGGGCTTCCCTGGACGCTCGCGAAGGGGCGGCCCGGCTTCGCCGCGCTCGGGCCTTTCGTGACGGCGTCTTTGCCGGCGGAGCTGCGCCTGTCGGTCAACGGGACGGTGCGCCAAAAGGGCACGACCGCCGACATGATCTTCCCCGTGCCGAAAATCCTCGCCTATCTCGACGAGAACTTCGGCCCGCGTCCGGGCGACATCGTATTCACGGGCACGCCGGCCGGCGTGGGACCGCTCGCGCCCGGCGACCGCGTCGAGGCGGAGCTCGGCGGCGGCGCCAGCCGGCTGACGCTGAGCGTGGCGGCGGGCGAGCGATGACGAGGCTCGCGCTCGCCGCTCCGCTCCTGCTCGCGGCGTCGGCGGCCCGCGCGAATTGGACCGCGAAGCCGGCGGCGCCCGCGGCGGAGACGCGCGCGCTGTGCGCGGGCGGCGAAAAAGACTCCGTGGCCCCCGACGAGTTCGGGACGGCGCGGATTTGGGCGGACAAGGGCGCGACGGTCGTCGTCTGCTCGGCGGAGAAGCCCAAGGGCGGCCGCTGGCCCGACGAGTACATGGTCCGCTACAGTTCCGCGCCCGGCGCCGCCTCGGTCACGCTCGCGCGCGAGGCGGAGATGATGGCTTACGGGATGAGAGTCCGCGGCGCAGGCGAGGCGCTGCGGATCGTCTTCGACTGGCCCGGCGAGAAGACGAGCCGCCGCGTCCGCGAATTGCGCGTCGACTGCGCGAGAGCGTGCGCGGTGACCGAGGAGTGCGCGATCGAGCGTCTCCGGTCGGACGTCGGCCTTCCCGAGCTGTTCCAGCGGATCCGCGCGCGTCTCGACACGGCCCAATCGCGCGCCGATTTCGTCGACGGGCCCGACGCGGGAGACCAGCGGGATCTCGACCAGCTCTTCCTGGAAGCCGCCGCGGGGAACGCGGAGGCCCTCGACCTGCTCGACAAGACGGGGGAAGGCCTGGACGCCGGTCCCGCCGAGATCGTCGGCACCTACCGCCTGTACGTCGACGACCTGAGAGCGAGGAAGTGCCGCTGGAAATGACGCCGGGCCGAGCCCCGGGCCAAAGACCCGGACCGGCTGGGACTTTCGTCTCTGCTCGACGGGCGCCCCGTCGTCTATCCTTAGACGGATGACGAGCCGACGCGGTCTCGCGGCCGCCCTGCTTTTGGCCGCCGTCCCGGCACGCGCGCAGTTCGAGGTCCGAACGGCGCCGGCCGCGGCGTACGCGCTCCCTGCGCTGCCGCCGGTCCTGACCGCGGCGTCCGCGCGGGGACTCGGGTCGCCGTCGCTCGCCTCGGCGCCGAGCCTTCTCGCGCCGTCCGCCCTCGCCGCCTTGAGCGCGCCGGCTGCCGCTGTCGCCGCGCCGGCGGCCGCCGCGCCGTCCGCGCCGGCTCCGGCGCTGATCTCCGCGGCGCTCGACGACTTCGCGCAGGCGAACGTGGCGAAGGCCGCGCCGGACCGCGCCAGCGAGGCGGGCGAGACGCTGATGCTCCGCGCGCTCGGCGCGGCGGCGCCGGCCGAAACCGCCGCGTCCGAAGAGCCGGCGTCCGCGTTCGCCGCGGCGCCGACGGCGCGGCTCGCGCCGCCGGGCGCTTCGGCGCGGCGCCGCGTCTACCTGCTCACGCGGCCGCTCCGGGAGCGCGTCGAGCTCGGGCCGCTGACCCTCGCGGCCCACGCCGTCTACGCGGTCGCCTGGGAGGTCGCGAAGGCCTGGCTCGGCTGGAAGGCGGGCGGCTGGGCGGGGGCGGGGGCCGTGACCGTCGTGGAGCTGCCGTTCGCGCCGTTCATGGCCGGAGGGCGCACGCTCGCGCATCTCGGCCTGCGCTACTGGCGGCGCAAGCTCGCGGTCCTGCGCGAGATCGCGCTCGTCCCGGCGGTCGAGCGCGTGCGCGTGCTCACGAGCGGCGAGACGAAGTTCTTCGGGCCGCTCGCGCGCAGCCGCGACAACACGGGCTTGATCTTCGTCGACGCCGCGGGCGAGGTCCCGGCCGAGTTCGGCCGCTTCGGCGCGCCGCTGCCGCTCGGCGACCTCTCCGCGCGCGTGCGCCTGACCTTCGTCCAGAACGGGACGAGCGCAGCGGTCCTCTGGACGCCGACTCTCGGCGAGCTGCTGGAGGGCCGGCCGATCCCCGCCGCCGTCGCGGCGGCGTGGCGCGCGGCGGTCAAGGCGGAGACGTTCAAGAACAATCCGGCGGCGCGCGCGCTCGGCGTGGCGCTCGACGCGGCCCGCGAGGTCGCGCACGGCAGCCCGCCGAGCCTGGGCGAGGCCGTCGACGCCGCCCGCGAGGTCGCGCGCGGCGGCGCGCCGCGCCTGGAGGCCTCGATCTCGGGTCCCGCGGGCGAGCAGGCGCTCGGCGCGGTCGCCGAGGGCCCCGCGCTGATGAAGCTGATCGGCCTGGGCCGCCTCGACCGCGTGCGCGCGTTCCTTCGCCGCCCGTTACCCGCGCGCTCGATCCGGATCACCGACGCCGCCGTCGAGCGCGCCGGCGCGGCGCCCGCGTCCGGCGTCGGCGCGCGGCTTTCGCGCGCCTGGCGCCGCCTCCGCGGCCGACTCATCGTCGCGCCCTGACGCTTCGTCCTGACGCGGGCGCGGAAAAAATGTTTCATAGACGTTGACGGTTCCCGATTCCCAGGAGAGCGACATGGCCGAGAATGCGGCGGCGGAGAAGCCGGCGGAAAAGGCGGCGGGCGAGAAGGCGGTCCTGCGCTACGGCGGCAAGGAGTACGAGTTCCCGATCGTCACCGGCACCGAGAACGAGAAGGCCGTCGACATCACGGAGCTCCGCGCGCGCACGGGCCTGATCACGCTCGACAACGGCTACCTGAACACCGGCGCGTGCACGAGCGCGATCACCTTCCTCGACGGCGAGAAGGGGATCTTGCGCTACCGCGGCGTCCCGATCGAGCAGCTGGCCGAGCAGTCGACCTACGTCGAGACGAGCTACCTCCTGATCTACGGCAAGCTCCCCACGAAAAAGGAGCTCGAGGCCTACACGACGAACCTCGTGCGCCACACCTTGATCCACGAGGACATGAAGCGCTTCTACGACGGCTTCCCGCGCGACGCGCACCCGATGGCGATGCTCTCGTCGGCCGTCAGCACGCTCTCGACGTTCTACCAGAAGCCGTCCGAGGCGCCCGGCGGCGCCGGCCTGGACCTGTCGATCTACCGCCTGCTCGCGAAGCTGCCGACGATTGCCGCGTTCTCATACAAGAAGTCGATCGGCCAGCCCTTCGTCTACCCCGACAATAGGCTGGACTACTGCTCGAACTTCCTCAAGATGATGTTCGCGGTCCCGGCCGAGGACTACGCGGTCGATCCCGACATCGCGCGCGCCCTCGACCTCCTGCTCATTTTGCACGCCGACCACGAGCAGAACTGCTCGGCGTCCACGGTGCGCCTCGTCGGCTCCAGCCGCGCGAGCCTGTACGCGTCCGTCTCCGCCGGAATCTCGGCGCTCTGGGGCCCGCTGCACGGCGGCGCCAATCAAGAGGTCGTCGAGATGCTCGAGGACATCCACCGCGGCGGCATCAGCACGAAGGACTACGTCGAGAAGGTCAAGAAGCGCGAGGGCGGCGCCCGCCTCATGGGCTTCGGCCACCGCGTCTACAAGAACTTCGATCCGCGCGCGCGCATCATTAAGCGCGCCTGCGACACCATCCTCAACAAGCTCGGCATCGACGACCCGCTGCTCGAGATCGCCAAGCGCCTGGAGGAGACCGCGCTGAAGGACGATTTTTTCATCTCGCGCAAGCTGTACCCGAACGTCGACTTCTACTCCGGCATCATCTACCGCGCCATCGGCATCCCGATCAACATGTTCACCGTCATGTTCGCGCTCGGCCGCCTGCCGGGCTGGATCGCGCACTGGAAGGAGATGAACGAGGCGCCGAACTTCAAGATCGGCCGCCCGCGCCAGGTCTACGTGGGTCCGCGCGAGACGAAGTACGTGCCGCTCGGCAAGCGACAGGCGAAGGCCTAGTTAACGCTGCCGCTGAGCTACGACGACTTTCAATATCCTCCAGGCCGCCTTCCGCTCAAGCGGTTGGTTAGGCCGAGCCGCTAGTGCATGCTCTTGCCAACCCTCTCAACGCCTTCGATCAATTCTTTAACTTCCTCTGCTGTGGGATCACGCTTCCAACGCATCCATCTCTATTTAGAATTGAGTCGTTTGCCGAACATGCTGATTGTTGCCGAGATCGCAATCCCTCCCGTCGGCCCTCTAATACTATTCAAACCTATGGCTTGCGCGGCAGGGGATGGGCGCCGTCCCGTTTGTTGTGGAAAATTGAAAAGCGTAACCTCTGGTTGAGTTCAGAAAAACAACCCGCCAGTTTGA
>Ga0209415_10000662_pt1 | contig 64335 bp, 62 predicted proteins | sample PeaSoiSIISIP2007_FD_187696 | JGI IMG/M metagenome (GOLD analysis project Ga0209415, IMG submission 187696) | Peat soil microbial communities from Weissenstadt, Germany - SII-SIP-2007 (SPAdes) (version 2) | ecosystem: Environmental > Terrestrial > Soil > Wetlands > Peat | place: Germany...
ATGGTTTTCTTCATGTTGTTCTTTGGTGGAGAGATCCGAAGAAGGGGACGCAGTTTGGCCGCGGGCTCCGGCACAAAGTAGACTTGATCATTGTCCTTACAATACACGGCGAAATAGTCGATCTCACCGTGGTACGCTCTTGACTTCGCTCCGCCCCTATGAAAGTGGCTGCTAAAGGCGCTGAATTCAACGGCTCCGTTTTTCAAACGGCCGCTCTTAACTTGAATGCGAAGGAAGCGTCCCTCTTGGTCTTCAGCGACGAAGTCATAGCGATGATTTTCACCAAATGGAATAAGAATTCGGTAACCCGCATCCACGAAAGCCGCCATCGCGTGCACCTCCGATCGGTCTCCGATTGACTTGGTGTCCCGTTTGATCCCAGCGCTTGGTGATGCTTCGAAAAAGAAACTTACTGTTACCATGAATTAATCTTACGTAAGATGCGTGACAACAGTATGGCATTATGCAAATAATAATAGAAGATCCCGCCGAAACAACGGGATCTTCTTCATACTGGAGCCGCCGGTGAGGATTGAACTCACGGTCTGGTCCTTACCAAGGACCCGTTTTACCACTAAACTACGGCGGCTCGACTGGACCAGCGTGAATTAGTCGTCCAGGCCGTGACCCCTGCGGTCCAAGGCACCGAGTGCGTAGCCGCCGTAGAACCGCTGGACTTGCGACGGAGCGGCCTCATGATCGACGAGAAAGACATCCGCGTTCCGATGCGCGACGGCGTCGGCATCGCCATTCGCGTTTACCGCCCCGAGACGCACGAGAAAGTCCCGGCGCTCTTTGCGGCCTCGCCGTATCGCTACGACAACGACCAGTTGCCGGCGTATCCGCTCTTTCTCTGGCGCGAAACCGGCCCGATCGACTGGTACGTCGAGCAGGGCTACGCATACGTCCACGCCGACGTGCGCGGCACCGGTTACTCCGAGGGCGAGTACGGCTATCTCGGCGCGGACGAGCAGCGCGATCTCTACGAGCTGATCGAATGGGTCGCCGCGCAGCCGTGGTGCACCGGCAAAGTCGGCACGATCGGCCAGTCCTACTACGCGAAGACGCAGTGGTTCATCGGCATTCAGAAGCCGCCGCACCTCGCGTGCCTGGGCCTCTACGATGGCCAGACCGATCCGTATCGCGCGGTCGCGTACTCCGGCGGAATCGAGAGCAACTTCATCTCCTATTGGTTCGCGCAGAGCTGCCGGCTCGTCAACCGATTCCCGGCCAACGGCGATCACCCGCGCGAGATCGAACACGATATTACCCTCGACATGCAGCGCCATCCCCTCTACGATGCCTATTGGAAAGAACGCTCACCCTCGGAGCGGTTGCACGAGATCACGACGCCGCTCTTCTCAATCGGCGTCTGGGCGAAACTCGATCTGCACCTCTACGGCAACATCCTCGGCTATCAAAAGGCGTCGGGCTTCAAAAAGCTCGCGATCAGCGGGACGGCGACGGCATTCTCCTCGATGCTCGACTTCGCCGAGCCGGAATTTCACAAGAAGTACTTGCTCCCGTTCTACGACCGCTTTCTCAAAGGCATCGAAAACGGTTTCGAAAACCGCCCCAACGTCGAGTACGTCGTGAAGAACACCGGCGTCACTCGAACGTTCGACACGTGGCCGCCCCCGGGCGTGCGACGCGTCACCTACCATCTCGCGAGCGGGCCGACGGGATCGGTCACCTCGCTCAACGACGGCGCGCTCACCGTCGGCGCACCGCGCGGCGGTTCGACGATCTTCAGCTATCCGCAGCGCAGTTGGGTCCTGGGCGTCGTCGCGGTCGGCCCTGACGGCCCCGATCCGGCGCGCGGCGTGTTGACGTTCACGACCGAGCCATTGGCGGACGACGTCGAGATCGCCGGGAGTCCCAAGCTGATCGTGCACGTCTCGACGACCCGCACGGATACCGACATTATCGTCAAGCTCTCCGAGCAGTTCGCCCAGCCCGAGAGCGATCGTGCCGCCGGGAAGCAGCCGCGCTACACGATCGTCACGAAGGGCTGGCTACGTGCCTCGCACAGCTTCGAGCGCCACCCGACGCTCGACTCCGAAGAGATGGCCTACTATTCGCACGAGCACTCGATTCCGCTGCGGCCCGGAGAGATCTACGAAATCGAAGTACCACTGCAGCCGATGGCGTACCGGTTCCGCAAAGGGAATCGAATTCGCCTGGAGATCGCCAACGGCGACTCGACCTTCACCGATACGCTCTTCGCCCACGCCTACCGGCCGGACAAGGTCGGGACCGACACGTACCACCACGACGCGGCGTATCCGTCGCGGCTCATCCTCCCGGTGCTCGAGGCACCGTAGACCGAAGGAACTCGCATGTCGCAAGCACCACCCGTTCGCCGCGTCGTCACCGGACACGACGCCACCGGCAAAGCGATCGTCCTCTTCGATTCGGCCGATCCATACAAAGAGGTTCGCGGGCGCGTAGGCGTCGCCACCCGGGCTCTCTGGATGACCGAATCCACACCGGCGCAGATGGACGGCGCTGCCGACCGGGCCGCGGGCGTCAAGAGCATCGCGCCTCCATCGACGGGGACGATCTTTCGCATCGTCGATTTTCCGTCGATGACCGACGAAGAGATGGCCAAGCTCGATCCGCATCTGATGGCGCATCAAGTCGGCCAAAGCGATAAGCCGTCGAAGTACCGTCCGCCGGCGCATCCGTTCATGCATCGGACTTGCAGCGTCGACTATGCGATCGTGATGTCGGGCGAGATCGACATGCAGCTCGACGACTCGACGATTCACGTCAAAGCCGGCGACGTCGTCATCCAGCAGGGGACCAACCACGCCTGGATCAATCGTAGCGGCACGACGTGCCGAGTCGCCTTCGTGCTCATCGGAGCGCAAGACCCCTTCGCATGAGAGGGCTGGTGCCATGAAACGATCGACCGCAATCGGATTGCTCGCCGGTGTATCGGCGGCTCCCCTCTTACGCACGCCTGCTCGAGCCGACGAGACACTGCTGCGCATGGCGTCCATCAACATCGACAGCGGTGCTCAACCCTACTACGCGCAGGAGTCCGGCTTCTTCAAAGAGGTTGGGCTACGCATCGACTTTCAGACCTTCAACAACGGACAAGCGATCGCGGCCGCCGTCGCGGGCGGCGCACTCGACATCGCAACCTCCAATCCCGTCGCGATGACAGCGGCCCACGCGCGCAACCTCCCATTCGTCATCGTCGCTCCTGGCGCGCTTTACGTTTCCTCGGACCCGACGACGGTCATGATGGTCCCGAAAAACTCGCCGATCCAGGCGGCCAAGGACCTGGCGGGCAAGACGATCGCGTGTAACGGAGTCAACGGCATCCCACACTATTGCACGCGCGCATGGATCGACAAGGCCGGCGCCGATTCATCGACGACGAAGATCGTCGAGATGAACTTCTCGCAAATGATGGATGCGCTCGGCAGCGCTCGGATTGACGCGGCTTGCGTCACCGAGCCGTACATCACCGAAGCGCGGACGACCGGACGGGTGATCGGGACGCCTTTCGACGCGTGCGCGCCGCGATTCATGATGTCGGTCTTCATATCGACCCAAACCTGGGCCCAGGCCCATCCGGACGAGATTCGCCGGTTCCAGGCCGCCATGCTGAAGACGGCAGCGTGGGCGAATCGCAATCATGACAAGACGGCTCCTCTGCTGATGAAGTACACGCAGTTGCCCGAGCAGACGATCCGCACCATGCACCGTGCCGTCTTTGCGGAGCGCTGGAACAGCGTGGAAGCTCAGCCGCTCGTCGACCTCACCGCCAAGTACGGCAACGTCCCGCGATTTACGATCGAGGAGATGCTTTATCGGGCCTGAGGGGGCGGGCTTTTCGCCGGCTTACGCGAGGGCAGCCTTCACGCGAGCCGGCGTGTACGGCAGCTCGCGGATGCGAACGCCGATCGCATCGTAGATCGCGTTGCCGATCGCAGCGGGCGGCGTCGTATTCGGCGGCTCGCCGATCCCGCCCGGCGGCACCGTCGGACGGTTGATGAGCGCGATCTGGATTTCCGGGACCTCCGTAAACCGCAGAATCGGGTACGAGAGCCAATCGGCGGTCGTCACCTTGGACTTGCCGTACTTCACTTCTTCCTTTAATGCGCGGCTCGTCGCGTAGATCGTTGCGCCTTCGATTTGGGCACGAATCCCATCCGGATTGACGACCAGACCCGGATCGACGGCGGCGGTCATCCGTCGCACGCGGACGTTGCCGGTCTGACGGTCGACCTCGACCTCTGCAACCGTCGCCACGTAGGTGCTTCGCTGATTGGCAACGACCGCGATCCCTCGGCCGCGAGCAATCCGCGCCCTCGAACGCGCGTCCGGTCCAGGGGACGGACGGGTTTGCCAATTCGCGGCCCTCGCGGCTTCGTTTAGGACGGCGACGGTTCGCTCGTCGGTCACGTGCCGCAGACGAAATGCGAGCGCATCTTGACCGGTCGCTGCCGCAATCTCGTCCATGAACTGCTCGCCGGCGAAGTTCACTTGAATGCGCCCCGGGGAGCGCATGTACAGCCCACGTAAGAGCGGCGGTACGGCATGCCCAACGACCCGCGCCGCGGCAAACCCATACGCGCTGTTCTCCCCGCCGCCGGGCGGACGGACGTGCGGCGGGGCTTCGGCTTCGATCTGTCCACGCGGGATGAGCATGACGGGGAGCTCCTCGCCGACAAAGCCCCACGTCCACTCTTGATGGTCCCAGGCTGCGATCTTGCCGCTTGTGTCGACGGCTGCGCGGAAGCTGAATGTCGACGGCGGCTGCAGCGGTTCCCACGTATGCTCTTGCCCGCGCATCATTTGGACGCGCACCGGCTTACGCAACTGCTGCGATAAGAATGCTGCGGCTACGGTTGCATCGTCGAGGCCGAGGCGGCCGTAACAGCCCGACGGCTCGTACGGCAGTACGCGAACCATCTGCTCCGGTAGGTCTAGCAGCTTTGCGATCGAGGAACGCACCTTGGCTGCATCTTGGGTTCCGGAATAAACCGTCGCCTCGTTACCGCGCACGTCCGCAACACCGCATGACGGCCCGATCATACCGTGATTTTGAGACGGATAGTTGTACGCGGCGGAAAACACTTTGGATGCCCCCGCTAATGCGGCGTCGACGTCCCCTACCCTAAGTACCGTCTCCGGCTCGACGTCCGAGTGTGCCGTCCGTAGATAGTTGAAGATGCCGTCGTTGCCGGGCAGCGTCTGCGCGCTAGTCCAGTCGACATCGAGGCTCTCGGCTCCGCGAATCGCCGCCCACTCCGTCTTAGCAACGACGGCGACGAAATCACCCTTATGGATAACGCCGACGATATCGGGGGCGTGCGGTATCATCGAGCCGACGCGCGTCACGTGCGCTCCGGGTGCGGGGGGCAAAATCAGCCGCGCGTGAAGCATCCCGGGCAAACGGACGTTATGAACGCGCGGCCATGTCGCCGTAACCTTTTTCGGGATCTCGGCGGCTGGGATCGACTTGCCGACGATCTTGTATTGGCTCGGATCTTTCGGCTGCGCGATCCCAACTGCATCGAGCGTCGGCTTGTCGTAGTTCGTCACCTTCAGCGTCGTGTTGAATTGACGATTGCCGATCAACTCGCCATACGAGACCTTCTTCGAAGGATCGCTCGCGATGCTGACGATGCCTTTGTTGACGACTAGTTCCGACGCCGGCACATCGAACTTCTTCGAGGCGAGGTCGAGCAGCACGCGGCGTGCTTCGGCCGCAGCGTGACGCAACGGCTTCGCGCCGTCGAGGATGCCGTCGCTAGCGGTCGAGGGGCCTTGACTCACGGTGAGCGAGGTATCGCCCATTACCATGACGACGCTCTCAAATGGGACGTCGAGCTCTTCGGCGACGATCTGCGCAAACGCGGTCCGCTTGCGTTGACCGAAATCGATCCGGCCCGTGAAGGCGGTGACCGTTCCGTCGCGCGAGACGGCAAGCCACGAATCGAGCTGTGCCGCATCCGGGCGCCCCGGTGCAACCGCCTCAGCGGCTCGGAGAGGCAACGGGAAACCAAATGCAACGACGACGGCGCCGCCGGCCTTGAGCAAGGTCGAACGCGTCAGCGTGGTACTCACGCCATCGACCTCGCTGCGCGAGCGACTGCCTTGACGATGCGCGGTTGCGTCCCGCACCGGCACAAATGGCCGTTCAATCCCTGCTTGATCTGGCTTTCATTCGGCTGCGGGACACGCTCGAGCAAGCTGACCGCCGCGATCATCATCCCGCTTTGGCAGTAGCCGCACTGCGGCGCCTGTTCGTCGATCCAGGCCTGTTGCACGGGATGGAGCTTCGCGCCGTTCTTCCACAACTTCGGCAAGCCTTCGACCGTCGTAATCGCTCGATTCCCAACGCTTCCGACGGCCGTCGTGCATGAGCGGATCTCCCGCTTGTCGAGCATCACGGCGCAGGCGCCGCATTGCGAGAGGCCGCAGCCGAACATCGGCCCGTCCAATCCGAGCTCATCGCGCAAGACGTAGAGCAGCGGCGTATCGGGCGCGGACTCGACCACGTGGGCTTTCCCATTGACCACGATTGTTAGCGGCACGGAACTAGTCCCAGACCTCGTGTGCGACCTCGACGATGAGGCGCAGCTTCGCCTTTTCGTCCTCGATCGACAGCTTGTTTCCCGCTGCCCCGCTTGCAAACCCGCACTGCGGGGAGAGCGCGAGCTGCTCGAGCGGGACGTGCTTGGCCGCTTCAGCGATCCGGCGCTTGAGATCATCCTTACTCTCGAGCCGCCCGTGCTTGGTCGTGACGAGTCCCAACACGATCGTCTTCCCCTTGGGGACGAATCTCAGCGGCGCGAAATCGCCGGCGCGCGGCGTGTCGTATTCAAGGAAGAAACCGTCGACGTCGACTTCGTTGAACAGGACCTCGGCGACCGGTTCGTAGCCGCCCTCGGCCATCCAGGTGCTGTAGGCGTTGCCGCGGCAGAGATGGACGCAGACCGTCATGTCCTTCGGCCGTGACGCAATCGACTCGTTGATCAGTTTCGCGTAAGTCTGCGGTAGCTTTTTGGGATCTTCGCCGATGTTCGTGCGGACGTCGGCGGCCAGCTTAGGGTCGCAGAGATACGCGAGGTTGACGTCATCCAATTGCAGATACCGGCAGCCGGCTCGCCCGAAGGCGGCAATCTCCTCGCCATAGACGCGGGCAAGATCGGCATAGAATGCATCCAGATCGGGGTACGCCGCGGAATCGATCTCTTTGCGGCCGCTTCGGAAGTGCATGTTGCTCGGTGACGGAATGGTCTGCTTCCCGGTGACGTGCGTCACCGATTTTAAGAACTCGAAGTCCTTGACGAAAATGCCTTCCGGCGGCCTCCCGAGTTTGCCGATGATGCGCGTCCCGGGCGGCGCGAAATCGATGTCGCCCGCTTCGGAGTGAAAGCGCATCTTGATTCCGGCGTCGACGACGGTGACGTTCTTGAATTTCGCCAGGAAATCCATATGCCAAAGTTCGCGCCGAAATTCACCGTCGGTCGCTACGCTTAGGCCGGCGTCCTCCTGCAGCTTGACCGCTTCACGAATCGCATCGTCTTCGAGCCTCCTTAAGTCCGCGTCGGAGAGCTCTCTCTTTTTCCAGCGCTCACGCGCCTCAAGCAGCGCCGGCGGGCGCAACAAACTCCCGACGACGTCGGCACGAAAAGGAGGGGTAGTTCGTTGCGTCACGAGCCGTTAGAGCGGATAGGCACCGAACTTGCTGGCCTTCACCCACACTTGTTTGGTGGCGTCCCAGCGCATCATGATCATGTCGTCGATCGAGATGCCGTGCGGATTCTTCCGAAAGTCGTAGATCCCCGAAATTCCGGCATAGTCATGCAGGTTGTTCAGATAGTTCCTGAACTGCTCCGCGGTCGCATCCGTACCGAGCGCTCGCAGCGCGTCGACCATGATCATCGCCGGATCCCACGAGATGCCGCTCTGGAAGTCGGTATAGATGTTGTTTGCCTTCATTGCGGCTTCGTAGACTTGTACTTTCTTATAACCGGCGGCAGTCCGTGCTTCATCGGCCGAATAGCCGACTGCTTGGAAGTACACGTTCTTCGGCATCAGCGAGCCGTATTGTTTTATCTGCGAATAGACCATGTTGGCGCTGGTCGTCGCCATCGGTAAGTCCGTCATGCCGGCATCACTGATGCCGCGCAGCGCGGTCGCAAAGGGCGTGCCCGGCGCCCAAATGATCAGCGCCTGAGGGTTCGCCGCCTTGATCCGCGCAACTTGAGCCGCGACGCTGACGTCGGGCGGATTGAAATGCTCGTCCGCGACGATCGTGACGCCCTGGTTCTCGGGCAGCTGCAGCGCTTCTGCGACGTCGCGATCCGAATCCTGTCCTGAGGCGTCGGTCGTCGTCAAGCGGGCTATGCGTTTCCAGCCGCGCTCGCGTAGATAGCGCACCGTGCCCCGCAGCAGATCTTTCGTGCTGATGTTCGCCGAGAGCACCCAGCTGCCCGGTTCCGGATAGATCGCGGGCGTGAGACAAAACAGCTCGGGGCCGTTGTTGAAGAGCGGCAGCATCGCGCGGCACATCGCCGAGAGCATCGAGCCCATCATGAACGGGGGCTTCTTGGCGAGGATTTGGTTGGTCAGCTGAACGGAGAGCTGCGGGTTCGTTTGATCGTCGTAGAACACGAACTGGATCGGCCGGCCTTTGATCCCGCCGTCCTTGTTTACGATGCCCTCGACGATTCGCAGCGTCCTTTGACTCGTTTGACCGATGAAAGCCCCAAAACCAGTAAGCGGCATGATGACGTTGATCTGGTAGGGCGCAGGCTGGCTCTTCACCGCGTGGATCGGGACGATCAGCATCGCGGTCAGCAACGCGACGGTGAGCAATGCCGGGAGAGGTCGCTTCATGTTCATCCTTTCAGACGACTAGCTGTGAAATGCCTCTATCGCCAGCCGCTTCCGCCGGGCTAGGCGGTATGCGCTTCATTCTAGAATCGCCGCCCGAGCCTTCCAACTCTACGAGCCGCGCAAAGTGGTACGATGAAAACACGCGCCGCGATCCTTCACGAGGCCGCATTGCCGCGGCCCTACGCGCAGAGTCGCCCGATCTCGATCGAAGAGATTGAGTTCGATTCGCCGGGACCCGGTGAAGTTGTCGTCCGCATTGCGAGCGCTGGACTCTGTCATTCCGATCTCTCGAGCATTGACGGGACGATCCCCAAGCGTTTTCCCGTCGCGCTCGGTCACGAAGCGGCAGGGATCGTCGAGGAGATCGGCGCCGGCGTGACCGCGGTGAAGCCCGGTCAGCACGTCGTCTTTTCTTTCGTCCCGATCTGCGGCAAGTGCGCGATGTGCTTGAACGGCAAGCCGCAGCTCTGCATCGCCGGACACGCCGCAAACATCGCCGGCGAGGTTTTGCGCGGCAAGACGCGGTTTCGGCTCGACGGTCAACCGGTCTACCATCATTTGGGAGTCTCGGGATTTACAGAGCGCACGGTCTGCGCCGAAGAATCGCTCGTCCCGTTGCCGGATGACGTCCCACTTTCGATCGCCGCGATCTTCGGCTGCGCCGCACTCACCGGCCTCGGCGCCGTCTTCAACACCGCACGCGTCGAACCCGGAAAAACCGTCGCGATCTTCGGCGCCGGCGGCGTCGGGTTGATGGCGCTCCTCGCCGCGATCTGTGCCGGAGCAACCCCGATCGTCGTCGAGCCTCTCGCCGCGAAGCGCGCCCTCGCGCACGAACTCGGCGCTTCGCTCGTCGTCGACCCCGCTGTAGGCGACCCGGGAGCCCAAATTCGCGACCGAACCGGGACGCGCGGCGTCGACTACGCGTTCGAAGCGACCGGCCGATCGACCGTCGTCGCACAGGCTCTTGCCGCGACCGCGCCCGGCGGGACCGCGATCGCCATAGGCCTGCCGCACCGCGACGAGACGGTCGCAGTCTCGCCGTTCGAACTCGTGCAAACGGAGCGCACCCTGAAAGGAAGCTTCATGGGATCGGCTTTCCCGCGCCGCGACGTTCCAAAATACGTCGCCCTATGGCGCTCAGGGCGTCTGCCGGTGGAGCGGCTCATTAGCGGGACGATGCAGATCGAGGATCTCAACACGGCATTCGATTGCCTCGCGGACGGCGAAGTCGTGCGCTCGATGTGCCTCTTCCCGGTTCACGCCGCCGCATGACAGCCTCAAAAGGAGAACACGCGTATGTCCGGTCACGCTAGAATGAGCGGCGGGGAGCTTCGCGCGAAGCTCGATCATCCCGTGATTGACGCCGATGCGCACGTCGTCGAAAGCACCCTGCTCGTCGATGAGTACATCCGCGAGATCGGCGGTCCGTCGGTATTCGAGCGTTGGTCGAAGCGTCCGCCGCGCTACGGGCCGACGAAGATGATCTGGTGGGGCGCGCCCTCGGCGGAGCACACGGCCGACCGCGCCATGTCGCTATTGCCGAAATACTTCGCCGAGCGGATGGGCGAATGCGGAATCGACTTCGCGCACATGCTCACGACGATCGGGATCGCGACGCTCTACGAGCCGGACGATGAAGTCCGTCAGGCCGCGTGTCGCGCCGTCAACACGATGTACGCGGACATGTTCCGAGAAGTCCGCGACCGCGTCCGTCCGGTCGCGATCGTCCCGACGTTCACGCCGGAAGAGGCGATTCGCGAACTCGACTACGCGGTACTCGAGCTCGGTCACCAGGCGGTCATGATCGGGACCGAAATTCGCAAGCCGCAACCGGAGGGCGGCGAGCGGTGGCAATCGATCGCGATCGATGCGCCCCACGACTACGATCCTTTCTGGCGGCGTTGCGTCGAACTGCGGGTCGCGCCGATTTGCCACACCTCTCTGATCGGTTCGCAAATGCGTCGCTCGCCCTCGAACTACGTCTTCAATCACCTCGGAATGTTTGCGGACGGCTCGGAACACTTTTGCCGCGCCCTGTTCATGGGCGGTGTGACTCGCCGCTTTCCGAACTTGAACTTCGGTTTCATGGAGGGCGGCGTCGCCTGGGCCCTCACGTTGCTCAACGACATCGTCGAACATTTCGAAAAGCGTAACGTGAACGATCTGCTTGAGAACCTCGATCCCGAGAAGCTCGACCTCGAGCTGCTGGCGAGTCTCTTCGAGCGGTACGGTGACGAGCGATTGACCGGCGAATCGATCCGCAGGAATCCGTATTCGCGCATGTCCGACCCCAACCGGCCCGCGTTATTCAACGAATTCGAAGCGTGCGGGATGACCAAGATCAGTGATCTGCGCGATCTTTTCTGCAAGAATTTCTACTTCGGCTGTGAGGCCGACGATCGGATGATCTCCGTCGCATTCGACAGGCGCCTCAACCCGGTCGGCGCCAAACTCAAAGCCTCCTTCGGCTCCGACATCGGTCATTGGGACGTCGTCGACGCGAAAAGCATTTTGGCCGAGGCTTACGCCTTGGTCGATGCGGGCTTCATCACCGATGACGACTTCCGCGATTTCACGTTCACGCATCCGGCGACGCTGCACCTGGGAATGAATCCCGATTACTTCAAAGGGACGACGGTCGAGACCGCGGTCGATCGGCTGCTCGGAACCGTCAGCTCGGCCTAGTCGAACGCGTCCTTAGCTCCCCACCCGTAGCGTCTCGACCAGACTGCGAAGCGCTGCGATCGTCGAGAGGGGCGTGAGCTTCCCCGTCCGAGGATTCTCTTCCGAGGGGATCCCCTCGATCTGCATCGTGAAGCGGGCGCTGTCCGCTTCGATCGTGATGCGATGCGTGTTGCGAGTCAGGCTGGGATCGGCCCAGATCTCCAGGCGCGTCCGATCCGGTCCGATGCCGGCGAGGCTCAGCGCGGCGGCCACATTGACGTTGGCGGGGAAACCACGGGCACCGTCGCGCGCGCTCCCCGAGAAGACCAGCAGCGGTTCGCGGAGATCATCGAGCGAGATCCCGTGTTCTTCGAGATACGGCGCTCCGCGCAATCCGTCGGGAGGCTTCCGCGTTTCGATCGAAGCCGAGATGATTTTGCCTTCCGCCGCGGCACGTACCGCGTCCAGGCCGAGCAGCGCACCCGTCGGAACGATGATGCGCGCGCCGCTCTTGCGAGCCCGCTCGATCAAGTCGGTTTCGTCGAGCAGCGCGCCGACCGTCAGCGGCATGAAGATACGTCCGTGGTCGATCGCCGGCTCCGCAACCGATCGAAACAGCGCCCGCGGCAGAGCCTCGACGATGATGTCGCACCATTGCGCCAGTTCTTCGAACCCGACGACCGGGACGTCGCACCCGGGCAAGAGCTTCGCGACTTTCGTGCGATCGCGCGTTGCGACTGCGCGCAGATTCAAGCCCGGTATTCCGGCCGCGATCCGTCGCGCAACCGGAGCTCCGACGGCGCCCAGTCCCGCGATGCCGACCGCTTGCGCGGCCACTCCTAGGCGCGAGCCGCTGCGAGCGCGGTTCGCCAGCCCAAGGGCGCCGCTCCGGGATCTCCGACGACGGAGGCAAAGCGCACGGTCGCCGCGTCGCTGTTCGCCACCGCGCGCATCACGCCCGCGGGAACGAGCGCGAGGTCGCGCGGTCCAAGCCGCTCCATCGCGGTCCGCGATCCGTCGCGCAGTTCAAGGTCGAGGACGCCCTCCAGCACCATGAAGGCCTCCTCGACCGAACGAGCATAAACCGGCGTCCGCCCGCCTCGCGTCAACGTATCGACGCTGAAGCAAAAGTTGGTCGGCCTCACGAGGCCGCCGTATTTCGCGTCCATGACGTACGGAAAGGCGCGGAACGTCCCACCCTCGACTGCTTCGTTCTGAGGTCTCGTATCAGCCGCGCGCGCGACGTAGCGCGAGGTCTCTTCGAGATAGGCTTCGCGCCTTTCCAGCGGCGCGGGACGAAACGGGCTCGTCGGATGATCCGCGGGATGATCGGTGTAGGTGGGCAGCATCGGGCCGGCAGTTGCGACCATGATTTGCAGCACGCAGTCGCTCGTTCCGTCGTTGCGGAAGCCGTGCGGCCGGCTCGGCGGATTCAACACGGCGTCGCCGGCGCGTAGGATGAAGTCGACGGTCTCGTCGCCGAACTGCCACGTCATCGTCAGCTCCCCGGCATGAACGAAGAAAAGCTCTTCGATCTGGTGATGATGAACGGACGCCTTGCGGCCCGGCTCTTGATAGATTAGGCTGCAGCTGAACGCGCCGGGTGTAAGCGAGCTCGCGTCGCCCTTCGGCGAACCGCCCGAGCCGATGTAGCGCATCTGCGCGCGTTCGAGTTCGGGGTAGCCGTCATTCGCCGGGAAGGCGTTCCAGTCCCAACGCTTGTCCAAGTAGCGTCCGACGTTCGCGTTCACGGCGCATCTCCTTCGTCGCGGCGGGTTCTTGCGCAGTATAGCACGACCGTGCTATAAAAGCGTCATTCAGTGGAATGGTGTTTTGTATATGGAACATCTCCCGGCGGCCGAAGTCATCGGCCCCCATCAAACCCGCCCCGCAAGCTGGCCGCCGGCGTTGACCGAGTTCGCGGACGCGCTTGAAGCAGTCCTCGCCGAAGGAAAGCACAGCCTCGCGGCGCTCGTCGCCGGGCTGAACGCGCGAGGATTCCCCGCGCCCGACGGGAGTGCGTGGACCGAAGCGTCGCTGCGGGCTCGCCTCGCCGAGCTCGGGAAGTAGGTCGACATGAACTCCAACGCACGGCAGAACGACGAGATCGAACGCGTCCTCTCACGCGGTCTGCTCGACTTGTGGTACGGCCTCATCCCGGCGACGGCCGTGGGCGCATCGCCGATCACGGTTCATCGCTTGGGCCAAGATTTGGTCCTCTGGCGAGACTCAAAAGGCACGGTCCACGTTCAGGCCGACCGCTGCCCGCATCGCGGCGCACGGCTCTCGCTCGGAAGGGTCGTCGACGATCGCTTGACCTGTTGGTACCACGGCGTCCAAGTCGACGGCGACGGGACCATCGTGAGCGTCCCGGCGATGCCCGGCTGCCCCCTTGTCGGCCGTCATGGAGTCCGCACGTTTCCCTCGCGCGAGATCGCCGGCGTCGTCTTCGCCTACTTCGCGCTTCACGAAGGCGAGCCGCCGAGCGCGCTCGAGCCGCCTGCGGAGTTCGGCGATCCCGAATGGAGCCACTTCGTCTGCTCGGCGGTCTGGAAAACGAACTATCGCTATGCGATCGAAAACGTCGTCGATCCTATGCACGGATCGTATTTGCACGCCGACTCGTTCACCCTCGCGTACGGTCAGAAAGACGACGTGTTCCGCATCGAAGAGAAAGCCGGCGGGTTTATCCTAGAGCGTACAAAACAACGGGGCGTCAACTTCGACTGGGTGGAATTCTTCGAAGCCGGTGCCCATTGGCTACGCCTGGATATTCCCTATCCTCAGGGCGCGGGACCGGGCGGACCATTCCGCATCCTCGGAACCATCACGCCGATCGATGAACGTTCCTCGCAGATCTTCTTCTGGCGGCTGCGCAAAGTGAGCGGCTGGGAGCGCGACCTGTGGCGCTTTCTGTATCGTGACAGGCTCGAGGCGCACCACTGGAAAGTCCTCGAGCAGGATCGCGCCATCTCCGAGACGTTGCCCGCCGATGCGCGCGATCACGAAACGCTCTACCAGCACGATCTGGGCATCACGCGGTTGCGCAAGATCATGCGCGCGCGCGCGAAGGAGCAAATCGAGCAGCACGAACGCCTCCCGGCGAAGCGTAAACGCGTCACGGTATTGCATTGACGCGACCGTTTGCACGGGACGTTATCGTCGTTACGGGGGCGGCGCGCGGTCTGGGTCGCGCGTTCGCCGCAGCCTGCTCCGAAGCGGGCGCGCGCGTCGTCCTACTCGACGTCCTTGCGCAGGAGGGTGAAGAGTCCGCCGAGCAGCTGCGCGCTCGCGGCGCAGACGCTCGGTTTTTCCCGGTCGACATCGCGGAACCGGCGAGCGTCGAGCGCGTCGCCGAGTCCATCCGGCGCGACTACGGAGCGGTCCATGGATTGGTCAACTGCGCGGCGATCGCGACCGGGATCGGCGGAAAGACGTTCGAGGAGATCGACGTCGAGACATGGGATCGCGTCTTCGCCGTCAACGTGCGCGGGACGTGGCTGATGACGCGTGCTTTCGCGCCGCTGTTGCGCGCGTCGGGACGCGGCCGGATCGTCAACATCGCATCGGACACCGCGCTTTGGGGCGCGACTAACCTCCTGCACTATGTCGGGAGCAAGGGGGCGGTCATCGCGATGACGCGCTCGCTAGCGCGCGAACTGGGCAATGACGGCATAGCGGTCAACGCGATCGCGCCCGGCCTCACACTCGTCGAAGCGACCGAATACGTCCCGAAAGAACGTCACGATCTCTACGTCGAGGGCCGAGCCATCCGCCGTGCCCAGGTCCCCGAAGACATCACCGGGGCGGTCGTCTTCCTCCTATCGCCGGGCGCGGGCTTCATCACCGGTCAGCTCCTCGCGGTCAATGGCGGCTTCGTCCTGCATTGATCGACGCAAGCGAACGCATCGTCCGCGCAAGGAACGCCCAGCGTGCCTACTTCGAAGCGGGGTCAGGCGAGCCGGTCGTCCTGTTGCACGGCATCGGGGCGCGCGCGTTTTCTTGGGAGACGCAGCTCGCGCGCTGGTCGAACGCGTATCGTGTCGTCGCGTGGGACGCGCCCGGATACGGGCACTCCGACGATCTGCCCCATTCCGAGCCAGAAACGGCGGAGTACGCGGATGCGCTGCTCGATCTGCTCGATACCCTCGCGATCGAGCGGCCGATCGTTGTCGGCCACTCGCTCGGTGCGCTCATCGCCGGCACGTTTGCTGCACGCCATCCGCAACGCCTAAGCGCGCTGGTCTTGCTCTCGGTGGCGTGCGGCTACGGCCACCTTTCGTTCATCGACCGTGAGCGTCTCTTTGCTACGCGGGCCGGCGATTTGCAGGCCATGGGGATCGCGGAGTTCGCCCAAAAGCGCGCCGCGTCGATCGTTTCGCCTCATGCTTTGCCGGAACACATCGCTCGCGTCCGGGACGCGATGAGCTCGATTCGTGAATCGGGTTATCTCGCCGCCATGCGCATGTTGACTAACGGCGACTTGCTCGCGATAACGCCGAACATCCGGGTCCCGACCCTCGTCGCTTGCGGTTCAGTTGACACGGTCACTCCACCCGAGCAGAACCGGCGCGTCGCGGAAAGCATTCCGGGAGCGGCGTTCGCGCTCGTCGACGGGGCCGGTCACGCGGTCTACGTCGAGCGGCCGGACGAGCTCGAAGCATGCGTCCTGCCGTTCATCAGCTCGATTGCGAAACGCCGGTCGTGAATCAGCAGTACAACGCGCCGGCTCTCGAGCAAGGGTTGCAGATCCTCGAGCGGTTCGGTCAAGGGACCGAACGGATGCGCTTGAGTGAGATCGCGCGCGAAATCAACATCTCCCGTTCTTCGGCATTCCGTCTGCTCCACACGCTGCAGGCGCGCGGATATCTCGAACGCGACGAAGAGACGAAGAGCTACCGGCTCGGATCGCGCGTGCTCGCGCTCGGCTATGCGTTCCTCGCCTCCAAAGACGTCGTCGAATTGGCGCGTCCCATTCTGGAGCGACTCCGCGACGAGACGGGGTGCTCGGCGCACATCGGGATCCTCGACGGCAATGAAGTCGTCTACGTCGCGCGTTTCCCCTCACTTCAGCCGGTTGGGACCAACATCAAGGTCGGCTCGCGATTGCCGGCCTATGCGACGACGATGGGACGGATGCTCTTGGCGTTTCGGGCGCAAGCCGATGTCAAGCGGTTGTACGGCCGCGCAAAAATGCAGCGATTCAGCCCCCGCACGGCCTCGAACTACGACGAACTTGCCGCGCAGCTGGCGCAAGACCGGACGCGAAGGTACGCGCTCAGCCATTCGAACTTCGAGGCCGGGATCGCCAGCGTTGCCGCGCCCATCTTTGGCGCTGCCGGTGTTGTCGTTGCTGCAGTCAACGTCTCGGGCCCTGAAGGCGCCGTCGCTCGCCAAGTCTTCGATTCCACCATCCGCAACGCAGTGTGCGCGGCCGCGCGTGCGATCTCAAATCAACTCGGCTATCAAGGGATCAAGAATGGATCTCGGCCTTAACGGGCTCGTCGCGGTGGTCACCGGGGGGACGTCGGGGATCGGACTGGCGACGACAGAACTGCTGCTTGCGGAGGGCGCGTCGGTCGCGATCTGCTCGCGCAACGCGGCACGCGTCGAGGCGCAGGTGCAGCGGCTCGGTGAGCGCTGTTTCGGCATGGCTGCCGACGTCTGCGACAAAGAGGCGGTGGCCCGTTTTCGTGACGGGGTCGTCGGACGATTCGGGAGCGTCGACATCCTCGTCCATAGCGCGGGCGAATCACGGATGGCGAATTTCGAGTCGACCGACGAGGCAGCGTGGCGCGAAGAGCTCGACTTGAAGTTTTTCGGCTTCATCAACCCCACGCGCGCGTTTCTGCCCGATCTGCGCTCCTCGCGCAACGCGAGCATCGTTTATGTCAGCGCGCTCCTCGCCATACAGCCGGAGACGCGGCTCGTCGCGACTTCCGCGACGCGTGCCGGCGTCCTCAATCTCGCGAAGTCGCTCTCGTTCGAGTTGGCGCCGGCCGGAATCCGGGTCAACACGCTCCTGCTCGGCGTCATCGAGTCGGGGCAATGGGTACGCCGCTGGCAAGCGGAACGCGAGGGGGGCAGCGACATCGACCGCGCCACGTTCATGCAAAATCTTGCACGCGATCGCGCGGTCCCGCTCGGGCGCATCGGAACGGCTGAGGAAGTCGCGCGTTCGATTGCATTTCTCGCCTCGCCGGCCAGTTCGTATACGACCGGCGCGATGCTGGAACTTTCCGGAGGACTCAGCCGCCGTGTCTGACCGTATAACCGTCGGAGAAGCGATCGTTCGACTGCTGGAAGGTTGCCGCATCGGCTGCGCCTTCGGGGTCGTCAGCATTCACAATATGCCCATCATCGATGCGCTCGTCGGCCGCGGCAACATTCGGTACGTCGCGGCGCGCGGCGAGGCGGGCGTAGGCAACATGGCTGACGCGTATGCGCGCGTTACCGGCGGACTCGGCGTCGCCGTGACGAGCACGGGAACGGGCGCGGGGAACGCGGCGGGCACGATCATCGAGGCGCGTAACGCAGGGACGCCGCTCCTTCATCTCACCGGTCAAATCGACAGCGATTATCTCGACCGCAACGCCGGTTTCATCCATGAAACGCCGGATCAACTCGCGATGCTCTCCGCCATCTCGAAAACAGCATACCGCGTGCGGACCGCGGAAACCGCGACCGCGACCGTCAGGGAAGCGATCCGCGTCGCATTGACGCCGCCGCAGGGCCCCGTGAGCGTCGAGATCCCGATCGACTTGCAAAAGGCACTCGTCCCGGTTCCCGATTTGCTCGCGTTCTCGGCGCCCTCGATCGCCACATATGCCGCGGAGGAAGCTTCCGTCGATGCGGTCGCGCGCTCGTTGCGGAACGCGCGACGTCCAGTGCTCTGGCTGGGCGCCGGAGCACGCGATGCCGGCGAATCGGCGCAGCGCTTCGCACGCATGGGTTGGGCCGTGGTGACGAGCATTGCAGGTCGCGGCATCGTTCCGGAAGATGATCCGATGTCGCTGGCATCGTTCGGCGCATCACCTGCGGTCGAAACGTTCTTCGATTCGTGCGATACGATCGTCGTCGCCGGATCGCGACTTCGTGGCAATGAAACACTGCGCTACGGACTGCGGCTTCCGCGGCCTCGCGTCCTCATCGACGTCGATGAGCTGGCTCGGAATCGTTCTTTCTCGTTCGATCACTTCTTGTGCGGTGATGCCGAACGAACGTTGGCTGCGCTCGCGCACCGCCTCGAAGGGGCGATGAAGATCGACGGCGCCTTTGCAGGTGACGCGCGGGCTGCGAGGATGGAGGCCGAACAAACGCTGCGCAGCGGCCTCGGGCCGTTCGCCGATATCTTGGCAGCGGTCGAACACAACTTCGGACCCCGCTCGCTCTGGGTACGCGACATCACGATCTCGAACAGCACCTGGGGCAATCGCTTACCCGTGTTTTCCCATGCGCGCCAGGGAATTCACGCCCTGGGCGGCGGCATCGGGCAGGGCTTACCGATGGCGATCGGCGCCGCGTGCGCCGAAGTCTCGAATGAAGCGGTCCTCGCTTTGACCGGGGACGGCGGTCTCGCGCTCGCGATCGCGGAGCTCGGGACGTTAGCGCAGGAACGCAGTCGCGTCGTTCTGATCGTGATGAACGACGGCGGCTACGGCGTGATCCGCAACATTCAGGACCACGAGTACGGCGGCCGCCGTTTCGGCGATATCAAACCGCCGGACTTTGCTGCTCTGAGCGCGGCCTTCGGAATCGAATACCGCTTCATCGGGGGCATCGCCGCGTTCAGCGACGGACTAGCGTGGGCGCGCAAGCTCGACGGCCCGGTTCTGCTCGACGTCGATATGGCGACGATCGGTACGTTCACGCAAACCTGGGCGGGGCCGCCGGCGCGAAAAGCCTAGCCTACAGCGGCCTCCCGCCCGGCTTGCTGACCGCGATCCATCCGTTTTTTGCGCGATCCCAGCGTACGACCATGACCGCGCCTTGCCCGAGTCCACGTTGCGGCGCGGCGCGAAAGTCGTACATGCCGGTTGCACCCGGAAAGCCGCGCAGACTTGCGATGTAGCTGCGCAATTGGGCGGGCGTCGCATTCGTCCCAAGCTTGCGCAGCGCGTTCACCAGGATGAGCGCCGGATCGTAGGACGTACTGGGCATGTATTCGGGCCGAACGCCGCCGGCGATCAACGCTTCGTTGAACGCCTGCACCGCCGCCTTCACCGGCCTGTCCGTCACCTGATCGGGGACGACGCATGCGAAGCCCGGAAAATAGAGTTCTTTCGGCAGAATTTGCGCGTACTGGGTCATTTGGGCGTAAGTGAGGTTCCCGTTCGTCGTCAAGATCGGGAGATCCAAGCCCGATTCGAGCGCTCCGCGCAACAGTGTCCCAAGCGGCGTCCCGGTGCTCCACGCAATGAGGATCTGGGCGTTCGACGCTTTGACGTGCGCCATTTGCGCCGAGACGCTCACATCGCTCGTCGCGAAGTGCTCGCGATCGACGATGCCGATCCCACTGTTTTCGGGGAACGCAAAGGCGGCGTCTATGCCGCGTTCGGCATCCTGTCCGGTCGCGTCGGTCGAGGTAATGACGGCGAAGCGCGTGATTCCGCGTTGGCGGAAATAGCGAATCGCGACCGGAATGACGTCGGAGGTCGACGGATCGATCGAAAAGACGTAGCTGCCTTCAGGCGGATGAACACCCGGCGTCAAGCAGTAGAGCAGGGGGCCGTCTTTCGTCAGGGGAGCGAGCGCATTGCACTGCGCAACGAGCGCCGCACCCATGAACGCCGGCCTATTTTTCGCGATGATGGCATTGGCAAGCTGAACGTCGATCTGCGGATTGGACTGATCGTCTTGAATGACGAACTTCACGGGTTGTCCGTTGATCCCGCCGGCCTTGTTGACGACGGCTTCAGCCGCGGCAATGCCGCTCGCCATGCCCTTGCCGATAAACGTCGCGGGACCGGTCAGCGGTAACAACACATCTATTTCGTAGGGATCGGCCGCGCGGCTTCCAGCCGGAAGCAGCGAGCAGACCGCGATCAGCAATGCAGCACATGCTGCCCGCGAGAGACGCATTCTACGCGAACGCCGCGGCGACGTGCGCGTTCTGCTCCATCGCATCGGCCGCTTCGGCGATCCCGTTCAGGTACGTCTCCCAGATGTAGAGGTTGACCCGGCAGGTCTCGCCGACGGCATCAACCATGTTGAGCGCTTCAGCATAGCGCGCGACGGTCTGCCAGCCCATGTTCGAGTGCTCGAGATCGGCCGGACCGTGCAAGTCGAAGAACTCGAGCTGCGCGTCGCTCAAGCCGAAGAGCGGCTTCCAACGCTCGCGCTCCATGCCGAACCACCCCTTCTCACGAAATGCCCCGGTGCCGTAGCCGGGGATGTTGACGCGCTCGGCGGCGGTGTTGGTGATCATCCCTTCGAGCCAATGACGGTTCTTGCAGAGCGTCTCCCACGCGAGCCAACACAAGTTCGTCGAAGGAAGCGGCTGTGCGCTCGTGATCTCCTCACGGCTCATGCCGATGTAGGTCCCGAGGTCCTCTAGGATCGACCAGTGCGGCCGTCCACCGCCGAACTCGTTGTCGGCGATGACTTCCTGCGAGCAGCCGGCGATGATCTTGATCCGCGTTTCCCAATCGGGGCAGTTCGTCGCGACGGCGATCTTCAGGTGCGAGTTACGCTCGCGCGAATTCAAGCGGTGCTGCTTGACGAACATCTTGGCGCGCTCGACGGTCATCGGCTCGTTGAACAGTCGCGTGCTCTTCGCGAAATGGTCTACGGCTTGGTCGAGCTGCTCGATGACGTTCATGCGTCCTCCTCGCTCCAGAGCGGATGCGCGCGGGAGAGTATTGTATACACGTTTCGGCGAACCTGTCCTTGATGCTGACGCAAGCCGAAAACGAAGCGCCGATCCGATATTCTGCCTCTCGAGCGATCGCTCCGTCTTTCGCGCTGGCGCTCGCGCTGACCATGACCGTGTCGGCTTTCGGCGCCGCACCGGCCTTGCTCAGCGGCGACCGGTCCGCGACGGTTACCGTCGACGGGCGCCCGCTTTCCGCAGACACCGACCATATCGTCGCGTTCGATCGCGGCAAGACGCTTTACGTTTGCGTCGAGGACCTCAAGCAGATGGTTTCGGGTTCGATGACGCGCGCCGGGAAGCAGCTTACCGTCAAGTCGTTCAAGGGCGACTCGAATTCCAGAACGTTCGTCTTCACGGTCGGAAGCATGAAGGCGACCGCGCACGGACAGGCCGTGGAACTATCGGCGCCGGTGCTCGACGTCTACGGCCACATCTACATTCCGCTATCGTTTTTTGGATCGAACGCGCTCCGCACGCACGCGAAGATCAGCGCGGACGGGCGCGCCGGCGATATCTTACTACCGCCAGGTATGGAGTAGGTTGTAACATGCTGACGCAAGCCGAAAACGAAGCGCTGACCCGGGTCGGACCCGGAACGCCGATGGGCGCGCTGCTGCGCCGCTTCTGGTTTCCGGTCTGCAAGTCGAGCAATCTGGCCCCGGGCGGTGCGCCGCGGCGCGTCCGTTTGCTCGGCGAGCGCTTCGTGCTCTTCCGCGCCGACGACGGCCGCATCGCGCTTTTCGACGAAGGCTGCCCGCACCGCCGCGCCTCGCTGGCGCTCGCGCGCAACGAGGGCTGCGCGATCCGCTGCATCTTTCACGGCTGGAAGATCGACGTCGAAGGGACGGTCGTCGACGTCCCGTCCGAACCGCTCGAGCGCGAGCGCTTCGGCGCGAAGGTCAAGGTCCGTCGCTTCTCGGCGCGCGAGTCGGGCGGCCTCATTTGGGCGTCCATCGGCGACGGCGAGCCCGCGCAGTTCCCGGACTTGCCCTTCACCCATCTCCCCGTCGACCACGTCTCGATCATCGAGATTCCCGTCAACGCGAACTGGCTGCAGGGCGTCGAAGGTCAGCTCGACTCCTCGCATGTGAGCATCCTGCACCAGTCGAGCTTGAACACCTCGTTCATCCGCCAAACGCCCGCGACGGTCAAGACCAGGGAGTATTTCTTAGCGGATAAAGCGCCGAGCTACGAGGTCGAGTTCACGGATTACGGTTTGCAGGCGGCTGCGATCCGGCGGGTCGGGGACGGCGAGCTCTTCGCGCGCGTCACCGAGTTCTGCTTGCCATCGTGGACCTGCATCCCCAACCCGACCGACGACGATTTTCTGATGATCGGTCAGATGCCGGTCGACGACACGCACACCATCCAATGGTACGTCATGCACAACCCCAACGGCCCCGTCGATCGCGAGGGCCGCGCCCACGGTTTTCAATCGATGCTCGATTACGACGGCGCGTCGTTTGCGCGCGTCGCGCACGAAGAAAATCTGTGGACCCAAGACCGCAACCTGATCGATGACGGATCTCACTGGAGCGGCTTCAAGAATATCCTTTACGAAGATATCGCGATCATGGAGAGCCAAGGACCGATCGCCGACCGGACGCGCGAGTATTTAGGCCGCAGCGACGCGGCGGTGACGCGGATGCGCCGGCTCTTTCTGGATGCCGTCCGCGATCTCCCCAACGGAAAGACACCGCCGGGCCTGCGCCCGGGCATCGAGTATCGCGAGATCTACGGGCGGCAAGCCGTGTACCGCGAAGGCGAAGACTGGCGCGAGGCGATCAAAGCCGTACGCGTGTAGCGTTCCACACCGTATCGTAAAGATGGACGATCTCTTCGGCGCTCGGGACGCGCGGATTGTTGCCGGGCGACCCGGAGGCAAGCGCCTGCAGCGCCATCGTCTCTTTGACCTCATTCCAGCGCCGCTCGTCGATCGACAAGCGTTGCGGCGAGGGGACCTCCAGGTCCGCATTGAGCACGTAGAGCGCCTCGACGAGACGCCGCGCCGCCGCATCGTTGCTTTCACCGGTTTTTGCAAGCCCGAGCACACGGGCGCAGTCCGCGTAGCGCTCGACCGCCGCTTCGGCCGAATAGGCCGTTGCCGTCGGCAGCAACATCGCGTTGGAGAGACCGTGGGCGATGTGAAAGAACGCGCCGATCGGACGGCTCATCCCGTGAACGAGCGCGACCGAGCTGTTCGAAAAGGCGATCCCGGCTTGTGTCGCGCCGAGCATCATCCTCTCGCGCGCCCCGCGATCGGCGGGATCGCCGTAGACCGTTCGAATGTTCTCCCAAATCGCCCGCATTGCGATCAACGAGAGGTCGTCGGTGAACGGATTGGCGCGCCGCGATACATAGGCTTCGATCGCGTGGGTGAGCGCATCGACGCCGGTGTCCGCGGTCAAGCGCTTGGGCATGCTGAGCGTCAGCTCGAAATCGACGATGGCGGCGATCGGAAGATAGGCCAAACCGATGCAGAGCATCTTCTCGTTGCTCGCCTCATCCGTGATGATCGTGAAACGGGTGGCCTCGGACCCGGTCCCCGCGGTCGTTGGAATCGCCACGATCGGCAAGCCCGCCTCATCCTGTTGATGCGGCGCCCGCAGCGCGCGCATCTCGCCACCGGTGACGGTCAGGACGGCGATCGCCTTCGCCGTATCGATCGGACTCCCGCCACCGAGTCCGATAACACTGTCGTGATCTCCCGCTTGCAAAAATGCGAGCGCTTCGCCGACCGACGTCGTCGTCGGGTCGGGCACGACACGCGCGAAGGTTCGCGTCGCGATTCCCGCCTGCTCGAGCAGCGCTTTCAACCGGGCCGCCGTCCCCTGCTGCTCGAGAAACGGATCGGTCACGATCAGCGGCTTGGAGAGGCCGAGCGCTTTGAGCACGCCGCCGGTCTCGGCCAGTGCACCGCCTCCGACCCGCATGATGCGCGGCAGTGCGAGGTTCGTCGGCACGCTAGGCTATTCGTTCGATGATCATCGCGATGCCTTGACCGACGCCGATACACAGCGTTAGCAACGCGTAGCGGCCGTTGCGCTGGATCAGCTCCCGTGCAGCCGTGAGCGTGAGCCGCGCCCCCGAGGCGCCGAGCGGGTGTCCGATCGCGATCGCGCCGCCGTTCGGGTTGACGCGCGAATCATCGGAAGAGAGACCGAGTCCTTTGAGACAGGCGAGGACTTGGGACGCGAATGCCTCGTTGATCTCGATGACGTCCATATCTTTGAGACTCAAGCCGGAACGCTCGAGGACTTTGTGCGTCGCGGGGATGGGACCGATCCCGAAGAGGCGCGGTGGGACGCCAGCGACGGCAACGGTGACGACGCGCGCCCATGGCTTCCAGCCGAAGCGCTCTCCGGCTGCTTCTGAACCGATCAACAGTGCGGCTGCACCGTCGTTGATGCTCGACGCGTTGCCTGCCGTCACGACACCGCCGTCGTTGATGGTCCGCAGCTTCGCGAGACCTTCGAGCGTCGATTCCGGACGCGGCGGCTCGTCGGCCGTCACGACCCTCTGCGCTTTGCCGTTGTGGACGGTGACCGGCGTGCTGATCTCGCCTTCATAAAAGCCGGCGGCGAGCGCTTTGGCATATTTTTGCTGCGAGGCGAGCGCGAACCGGTCCGAGGCATCGCGAGAGATGTCGTAGTCGTGCGCGCAGTTGTCGCCGACTTGCGGATTGGTCTCGTTCCCAAACTGCTCGACGAAGCGCGGATTGGGAAACCGGTAGCCGAGCGTCGAGTCATACATCCGGTGCTCGCGCGAATACGGCCGCTCCGCTTTCGCCATCACGAACGGAGCGCGCGTCATGCTCTCGGTCCCGCCGGCGATGATGACGTCGCCCTGGCCGGCGGAGACGGCCCGCGCCGCGTCGGCGACTGCCGCGAGGCCGCTCCCGCACAACCGATTGACGGTCACGCCGCCGACGCCGACCGGCAAGCCCGCCAAGAGCGCGGCGTGGCGCGCGACGTTCCGCGAATCCTCGCCCGCTTGGTTGGCGCAGCCTGCGACGACGTCTTCGACCGACTCGGGTGGGATCCGAAAGATCTCGACGAGCCGGTGAATCGCCGCCGCCAAGAGATCGTCGGAGCGGACCGACTCGAGGACCCCGGCATGGCGTCCGAACGGCGTCCGCGTCCCTCCATAGATGTAGGCGTCCGTCTCTTCGATCATCAGCAGTTGCACCGCACGGCGAACTCGCGCTCGCGGCCGAGCAGCGACTCGCCGCGCTGCGCGTGCGCGTTCTGATGAGCCGCGACCATTTTGATCCCTTGGGTGCGGTAAAGCTCGTCGACCTCGCGCTCCCAGTCGCGGTTTCCGTCCGGCGACCACGAGAACGGCAAAGTCTTCTGCTCCCAGTGCGCTTCGTCGAACGTCGGTGCGAGCGCGAGAGCCGCGCGCAGGATCTCGCGTTGTTGGGCGCGCTCGTGCGGCTTGCCGGCCGGGCATCCCAGCGGAAAATCCAGGAAGCACGTCCGCGGCGGTTTCACTGCTTCACTCATCTCCCAGAGCACGCTCATCGAGACGGTCGGCAAACCGCGTTTCTCGAGCGCCCGTCCGATCAGTCCCACGGACCGATGACAGGCCGGTCAAAACGGAAAGAGCACGACTAGATCGACGCCTTGCGCGTCGTAGATCGCCTTGACCGCCGGAATGGTTTCCTCCATCAGCTCCGTGTAGCGCTCGATCGAGCCGACGATCGAGACCGCGGTGTGCGCGAGGCGGCCGATGGTCCCATCTGCCTCAAGCTCGCGCAGCGCCTCGATCGGATACCCGACGTTGAGGTCCTCATCGGCCCACTTGCGGACGATCGTCTTGTGCGACATGACCAGATCGGCGAGCGGCGTATCGCGATGGACGAGGCGGAACGAGATGTCTTCCGTCTCACCGAGCGGCGGATCGTCGGCCAACTGCACCCCGCAACTGAGGAACATGCCGACGGTCGATTCGGCGATCGGCTTGCGCAGCGGGGTCAGCGCGGGCGCATCGAACTGCGGCCGCGGGATGTCGCGCCCAAGTTCCTTGAGCAGACGGACGAAACTGTAGGGCATCGCCCCTCCTACGCCATCGTGTGCGAAAATTCGCCGACGCCTTCGCACCACAGCTTGACGACGTCGCCGGCTTTGAGAAACTCGTTGCGGCCGGCGCCGACTCCGGCGGGAGTCCCGGTCAGAATGAGGTCACCCGGATAGAGCGTCGTGCGCGACGAGATCTGTGCAATCTGTTCCGCGAGCGTGAAGATCATCTTGCTGGTGTGCGAATCCTGCTTGATGACGTCGTTGACCCACAGCTTGATCCCGAGCTTTTGCGGATCGGCGATCTGTTTGGCGGGCGTGATCCACGGGCCGAGCGGACAGGATGCATCGAAGCTCTTGTGCGCGACCCAGTCCCAAAAGAACGGCGAGTCCTTGGTCAACGGTGGACGCTGTCCCAGATCGCGCGCCGAAACGTCATCGGCGATCGCGTAGCCGGCGACGTAGTCCAGCGCCCGTTCGATCGAGACACCTTTCGCTTTGCGGCCGATGACGGCGGTCAGCTCGACCTCCCAGTCGACCTTCTTCGCTCCGGCCGGCAACGGAACCGCGAAGTTTGGCCCGACAACGACGCGCGCCGCTTTGAGAAAATGCCAAGGTTTGAGTCCGATGTCGTGCGGGTTCGGATCCGGCGTACGGTTCTGAGCGCGATCCATCTCGGCAACGTGATCGGAATAGTTCGCGCCTGCGCAGTAGATCGCCGAAGGGTAGAGGACCGGCGCAAGGAGCCTCGCCGATGCCAGCGGCGTGCCGCCCTTCGGCTTCGCGGCAGCCGCCTTTTCGAGACGCGGCTGCGCGGTCTGCCAATCGTCGAGGATGTCGACGACGCGAGTGTAGCCGTCGACGTCGAAGATGTCCCCGTCGACCAGGATTCCGGCGCGCGGTCCCTGCGCTGCTTGATAGGTCAGAAGTTTGTAGTCGGCCATGCTAGCTTCGGAGTACCTCTTGCGGGAGCATCCCGTAGTGATCGATTGCTGCTTGGGGACTGACGTATCCGCGCCGAACGTCGGAGCGGACGAGGTCGCGCGGACGCAGCCGCGGATCGCCGTATCCTCCGCCGCCGCCGGATTCGACGACGACGGCGTCGTCCACGGATAAAGGAACGGCATTGCGCTTTCCATTGTTGCTCGTCTCGACGGAGCCGCCGGCGCGCACGACCGAGACGCGGTTCGCCAATCCGGCCCCTCCGCCGGCGAGGCCCCACGGCGCGCACTGCGTCCGCTCGACGTGCGCGTTGAATTGCATCGGTGCTCGCGCGCGAAAGCGAAACTCGACGCCCAAGCCGCCGCGATAGCGGCCCGCCCCGCCGGAGTCCGGGCGCAACGCGTTTCTCTCGACGACGACGGGAATCTTCGCCTCGATCGCCTCGGCGATGAAGTTGTGCGTATCGCCGTCGTTCAGGCAGATCGTCGCACTCATTCCGTCGCTGTTGTGTTTCGCGCCCCAGCCGCCGCCCGGCAGGCAAGCAGGGCGGTAGAAGAACCGCCCGGACCGTTGATCGACGCCGAAGACGTCGGCCGTGCAAAGATCGGCATAATGTCCGGCGGCAACGCGATCGGGGACCGCGGGGGCAAGCGCCTTGAAGATCGTGTCGACGACCGTCATCGGGATCGTCATCCACCAACGCGTCGCCGCGGGCTTCGTCGCGCTGATGACGCGCCCGGGCGGCAGGATGATCGAAAGCGGCCGAAACGAGCCTTCGTTGATCGGGTAAAGGGTCGGGGTCGTCAGACACTTGAAGGCGACTTGGGCCGCGGAGCGTCCGGCGGTCGCTCCGGAATTGAAGTAACCGCGGACTTGACGGCTCACCTCGCTTAGATCGATCGTCATCTCGTCGCCCTCGACGGTGACCCGGACTTTGATCGGGATGTTGGCGGCCGTGACGCCGTCGTCGTCCATGAACGACTCCGCTTCATACGTCCCGTCCGGGATCCCCGTTACGGAGTGCCGCGCCAAACGCTCGCTTAGCTCGAAGATGCTGCGAATGCTCGCGTCCACGGCAGCACGTCCGTATTTGCGCAGCAGCGCCGCGTAACGCACCTCCCCCGTCTTGATCGCTGCAATCTGCGCGCGGAAATCCCCCATCGCCAGCTCAGGCAATCGAACGTTCGTCCGGATGATCTCCGTCAGCTCGCGATCCTGCTTGCCGCGCTTGAAGATCTTGACGATCGGCATTTGCAAGCCCTCGGAGAAGATATCTTGCGTCGTCGTTCCCAGGACCCCGCCGACGTCTTGCCAGTGCGCCATCGACGACGAAAACGCGACGATCTCGCCGTCGTGAAAGATCGGGAGCGTGAAGATCATGTGGTTAAGATGGCTGCCCATGATGTACGAATCGTTCGTCAGCAGAATATCGCCGGGTTCGATCCCATCGCGCCCGTAGAATTCGATCTTGGCCTTGATGGAATCCGAAAGGCCGCGAATGAACATAGGCAACCCTAGACCGATCGAGACCGTCTCGCCGTTCGCGTCGAAGAGCCCGACGGTATAATCGAGCGCCTCGTAGATGATCGGATTGTACGCGGTCCGCATAAGATTCGTCTTCATCTCATCGGTGATCGCGACGAGCGCGTTCCGGATGATCTCCGCCGTCACCGGGTCGGTTTCGACGATGCTGCTCACCGGCATCCTCCTATTGGCACCGGTGGGAGCTCAGGAAACTCGCGAGCCACTTGTTCCAGAGCGACTCCGCCGCGTCGGCCGCAGCGGCTTCCGCCTCGGGACGCGGCCGATCGGCGGTGAGCGGGGCGACGATCCGCAAATCGATCCCGGCCAAGTGCGGATCGGGCACGGCGTGTTCGGCAATCAGGATCGCGCCCTCTTCATTTAGGCGGTCGAGCTGCGCGTCGAGCGCACGGAGATCGCGCGCCCGCAACGCGTGCGAGAGTTCGGTGACGAACAACGCATGGACGCGCTGCCGGGTGAATACTGCCAGGATCTCTTCGGTCATCGCCGCCTCTAGCGCCACAGCTGCCGCGTCGCAAGCTGCGCGCCTTCGCAGAGCGCTTTGAGCTTCGCCCAGGCGATCGTCGGATGAATCTCCGGATCACGACTCGGATGGGTTGCAAAGCCGCAATCCGATCCGGCGATGACGTTCTCGCGCCCGACGACGTCGGCGAAGCGGACGAGCCGTTGCGCGATCAATTCCGGATGCTCGACCAGTACCGACGAGTGGGTGATCATCCCCGGGATCAGCTTTTTGCCGTCCGGCAGCTTCACGCTCTGCCAGACCATCCACTCGTGCTCGTGTCGCGGATTAGCGGCTTCGAACGAGTAGGCCCCGGCATTGACCTTGAGCATCAGACCGGCGATATGCTTCATCTCCAAGTCGGTCGTCCGCGGACCCATATTGATCCCGTAGCACGTGTGGTAGCGGACGCGTTCGGGCGGGATCCCGCGCAGGGCGTGGTTGAGCGCTTCGACCCGCATCTCGCCGAACGTGAGTGCGTCGTCAACCGTGAGCTTCGGATCGGAGATGTAGTACGTCGACAGAAACGGGTCGTCGATCTGCACCTGGAAGCCGGCGTCGACGATCGCTTGATACTCTTCGCGCATCGCGGCGGCGATCGCAAAGACATACTCTTCGTCCGTCTTGTAGTACTCGTTCTTCTGCCAGTGCTCGACGCTCGCCGGTGAGGCGGACGGCATGAACGCGCCGGTGACCTGAACCGCAGCGAGCGCGGCTTTGAAATGATCGATGTCGGACTTGAGCTTCGCCATCCCCTTGTATGCGATCGGACCGCGGCAGATCATGTGCGGGATCCCTCCGCCCGGACCACCGTGCTGGGTCCGCAACACCCAAGCGTAGAATTCGGGAAACGCGACGAACTCTTTGGAACCGGAGAATGGGCTCTCTTGCCCGGGATGCGGTGGCCGCAGTTCGAGGCCTTCAAGCCGTTCGTTCACGTACGCGATGAAGCCGATCTTCGATTGCTCGCCGTCGTCGATCACATCGATGCCGAGCTCGGCCTGCCTCCTCACGACGTCGGCGACGGCTCGGCGAACCTCGCTTTCGTACGCGCGCTCGTCGATCGCTTCGCCGCGGTTTGCCGCTTCCATGAACGTCATCAACGCTTCGGCGCGCGGCAAGCTTCCCGCATGCGTCGTGAGGATGCTCACAGGCTGAGCGCGCGCTCTGCGTTGCCGTGGAAGATCTGCTCCATCACGTCGTCCTTGTAGCCGAGCTCACCCCATTCGCGAAAAATCCGCTCGTACGGCAAACTGGGATAGTCGCTCCCGAACATGACCTTGTCTTTGAGCCGGCTGCGAATGTCGACCTTGAGCTGCGGCGGAAAATACTTGGGTGCCCAACCGGAGAGCTCCCAATAGACGTTCCCCTTGTGCAGTGCGACTGCAGTCATCTCGTCGACCCACGGCCAGCCCGGATGCGCCGCGACGATCGTCAAATTCGGGAAATCCGCCGCCAATTCGTCGATCGCCGACGGATGCGCGTCGCGAATCTTTGCGCCCATCCCGCCCGGCATCCCCGCGCCCATCCCGGTCGTCCCGACGTCGATCATCACCGGGACTTTCAAGGCATCGATGACCTCGAAGAGCGGATAGAAGCGCCGATCGTTGACCGCGAAGTGCCCCATGATCGGATGAAAGTGAAAGCCGAGCATCCCCAGATCCTCGATCGCGTGCCGGGCTTCGCGCAACGCATCCTCACCCTTGAAGGGATCCACGGCCGCCCACGCATGGATGATCTGCTCGGGATGCCGCTTCCGCATCGCGGCGACGAAGTCGTTCGAGCAGGGCGGCGTGTGAACGGTCGTCTCGAGATCGAGCGCGACGAGGACCGCTTGAACGCCTGCGTCGGCGAAGTCCTTGACCACGTCTTCTTCGGTCTTCGGAGTCCACGCGCGGCCCCAGTACTTGGCGAGCGCATCGACGTACGGCTGCTGGCACGCTATCCATTCCTTCGTATTGGGATAGCAGTGCAGGTCGATGATCCTCACGCGCGGCTCGGCATCTTCTCCGACGCCATCTTGGCCGAGACCGTCTCGACGAGCTGCTTCTTGGAGACCTTGCCGAAAGTCGAGAGCGGAAAGTCCGGCATGATTTCCAATCGCTCCGGTAACTTGAACTTCGCGATCTCCTTCTCGAGCAAGAACGTCTTGAGATCGTCGAACGTCAGGCTCATCCCGTCGCGCAGGATGATGCACGCGCACATGCGCTCGCCCAAATCGGGATCAGGGACCGGAATGCAGGCAACGTTCTTGACGGCCGGATGCGAAAGGATCAGATTCTCGATCTCCTCGGCGCTGATCTTCTCACCGCCGCGATTGATCAGATCTTTCTTGCGCCCTTCGACCATGTAGTTTCCGGAGGGGTGCCGGCGCATCAGATCGCCCGAACGATAGAAACCGTCGGACGTGAACGCGCGCGCATTGTACTCGGGGACACCGTAATAGCCGCGCAGCGTGTAGGGTCCGCGGCAGCACAACTCTCCGACGTCGCCCGGCTTGACCTCGTTATCGTCGTCGTCGAGCAGGCGAACTTCATCATCTTCGCAGATCGGACGTCCAACGGTCTCGAGGCGGACCTCCTCGGGATCATCGGCGCGTACGAACATCAGCATCCCTTCCGACATCCCGAAGTTCTCTTGAATGAACGCGCTCGGGATGAGCTCCTTTGCGCGAATGCGGGTCTCCGGCTGCAGCCGCTGCCCGCCGCTTTGGATCGTCTTGAGCGAGGAGAGATCGTACTTGTGACCGGTCGCGACGGGATCGTTGATGATCCGAATCAGGAGCGCCGGGACGACTTTCAGGTGGGTGACTCGGTATTTTTCGATCAGCGCGCAGATGTCTTCGGGCTTCGTGCTGCTGCTGACGACGGCTTGGCCGCCGTTGAAGAGCGCGCCCTGAATACCGGGGCACGCAAGCGGCAGGTTGTGTGCAATCGGCAAAACGACCAGGATAACCGAACCACCAGCAATGTTGCACACCTCTGAGGCGCGCTTCGAGTTGTATGCGTAGTCGTTGTGGGTGCGTGGGATCAGCTTCGGGATCCCGGTCGTCCCGCCCGAGAGTTGAAAGACGCAAGGGTCCGTCGGATCGATGTCGATCTCGTCAAGCCGTGAAGGTGCCGACGTCGCCGGTTTCGCGATCAGGTCGGTGAGCGAGGCGAAGCCGCGTCCCGCCGAGCCGAAAACGATCGCGTGCTTGAGCGTTGGGCTCTCGCTGCGGATGCGTTCGACCATCGCGGCATAGTCGAAGTCGCGCGAGCGGTCCGGGGTCACGCACGTCGTCGCGCCGGAGAGTTGGGTGAACTGGCTGATCTCGGCGTAGCGATGCGTGACTAGCGCGGCGATCGGAATACAACCGATCTTCTGCATGGCAAGATACAGGATGACGAATTCGGCGACGTTCGGCAGCGCGACGACGACCCGCTCGAGCGGTCGCAGGCCGAGATCGACCAGGTTCAAGGCGAGGTTCGTCGAGAGCCGGTCGAGATCGCGGTACCGGTACGAGGTTCCGGTGTTCCCGTCGATCAAGCCGATGCGATCGGAAAACTCTGCGAACACCGCGCGATACTCTTCCGCCAAAGTTCTATCGAGCCAATATCCGCGTTCGCGATACCGTTGGGCAAAGTCGGGTGGGAAGGGGACGACTCCCGGCAGCATGCTCTCCTCGCTCTACGTCGTCGCGGCGAAACCGCCGTCGATGACGACGACCTCACCGTTGACCATCTTGTTGCTCACGATCAGGTTCACGATGACTTCCGCGACGTCATCCGCGGTGATGACGCGCCGCAGCGGCGTCATCTTTGCGCGCCGTCCCATCAAGTCATCGTACTTGTCCCCCAGCATCCGCTCCATCCAATCGCCTTCCATCCACCCCGGCGCAACGGCGTTGACGCGAATCTCCGGCCCGAGATTGAGCGCGAGCAGCTTCGTCAAGCTGACGACCGCGGCTTTGCTGGCGGCATAGGGGAGCGGCTGTGGGCCGGGGCGCAGGCCGACGATGCTCGCCGTATTCACGATGCTCCCGCCGGATTCGCGCAAGAGCTTCACCGCCGCGCGTGTCACCTGAAAAACCCCGCGGACATTGACCGCGAAAACGCGATCCCACTCCTCGACCGACAAGCCGTCGAGGTCCTTCGGTGCGACGTTCGTCGTCGTCCCGGCATTGTTGACCAGCGCATCGAGTCGCCCGAACTCCTGCTCGACCGCCGCGAGCATCTTCCGTACGGTCGCGTCGTCGCTCACGTCGCAGGCAAAGAGGAAAGTCCTCGCGCCGTTCTCGCGCGCCATCTCGGCGGTCTCGCGCGCGGCTGCCTCGCTCTTGCTGTAGTTGATCGCGACGTCAAACCCGGCGTCCGCCAGCGCGACGGCCGCCGCTCGGCCGATGCCGGTCGCAGCCCCCGTCACGAGCGCCGCCTTCCGCTGCTGACTCATGCCGACATTGGTAACACCATGCTATTATCGCGTCAAGAGGGTAGCGTGCACCTCTTGGACCACTGTTTTGTAAATGAGTAGGCAGCTGCGCATCGGCGTCGACATCGGCGGGACCTTCACCGATGTCACCGTCCTCGATCCCGCCACGGGAGCGATCTCGCTTGGGAAAACCTTGTCGACCACCGACGACCTGGTCCTGGGCATTCTCGAGGCGATCGAGCTCGCCGGCACGACCCCCGAGTCGGCAGAGTTCATCATCCACGGCTCGACCGTCGTGATCAACGCATTGCTCGAACGCAAGGGCGCGCGGACGGCCTTGGTCACGACGGCCGGCTTTCGCGATGTTTACGAGATCGGCCGGATCAATCGGCCCGATTCGTTCAACTTGTTCTTCCGCAAACATCAGCCGCTGATCCCGCGCGACATGATCTACGAGATCGAGGAGCGGCTGTTGCCCGATGGCTCGGTCTGGAAGCCGTTTGACAGCGACGGCGCGCGAGGCGTCGGTCGGGTACTCGCAGAGCAGGACGTCGAATCCGTCGCGATCGTCTTCTTGCACTCGTACGCGAACGTCGATCACGAGCGGCGGATGCGCGAACTCCTCCTCGAGGTCAATCCGAAATTTTTTGTTACGGCTTCGCACGAACTCTCGCGCGAATACCGTGAATACGAGCGGACTTCGACGACCGCGGCAAATGCCTACGTCGGACCACTCGTGAGCGACTACCTCGAGCGCTTAGGGGCGAGCTTGCACGACCGGCGCTTCGCGGGCAACGTGCTCATCATGCAGTCGAGCGGCGGACTCTGCGACATCAACACGGCGCGCACGCAGTGCATTCAGATGATGGAATCGGGCCCGGCGGCCGGCGTCGTCGGCTCGAGCGCCCTGGCGGATTCGTTTGGGACGAACAATCTGATCTGCTTCGACATGGGCGGGACGACCGCCAAAGCCTGCGTGGTCCGCGACGGCAAGTCGAGCCTGTCGACCGACTATTTTGTCGGCGGATACAACGAGGGGCTCGTCATTCGCGTCCCCGTGATCGACGTCAAAGAAGTCGGGACGGGCGGCGGGAGCTTGGCCTGGATCGATGACGGCGGCGGTCTGCACGTCGGACCGGAGAGCGCGGGCGCAAGTCCGGGACCGGCTTGTTATGGACAAGGCGGGACGCGGCCGACCGTCACCGATGCCAACTTGCTCATGGGGCGCCTGTCCGCGCAGCGTTTTCTCGGCGGCCGGATGCGCTTGGACGAAGCGGCTGCCGTGAAGGCGATCCGGGAGATCATCGCTCGGCCGCTGCACATGGAGACGCTCGACGCCGCAAGCGGGATCATCGCCATCGCGAACGCGACGATGGCCAACGCCGTTCGCGCGGTGACGACCGAACGGGGTCTTGACCCGCGCGATTTCTCGCTCGTCGCCTACGGCGGCGCGGGACCGATGCACGCCGTCGAAGTCGCGCGCGAGCTCGCGATCCGCCGCGTCATCATCCCGATCTCGCCGGGGCATTTTTCGGCGGTTGGGATGTTGACCGCCGATCTTCGGCGCGAGTACGTCCGCACGCACTTCTGCCGGTTCACCGACGAGCGCCTCGGCGAACTGGAGGCAATCTGCGAGGAGCTCGAGACCGAGGCACTCGCGTGGCTGCGCAGCACGGGGATGTCGAGCGACGACGTCGCCTTCGAACGCGCTGCCGATATGCGCTACGCCGGACAAGAGCACGCCGTCACGGTCGGCTTGGACTCAAAATTCGTCGGCCCTGATGTGCAGACGCGCATCAAGGCCGCGTTCGATGCGGCGCACTTGCAGATGTTCAGTCACAACGCGCCGGAGGAAGACGCGGAAATCGTCTCGTTGCGCGTCTCGATCATCGGACGCTTACCGAAGCCGCGCTGGGTCGAGTTGCCGAAGGGCGCTGCGGCGCCCCCTCCGGCGGCGCTCACGGGACGCCGCCCGGTGCAATTCGGCAAAGGCGCCGCAGTCGACGCGGCCGTGTACGATCGGACCGAGCTGCTCGCGGGGAACATCGTCGAAGGCCCCGCGATCGTCCAAGAAGTCGCCTCCTCGACGACGATCCCCCCGCACACGCGCGCCGAAGTCAGTCCGTTCGGACACTTATTGCTCTCTCTCGGCGAGTAGCGGTTACTTACCGTCCCAGATGAAGTCGGCAGCGGATGTCGGCGGCAAGAGCTTGTACTTCGCCCCGGCGTCGAAGACCGGCTGAATGAACCGCGGATCGAGCTTGTCGCCGAAGCGCATGATCGCCTTTTGCTCTTTCGATCCGATGTATTTCGCCAAGATCACCGCGCCTTGGGTAGAGTTTTTCATGCCCCAGTTGCCCGCGTCGACGATCGCGCGCTGGAAACGGTGCGCCGCATCCTTGTTCTTCTCCAGCCAATCCCGGGTCGTAAACCAAACGGTCTGCATGAAGAGCGGCGAGATCGCGTCCCAGGCGCGGCCGAGAATCTTGACCTTCCCCGCAGCAACCGCTTCCGAAAGTTCGGGATCGTTCATGGAGGCCGATGCGATCCGACCTTGGGCGAGCGCTTCGGCGATGATGCTGTTGGTTATCTCGGTGAATTTCAGCGTGCTGACGTCACCGCCGCTCTTGTCGACGAAGGCCCACATCGCCAACTGATCGAGACCGCCGACGGATAGGCCGCCGATGACTTTTCCTTCGAGATCCTTCCCGGTCTTGATCGGAGAATTCGGCGCGACGACGGCGGCCGCCGTCGGATACTTTGCGTCGTAGTACGCGCCTGGCGCAATGATCACGAACGGAATCCCGCGTTGATGCGCAGCGCCCAACGACACGACGTTCGAAACGCCGGCTTGCAGGCTCCCGCCCGCAATCGCCGCGGCGATCGCCGTCCCCGCGCGCATTTGCTGAATGTCGACCGTCAGCCCGGCTTGTTTGAAGAAGCCCATGTCTTGGCCGTAGTAACCCTGCGCGTTCGCCTCGACCATCCCGACGCCGAGGCGCAAGGCCGGCGCCGCTTGCGCGTTCGCGATCCCGGCCGAGCCGGCTGCGAGCAATCCCGCGCTCGACGCGAGCCAGGCGGCACGTGAGAAACGATTGGCCATACAGCGCCTCCGAAAATCGCATAGAAGGTTACCACGATATTCAACGGATGGATGAAGGCTCCCAGGCTAGAACAGTGTTTCAATGACCCAAGTGGAAGCTCCGAAAAAGCCCTTCCCGTACGGTGTCGATTCGTACCTCGCCTGGATCAAAAAAGAAGGGGTGCGCGTCCACGAGGGCATGGCGCTCAATCTCCTAACGGTCGAGACGGCCGATTGGCCGCGTTACGGCATCAAGGGAGCCGCAGCACACTTCGCGGGAGGCGGCGACTTCTGCTCGATGTTCGTCTTCGACATCCCCGCGGGGTCCGCGAGCAATCCCGTTCACCATCTTTTCGAGGCGCTCTACTTCGTTCTCGAGGGGCGCGGGAGCACGCAACTCGAGTTCCCGGACGGACGTAAGCGTCAATTCGAATGGGGCCCGCGCAGCTTCTTCGCTATCCCACTCAACGCGCGTTATCGGCATTTCAATGCCAGCGGGAAAGACCGCGCGCTGCTATGCGCGACAACGACGGCCCCTTTGGTCATGAAGACCTTTCACAACGACGATTTCGTCTTCAATACACCGTACGAGTTCGATGAACGGATTGGAAAAGACGAGTATTACTCGGGCGACGGCGACCTCCACATGATCAAGGCCGGCCACAACACATGGCAGACCAATTTCGTCCCCGACCTCGGCGCGATCGAGCTGACCGCATACGACGAGCGGGGCGCCGGTTCAAGCAACATCAAGTTTGCACTAGCCGACAGCATCATGCACGCGCACGTCTCAGAGATTCCGCCGGCAACCTATAAGAAGGGACATCGCCACGGCGCCGGCGCCCACGTCCTGACGCTCGCAGGTGACGGGTATTCGCTCCTGTGGTATCCGGGGGACAAAGACTTTCAACGTGTCGATTGGGAGTACGGCGTCGTCTTCCCCCCGTGCGATCAACAGTTTCACCAACACTTTGTCACGAGCGAGCGGCCGTCGCGATATCTCGCGACCACGATCGGCGGGATAAGCTACGTGTTCACCGAGCAGCAGCGTCGCACGCAAGGGTACGGCGACGAGATGTCAGCGGGCAAGGTCAGCCTCAAAGAAGGCGGCGATCAGATCGAGTACGAGGACCAGGATCCGCGCATCCACCAGCTTTGGCTCGAAGAGATGCGCAAGCGCGGTATCGCGCCGCGTCTCGAACTTCCCGCGCGGTAGGCGGACGGCTAGGCTCGCATGGAGCGGGCGGCGAGAATCGAACTCGCGTCTTCTGCTTGGAAGGCAGAGGCATTACCACTATGCAACGCCCGCGGCGACTTGGGCAGGGCTGGATTCGAACCAGCGTAGCGCTTTCGCGCGCCGAGTTTACAGCCCGGTGCCTTTAACCACTCGACCACCTACCCTAGGGGCCGACGCGCGTTATTCCGTAAACCCGGGCCGACCGCCTCGTCGGCGGAGCGACCGGTAAAGGGGAATCGAAACCAAAGCAAGCAAGCCAAGAACTACCCGAGGAGCCCCCTTCCGCAGGGCCCCAACCCGGTCGATACATAATGTAAGGATAGGCACTGGACGGCCCCTCGGGGGGCCTGCCATACTAGCGCCAAGGAGAAAACGCCGGTGGCATTTGGGATTGGCAGCTCGACCGCTGCGAATCAGACCCTCTTAAATCAGGGCCTGCATCAGAATTCGCTGCTAAAGTCGTTCAATCAACTCTCGAGCGGGCTTGCAATTCAGTCCGCCGCGGATAATCCTTCGGGAGCCGCGATCGCCGCGTTTCTTCAAGCCGGCGTCAACGGGACGGATCAGGGTACCGGGAACGCCGTCAACGCGGAGAACGCGCTGACCGTTGCCCAAGGTGCGACGACGTCGATCACGAGCGGCCTCCAGCAGTTGAACTCGCTCGCCGTTCAGGGCTCGAGCGATTTCCTCAATGCCGGTGAACGTCAGGATCTCCAAGTCCAGGCCAACCAGATCACGCAGCAGATCAACACGGTCGGCAACCAGACACAATTTAATGGCGTGAACCTGCTGCAGGGGAGCAACCTCACCGTTCAGACCGGCTCGATTCAGGGCGCCACGGTCAACGTCAATACACCGGCCGTGAACTCGAACTCCCTCGGCGTCTCCAGCGTCGATCTGACGAGCACGAACTCGTCCGAGAATGCCATCGGTCAAGCGCAGGGAGCAATCGACCAGCTCGCCCAGCAGCAGGCCCAACTCGGCGCTCAGCAGGTCTCGATCAACTACGATATCGACAACAACAACATCCTGTCGACCAACCTGCAAGCGTCGCAATCGAGCATCGCTGATGCCAACATCGGCCAGTCTTCGACGAACGCCAACACTTCGGGAGTCCTGAGCCAACTGGCAACCGACGTGCTCGCGCAATTTCAGGCGCACAGCTCGCAAGTCTCGGGCATCTTCGCCAGCCACTTAGCGTAGTCCGAGGCGACGAGGCCGCGACCGGCGAACGCTCGCGTTGCGCCGGCGTAGCTTAGTTGGTAAAGCAGCCGCCTTGTAAGCGGCAGACCATCGGTTCGAGTCCGATCGCCGGCTTTCTCTTTGCCAGGCGCATGGCACAGCGCATTGTTACCATTAACGAATGCCGCAGAAATACAAGCCGCGACGTCGATGTCTTGCCGGATGCGGTAAGCTTGTCGCGCTTCCCGTTGCAAAGTATTGCTCAATGCGTTGCCAGCACGTCTTTCGGCGAAAGGTCCTGGTCAGGATGTGGCAAGACGGCCTCTATGAACCTTCCTGGCAAACGCCTGACTTCATCAAGGATTACCTGGTCGAGAAGTTCGGAGAAGCGTGCACCCGCTGTGGCTGGGCGGAACGTCATCCAACTACCGGCAGAGTTCCAATCGAAGTAGAGCACATCGATGGCAATTGGCGAAATTTTTCAGAGGTGAATCTCACCCTACTTTGCCCGAATTGCCATTCCCTGACGCCGACGTTCAGAAACCTCAACCGCGGCCAAGGACGCCCCCAACGGCGAAGTCATTACCACAGTGAAAACAGCATTGAACGCCGCGCCGACGGCCGATCGTTACGGCTTAGCGTTTCCGCGCCAGCATGAACCCGTCGCCGATCGTCACCAGCGCGGCGTCGACACGGTGGTCGTCGCGGATCTTGAGGTTCAGCGCGCGCAGGGCATCGGTGTCCTCGTCGTGATAGCGGCCGTCGGCGACCGTCCCGCCCCAGAGGACGTTGTCAAAGACGATCAAACCGCCGGTCCGCATCAGCCGCAAGCATCGTTCATAGTACGCATCGTAGTTCGATTTATCTGCATCGATGAAGGCGAAGTCGAAGGACCCTTCGCCCTCGCTTTTCAAGAGCGCGTCGAGCGTCCGCGTTGCCGGCGCCAGCCGCAAATCGATCTTCCCGGCTACTCCGGCATCTTTCCAGTATTTGTGGGCGTGCCGCGTGTATTCGTCGCTGACGTCGCATGCGACGAGTTTGCCGTCGTGCGGCAGCGCACTCGCGATCGCTAACGAACCGTGCCCGCGAAAGACGCCGATTTCGATCGCTCGTCGGGCACCGATGAGCTTGACGAGAAACGACAGGAGCGCAGCCTGATCCGGCCCCGTCTGCATCGTCCCGTGGGGTGCGCGCTCCGTCTCTCGATACATGCGTCGTTGAATGTCGCTTTGGCGGGTGATGACGTCGTTGACGTACTTCTCCACGTCGGCCATCGTCGGTTGCCGTCCTCCGGGGAAACGTGGGACGCCTACCGGAGGTAGGCGTCCCAAATGTCATCTGACTGGAATCCGCGGTGCGTCGCCCGTCAGCTAGGTTCGCGCACCAGGCTCTTCAAGGGAGCTCGATCTCCGAGAGATTCTTCTCGATCTTCCGTTTGACGCGCTGGAGCGCGTTGTCGATCGACTTCACGTGACGGTTGAGGTCGCGCGCCATCTCTTGATAGCTCTTGCCCTCGAGATACGACAGCAGCACCTGCGATTCCAAATCCGATAGGTTTTCTTGGATTCGCTCCTTGATGTCTTCGGAAACCTCTTGATTGATCACGAGCTCTTCGGGATCCGAGGTCTTCTGCGACGCCATCACGTCGAGCAGCGTCCGCTCGCTGTCCTCGTCATAGATCGGCTTGTTCAGCGAAATATACTGATTGAGCGGAATGTGCTTTTGCCGCGTCGCGGTCTTGATCGCGGTGATGATCTGGCGCGTGATGCACAATTCGGCAAAGGCGCGAAAGCTCGAGAGCTTGTCGGCTTTGAAGTCGCGCACCGCCTTGTAGAGTCCGATCATCCCTTCTTGGATGATGTCCTCACGATCGGCGCCGATCAAAAAGTAACTCTTCGCCTTGATACGGACGAAGTTTTTGTATTTGTTGAGTAGGAATTCCATGGCGAGGTTGTCACCGGACTTTGCGGACGAAACGAGATCCTCGTCGGCCCGCTCGTGGTAGTCCAGGCCTTCCTGCGCCGGCTGAGAGAGCGCCATCTCCGACCCCCGGGGGAAGCGATGTGCCGAAATCGCAGGCCGTAGCCCGTCGAGCCGGGCACATCCAACTTATTATAGGAGTGTCCTTCAAGGGCGTCAAGGAATTGAGACGGACTCGCAGGAACTTCTTACGGTCGCCGCTGGCGGAGCGCCTCGTAGAGCAGAATGCCCGCCGCCACCGAGGCGTTGAGCGAGGCGATTTGCCCCTCGAGCGGGATGGCGACGAGGTAGTCGCACTCTCGCCGGACGAGCGGAGCAAGCCCGGTTCCCTCGGCTCCTATGACGAGCGCGACGTCGCGCGCCAGGTCGGCGCCCGTGTACGGCATCGCCTCCGATTCGACGGCGGCTCCCGCGACCCAAACGCCGGCCTTCTTTAGCGTCCGCAGCGCCGTCGCGACGTTTGCGACGCGCGCGACGGGGACGTACGCCGCCGCGCCGGCCGCCGCTTTGCGGACCGTCGCGTTCACGCCCGCCGCGCGGCGCTCGGGGATCACGACGGCGTCGGCACCGGCGCATTCGGCAGTCCGGATGATCGCGCCGAGGTTGTGCGGATCGGTGATGTGGTCGAGCACGACGAAGAGCGCGCTCCCGGTCTTCTTGCGGCCGGCGATCGCTTCGTCGAGGCTGACGTACTCGAACGGCGCGCCGATCGCGACGACGCTCTGGTGCGCCTTGTACGGGAAGCTTGCGAAAAAGGCACGGCTTTCGAAACGGACCGATATCTGTGCCTCTCGCGCGCGGTCGAGCAGGAGCCGCAGTGCCGGATCGCGCTTGCGATCGTCGCCGATGTGGATGCGGCGCAGCTTCTCGCCCGCGCTGATCGCCTCCGAGACGGCGTGCACCCCATAGACGACATCGTCGAGATCGACGTCCGCTCCACGGCGGCGCGGATCTACGTTTCGACGCTCCACGACGTTCCGTCGCGCGAATCTTTGAGGACGATACGTTGCTCGGCGAGCGCATCGCGCAGGCGGTCGGCGAGTGCAAAATCTCTTGACTTGCGGGCGGCGTTTCGAGCGGCGATCACCTTTTCGATCGCGACTTCGGGTGAATCGCCGTTGAGCGTCACGAATTCGGCCAATGCTTGGCTCAATCGGCCCACGACGCTCTCGTCGAGCGGCACCGCATTGACCTCGAGCGGTGTCTCGAGGTCGTCGATCCCGCAGATGCCCAGCGTCTCACGCAGGAAGGCATGGACTGCGGCTCCTTCGGAGGCGGCGAGCGGACTGGCGATAACGTCAAACAGAATGCTGACTGCGCCGGCCGTGTTCATGTCATCGTCGAGCGCAGCGAAAAACTTGGCTCCGGCCGCTTCGACGCCGCTCGACGCGCCGGACGGAGCGATGGCGGTCGAGGCGTAGGCTTTGAGCAAACGCGCGAGCCCGGAGGTCGCTCCGGCGATCGCCTCTTCGGTGAAATTCATCGGCTTGCGATAGCCGGTCTGCAGAAACAGAAAGCGGATCGCGCGCGGGTCGTGACGCGCGAGCAATTCGTGCAGCGGCTCGTAGTTCCCGAGCGACTTCGACATCTTCTTGTTCTCAAACGTCAGCAGGCCACCGTGCACCCACCGGCAGGCAAGCGGCTTTCCGGTCGCGGCTTCGGTTTGCGCGATCTCGTTCTCGTGGTGAGGAAAGACCAAATCGAAGCCGCCGCCGTGAATCTCCAACGGCTCGCCTAAGAGCGCGTGCGCCATCGCGGAGCACTCGATGTGCCAGCCCGGACGACCGGCGCCGAACCCGTCGAAAACCCATTCCGGTTCGCCCGGTTTGGCGTACTTCCAGAGCGCAAAATCGAGCGGATCCCGCTTGTGCTCGTTCTCCTCGATCCGTGCGCCGACGAGGAGCTCATCGATGTTCTTGTGCGAGAGCTTACCGTATTCTTTGTCTCGCTTCACGCTGAAATAGACCCCGTCGTCGCTCGCGTAGGCGTAGCCCTTGGCGGCTAGTTCGCGGATCATCTCCTGAATCTGCGGGATATAAGCAGTCGCATGCGGCTCGGAATCGGGCGCCAACACGCCGAGCCTATTCATCGACTCGCGGAAGGAATCGTAGTTCCGCTTGACGATCGCACGCCAATCTTCGCCGGTCTCACGGGCCGCGTTGATGCTCCGGTCGTCGATGTCGGTGACGTTCTGCACGAAGTTGACGTCGTATCCGAGATGGACCAAGTAGCGCCGCAAGACGTCAAAGAACATGAACGACCGCGCGTGACCGAGGTGCGCTTGGGCGGATGGGGTCAGGCCACACACGTAGATCTTGACGCGGTTTTCCTCGGGCTTGAATTCTTCGACGGCCCGTGTGAGCGTGTTATATAGCCTGAGAATCGCTCGCTCCGCCCAATTGCGCGAGCCGCGCCTCGAGCGCACTGATGCGCGCTGAGAGCTGCTGCAGCATGATCGCGTTCGGATCAGGCATATCGACTTGCGGCCGTGACGGGACGGCCTGCACCGGCTTCCCGTCCTGAATGACGATGCGCGCGGGGATGCCGACGACCGTCGCGTTCGGTGGGACGTCTTTGACGACGACCGAACCCGCGCCGATCTTCGAATTGTCGCCGACGGTAATTGCACCTAAGACGGCGGCATGCAGACCGACCGTGACGTTGTTCCCTAGCGTCGGATGACGCTTTCCTTTGTTGAGGCTCGTCCCACCCAACGTCACACCTTGGTAAATGGTCACGTTGTCGCCGATCTCGGTCGTCTCGCCGATCACGACGCCCATCCCGTGATCGATGAAGAATCCCTTGCCGATCCTCGCACCCGGATGGATCTCGATCCCGGTCATGAAGCGGACGTACTGCGAGAGAAACCGCGGGACGATCGGGATCCCGGCGCGGTACAGCGGATGGATGAGGCGGTGTGCCGTGATCGCGTGGAATCCGGGGTAGGACAATACGACGTCCAGCCAGCCTTTTGCGGCAGGATCGCGCTCGACCGGCGCTCGCAGGTCGGCGAGGATTGTCTCCAGCGGATTCTTCGCCATGGTTCTCACTCTAAATGAAGACTACGCGCGGCCCGAGCGGGTTGCCTCCATCACGCCGAATCGATGCACGCGACCGCGTAGGCCGCGACACCGCTCCCGTCGCCGGTATACCCCATCCCGTCGCTTGACTTCGCCTTCACGCTGACCGCCCCGGACGCGATCCCGATCGCCCCTGCCAACGTTGAGGCCATTGCCTCGACGTGAGGTCCGAGCCGCGGCGCTTCGACGACGATCGTTGCATCGACGTTCACGACCCGATAACCGCTTTGGCGGACTCGCGCGACGCACTCCTGGAGCAATGCCAGCGAATCGGCGTCCTTCCAGCGCGGATCGGATGAGGGGAAGAGCGTTCCCAAGTCGCCGAGTGCGCCCGCGCCCAAGATTGCGTCTGCAACGGCGTGGACCAGCGCATCACCGTCGGAATGGCCGAGCGGTCCGCGTTCGAACGGAATGCGAATGCCCCCCATGATGAAGGGGCGGCCGTCGACGAGTCGGTGCGCGTCGAAGCCGAAGCCGAACCGAACGGTCACGTTGGGCGCGCGTCGGATGCGAAATGCGAGAAATGCGTCGTGTAGAGCGCATCGGGTCCCGCGATACGCAGCAGCCGGTCGCCGAAGCCGCGCAGCCGCGACGATGGGACGAATGCGCGCACGACGACCGCGGTCGGCAGATCGCGGTCGACCGCATCGATCGTTCCTCGTCCTTCGAGCTCCCGTTCGATCGCGTCGACGACCTCGTCATGGACAAAAGCCTCGACCAAGAACACTTCCTCTTCCGAAACGATCGGCGCTCGACGGCGTAGCACTGCTTCCGCGCGTTCCAGATCGGCCTGATACGTGATCTTGAAATTCTGGATCGAGCCTTCGACCACGAAGACGTCGAGCCCGATGCGTTCGAGCAGACTCGCTTCGTCCGTACCGCGAAAGCCCGCACGTTCGGCTTCAGCAAACGCGCGCAGCATATCGCGCAAGGTCGCCAGCTGGGGCGTCTGTGCGGCCCACAGGGACGCGCGGTCGTGGGTCCGAGTGACCTTTCCGTCGGTATCGACGGATTTGATCGTGTCGATGCACGGAGTCGCCAGGAGCGACGCCGTGCCGGCGCGGACGATGTTCATCGCGCGACGGACGTCGTTCGGCTGGACGAGCGGCCGCGCACCGTCGTGGACGATTGCGCCGCCGCAGCCCTCGGAGAGTTCGACGAGGCCGTTACGGACGCTCGCTTGGCGGTCCTCGCCGCCGGCCGTGACTGCGATCCGCGCGTGGCCGGCTCGCGGCCAAACGAGCGCCTCGACCTCGGCGAGAAAATCAGGTTCCGTGACGACGACGATCTCGTCGACCTCCGGCATGGCGGCGAAGGCGTCGACGGACCACGCGAGCATGGGTTTCCCGGCGAGCTCGGTGAGCTGCTTGGGCTGGCCGAAACGGACGCCGCGTCCCGCGGCGGCGATGACGACGCCCCAAATCATGGGCGTTTCAACTTCGCAAAGATCATCCGGCCGGCAACCGTCTGCAGCACGCTCGTGACTTGAACGTCGACCGTCTCGCCGATCAACCGTTTCCCGTTCTCGACGACGATCATCGTCCCGTCGTCGAGGTAACCGACGCCTTGGTGGTGCTCCTTTCCGTCACGGATGATCGCGACGTTGAGCTCTTCGCCGGGGAGGACAACGGGCTTGACGGCATTGGCGAGCTCGTTGATGTTCAGGACCTCGACGCCCTCGACGTGCGCGACCCGGTTGAGATTGTAGTCATTGGTCAAGAGCTTGCCATGTCGCTCGGCCGCTAAACGGACGAGCTTGGCATCGACGAGCAACCCTTCGTAGTCGCGTTCGCTGATCTCGAGCGGCGCGAGCTCCTGGAGCTTGGTCAGGACGTCGAGCCCGCGGCGGCCGCGCGTCCGGCGCATCGAGTCGACGGAGTCGGCGATTTGTTGGAGCTCGCGCAGCACGAAACGGGGCAACACGAGGGGCCCCTCGAGGAAGCCGCTTTCCACGATCTCGATGATGCGGCCATCGATGATGACCGACGTGTCGATGATCTTCGCTTGGCCGCCGCCTCCGAGCGGGAGCGCGAGCGCGGGGATCGAGACGCTCTGCTTCGCCCCGACGCGCGCGCCGAGATACGCAGCAAAAACGCTGACTAAAATGTAGAGGACGATCGCGACGTAGCTGCCCGCCCGGCCCGCAAAGGTGATGAACTCGAAGAGGACGCTCTTGATCAAGAACGCGATCACGAGCCCGGCGATCAATCCGACGGCCCCGCCGACGAGTTCGGTCGGCGAGAGCCGCTCGATCGCGCGCTCGAACGTCACGAGTTCGTTCTCGAAAAGCGACTGCGCGAACGGTGCCACGAAGACCCCGATGAGCGCGCCGACGATCGGCGCACCGATCAGCAACGTGATCTGCCACAGCTGGCTTGCAACATGGAGCGAGAAGGCGTGCGTGTAGGCGTCGCGACCGAGCAAAAACCCCGTCGTCGCAAAGACCGCGGCAAAGAGGATGCGCAACAGCGTCGCTGAGGCGCCTCGGACCTCTCGCTTAGGCGATGAATGCTCGAGCGACATCGTTGGCTACAAAGCGTCCGCGATCGGTTAAACGGACATGCGTGGGGTCGACGCGCAAAACGCCGACCGACGTCAGTTCGTCGATGACGCGCGCGTAGTAGTCGAGAAAATCGAATCCGTACTTGTTGCGAAAAGCCTGCACATCCACTCCTTCGCGGGTCCGTAGGGCAAGCATCGTCGCCTCGCCGAGCCGCGCAGCCCCGGTCAGTTCCTCTGATTCACCCGGGATCGGCTGCCGCTCGCGCGCTGCTCTGACGTACTCCGAGAGGTCGCGCGTATGGGTCGAGCGGCGCCCACCGATGTAAGAAGCCGCGCCCACACCCAACCCTACATACTCGCCGTTGGCCCAATAGTTTTCGTTGTGCACGCTGCGGCTGCCGGGACGCGCGAAGTTGCTGATCTCGTACTGTTCGAATCCGGCCTCCCCGAGCACCTCGATCGCGACCGCATAGAGCTCGGCCTCGGTTGTTTCGTCGATGAATCCGGACGGCTCGCGCTCGAACCAGCGCGCGTACGGCGTCCCCGCTTCAATCGTGAGTCCATACGCGGAAATATGCTCGACGCCCAGCGAGATCGCGGCGTCCAAGCTGCGGCGCCAACTCGCCACGCTCTGTCCGGGGATCCCGAACATCAGATCGAGCGAGATGTTGGAGAATCCCGCGGCACGCCCAGCCTCGACCGCAGCTACGACATCCTCGGGCGAATGCCGGCGGCCGAGCGTTTGTAATTCCGATCGCTCGAACGACTGCACGCCGAACGAGAGCCGATTGATTCCGGCCGAGCGCACGAGCTCGAGACCGCGGCACAGCTCGCGATCGGGATTCGCTTCCATCGTCGCTTCACCGTCGTCCGGCAGCGAGAAATGTGCGCGCAAGCGCTTGGTAAGCCCGGCAATCTGCGCCGTGCTGTACGTGTTCGGCGTTCCGCCGCCCAAGAAAAGCGTTTGTGCCTGCGCGGACGGCGTCATCTCTAGTTCCACCTCGAGCGCTTCGAGGTACGTGCGGGCTGCATCCGCGTCGACTCGCCACTTGGCAAAGTCGCAGTACGGGCAAATGTACGGACAAAACGGAAGGTGGACGTAGATACCGCGCATGGTGCGCTACGCTTCTTTGGCGACGAGCGGGGCGGCGACGCTTTCGATGTGGCCGACGACGTTCTCGCGCGCCGCGCGCGATGCAGCACGGATCGCGTTGCGCATCGCGTTGCGGTTGGCTCGCCCGTGCGCGACGATACAGTGCCCCCGTACGCCCAACAGCGGTGCCCCGCCGTAAGATTCATAGCTGAAGCGCAGCTTCAATTTGTCGAGAGCCGGCTTGACGAGGAGCGCTCCAAGCTTGACCAAGGCGTTCGAGTGTATCAGCGTATCGCGCGTCGCGCCCCCGAGCAAGGTCGCGGCGCCTTCCCCGACTTTGAGAATGACGTTTCCCACGAAGCCGTCGGTGACGACGACGTCGGCGTGGTTGAACAAGATGTCTTTGCCCTCGACGTTGCCGACGAAGTTGACCGGGGCCGCATCGAGCAGCGCCGCGGCTTCGATCGTCTGGGCATTGCCCTTCGCGCGCTCTTCGCCGACCGAAACGATCCCGACGCGTGGCGCGGCGATTCCCAAGACGCCTTCGGCATATGCCGACCCCATGATGGCGAACTGGACGAGCCACTCGGGGCGGCAATCGACGTTCGCGCCTGCATCGATCAGAACGATCGGCCCTTCCTTCGCGGGAAGGACGGCGGCGATCGCCGGCCGCGCGATCCCTTCGATCGTTCGCAGCCGAATGAGCGCGATCGCCAGAAACGCGCCGCTGTTCCCGGCCGAGACGACGGCGTCGGCCTCACCATCCCGCACCAGATCGACGGCGATGCCCAAACTCGTGACGTCGCAGCGTCGCAGCGCCGCCGACGGCGCTTCGTCCATCGAGATCACCTCGGGGGCATCGACGATCTCGACGCGCTCATTCCGCCGTATGAGGGGAGCAAGCTTCGCCCGGTCGCCGACCAGGACGATCTCGTGCCCCTCGGCAGCCGCCAAGAGGGCCCCGGCAACGACCTCGGCCGGGGCATGGTCCCCACCCATCGCGTCGACCGCGATCCGGGGCGCCTTCCGGCCATGCCCGTCGAACATTCGCGCTGCCATACCGCGGACTTCCGTTACAGCCCCCAGCGAGGACTCCCTTGCGCGCCTGCTGCGGAGGCTTGCCACCGGGCCGAGGCCATGGTAAGATTTCGCGGTTATGGCACGACGCTGCGATGTGTGCGGAAAAGGCCCGATGGCCGGCAACAATGTGAGCCACGCGATGAACAAGACCAAGCGCCGTTGGCTCCCGAACCTGCAATCGGTCCGGATCGACGATCACGGGACGCATCGGACCGCGCGCGTCTGCACGCAGTGCCTGCGCGCCAAGCGCATCAAGCGCGCCGGCTAGCGCGCTGAGCGCGGCGGCGTGTAGATCAGCTCGCTAGCTGGAAACGGCGGGAACGAGCCGTACTTTGCGGCGGTATCGATCGCCGGCTGCATCATTGCAGGCGTGAGCCTCTCGGCGAAGCGCGAACGAGTCATCGTCGCGACGACGGCCGGGTCGATCTTGGCGTACTTGGCGAGGATGTCGGACGTCTTGGTCTCGTTCTGATTCGCCCAGACTGCAGTTTGCCGGATAACCGCGGTAAAGCGCGCGACCGCGTCGGGATGATCCTTCGCCCACTGTGAGGTCGTGAACCAGACCCCGGTGAGGAATTCCTTGCCGATCGCATCGTACGGATAGCCAAGGACGCGCGCGTCCTTCTTCCCCAGCGCCAGAAACGGCTCGTTCAACAACGCTGCATCGATCCGTCCCGCCGCGAGCGCGGCCGGCATTGCGGAATAGGCGACCTCGATGAACTTCACCGACGATGCGTCGCCGCCGTTTTTGTCGATCCAAGCGCGGGCAGCATACTCGACGATCGTCCCCAAGCCCGCGACCGCCAGGACCTTGCCCGTCAAATCCTTGGCGTTGCGGACGGTCGAGTTCGTCGCGACGAAGAGCGCCGCGGTCGGCGCCTTCGACGTATACGCGACCGTCGGCGCGATGACGACGAAGGGAAGGTTCCTGCGGTGCGCGACCGCGACGACGACGAGGCTTGCGTACCCGATGTCAACCGCGTTCGAGGCGACAGCAGAGGCAATCGCGCTGCCGTTTTGGATCAGCTGGATATCCGCGTTGATCCCTGCTTTGGCAAAATAGCCGAGCTCTTGCGCGTAAAAAACTTCCGCGTTCGATTCAATCGGAATCGCGGCGATCCGCAGCGTCTCCGGAGCTTGAGCGCGACCGGGAGATCCCCAGACGACCAAGGCGAAGAGCGCGACCAGCGGCGAGATTCGCAATTTCATGAAAGAAGCGCCCTGCACTCGTCGAGAAGTCGGACCGCATAGGGGCCGCCGGCCTGGCGATCCGGGTGGTTCGGATCGGCGATGACGCGGCGGAGATAGCCGATCGTCTGCGGATGCCACAGCCGCCTCTTCGTCTTTTGAAAGATATCCTGGCTCCACAGTTCAGGTTTCCTTCTGACGAGATCCAGGCCGGTGCTGTTCAAGAGCATTGCGATCTTGCGCACCGGGAGACCCAGCTCGGCCGCGATGTCGCTCGCCGAAAGCGTGTAGAACATCGCCGCGTCGGCTTTGACGCGTGCCGGATGCGGAGCATCATCGGATTCGGTCTCGGTAACGTCCGCAACGGTGACCTCACGTTCGCTGAGCGTCCGCTCCAAGCGCGCGACGAGCGCCTCCAATTTATCGACGGCGCTCGCCAAGCGCGCCTCTTCAGGGCGTTCCACGCGCCTTACGTTCGCAGATGATCCCAGCCGGCGTTGACGAGCGGCTCAAGCACAGCGCCGCGCCTGATCCGGACACCCTCCCCGGCCTCGAAGCTGCCGATTCGCAAGAGCGGCTTACCGAACCGCTGCGCGAATCGCTGTGCAAGATACCCAAAGGCACGTGCATCCACGGCGGCCAGGAGCTCGTAATCTTCGCCACCGTGTAGAGCATACGCCGCCGGATCGTCTCCGGCGTGTAAGGCGATCGCGTCGGCGGCCGGATCGATAGGGATGGCTTCCACGACGGCGCTGCACCGCGAAAGGCGGCACATCCGCGGCAGATCCGTCGACAGGCCGTCGGAGAGATCCATCATCGCATGCACGTTCTTGGAGGCCGCAAGCCAGCGGCCTTCCTCCAGCCGCGGTGTCGGCGTGCGATAGGCGGCAAGCGCTCGCGGCGCTTCCGGCAGTGTTTCGAGATCGCGCCGTTCGCAGGCGACCTTTAATCCGGCTCGACTCGCCCCCAGGGGCCCGGTCACGGCCGCGACGTCGCCCGGCCGTGCGCCGCCGCGCAACTTGCAGTTCGACGAACGGACTTCGCCGATGATCGTGATGGCTATGGTAATGACAGGTGCGCGCATGATGTCGCCGCCGGCGATTGCGGTCCCGCTCGACTCGGCCAGAAGCGCCATGCCGCGGTAGAAATCGCGAATCCAAGCTTCCTCGGTCTCCGGTGAGACACCGAATGCGATCGTCATCAGCACCGGCCGTGCCCCCTTGGCGGCGATGTCGCTCAAATTGCAAGCGAGCGCGCGGTATCCGACTTCGGCGGCCGACATGGCGTCGCGCGTGAAGTGTACTCCTTCGACGAGCGCATCAGTTTTGATAATGCTTCGGTGGGAACGAGACGGCTGCCAAACGGCGACGTCGTCCTCGCCCAATCCGACGACCAGGCGCTGCGCCGTAGGCGCGCAGATCTCGCGCAGGGCCTCGACGAGCTGGTCTTCGGTCAGCGGGCGAGCGCCCCAGCGGCGTGGTCGCGCAGCTCGCGAACGGCCGCGGCGGGATCGCTCTGGCCGAAGACGCTCGAGCCGGCGACGATGACCCGCGCGCCGGCCTCGACGACCCGGGCGACGTTGCGGGGATCGATCCCGCCGTCGACTTCGAGTTCGCATGCCGGATTGAACTCGTCGATCAGGGCCCGCGCCTCGCGCAGCTTCTTGATCGAATTTTCCAGAAACTCTTGACCGCCGAATCCGGGATTGACGCTCATAATGAGGATCAAGTCGACGTCATTGATGACGTCCTCGAGCATCGCGACGGGCGTCGCGGGGCAGATCGAGATCCCGGCCTTCGCGCCGAGCGAGCGAATGTGGTGCAGCAGACGCTGCGAATGCGGCGTCGCCTCGTAGTGAAACGTGATCACGTCCGCGCCCGCATCGCGAAACTCGTCGACGTACTTTTCAGGCTCGACGATCATCAGGTGCGTGTCGAACGTCAAGCGGGTGAGCTTCCGCAGATCTCCGATGATCTTCGGGCCCCACGTGAGGTTGGGGACGAATCGGCCGTCCATCACGTCGAGATGGATGTAGTCCGCGCCGCCGGCCTCGGCCGCGGCAATCGCGCTTGCGACGCGGCTAAAATCTGCGGAGAGGAGCGACGGCGCGATCTTCACGGCGTTGCCGCTCACTTAGAGCCGCCTCGCAGCACGTGGGAGGCAGGTTGGAGGGTCAGAGGTTCGACGCCCACCTTCGTTTGGTTGAGCAGCTCGTTGTTCAAATAGGTATCGAGTTCGGCCGTCCCTATGACGGTCAAGTTGAAGTCCAGCTTCTGGCCGCTCTGCGCGAAGCCGTTGTAGACGTCCCACGTCCCCGTTTCGTCGCGGACCGACACCTTGACGTTCGCCACGTCATCAGTTTGCGGGACCGTCACGGTCGCGTGAACCTGTCGAATGAGCCGCCCATACTCTTCTTGACCGGCGCTGACTTGAAATGAGACTTTGTCGAACGGATCGATCACCTGATTCGCGGCAGGCAACTGCCGGACGACCGTGCCGCGAGGCGGACCGGTCGGACCGAACGGCGTCCAGACGATTTGTCCCAGATGCGTTTTCGTCGCCGCGGCGAGGGTGCGCGCTTCGTCGAGCGGCAGGTTGACGAAGTTCGGGACGCGGAGGGTGCCCTGCGGTCCTTTCGAGAGTTGCAACGAGACCTGCGCTCCTTCGTGGACGCTGGCAAGCGGGGGCGGATCCTGCATGACGACCGCGTTGGCCGGCAGATCGTCGTTGGGGACGACGCGGGTCTCGGCCAACTGGAGGTGCAACCGCGAGAGGTCGAGCTGCGCTTGACGCAAGGTTTCATTGCGCAGGTCGGGCATCGCAAAGATGTTCACGCCGCGGCTGACGATCAGCGAGACCTGACGGCCTTCTCGCACGTGCGCGCCGGCGGCCGGCTGCTGCCCCATGACGACGTCTTTGGGAAACTTGTCGCTGGGCTGACGCTCGACGACCACTGCCTTGAGCTTGAGATTCGCGCTTTCGCTGATCGCGTCGGTCTCGGTTTGGCCGACGAACGCCGGGACCATCACGCCGGCGACGGCCGGCGAAAAGAAATCCTTGATCGAGCGTCCGAACCACACGAAGACGCCGACTGCGAGTGCAAGCGCGATCGCGAACTGCCAGTCGCGCTCGAGCAACTCGTCCAGCCGGCGCTGGACCTGCGGCCGCGCCTCATCGACTTGCGCGAGCAGGTTACGCAAGCGCTTCGAGCTGTGCTTCGTCGAGCTCAACGTTGGAATAGACGCGCTGGACGTCTTCATGTTCCTCGAGTGCATCGAGGAAGTCTACGACCGCGCGCGTTTGTGCGCCGTCGGGTGAAACGGACTGCTTTGCCACCATACCGAGCTGCGCAGAGGTCACCTTGAGCCCGGCGTGCTCGAGCGCCTCGCGAACCGAGGAGAGCGTCTTCGCATCGGTCTCGATCTCGGCCGGCTTGCCGTACCGCACGTCGATGACGCCGTCGATGAGCGCCCGCTCGACGAGTTGATCCTCGCTCAGACCGTCGGGCTCGACTTCGATGAGACCACGCTGGTCGAACATCCAGCCGACGCTGCCTGTTTCGCCGAGCGTGCCTTCGTTACGGCTGAATAGGAAGCGAAGTTCGGCGGCGGTCCGATTACGATTGTCGGTCGCGGCATCGACGATCACCGCGACGCCCGCGGGCCCGTAACCCTCGTATCGGATCTCTTCGATCTCGCGTTCGCCCTCGCCGCCGGACGCACGCGCGATCGCGCGCTTGATATTGTCCAACGGCATGTTGTTGGCGCGTGCTTTGTCGACGGCCATCTTCAAGCGGTAATTGGCTTCCGGATCGGGCGACCCGCCCTTCGCCGCCAGGATGATCTCTTTGCTCAGCTTCGTGAACAGCGCGCCGCGCTGCGCGTCGGCCTTTCCTTTGCGCAGCTTGATATTGTGCCATTTGGAGTGCCCGGACATAGGACCACCTCCCTTCGCCGTCTATATCCAGTTTCCGCCGATGAGCTTGGTCAACGGCTCCCACATCCGCTGGTGCCACGCATCGTACGTGATCTGTACCCCCGCCAGGATGGGGTAAAAGTACGCGAAGAGCACGACGACCAGCGCCAGGAATCCCCACACGGCAAAACGGCCCCAACTCGCGTGCCTCCACACCCGCTGCAAAAGCGCGGCGTTCGCGAGGCAGATCACCGCCAGATTCGGGTAGAAATGATACTCAAAGGCGACGCGCGGAGTTGCAATCCAAGGCAGCCATTGCAGGAGATAAGCGACGACCAGTATCGTGAAGCCCTTATTGCGCTCGCGCCACGCGCTATAAGCAGCGAACGGAACCGATAACAGCCCGAGCCACCACACGGCGGGATTGGGAAGCGCCAAGATCTCGGCGACGCAGCAGGCCGCGCCGTTCTGCGTGGCCGCGCCGATCCGAAAATCGTGATAATAATAGGAAATCGGGCGCTGCAGGAGCGGCCACTGCCACCACGTCGATCCGTAGGGGTGGGTCGCCCGCAAGTTGTCGTGGTAGCCGAACATCTGCTGCTGCAGCCCGACCAGATCGGTCAGATTGTGTCCGAGCATGAAGTACGGGATGTACGAGAACGCGTAGAGCGTCGCCGAGACGAAGCACATCCCGACGACGACGACGTCGAGCGGGAATCCGAATGGGTTGCCCCAGACCGCCGGACGCCGGATGAAGCGCTGCGCGGCGACCGCCGCGACGATCCCCCACACGACGAAGAAGTCGAACAGGCCGTTCCACTTGCTGTCGGCGACGGCCGCCGACGCGAGAGCCAGCAGAAACAGCCATAGGCGGCCGTCGCGCGGGACGATCGAGCCGAGCGGCGTCTCCATGACGCCGCTCGGCGAGAACTGAGCCTCGCCTTCCGGGGTCGCGTACCGCATCCCACCGGTCCGCGCGTACGTGATCCGCAGCCCGTCCGCTTCGTACTGCTTCTTCTCGCTCTTGAGCGGTTCGCCGGTCGCGGTGATGATCTGCGGCTGGCCGCGGCCGGTGATGACCCGCGAACCCTCCGCATACGTGGTTTCGGCACCCTCATCCGGCGTCAGGCGCGGGATCACAAGCCGCGCGATCAGATATGCTCCGGCTAGGACGTAGAGGAACGCGGCCGCGCGCGCGCCGAGATTTGGAAGCGCACCGGGCAGGTTGACCAGCCAACTGAATCCCGCTGCAGCGACTGCGCCGATCCCGAGCGCGAGCCAGAAGCGCAGCCCGAAGCGTCCGGCGACAAGGGGCGCGCGGCGCACCTGCGCGGCGATCCAGTATCGATAAAACGCGTAGAGCGTCGCGAGCGAAAAGAGTGCCACGGTGATCTCGGGAGTGGCGATCCGCGACTGAACGAAGTGAAAGCCGTCGAACGTCAGCATTGCGGCGGCGGCCGCGGCGAAGAACGTCGAGCCGAGCAGCCGCTTCGCAAACGCGTAGAGCAGCCAGACCGTCACCGCGCCGACGACGATGTTGAGGAATCGCCAGCCGACCGACGTGTCGCCCCAGCCGTGCAAGCCGCCGAAGAGCATCATCGAGAGCGTAATCAGCAGCTTGGTCAACGGGGGATGGGTCCACTCGAATTGATCGATGTGCTTGAGGTACTCCTCGCCCGCCCTCGCATAGTAGATCTCGTCGAAGATCTTTTCGCCCGGGATCCAGTACCAAGCGACGCAGATTGCAAATGACACCAGCGCTAGGGCGGCCGCCAGCGCGTAGTCGAGCCGCGTGAACGTGAAGAGCCCTTCGTACGGCGCGAACCAAGCGCGGGCCGCGGAGACGACCCGCCGCTCGATGGCCTCGGTCCCTTCGATCGCGCCGCCGAGATAGATATATCCTAAGACGAAGAACGCCGCGACGTTCAGCGCCGCAAGCGGATGGACGATCGGCCAAATCTGCGTCGCATCGACGCCGGCGACGTGATTCTCCATCACGTCGAGATACCGCAGCGAGTACGCGAGATTGAGCAAAAAGGTGAAGGAAACGACGATCGTGCCGTATACGAACCGGCGAGCGAGCGGCATCAAGGCGATCAACAAGACGAACGCGTTAAAAATGTAGCGCTCGTGCATCCGCGTCGCGAGGATGAAGAACGCGAAAGCCAGCAGCATCGCGCCCTCGAACAGCGCCGCGTCGGTGCGGACTTGCAAGTACCGCGCGACGATCAAGGCCGCGGCCGCGAGGACCAGCAAGATCCCCCAGAGCCACATCGACCCCAGCGAAAGCGAGCCCAGCGCAATCGGCGCGCCGTCCGGTTGCCAGAACGGCCGGAAGACGGCATACAAGTTGAACGCGTTGACGCTGTTATAAGGGTAGACGTTCGATCCATACGCGTAGCGCTGGAACAGCCAGCCCAGGACCCGCACTGGGCCCAAGCCGGGTTGGAACGGCCACGACAAGAGCGCGGCGAGCACGACGGCGCCGGCGAGTCCGAACCCCGTCCCGATCAAGCGACGGACACGCAGGGAAGCATCGCTCGTCGCGAACGGATAGGCGAGGAGCAGCAGCCCGATGACCGCGCCTTGCGGCTTGATCAACACCGAATAGGCTAAGGAGAGCCAAGCGCCCGCGATCGCGTAGGGGGCGCTCGGGCCCCAACGCTCGGCATACAACACGAGCGCGAGAGCGAGCAAGATGAAACCGCACGCGACCGAGTCGATCTGACCCCAATACGACGAAATGAAGATCGTCGCCGGATTGAGGAGGTAGACGCCTGCGGCGATCGTTGCCCACCGCGTCGAGGCGAACCGCAGGACGATGACATAGATCAGGGCGGCGTCGACGAAATCCATCGCGATCGCCGGCAGCTTGACCGCGATCTTGAGCATCGCGTACTGCGAATCGCCGTGAACGAATAGCGCGTACAGATGCCCGACGGCCCACAGCACATAGAAATAGCCGGGCGGATAGTCGGCAAAGCTCGTCTTCGCGTAAAACTCGCTCAGCGGATGCGCGACGAGCGACAAAGCCCAGGCTTCGAACGACTGAACGTCGTTTCTGAACCCCTCGGCGTTGATGAAGAACAGCCGCAACGCAAGAGCGATCAAGCCGATCAGGACGAGGACCGTCGTCCGGGTGGCTCCGACCGCCCCGGGACGCGTCGCGGAAGCCGCCATTAGGCGACGCGCTGCGCCGAGAGCGTTAAAAAGTTGCGAACCGCGCCGCTACGATCGAGTTGCGCACCGTGAGCGATCCGGCCGGCTTCCGCCAAGTGGTGCTCGCACGCAGCGTCGGCGGCTGCTCGCGCACCCAGGACGTCGAGCGCATCGATGATCGCCGCCACGTCGGATTCGTCGAAGGCGGACCCGCGCGCGTAGCGCTTGGCGATCTCGGTTCGAGCAACTGATGGTTCCCCCGAGAGCGCCCACACGACGGGGAAGCTCCATTTGCGGTTGGCGATGTCCGCGCCGCTCGGTTTTCCGGTCTGCTCGGGGCTTCCCCACGTCCCCAAGACGTCGTCGCGAACCTGAAACGCCAGGCCGTAGGCGCGGCCGAGATCGCCGTAGCGCTCCGCGCGCTCGACCTCGGCGCCGGCCGAGAGCGCACCGAGCTCGCACGATGCCCGAAAAAGTGCGGCCGTCTTCCCTTCGACCATCTCGAGGTATTGCGTCATCGAAACCATCGCGGCGCTCTCGAATGAGATGTCCAAGCCCTGGCCGCCGCACATGTTGAGGTTCGCTTCGTGCAATTTGAGCGTCATCAATGCGATCCGGTCGGCCGGATGGCGATACTGGTTAGCGAGGATCGCGAGATAGGCCATCGCGCACATCGAGTCGCCGGCGTTGACCCCATGCGGTATCCCGTACTTGGACCAGACCGTCGGACGGCCGTGCCGCAAAGCGTCGCGATCCTCGATGTCGTCGTGGACCAGCGAATAGTTGTGCAAGATCTCGATCGCAACGGCGGCGTCGAGACCCGCTTCGACCAGTGCCCCTTCTTCCTCGACGACGCGCAACAGCAAATGCGAGCGCAAGCGCTTTCCGCGGCGGACCGTCTCATCACCGTAGCCGAAGTGATACCGGATCATCGTGTAGATCGGCGACGATCCGTCGTAGCTAAGGACGAGTTGGCGGAGACGTTCCTCGAAGAGCTCGGCGACGGATTGGTTTACGCGACCGCGCGTTTCGACGACAGCTCCTCCATCCTCGCTTCGACTTGATCGACGAGCCAGCCCGGTGTCGATGCCCCGGACATCAGCCCCGCAACTTTGATCTCGTTGAACCAACTCGCCTCGAGTTCGGAGGCGTCCTCGATGTGATATGCCTTCGCGCCGTTTTGCTCGGACAACTCGGCGAGGTGCTTCGTATTGGCTGACGTCTTCCCGCCGACGACGACCATGATCTCGACTTCTTGGGCCAGCGTCACGACTTCGGACTGCCGGTTATGGGTGTCGGTGCAGATCGTGTTGACGGCGCGCACTTCGTGATACTTCTGGCTCAGCCGGCGGATGATCTCGGCAAACCCGGTCCCCGACCACGTCGATTGAACGACGACGCCGACCCGGCTCGCGCGCGGGAGCGTGTCGACCTGCTCGGGCTTGGCGATGCACCATGCGCCCGGGACGTGACTGAGCGTCCCCTTCACCTCGGGATGCTCCGGATCGCCGATCACGATGATCTTGTAACCGTCGGCCTTGAGCTTTTCCGCCTCGACGTGGATCTTCGTCACCATCGGGCAGGTCGCGTCGACGATCGTGAGACCCTTGGCCTTCGCTTTGTCGTAAACGTCGACCGGGAGGCCGTGGGCGCGGACGAAGAGCGTCCCGGAATCGACCTCGTCGACGGAATGAGCGTTGAGCAGGCCGCGCTCCTCGAGCTGCTCGACCATCTGAGGGTTGTGAACGACATGCCCGAGCGTCGTCACGCGCTCGTGAGCATCGACGGTTTCCTCGGCCTTCTTCACCGTGATTGCCACGCCAAAGCAGAACCCTTGCGTCTTTGCCTTCTTAATCTGCACCCATCGTCTCCCTCAGGCCGCGGATGCGGCCCATAACCTCGTCGGTTATCTTCGCCAAGTCGTCCCGGCTCGCTTTCTGTGAACGTTCGACGACCAGCGGCGCCCCAAACGTTACCGTAATGCGGGCTAGTCGCGCAACCGCATCCGTCCCCGCGATATAGGCGGGGACGATCGGGACCCCGGCAAGGCTGGCGAGCAGCGCGGCCCCGTTCTGGGCCCCGGTCTTGCCCTCGAAGTTCCGGGTCCCTTCGGGGAACATCGCAACCGCGTGCCCTTCCCGTAAGAGCGCAACGGACCGTTTGATCGCTCCGATATCGCCCCTGCCGCGTTCGATCGGATAGGCGCCCAGCGCCGCAATGAACGGTCCGAACAACGGAATCCGAAACAGCTCGGATTTCGCCATGTACGTGAGCTGCCGCGGCAGCGCGCAGCCCAGCGCCGGAGGATCAAAATATGAGATGTGGTTAGCGGCAACGATCAGCCCGCCGTTCATCGGGACGTTCTCGGTCCCGCGCACGCGAAGGCGCCAAAGGAGGCGTAGCTTCATCTTCGCCAGTCCACGGATGAATGCGTAGAACGGCGTCACTGCCGGGCTTCCTCGCGAATCCGGTCGAGCATCGTCGCCACGACGTCGTCGATCGACATCGCGGTCGAGTCGATCGTGATCGCGTCGGGTGCGGGACGCAGCGGCGCGACGGCGCGCGACGCATCGAGCCGGTCGCGCTCGTCGATCTGGGCTCGGAGATTGGCAGTGTCGACGTGCACGCCGGCTGCCGCGAGATCGGCTTGGCGCCGTTTCACGCGCTCATCGAGCGAGGCGGTGAGAAAGAACTTATGCCGGGCGTCGGGCAGGACGACGGTCCCGATGTCGCGCCCGGCCATGACGACGGGGCCTTCGCGTGCGATCTCTTGCTGGCGTGAAACGAGCGCGGCGCGGACGGCCGGATGGGCCGAGACCGTCGAGACGATCGCCGTAACGTCGGCGCCGAAGAGGCGCGCGGTCCGGTCTTTCCCGTCGATCAGAACGCGGTAGCCGTTGGGCGCTGCGGGATCGGGAACGATTTCTAGCCGATGCTCGCGGTACAGGCGTACTAACGCGTCTTCGTTATCTGTATCAACGCCGAACTCCAATGCTAGCAAGGCGAGTGCACGATACATCGCACCCGTATCCAAGTGGAGAAATCCTAAGCGCTTCGACAAGGCCTGCGCGATGGTGGTCTTACCCGAGGCTGAGGGTCCATCCAGAGCGATGCTGTCGTTCACGAAAACGCCACAAAATCCAACATAAGGCTAACGCCCGGAATTTTTCGGATGCTGTCGAGAAAGCATGCCTTACAGCGTTTGCCTCGTCGGCGATTGTCCGCATTCGAGCGAGAAAGCGATCCACAGCGCAGGCATCGCCAAGTGTAGACAAAGTCGACCCCGCGCCATATGTCGTCCAATAGCTCCATATCCAGGCGACAGCCGACGAGCCGAAGATTCTCCAAATCGGACCTCTTCTGGGTCAGCCGAATGGGATCGAAGCCTTCTTGATCCCACTCTGGCATATCAACGCCGGCCTTGCCAACGGACCCCAAGATCCAATCAGTGGCCTTTGCGGCATCGTAAAGCATGTCGTTGGGAATCTGAGGCACGACTACGAGCTTCACCCCTCGTCCGCTGCATAACTCGGCTTTTAGACGGTCCCGCTCCTGAATTCTTGGCAAGCCCTCCGCAAATACGCCCGGCTCGTAGTGTTGCCTGCCCTGATACTCAAAAGCCAGCAAAAGGGCCTTGCAATAACCGTCGAGTTCTAGCCTTCCGAGGCGTCCCGCCGTCAACCAATCAGGACGCGTTCGAGGAAACGGCTTGCCGAAGACCTGCTCGAACACAGCACGTGTGACGGCTTCACCTCGACCCTGCCCGCACTCTCGGCAGCCCTTGCCGCGTCGCAGATCCTGGAGTTTGCCTCTGATCGCATGACCGTTCGGGCAACTAAGCACCGTCGACTTTGTGTTAACGTATTCTTCCTCGGACGTTACAATTCGCCAGCCAAACCCTTCAACTTCTGCTTTTAAGCTACCGTAAGGAGTACGATAAAGCATACGAAGCCGTTCGAACTTGCATCTGCTGCACCACTGGCGGCTGTAGATCGCAGAATGCGCGGATATGGTAAATTCCCCATGCGAGAGACATTTGAAAGTGACCCTCGCCGCGGCGTTCGGGACTTGAGTCGAGAGCAAGATTCCGCGGCGCTCGTCCGCATGAGAGCGAAGCCGCGCTAACCAAAATTTTGCCGCTTCCGACCGGGACAAGCGGCGTCCGTTTATCTTCGGCGTTAGCACGCGCCAATGATAGAATGCAACCGTGCCCACACGTTGGCACTTTAGTGTTCGAAAATCGAAGGCCTCAATCGAATAACGCCAAAGGGGTAGCCAGTGGCAAAGGTACGCGCTTCAACCCTCTTCTGTTCGGATTGCGGGTACGAGTCGACGCGCTGGCTCGGGCGTTGCCCGGGCTGTGCCGCCTGGAACACGTTTGTCGAAGCGCCGGCGCAACGTCCGCAAACCCGCGCAGCGGCACGCGCCGCGCCGGCGCTCGCGCCCGTCCGCCTCGCCGACGTCGATACCGAACGCGCGGCACGCGTCCCCAGCGGAATGAACGAGTTCGACGCGGTCCTCGGCGGCGGCGTCGTCCCGGGCAGTCTCGTCCTGATCGGCGGCCCGCCCGGCGCGGGCAAGTCAACGCTACTGCTGCAGGTCGCGCAAGGTTTGACGAAAGCGCTCGAACCCGTCGTTTACGTCAGCGGCGAAGAGTCGGCGGCCCAGACGAAGCTGCGAGCGCAGCGCTTGGGCATAGCCGACGACGTCCTCGTCTATGCCGAGACCGATTTGCGCGCGATCCTCGACGATCTCGAAAAGCGGCGCCCGCGGCTGCTGATCGTCGACTCGATCCAGACCGTCTGGCTCTCCACCGTCGACTCGGCGCCCGGCAGCGTCGGACAGATTCGCGAGTGCGCACAGGCCCTTTTGGAATTCGCGAAACGCAGCGACTGCGCGACCTTCATCGTCGGACACGTCACAAAGGAAGGAGCGATCGCGGGACCGCGTCTGCTCGAACACTTGGTCGATACGGTCCTCTACTTCGAAGGCGAGCAGGGCGGCGAGTTCCGGATCATCCGCGCGTACAAAAACCGGTTCGGGAGCGCAGAGGAGATCTGCGTCTTCGAGATGAGCGAGCGCGGCCTGCGCGAGATCGCCAACCCATCGACCTTGTTCCTCTCCGGGCGCGCAGCGAGGCCGAGCGGCTCGTGCGTCGTCCCAAGCCTCGTCGGCTCGCGCCCGATCTTGGTCGAAGTGCAAGCGCTGGTCGGCGAAGCTGCGTACGGGACGCCGCGGCGGCTGGCCGCAAACCTCGATGCGGCGCGCTTGGCGATGATCATCGCGGTCCTCGAACGCCGCGTCGGGATGGCGCTGGGTGCGCACGACGTCTACGCCTCGGTTGCCGGCGGCTTGCGCATCAATGAGCCGGCCGCTGATCTGGGGATCGCGCTTGCGATCGCATCGGCGTTTCGCAACGTCCCGCTCGCGGCCGATGCCGCGGCGTTCGGCGAGATCGGGCTCGCCGGCGAAGTACGCACCGTTGGTCAGGGTGCGCGCCGTGCCGGCGAAGCGCGCAAGCTCGGTTTCTCGACGATCTTCGCGCCGCCGGAGATCGCCGACGTCGCCGCTGCAATTCGCACCGCGCTCGGATGAGCGCGCTCTACGAGATCGTCCCCAACGTCAGCGAAGGCCGCGACCCTTCGACGATCGACGCGTGCGTCGCCGCGATCGAAAGCGCGGGCGCGCGCGTCATCGATCGGACGAGCGACGCCGTCCACCATCGCAGCGTCATCACCGCCGTCGGCAGCGCGGACGCAGTTCTGAGCGCCGGAGTCGCGCTCGCCGGGGTAGTCCTCGAGCGGATCGACCTACGGGAGCACAGCGGCGTCCACCCGCGTATCGGTGCGCTCGACGTTCTCCCGTTCGTGCCGCTGCGCGATGCGACGCTGGACGAGTGCGCGGGACTGGCTCATGCCGCCGGCGCGCAGATCTGGGAGCGTTTCCGCATCCCTTCCTATTATTACGGCGCGGCCGCGCTCCGCCCCGAGCGCGCCGACCTTCCGGCGATTCGCAAGCACGTCGCAACTTGGCCGCCCGACACCGGCGACGTCGCGCATGAGCGGGCCGGCGCGATTGCGATCGGTGCGCGCGACGTCCTCGTCGCGTTCAACGTCGAGCTCGCGACCGGCGATCTGACGGTCGCTACCGCGATTGCCAAGCTGATGCGCGGTCGCGACGGCGGCCTGCGCACGCTCAAAGCGCTGGGCTTATGCTTGGGGCCCGATCGCGTTCAGGTCTCGTTCAACATCACGAATTTCCGGGCAACGCCGATCTATCGCGTCGCCGAGGTAGCGCGCAAATTGGCGGCGGACCGGGGCGTCGCGGTCGTGCGCTCGGAACTGATCGGGCTCATCCCGCGCGAAGCGCTCGAAGCGACTGCCCGCTACTACGCGGGACTCAAGCCTCCCGCTGCTGACGCTTCCCCAACATAAACGCAACCGGGACGCACGCCGCCATCAGGATCGCGCCCGCCATGAACGCGGCTCGATACGCATAGACCGGGGTGCTCGCCGCGGTGCGAATCTGCAAGTAGGCTTCACCGACTGCGATCGCGACGCTCCCGCCGAGTTGCCAGACGGTGTTGATGATCGCGGACGCCTGGCCGGCACGGTTGCGCGGAATGCTCGCCAACGCGGCTGCCGTCAACGGCGTGAACAGCAGCCCGAGGGCGCCGTTGCGGATCACGTTGTACCAAATGAATTGCGAGTGGTCCCACGTCCCGTCGAGGCTCGTAAACAGGAACGTTCCGATTGCGGCAAGCGCGGCCCCGACGATGACGATCGGGCGCGGGCCGATGCGGTCGGACAAGAAGCCCGAGAGCGGCATGATGAGCGCCAGCGCCACGCCCGCGGGCAATAACATCGCTCCCGACTGCGCGGCCGTCCAGCCGAGCAGATCCTCCACGAAGAGCGGCAGCAGAAACACCGGAACGTAATAGCCGCCGGCGACGACGCCGCGCAGCGCGATCGCGACGGAGAACGTTTGGTCCTTGAAGAGCCGCAGATCGATCAT
>Ga0209415_10000664_pt1 | contig 64274 bp, 58 predicted proteins | sample PeaSoiSIISIP2007_FD_187696 | JGI IMG/M metagenome (GOLD analysis project Ga0209415, IMG submission 187696) | Peat soil microbial communities from Weissenstadt, Germany - SII-SIP-2007 (SPAdes) (version 2) | ecosystem: Environmental > Terrestrial > Soil > Wetlands > Peat | place: Germany...
GTCTCGCCGGTCGTCGCCAGGTCGGTCACGGTACTGTCATCTTCGTTTGTGAGCCAAGTCCCGGCGGCGGATTCCTTTCGGACGGGCGTTGTATAACACACGCTGTTCGCATCCCTGCGGATGTGGCAGGGGCGGCCACGGTCTTGTTGCAGTCCGCCCCGGCTGCGCTCATGGTCTTGGGGCGAGCACCCCGGTGATATCCTGTTCACGTGCTCGAGGACCGCGCCGGATGAGCGGGACGCGCCAGCACACGCCCGACCAAGGGGCCATCGAGGGTGTGTTCGTCCTCGGCATGTACGACAGTGGGGGCGATCTGGTGCAATCGCTCCTCGGTCGTTTGGGTGTGCGGTCCCTGGACGACCCCGCCCACGGCAAAGCCGATCCTCTCGTCGCTTTCAACGACCGGCTTCTCGAGGCGGCCGGGGGCTCGAGGGAGCAGCTTCCCGAGGTTGCTCCGGGCGAGGTGGCTCGGATCCTGGACCCGTTTGCCGATGAAGCCACCACGCTGTTTCGAGCCCTCGGTGAGGCGTCGGGGTCCACGGGAGGCTCACGACCCTGGGTGTGGGCAGATCCCGCCAACAGTTTCCTGATCCCGTTCTGGGCCCACGTCCTCGCCGTGCCTGTCGCCGTCATCCTCGTGCACCGACGACCGGGAGCTGTCGTGTCGTCAGGGACGGCGCTCGACTTGAGTGATGCCCGAACCCTCGATCAGTGGGACCGACACAACCGGGCGGCATTGGTGCAGTGCTCGGAACATCCTTCCCTGGTACTGAGCTACGAGGCGTTGGTGTCAAAACCGAAGGAGACCATCTTCGAATTGGGCGAATTCGTCGAACGGTGCGGGCTCTCGATCGCGCCCGACGCCGGGGGAGCGATCGATCTCGTCGACGGACTGTCCATGGGCGAAGCAACGCCGTCAGACGAACCAGCCGTGGACGAAGTGGCCATGAACGCCCAATACCGAGTGCTCGCCGACGTGCTGGTCCAGCTCGACGGAATGCACATCGGCGACCACACCGGTTCCGACGACCCCGGAGCGTTGCTCGAGGCAGTCTCGAGCTTCTACGGGGAGGACTACTACGGAACCTCCTACGACCAGAGCGGTGTGCCGTATCGAAGGGGCGAGCAGCTCTGGGAGGACTTGTTCGGCCGCTTGGCGATCTCCATCGAGGAGACCCTCAGGCCCCGGACCGTCTTGGACATGGGGTGCGCCACAGGCATGCTGGTGGAGGCGCTGCGGGATCGAGGAGTCGACGCCCGGGGGATCGACGTCTCGGCCTGGGCGATCGGTCAGGTTCCCGCCGCCCTCCGGCCGTTTTGCAAGGTCGGCTCGATCACCGACGAGTTGGACGGTCATTACGACCTGATCACCTGCCTTGAAGTCCTCGAGCACCTCCCCCCCTCCCTCGCATCTGAAGCCGTCGCCAACCTGTGCCGCCATTCCGACGCCATTCTCTTCTCGTCCACCCCCGACGACTTCGACGAGCCGACACACCTCAACGTGGAATCCGGTGGCTACTGGGCACGATTGTTCTTTCGCCAGGGATTCGTACGCGACGTCGATTTCGACGCCTCGTTCCTCGCACCACACGCCGTGCTCTTTCGACGTCATGACGTCGATGTCGACACGTTGATCGACGACTACGAGCGGGGCATATGGAACGTCACCTCGAGGTTGGGAGCCGATCTCCAAGAGGTTGTGGCGACCATCGGTGAACTGACCGGGCAGTACAACGAGCTCGCCCCGCTGGCACGCGAGACCGAGCACCTTCGAGAGGCCCTCAGTGACCTGGAGCGGCGGGGATCAGCCGAAGCGCAGGCGGCGTTCGAGATGGTGCGCCAGCACGAGGTCAGCGAGCGTCGCCTCGCGGAGTTGCTGCTCCTTCGCGACGCCGAGATCGACGCCATTCATCGTACGAAGGTCTTCCGGTACACGGCGATGTTGCGCAAGGCGTACGGGCGCGTCCGACGTTCTCGCCAGCCCACGCTCTCCGAACCCTCGAGCCCGCGTGCCTATCCCTTCGACGACACCTATGCCGGGTGGGCCGAGGAGTTCGACACGCTCGACGACGTCACCCGGGCCACGATCCGCGATCGCGTGGCCGGGTTGGAGCACCAACCCGTCATCACGATCATCATGCCCGTCTACAACTCGCCACCCGACCTGTTGCGGGCCGCCATCGACTCCGTACGAGCACAGCTCTACACGAATTGGGAGCTCTGCATCGCCGACGACTGCTCATCGGATGCCCACGTCGCTGACATCGTTGCCGACTACGCGGCGACCGACGCCCGCATCAAAGTGACGACTCGGGAGACCAATGGGCACATCTCGGTGGCCTCCAACTCGGCCTTGTCCATGGCGACCGGCGAGTGGGTCGGCTGTCTGGACCACGACGACATCCTGGCCGAGCATGCCCTGGCGTTGGTGGCGCTCGCCATCGCCGAACACCCCGACACGGGCATCGTCTACAGCGACGAGGACAAGGTCGATGACGCCGGGGTCCGTCAGGGCCCCTACTTCAAGCCCGATTTCGATCCGCTGTTGCTCCTCGGGCAGAACTACCTCAGCCATCTGTGCCTGTTCCGTCGAGACCTCGTGACCGAGGTCGGTGGATACCGGGAAGGGTACGAGGGAAGCCAGGACTGGGATCTCACCCTGCGAGTCTCCGAGCTGGTGACCCCGCGTCAGGTGGTCCACATCCCCCACGTCCTGTACCACTGGCGGGTCCATGCCGGCTCGACGGCGTCGGGGCTCTCTGCCAAGCCGTACGCCGTCGACGCCGGCAGGCGGGCCGTGGTCGATCACCTCACCCGGACCGGTCGTCCCGCCCGGGTCATGCCAGCACGGATCGGGAGCTCAGGATTCAACCGCGTGTCCTGGGCCGCTCCCGAGACGGCGCCGCTCGTGACGATCATCATCCCCACGAGAGACGGTGGCCCTGTGCTGCGACGGTGCGTCGACAGCGTGATGGCCATGACCACGTACCCGAACGTGGAGATCGTCGTGGTGGACAATGCAAGTCGGGATGTGGACACGCTGCAATACCTGCGCGCCCATCAAGGTCGTATCACGGTCATCCGCGATGAGCGACCCTTCAACTTCTCGGCCATCAACAACAATGCGGTGCGGCGGACTTCCGGCGACATCATCTGCATGTTGAACGACGACACCGAAGTGATCGCCGAGGACTGGCTCACCGAGATGGTGGGGCACGTGCTGCAGCCCGGGGTCGGTGCTGTGGGGGCGAAGCTCTACTACGACGACGGCCGCGTCCAACATGGAGGGATCGTTCTGGGACTCCATGGGGTGGCGGCCAACTCGTACCGGTACTCGGCACGGCTGTCGCCGGGATACTGCGGGCGACTCCAGCTGGCCCAGCACATGTCGGCCGTCACCGCTGCCTGCATGGTGGTTCGCCGTGAGGCCTGGGACCAGGTCGGGGGTCTCGACGAACAGAACCTGCCGGGTGCCTTCAACGATGTGGACTTCTGCCTCCGTCTGCGCCAGAGCGGTTGGGGGGTCGTGTGGAGTCCCTACGCCGAGCTGTTCCATCACAAGCCGATCGGTCGTGGCCCTGACGACGGTGAGCCTCGGGCCGACGAATTCAGCCGCGAATTCAGTTACATGCAGAGCCGGTGGGGGCCCGAGGTCTTGCTCTGCGACCCGTACTACAACCCCAACCTGTCGCTGGACGCCGAGGATTTCTCGTTGGCGCGACCACCTCGAGCGTCCTACCGCTGACCATCCGGCGACGGCTCTTCGCCCGATGGGGTGCGACCCCAGGTGGCGGGGGGTACCGCCGACCTGCCTAGCATCCTGGGGTGGTGCTCAGCGACCGCGTCCTGATGGGGCCAGGACCTTCCAATCTCTATCCCGAGGTGGTCTCGGCCTTCACGCGGCCGCTCCTCGGTCACCTCGATCCGGAGTTCCTCGAGGTCCTCGACGAGACCTGCGACCGTCTCCGGGCGGTGTACCGGACCGACAACGCCCTGACCCTGCCGGTGAGCGGGACGGGCTCGGCGGGGATGGAAGCGGCCTTCGTGAACGTGGCGGGACCGGGCGACGTCGTCGTCGTGGGCGTCAACGGCTTGTTCGGCGAACGCATGTGTGAGGTGGTGCACCGCCTCGGGGCGGAGGTGGTGCGGGTCGACGCCCCGTGGGGCGAACCCCTCGACCCCGACGCCGTGCTCGACGCGCACCGTTCCCCGACCGTGATCGCGCTGGTCCATGCCGAGACCTCGACGGGTGTCCGCAACGACGTCGAGGAGGTGGCCAGGGGGAAAGGCGATGCCCTGCTCCTGGTCGACGCCGTCACCTCGCTCGGAGGCATCCCATTCGACGCGGACGGGTGGGGGGTCGACCTGGCCTACAGCGGGACCCAGAAGTGTCTCGGGGTCCCCCCCGGCCTGTCGCCGTTGACGGTGAGCGCCGCGGCGCGCGCCCGCCTCAAGGACCGGCCGCCGTCGTGGTACTTCGACCTCGGTCTCATCGCCCGCTATGTCGAGGGCGAAGGCGGCCGCACGTATCACCACACCGCCCCCGTGTCGATGGTGTTCGCCCTCCACGCCGGTTTGGGCGTGCTGCTCGAGGAGGGTCTCGAGCACGCGTGGGCACGGCACGGCGCGTGCGGACGGGCCCTGCAGGCCGGGCTCGAGAAGCTCGGGCTCGGGCTCGTCGCTCCCGCTCGTCACCGTCTGCCCCAACTCACCACGGTGTGGGTCCCCGACGACCTCGGTGTCACCGGTGAAGCCGACGTCCGCACCGCACTGCTGCGTCGCTACGGGATCGAGATCGGAGCCGGGGTGGGCCCGATGGCGGGCCGGGCGTGGCGCATCGGCTGTATGGGCCACACCGCCCGACTGCGCAACGTCGAGCTGCTCCTGGGCGCGCTCGGGGAGGTGTTGGGAAGATGATCGGCCGGACGGCCCGGGCCACGCCGCTCGAACTCAATGGGGGTCGAATCCGACTCCGGACCCTCAGCGAGGATGACTACGAGGGATGGTTCGAGGTGCGCGCCCGGTGTCGACGCTGGCTCGTCCCGTGGGAGCCCCGTCCCGCCGGAGCGCCACTGACCCCCGAGGACCGCGCCAGCTTCGTCGCCCGGTGCGCGGCACGAGAGCGCGAGCGGCAGATGGGGAGCGGGTACGGGTTCGGGATCTTCGTGGGGGAGCGGTTCGTCGGAGAGATCACCCTGTCGTCGATCCAGCGGGGTCCGTTCCAAAATGCGTTCGTGGGGTACTGGGTGGACGAGGCCATGGCCGGGCAGGGCCTGGCGCCCGAGGCCACCGTTGCGGTCCTGCGCTTCGCGTTCGAGGAGCTCGGCTTGCACCGCGTCGAGATCGCCATCGTGCCGCGCAATCGAGCGAGCCGGAGGGTGGTCGAGAAGCTGAACCTGCGCGAAGAGGGGGTTGCCGTCCGCTATCTGGAGATCGACGGGCACTGGGAGGACCACGTTCGCTACGCCATGACCGCAGAGGAGTGGACGGTCCGGGTCGACGCCCTCGCCCGACAATGGCTCACCCGGACGTGAACGTCGTCATCCCTCCGAGCGCACCACCGCCGGAGAGTGGCGGAAGAACTGCTCGACGTCCTGGGAGTAGGTGTACGAAGGGGGGGCATCGCCCACACTGCGACGGAGCCGAACGGCGCGGATGAAGTTCTCGACGGCGCCGGCCGTGGTGTAGCGACAGGAGAAGCCCGTCTTCCCGATCCGGGTGGTGTCGACCCCTCTCCCGTAGCGCAGGAGGCTCTCGAGCTCGGGTGGGAACTCGATCAAGCCGAGCCGCACCAACGGGATGGCGGCGACGTGGGTGCCCGCCGGGGAGATCGGCAGGAGGCGGGTGCCGCAGATGGCGGTCACTTCGCTCCAGGGGAGTTTGCCCGCCCCGGCCACGTTGTAGAGGCCCGGGATGCGCTGCCGCGTGACGTGCTCGAGGCAGCGCACCACATCGTCCTCTTCGACGAATTGCAGGAGGGGGTCATAGCCTGCGATCGCCGGACAGATCGGTCGGGACAGGTTCGTGCTGATCGGTGTCACGATGTCGGTCCCGAGCACATTGGCGAATCGGAGGACCGAGACGACCGTGGCGGGATTGTCCTCGGCGAAGTCGCGCACGAACCCCTCGACCTCGAGCAGGGAGCGCTCGACTCTGGTCCGGGCGGGAGAGGTGCGCGGCATCTCCTCGCGGAACCACGTGGGGTCCGTCGAGGCCGAGCCGTAGACGAGCGTCGATGACTTCACCACGACCTGACGCACGGGGGAGCCCGACTGGCCCGCGGCGGCCAGGAGGTTCATCGTCCCGATCACGTTGATCTCGTGCAGTGCCCGGCTCGACACCCGGGTCGAGTCGACGACGAGGAACGTGTGGACGATGGTGTCGACCTGGGTGGCAGCCACGATGCGCGACAGGATCGAGTAGGTCTGGTCGGCTTTGACGAACTCGGTCCGCTCGAGCGGCACGGTGGGCTCCCGGGTCCCCATGCCGAGGATCATCTCGACCTCGGGGTCCGACTCCAGGGCCTGCGCCATGCGACCGCCCCAGAACGAGTCCAGACCGGTGATCAGGACGCGTCGCCCCACCCGCCTCACCCGAACCAGACGCTACGGCGCTCGCGCAGCATCTCGTAGATCGTCTCCTGCATGTTGATGCGGATCTTCTCGGCCTCTTCCATGACGCGGCTTTTCGAGTACCGCTCCTGGCCGCTCGGCACGTTGAAGCTCACCGGGTCGAGGACGCGCAGCTTGAACTTCGCCGGGAAATACATGGCCAGCCCGAGCGGGCCGAAGAGCAACATGTTGGCGGTCACGGGGAAGTAGGGCACGCCGATGAGCTTGGCCAGGGCGGGGATGCGGAAGACGATCGGCATCGACTCCTCGGCACCCACCACGGCGATGGGGATGACCGGGACACCGGCGCGCATGGCGATCTCGACGAAACCGCCGCGACCGAATCGCCGCAGGCGGTAGCGGTCCGCATAGGTCTTGGAAGGTCCTTTGGTGCCTTCGGGGAAGACCAGTGCGAGCTGGCCCTGATCACGCAGGAGGCGCAGGGCGTTGTCGGGGTGGGCCGGCACACCGCCCACTCGGGCCCACGCCGTTCCCAACCAAGGGACTTCGCGGAAGAAGAAGTCGGCCATGCCGTAGACGGGCCGACCCCGTTCCACCTCGATGCCGTGCATGATCGTCGGCGCATCCGACGGGATCGCTCCGGCGTGGTTCGCCACCAGGAGCGCACCGCCCGTCTTCGGAATCTTCTCGAGGCCCTCCCATTCCACCCGGAACCAGTTGTTGTAGAGCGGGGCGAAGATGCGGCGGGCGATGGTGCGGGTGTGCTCGGAGCGACCCCATTCATCGACGTCCGACAGCCGTTGCCCCGGACTCGGCATGTCGTCGGATCGAGGGAGTGGGACGAGCGCGGCGCGTTGCTCGCGCTGTGTTGCTTCTTTGCCCGCCGTCACGTGGTCATGGTACCTGTCGCCGCGGGCGGGTCCCGCTGGCGCTCGGGCCACCCGATGGGCCGGCGCGCTAGGGCCGGGCGGCTCCCACCAGTCCCAGGTACCAGATGGGATCGAATTCGACCACGGTCCCGGAATGGGCGGCCTGGATGATGGTGTCGGCGCCGTAGGGGCCCGACCCCACGTACATCACCACGTGGTCGATGCCGGCACCTTCGAGGTCATAGAAGAGCAGGTCCCCCGGCCGGACCTGGCTCAGGGGAATATGGGTGGACTCCTCGTACTGGATGTCCGCGGAGTGCAGCAGGTTCACGCCCGCGGCGCGCCACGCCAGCATGGTGAGCCCCGAGCAGTCCAGGCCGCTGGTGCTCGCACCTCCCCATTGGTACGGCACACCCAGGTACCTCTCCGCACCGTTGAGCGCGGCAGCACCGGCGCCACTCGCCGCCTGGGGTGCGCCGGAACCGATGACCGCGGTCGCCCCGGCGCTGGCGGATGCCTGGTTCGCGGCATCGGCCGCCTGCTGGGCGGCCGTGGACCCGGCCCCGAACGTCTCGGCAACCTGCGCTGCCTGCGCCGCCGCGTCGGCCGCCCGTTGCTTCGCCGCTTGACTGGCCGCCGCGGCCGCCGCGGCCGCGGCGGCGGCCGCCTCTTGGGCGGCGCGTTGCGCGACGAGTTGCGCCAGGTGCCCCTTCACCTCGGTGAGCGTGGCCTCGGTGGCCGCCGCGGTTGCCTGGGCCTGGTGTTGCGCCGAGCTAACTTGGCTCGTCACGCCCGACGCCTGATCCTGCTGGGCGTGGAGAGCCGACTCCGTCGAGGTGAGCTGGCGTTCACTGGCTTGGAGCTGCTCCACTGCGCCGTCGATGTTGCCGATTGCCGTCTGCTCGTACTCGTCGTGCAGCGCGCTCGAGTCCGTCGGCGTCGAGAACATCGCGGTCAGCTGGCCTGACGGCGTGTCGAACATGTAGGCGTTCACCGCGGCGGTCTCGAGGGTGTGCTGCGCGGCGGCGTGTTTCCTCCTGGCCACGGCGAGACGGGCGTCGGTCGATGCCAGCTGGGCATCGATCTGCGTCAGGTGGACGGTGGCCTGGTCGTACTGCTCGGAGAGCTGCGCCAACAACTGTTGTTGCTGAGCGAACTGCGCCTCGACCGCATCGACCTGTGCTTGGGTCGCGTCGATGGTGCCGGTCGTGGCCGCCGCGCTCGTCCCGGCACCCGAGGGCCCGGGAGAGGCGACGGCGGGTGTCGTCGCCATCGAGCCCGTGACGACGGTCGCCGACACGAGGACGGCCACCCGGCGGCCGATGGACTGCGTCCGGGCGCGACGAAACAGACCAGTCACAACAGTCACTTTGACCACAGTAGCCAGGGCAGTCCCGGAGCGGAAGGGCCGGGGTTCATTTGGCCATTCCTTGATCTTCTTGGGGGCTGCCTCTACCTTGCCTTAGAGGCCGGGGTGCAGAACCAGGGCCGAAACAGGCGTGGGGGGGACCTTGGAAGGCGTGACCCGCACCACGGCCGGTGTCCTCCAGGGGCAGCTCGAAGCCGGAATTTGGGTATTTCGCGGCGTTCCCTACGGGCGCGTGGCCGGAGCCGAAGGCCGGTGGAGCCCCGCCCTGCCCCCCGAACCCTGGACCGGGACCCGCTCGGGCGCCGCCTGGGGGCCGATCGCGCCCCAAACCCCCCCGGTCCCGGGTTTCAGCTTTCCGACCGACCCGACCGCGTCCGACGAGGACTGCCTGAATCTCAACGTGTGGACACCGAAGCTCGACGACGGCCGACGGCCGGTCATGGTGTGGGTCCACGGCGGAGGGTTCACCACGGGCACCGGTTCGAGCGCGTTGTTCGCCGGTGATCGTCTGGCCGCCAGGGGTGTCGTCGTGGTGACCATCAACTACCGACTGGGGGCCCTGGGCCTGCTCGCCCACCCCGATCTCGTGCACGCGGACGACGGCGGATGGGGCAACTGGAGTCTGCGGGACCAGCTCGCCGCTCTCGGTTGGGTCAGGGAGAACATCGCCGCATTCGGAGGTGATCCGGACAACGTGACGCTGTTCGGGGAGTCGGCCGGCGCCATGAGCATCTCGAACCTCCTGACCGCGCCGGACGCGTCGGGGCTCTTTCATCGTGCCGTCCTCCAGAGCGGGCCGCCGGCGACGGCCACGCCGCGGTGGGCGACTCGGCGCACCGAACGACTGGCGGTTCACCTCGGCATCGACGCCGGTGCGGTGTCGACACTCCGTGACGTCGCCGTGGAGCGCCTGGTCGAGGCGACGCAGCGATTGGCGGTCGAAGCACCTTCGGACGGTGGCCTACCGTTGGCGCTCCTCCCCGTTGTCGACGGCGTGCTGCTCGATCGTCCGCCTGGTGAGCTCATCGGCGAGGGAGCGACGGCGTCGGTGCCGATCCTCGTGGGCACCACGCGGGACGAGTGCGCGCTGTTCACCACCGCCGATCACGACGTCCCCGGTGTCGATGCTGCCGTTGTCGCCCATCGCCTGGGGGGGCTGGTGGGGTCGGCCGGGGCGGACGTCGTCGACGCCTACCGGGCGGCGCGCCTGGCCCGCGGAGAGCCTGTGACCGGTCGCGACCTGTGGACCGCGGTGACGACGGACTACGTGTTCCGGCTGCCCCTCCAAGCGCTGGCGGTCGCGTATGCCAAGTACCAACCGAAGACGTACTCGTATCTGTTCACGTGGGAGTCACCGTTCCTGAACGGGGTGTTCGGGTCCTGTCACGGGCTCGAGATCCCGTTCGTGTTCGGCACCGTGCACGACGCCGGCGTGCAGGTGTTCACGGGGGGAGGCCCGCAAGCGCAGGCCCTGTCAACGCGGATGCAAGACGCATGGGTCGCCTTCGCACGCGACGGGGACCCCTCGTGTGATTCGGTGGGGTCGTGGCCGGCCTATGACCCCGTGCACCGGCCCACCATGGTCCTCGGTCCCGACGGGGGGGTCGAGGATGACCCGCGCCGCTCCGAGAGGCTCATCTGGGAAGAGACGGACACGGCACCGACCATCGGACATCACCACGACTGATGTGCCCCATGTCGCCACCGTCACCCGGCAGGACAGAATGGCACCATGCGTCGCGCCGCAAGGCGTGACAAAGGCCGGCCCGGGCGCGGCCCCGGGGGTGTAGCCCAATCGGCAGAGGCAGGACGCTTAAAACGTCCCCAGTGAGGGTTCGAGTCCCTCCGCCCCCACGAAATCGGTTAGGGACAGGACGGCTCTGTGGTCACCTTGTCGAGGGTCACCTTGTCGAGCGCATCGGCGAGGGCTTCGAGCTGTTTGCGACTCAAGCGGTCGACGAAGTGCCTGCGCACGTGGTCGACGTGGTCGGGGGCCGCGGCTCGCAGCCGTGCTTGTCCGGCCGGGGTGAGCACGGCGAAGGCGCCACGGCGATCGGTGGGACAGCGGTGCCGTTCGACCATGCCCGAGGCCACGAGCCCGTCGAGGCGCCGGGTGAGTCCGCTCGGCGACAGCAGGAGCCGGTCGGCGAGCTCGCTCATCCGCATGCTGCCCCCCTCCTCTTCGGAGAGCTGGACCAGGACCTCGTAGTCGGTGACCGAGATGCCCTGGCTCGCCTGGAGATCCGCGTCCAGCCTGGCGAGCAGGCGGGCGTGGGCCCGCAGCAATGACCGCCAGGCGTGCATCTCGACGTCGTCGAGCCAAGGTGTGCCACGCGTCGTGGACATAACCCCAGCGTACCGGACCGCCTGGTGGTTGCGCTCGCAATTACGAATGCAGAGAAAGATCGGGGAGCGGCGGCCGGCGCGGCTCTCCTAGCCTCCGGGGACATGGCCCCTGACCCGACCACGTTGCCCGGGCTGCTCGCCGACCTCGAGGCCGAGCACGCCGATCTCGAGGGACTGCTCGAGCCCCTCGACGAGGCATCGTGGGGTCTCGACACACCGGCGCAGGGGTGGACGGTGCGTGACCAGGTGAGCCACCTGGCGTTCTTCGATGATGCCGCCACCATGGCCATCGTCGATCCCGCCACGTTCGCGGTGGCGGCCGAAGCGGCTCTGTCGGCCGAAGGGGACCCCATGGAAGAGCATCTGCTCCGAGGTCGAGCCATGCCGGGACGTGACGTGCTGGCGTGGTGGCAGGGGGCGCGGCGTGCCATGGTCGTTGCGGCCCGGGGCCTCGATCCCCAGGCCCGGGTCCCGTGGTTCGGCCCCCCGATGGGGGCACTGTCGTTCGTCTCGGCGCGGCTCATGGAGACGTGGGCCCACGGCCAGGACATCGCCGATGCTCTGGGTGTCAGCCGGGTCCCCTCGGCGCGGCTGCGCCATATCGCCCATCTCGGGGTGCGGGCGCGACCGTTCTCGTACGTGGTGCACGGTCTCGAGGTCCCCGACGTCCCAGTGCGAGTGGAGCTGACGGGGCCGTCGGGGGAGCGGTGGGAGTGGGACGGTGCGGCATCGGAGGGTGCGGCATCGGACGTCGTCGAGGGCTCGGCGCTCGACTTCTGTCTGGTCGTGACCCAGCGCCGTCACCTGTCCGATACAGGGTTGACGGTGCAGGGCGCGGTGGCCTCGCAGTGGCTCGGCATCGCGCAGGCGTTTGCCGGGCCCCCCGGTGCGGGACGACAACCGCGTGGTGCCGACGGGGCGTCGGCGACCCACGAGGACCGTTCAGGTGGGCGGGGCTGAGACCTCACCGCCGGCGGTGGCAACGGTGAGGACGCCGCCGGAATCCGCTCCGCCATCAGGGGGTGACGCGCTGCCCCGACGTTGGTGGCGGTACAAGACGAACATCACCGCGAGCCCCGCCGCGAACAGCGCCAGTCCGGCGACCTGGACCAGCAACGAGCCCAGGTGCCCGATCTCGCCGAGCCACAGGCGTTCTTCGTAGAACCGCGTCAGCCCCCACAGCGCCATGGTGGCGGCAAGGACGAAGCCGACCGGCCTGTTGCGGTAGTAATGCTCGATGAGCAGGAGGGCCCCGAAGATGATGAAGCTGTCGATGGCCTGCAGGATCGGAACCGGGAGCCGCTTCCCGACCTGGCCCGCGTAGTACATGCCGAACCACTCTTTGGTGGGGTGGCCCCCTCCGGCCTCCATCAGCTGGGGTCCGAGCAGGCGTCCCACACCCCATGCCGCCATGAGGACGGGGGACACGATGTCCAGGGCGCGCACCATGGAGAGCTGGGGACAGCGACGACGGGCGAGGATCAAGCCGGTGGGGACCCCGCCCAACAGGCCGCCGAACGACGAGAGGCCCCCGTGCCAAACCTGGATGATCTGGCCGGGGTTGGCCTCGTAGGTGGAGAGGTTCGCCAACACATGGAGCAGGCGGGCTCCGACGATCGAAGCGACGACGATCCAAATGAACACCCCGGTGAACCAGTCGGTCGGGAATCCGTTCGAGCGCAGCCGTCGCTCGAAGTACCGGTAGGCGAACCAGAACGTCACGGCCAGCCCGATGCCGTACGTGTGGATGACGATGGGCAGCGGCCCGAGATGGAAGGCGACGGGGATGGGCTTCACGGCGGTCCTCGCGCGGTGGGCGGGATAGGCGGGCCCCGCGGGCCCCAACGTCATGCAGCGTAGCGCCGCCGGCCCCGGTTCCCCCGTCGGGTGCCGTGGCGACAGCGGTGCACCCGTGTTCGACGCACTCCAGAGGCCCCATTAGCGTCAACGCCGCGTCGCGTCATGGACGCCCGGGCCATGTCGAGGAGGGTGTGATGGGAGTGCTTGAGGGCAAGGTCGCCATCGTGACCGGCGGGGCCTCGGGAATCGGCCTGGCGACGTGCCGGAGGCTCAGCGCCGAGGGCGCCACCATGGTCGTGGTCGACTCCAATGGAGACGGAGCCGACAGGGCGGTGTCCGAGGTGGGTGGCGTGGCGGTGCGGGCCGACGTCGCCCGCCCCGACGATTGGACGCGCATCGTCGACGAGGCACGCCGGTTGGGGGGGATCGACATCGTGTACCTCAACGCCGGCGTCACCACCGGCGAGGAGGACATCACCAAGGTCACCGACGAGCAGTACCGCCGCATCATGTCGGTCAACGTCGACGGCATCGTGTTCGGCACGCGCGCGGTGGTTCCCGAGCTAGTGGCCCGGGGCGGGGGAGCGGTGGTGGCGACCTCGTCGCTCGCCGGCATCGTCGCTTTCGCGGGCGATCCGATGTACACGTTGACGAAACACGCCGTCGTGGGCTTCGTGCGGTCGGTGGCCCCGCACCTCGCCGAGCACAACATCACGATCAATGCCATCTGCCCGGGCCTCGTCGACACACCGCTCATCGACGGGCAGATCCGCGACAGCCTGGCCGGGGTGGAGTTTCCGCTCATCGCCCCCGAGGCCGTGGCCGAAGCCGTCTTCGGCTGCGTGGTGGGCGAGGGCACGGGACAGGCCGTCGTCGTGCAGCTGGGACGAGAAGCTGTCGCCTATCGCTTCGGCCGTCCTCCTGGGCCCCGCGCCCCCGGTGTCGAGGGCAGGATCCCCCCGGAGTGGCTGGCCGATGCCGGCCAGGGGACCACGCCGCAGGCCGACGGCTGAACAGCGGTCGTCACGGCGCGCCCTCGGGGCGGCCGTCGACCGGTTGGTCAGGGCCGGCCGGCTCCGACGAGCCCGGTCGTCCAGATCCCGGTGATCTGGATGTTCGTGCCCGTCTCCATCGCCTGGACCATCTGTCCGGGGCCGACGTACATGGTGACGTGGCCGATGGTGTCGCCCTCTTGGTAGAAGAGCAGGTCACCAGGTTGGAGGTCCGACAGCGGCACGTGCACGGACTCGTCGTACTGGGCGGCGGCGGAGTGCGACAAGGACACGCCGGCATGCGCCCATGCCCACATGGTGAGCCCCGAACAATCGAATCCGACACCGGCTGCGGCGCCCGCCCATACGTAGGGCACGCCGATCTGGGACTCGGCCGCGGCGACGGCCTCTGCCCCTCCGCCCCCTGGTACGGGCGGCACCGCGCTCAGGCCGCTGTCGCCGTTCCGCGCGCTCAATCGTTGGGCAGCGGCGATGCGCGCTTGGAAGGCGGCGGCCTGGGCGGCGGCCTGGGCGGCTTGTCGTTGGGCAACCAGGGTGGCGATGCGGCCCTTGAGCTTCGAGAGCGTGGTCTGCTGGCTGGCCAGCGTGGCCTGCGCATCGTGCTGTGCGTTCTTGGCCGCGGCCAGCGTGGCCCGAGCCTGCGACTGCGTCGTCTGCAGCGCGCTCTCCTGCGCGCTCAGCACGCTCTCGGACTGCTTCAAGCGATCGATGGCGCCCGAGACACTGTCGCTCGCCACCTGTTGGTACTCCGAGACGGCAGCAGCGCGCTCTCCCCCCGGCGCGAACAACTGGTCGAGGTCGTCGCTCGAGCTCCCCGAGGTGTAGCTCTGGATCGCCAGTTGTCGCAGCTCACCTCGGGCCGAGCTCACCTGTGTTTCGGTCTGTGCGATCTGGGCCTGGGTCTGCGAAACCTGCGACTCCAGTTGCTGGACGTGAATCTGGTCCTGGTCGTACTGCTCGGAGAGGACCGCCAGCTGGTTCGCCTGGGCCTGGATCTGCGCCGCGATTTGTGCCGCCTCGGACTGCGCGCTCTGAACCTGATCGGCGCCGGCAGGAAGCGATGAGACCAGCACCGGTCCCGCGACGGCGACGGCGACGACTGCCGAGACGAGTCGACTGAGCCGGGGGGACCGCCGGGCCCACCCACCCGGCCGTGCCTTCGAGTAGTGCTCGAGGCATGTCACAACAGCCACGTGTCTATCAATTGCGTCCGACCAGGGCAAGCATTTCGCCTGGGCCGGGATCGGTCAGGCGCGAATCGACGGCAACAGGGGTGGGGTCTTCGCGCTGCCGGGGCCCCATTAGCGTCGCGAAGGTGCACCCGATCGAGCGACTGCGGTACGTGGCCCGCGCCGGATGGGCGCCGCCCGCCGTCCTGGCCGCCGAGGCGGCATGGGCCCTCGGCGATCTGGCGCTGCACGAAGAGTCCGCCGTCCTGCCCGCGTGCCGGCGTCTGCTCGACCGGCATCCCGGTTGCGGACCGTTGTGGTGGGTGGCGGCCCGCATGCTCACCGCCGGCGACCCGGCCCAAGAGGCGGAGCGGTGCGCCGACTTGCTCGAGTCCGACCCCACCCCCGATCGGCTGCTCGAGGAGCTCGGGAGCGAGCGGCGTGCCGTCAGCCACGGCGGGGTCGGGGAGGTCGCCAGCGCCGACGTCGTCATCGTCGAGGTCGACGCCATCGGCCCCGGAGGAGTGGTCCTCGACGCCGATGACTTCGGGGTGATCGAGGCGGCTCGGGCCGTCGGCGTGCCGGTATGGGTCGAGGGAGGTGTGGGGCGTGTCATGCCGCCCAAGCTCTGGGACGCGCTGGTCCGGCGCCTCGACGCCGCCCACCTCCCCCGGTCGGGCTCGGTGGTCGACCTCGACGGCATCGACCGCGTGGCCGGACCGATGGGTGTGCAGCCCGTTGCCGTCGCGTTGGCGTACCCCGACTGCCCCGAGCCGGGGGAGCTGCTGGCGCGTTGGTAGGAGGTCGATCGACGTTCGACCTCCATCGTGGATAGGGTCGGCGCTCATGGGCGAGATGATCAGGTTTCCGAGCAACGGGTCCGAGGGTCAGGGGTATCTGGCGGTGCCATCGTCGGGTACGGGACCGGGCGTCGTCGTCATTCAGGAGTGGTGGGGACTCGTCCCCCACATCGAAGACGTCTGTGACCGGTTCGCCGCCGCCGGCTTCGTGGCGTTGGCTCCCGACCTCTACCGTGGCACCAAGGTCACCGAGCCCGATGAGGCCGGCAAGGAGATGATGGCCCTGCAGCTCGAGCGCGCCGGCAAGGACATGTCCGGAGCGGTCGACGAGGTCAAGAAGCGGTCGGGGCGCGACAAGGTCGGCGTCGTCGGCTTCTGCATGGGAGGCGGCCTCGCCTTGGTACTCGCCACGCAACGCCCCGATGCCGTGGCCGCGTGCGTGTCGTTCTACGGGCTCATCCCGTGGCCCGAAGCCCAGCCCGACTTCTCCAAGGTCTCGGGGGCGGTGTTCCTCCACGTGGCCGGGAACGACGAGTACTTCACCCCGGATGCGGCCCGGGCTCTCGAAGAGCAGCTGCGCAGTCTGGGCAAAGAGGTCGAGGTTCATGTCTACGAAGGCGCCGACCACGCCTTCTTCAACGACACCCGGCCCGAGGTCCACGACGCCGTCGCTGCGGCGACGGCGTGGACTCGCACCATCGAATTCCTCCGCGCCCGCCTCGGGTGACTCCCGGCACCGACGCCGCCGGTGGTGCCGTCGGGGGCTATCTCCTCCTCGGCCTCGCCACGGGCCGCCACATCGAAGGATTGGTCGACGCGTACTACGGCCCACGTGATCTGGCCGAGCGCGTGGCGCTCGCACCGCCGGTCGACCCCGGTCGCCTCGTCGAGGACGGTCGGGCCCTCCTCGCCGCCCTGGACTCGGGCACCCCTCTCGAGGGTGCCACCACGGGCAGCGAGTCCGCACCCGATTCCGGGAGCGCCCGGCGGCGACGATGGCTGCGCGCCCAGACGGTGGGCCTGCTCACCACGGCGCGCCGGCTGGCGGGTGACGCCATCGGGTACGAGGAGGAAGTGGAGTCCTGTTACGGGGTGCGCCCCCAGCCCGTCCCCGAAGACGAGTTGGCGGCGGCGCATCGCCGGCTCGAAGAAGCGGTGCCCGGTTCGGGGCCGATCGGGGAACGGCTGATCGCATGGCGCGAATCGCATGCCGTGCCGACCGACGTCCTCCCCGACGCCATCGAGTCCTTGGCCGACGACCTGCGCGAACGCACCCAGCGCCTCTTCGGGCTTCCCGACGGCGAGCACATCGAGTTCGAGCTCGTCACCGACAAGCCGTGGTCGGGCTTCAACACCTACCTCGGTGGCCTGCGTTCGAGGGTCTCGGTAAATACCGACCTGCCGGTGCTGTCGACCTCGTTGGCGCATCTCGTCGCCCACGAGGCGTATCCGGGTCACCACACCGAACACACCCGCAAGGAAGTGGGCCTGGTCCGGCGCCGGCGATGGCTCGAGGAGACCATCTTCCTCGTGGGGACCCCGCAGTGCCTGATCGCCGAAGGTCTCGCCGATCTCGGGCTCGAGGTGCTCTTGGGCCCGAGGCCCGAGCCCGTGGTGGCGGAGCATCTCCGTCCTCTCGGCATCCGCTACGACACCGAGGTCGTCGCGGCGGTGTCCCAGGCGAGTGAGGCCCTCGGCGCCGTGCGCGCCAATGCCGCGTGGCGGCTCCACGGCGAAGGAGCGGATCCCGAGACGGTCATCGACGAAGTGGCCCGTTGGGCCCTGCTCCCCCGAGCTCGAGCTGCCAAGGCCGTGGAGTTCCTGCTCCACCCCACCTGGCGCGCCTACATCACGTGTTACGTCGACGGTCTACGACTGTGCCGCCAGTTCGTGGCCGGAGACCCCACCCGCTTCGGTGAGCTCCTGAGCGAGCAACTCGTGCCCGCCGACCTGGCCGCGTAGAACACCGACGGCCATCCCCGGGGAAGCCGGCCCCCCCGCACCCCCACCACCTCAGGGGTATGACGGGAGCCACCGGTAACATGCGATGCATGTCCCAACGCAGCCGGAACCTGCCCCGCCGATCGTGCTTCTCCACCCCCGGCTCGAACGAGCGCTTCCTCGAGAAGGCGCCCACCGTGCCCGCCGACATGTCGTTCCTCGACCTCGAGGACTCCGTCGCCCCCCTCGAAAAGGACTCGGCGCGGGCCAAGGTCGTCGAGGCCATCCGCAAGCAGTCCTGGGACGACCGCGTGCTGTGTGTTCGCATCAACGCATGGGACACCGAGTGGACCTACGGAGACGTCATCGAGGTCGTCGGCAATTCGGGGGAGCGACTCGACGAGGTCATGCTGCCCAAGGTGCAGTCGGCGGCCGAGGTGGTCGCGCTCGACCTGTTGCTCACCCAGGTTGAAAAGAGAAGCGGGCTCCCCGTCGGCCACATCGGCATCGAAGCCCAGATCGAGACCACACGCGGTCTCATCAACGTCGACGACATCTGCGCGGCCTCCCCTCGTCTCGAGACCATCATCTTCGGGCCGGCCGACTTCGCCGCCTCCATGGAGATGCCGGTGTTGACGGGGGGAGTCCAGATCCCGGAGTACCCCGGTGACCATTTCCACTACGTGTTCAGCCGCATTCTCATGGCGGGACGGGCCAACGGCCTTCAGGTGATCGACGGCCCCTACCTGAGGGTGAAGGACATGGACGGGTTGCGGGACTTCGCTCAGCGCACCCGGGTTCTCGGCTACGACGGCAAGTGGGCGCTCACGCCCGACCAGGTCGCCGTGCTCAACGAGTTGTACTCACCTACCCAGGAGCAATTCGACCATGCCTGGGACATCCTCGACGCCTATCAAAAGGCGACCGAGGACGACCGCAAGGGTGCAGTCATGTTCGGCGACGAGATGATCGACGAGGCCAGTCGCAAGATGGCCACCAAGTTCGTCTTCCGCGGGGAGCGCGCCGGGCTGAGCCGCTCGAAGAGCTAAGCGCTCACCGCCTGTTCGACGAGTCGGCGGGCGACCACCTTGAGTGCGAGCGTCTCGTCGGCGCCCTCGAAGATCGACAGCACCCGGGCGTCGACGAAGTATCGGCTCACGGGGAACTCCTCGGCGTACCCCATCCCGCCGTGGATCTGCATGGCCTCGCGCGTCACCCACTCCGCCGCCCGGCACACGTACGCCTTGAGCATCGACGCCTCGAGCGTCCCCTCACCGTTGGCCATGAGCGTGGCCACCTGGTACGCAAACTGCCGAGCAACCTGGATGAGAACGGCCATGCGGGTGAGCTTGACCTGGGTGAGCTGGTAGCGGGCGATGGGCTGGCCGAAGACCACCCGGTTCGCCGCGTACTCGGACGCGGCCTCGTAGGCGGCCTGCATGACGCCGAGGGCCCGCGCCGCGGTCTGCAGGCGTCCGTTCTCGAAGCCGGCCATCTGCAAGTAGAAGCCCCGGCCCACGCCGTCCTCGCCGCCGACGAGGTTGGCCGCAGGGACGAACCAATTCTCGAACGCGATCTCGTAGGAGTGCATGCCCCGATATCCGATGGTGTCGATGGGCCGTCCCTCCATGCGCCCGGGCGGGTCGCTGCGACCCTCGGTCGCGGGGTCCTGGGTGAAGAGAAAGCCGGCGCCGTCCCCGCGCGCCTTCTCCACGATGAACAGCGATAGGCCCCGATGGGCCTTGGAGCGGTCGGGGTCGGTTCGGGCCAGCAGCATGAGCACGTCCGCCCGGGCCGCGAACGTGCACCAGGTCTTCACGCCGTTGACCAACCAGCCACCGCTTGTCCGCGTGGCGGCGGTGACGATGGCGGCCACGTCGGAGCCGAAGTCGGGCTCCGTGACGGCGACGGCGTTCATGACCTCCCCCGAGGCCAGGCGGGGCAGCCACGCCTGCTTCTGCTCGTCGGTCCCACCGGCGACGAGGGCGCGGCTCAGGATCTCGGGACGGGTGATGAGCGATCCGCCCGCGCCCAGCGAGCCCCACGACAACTCCTCGGTGGCCACCACCATCCCCATGTAGTCGCTGGCGCCGCCGGTGGCGAACCCGCCGTAGTCGTCGGGGATCGACAAGCCCAGCGCGCCCATCTCCGCCAGGCCGGAGATGATCTCCTCGGGGATGTCGGCGTTGGCCCGATGGATGTGCTCGGCACGGGGTCGGATCTGGTCCTGCGCGAACCGGTGGAACGTCTCCCGCACGAGCGCGAAGTCCGAGTCCAGTCGACGATCTCCCTCGACCCCGATGAGCGACGCGAGATAGGCGGGGTTCCGGAACGTGGCGACAAACTCTCGGGCCGGGTCGAGCCATCCCGGTGTGGTGCCGAAGGCGTCCTCCCGCCCGACCGTGCGCGCTGCCAGATCGGCCAGAGCGTCGGCCACGAAGACACAGGCGATGTGCGCCTCGTCGGTGCCGGTGGCGCCGTATTCGAGGGCAGCCTCCGCGGCGCGCACACTGGCGGCGATGTGGGCGAGGTCATAGGCGACGACCTGGTCGGCTTCGGGGCCGCCGGCATCTGCCAGCTGCCGCGCCGCGCTCGTCACCAATGACGAAGCCAGCGCGACCGCCGCCGCGGCCGCGTCGAGATCGGGCGCCGGCGACCCGGCCGGGGCGTTCGAGGTCACCGCCCGCCGCCCGGGGAACTGGGGACGCGGCCGAGCACGGTCACGAGCGGGGGGAGCACGACGGGATCGTCGCCGGGATCGACCTCGGTCAGCGAGCCCAGGTACTCGGTCACCGGCCCGGGGCCCACGCCGGCCGGTGCTTCGGCCCAGGCGTCGACGATGTCGAGCCCGGCGTCTCTGAAAAGAGCCGGGAGCAGGGCCCCGATGTCGGGATGGGGGGCGGCGGGCATGGACAACGCCACGCCACCCACCCGCCCGGCGGAGGTGATCGGCTCCTGGGCCACCACCCATCCTCCGGGACGCACGGCCTGGCGCATGCGGCGCAGCACGACGGCGGGGTCGGCGACATGCATGAGGAGGAAACGGCAGAAGGCCAAATCCACTGCTTCGGGCAGGAGCAGGTCCTCACCCGCCTGGGTCACGGCGAGCACCTGGCTGAACGCCGCCGCCGCCGACGCGACGTCATCGCGGGCGCGCGGATCGCTGTCGACGGCATAGACGCGTCCTTCGTGCCCCACGATCTCGGCGAGCGCCACCGACACGTCCCCGCCGCCGGCGCCGACGTCCACGCACCGCCACCCGGGCGCGACGGCAAGGCGCTCGAGCGCCGTGGCCAACGGGCGCCGATACACGTCGTCGCGCAGGGCGTTCGGCACGGGCCAAGACGCTACTGGCTGTAGCCTGCCGAGCGTGAAGGTCACGATGCTCTTGTGCGACGCAGCGCAGGTCGCGGACGGAAAGCTCTTCGTGCTGGGAGGCGGCTGGTCCTTGACGGGGCCCGACCCCATGCCCTCGGGCATCGCGCTGAAGATCGATGTGGGTTGGCACGAGGCCGATCAGGTGCACCACTGGGAGCTCTACCTCGAAGACGCCGACGGTCGGCCCGTCATGGTGGACACCCCTGATGGGACCCATCCCGTCGAGGTGCGGGGCGAATTCAACGTGGTACGGCCCACCACCGTTCCCCTCGGCACACCGATCGACGTGGCCCTGGCCGTGAATCTGGGGCCACTCCCGCTCGAGCCCGGCAACCGCTACACGTGGCGCCTGTCGATCGGCGGGGAGTCCGAGGCGGACTGGGCATTGGGGTTCACCACCCGCCCCCGGGCGGCGTCATGACGACCTACGACCGGCCCTTCGGCCGCTACTTCGAAGACTTCGAGCCCGGGGACGTCTACCGCCACTGGCCGGGCAAGACCGTCACCGAGTACGACGACCATCTCTTCTGCTTGATCACCATGAACCACCATCCCCTGCACATCAACGAGTGGTTCGCCCAGAACGAGACGGTGCACGGCAAGAACGTGGTTGTCGGGAACCTCGTGTATTCCCTCGTGCTGGGGATGAGCGTGCCCGATGTGAGCGGGTCGTGCATCGCGAACCTCGAGGTCGAGTCCCTGGTGCACAGGAACCCGACGTTTCACGGCGACACGATTTATGCCGAGACCCGCGTCATCGGCAAGGTGGAGTCGGCGTCCAAGCCCGACCGAGGCGTCGTCACGGTCGAGTCGAAAGGCTTCAACCAGCGCGGCGAAGAGGTCTGTTTCTTCCGGCGCAAATTGATGGTCTGGAAACGCGAGTCCGCCCCGGCACGCCGCCGTCCCTACGGGGACGACGTCTGGGATTGACCGCCGCGCCGGCCGGATCGGCACTGCGGCTCCTGCGCCGTGCCGTGCTCGGCTTCGGCCGGTCCGGTCTGCGACCGTTCCCGTGGCGCGAGACGCGCGATCCATGGGCGGTGCTCGTCAGCGAGGTCATGCTCCAGCAGACCCAGGCACCGCGTGTCGTCGCCCCGTATGCCCGCTTCCTCGGGCGGTTCCCCACCGCTCCGGCCTGTGCCCGGGCGGGTCTCGGCCCTGTTCTCGAGGCATGGGCGGGCCTGGGCTACAACCGCCGGGCACGCTCGCTGCACGGGGCGGCCTGCGCCATCGTGGACCGTCACGGCGGAGCCCTGCCCTCTGAGCTCGCGGAGCTGCAGTCGCTACCCGGGGTCGGGGCCTATACCGCCAGAGCGGTGCGCGTCTTCGCGTTCGAGCACCACGACGCCGTCGTGGACGTCAACGTGGCACGTGTACTCGCCCGGGCGGTGGCCGGACAGCCGTTGTCGCTCCGTGACGCGCAGAGGCTGGCGGACGAGCTGGTCCCGAAGGGTCGGTCATGGGAATGGAACCAGGCGCTCATGGAGATCGGCGCCACCGTGTGCGGCGCGCGAGCCCCGGCCTGCGGCCGGTGCCCGCTGTCACGTCTTTGTGCGTGGGCCAACGCGCCGGCCGCGACGCCCGACCCGGCGCCGGCCGGCTCCCGCCAGACCCGCTTCGAGGGTTCTGATCGCCAGGGCCGGGGTCGCCTGGTCGACGCGCTGCGCTCCGGACCGGTGCGCCTCGCCAGCCTGGGTGCTGCGTGCGGATGGCCCGACGACCCCGAGCGTGCCCGACGCGTGGCGGACGGACTCGTCGCCGAGGGATTGGCGCGTCGGGGGCCGGGCCGTGTCCTCGCCCTACCCTGAGCGCGGGAGTGCGGCGTCGGATTTAGGAGTCGAGGAATCCCATGATGCGGGACCCGACCACGTCGGGTCGCTCGAGGTGGAGAAAGTGTCCGGTGTGCTCGACGATCACGTGTTCCGAGCCCGCCGACAACTGGGAGCCGACGTCACCGATGGCATCGAGGCCCAAGGCCCCGTCGTCCGCGCCGTGCAGGTAGAGCGTGGGCTGAGGGGGACTCGACGCGCAGGCCTCCTGGGCCTCGTCATAGGCGGGGCTGCGGCACGTCGGGTCGAACAGGGCGCGGTAGGTGCCGATGGCGGCCGAGAGGTTGTCGGGGTTCGCCAGAGCCTCCTTCACCTTGGCGACGTCCCACGACGCGTCATAGCCCGGTGACCAGTCCTCCCACAGATGGTCCAGGAACTCGTACCCGTCGGCGCTGACCGCCATCTCGGCGAGCGGCGTCTGGAACAAGAAGACGTAGAAGCTCCGTTTCATCTGCGGGTAGGTGAAGAACGATGACGCCGAGGCAGCCAGCGGTGGGACGGCCAAGGCGACGATGCGCCGCCACCGCTCCGGGTAAAGCGATGCCGCCCCGTAGCTGGCGTAGGCGCCCCAATCGTGGCCCACCAGGACGGCCCGGCTGTCTCCTCCCAGGGCCTCGTGGAACGCCGAGGCGTCGGCGGCCAGCGCACCCACCTGGTAGATCCCGTCCGGGGCCACCTCGGTGGGCGCGTAGCCCCGCATCCACGGGGCTACGGCGCGGTACCCGGCCTCGGCCAGGGCCGGCATGAGATGGCGCCAGGTGTGGGCCGTATCGGGAAACCCGTGCAGGCACAGGGCCAGGGGCCCCTCCGGGGGGCCCGACTCAAGGTACGAGAACTCGATGCCGTTGACATCTACTGCTCTCTGTCGCATTGACGCAGAGTAGTGTCGCCTCCAACAGGGCCCTCCTCGGTTTCCCGGCCTCCGAATTCACTTCGGCGGCCGAGATCGCTAGGTGCTGTCGGAGGGAGACTGAGGGGGAGGGGGTCGTCCGCTGCGAGTCACATTCTTCGGCGTGAGGGGTTCTTGCCCGTGTTCGGGCGAGCAGTACATGCGCTACGGCGGCAACACGGCCTGCGTCGCCCTCGAGGTCGGTGACGAGCCGCCGATCATCCTCGATCTGGGAACCGGCCTGCGCCCGCTCGGCCACGCCCTCGAGGAGCGCTGCGGACTCGGCAATCCCGTCGAGGTCACCGCGTTCCTGACGCACCTGCACTGGGACCACATCATCGGCCTGCCGTTCTGCACGCCCCTGCTGCGCGAGGGGGGCCGGATGGACGTCTACGGGCCGCCCCAGGACGGAGGCTCGCTCCACGACCTCATCGACCGGGTGGTCAAGCCCCCGTTCTTCCCGGTGCAGGTGAAAGAGCTCCAGGGGAAGATCGAGTTCTACGAGGTGACCGACGACGTCATCGCCGTGGGCTCGGCCAAGGTGCTCGTCCGGCAGGTCCCGCACGTCGGGACCACCCTGGGATTCCGTATCGAAGCCGGTGACTGTGCCGTGGCCTTCGTCAGCGATCACCAGGCGCCCGACGATCGCGCCGAGGTGGATCCCGCCGTTCTCGAGCTGTGCGACGGGGCCGACCTCGTCATCCACGACGCCCAGTACACCGAGGAGGAGTACCGGGCCAAGGCCACCTGGGGTCACTCCACCGTGGCCTACGCGGTGCACGTCGCCGCCGAGGCCGGGGCCCGGCAGTTGGCCCTGTTCCACCACGACCCCCGGCACGCCGACGACGACATCGACGTCATGCTCGCCAAGGCGCAGGCCACCGACGACGCCCGTCGTCTCGACGGCATCCTCGCCGCCAGGGAAGGATTGGTGATCGACCTCGGCCGTCTTTGACCCACTGAGGTCGCGGTCCGTCGAGGGGATCAGGCCCGACGACGATACGGCCCGAGGACGAGGGGACGAGATGAGCGAGGCAACAGACGGTGGGGTCGGACCCCTCGACGGCGAGGGGGACGATCTCGAACGCGCCGGTGCCGCCACTTTCGACGCCGGGCGCTTTCGTGAGGTCCTCGGCCATTTCGCCACCGGGGTCACGATCGTCACCGCCATGGAGGATGCCGAGCCCGTCGGGTTCACCTGCCAGGCATTCACGTCGCTGTCGCTCGACCCGCCCATGGTGGCGCTGGCGCCGGGGAAGAACTCCACGAGCTGGCCTCGCATCGCCGCGGCGGGGTCCTTCTGCGTCAACATCCTCGCCGACGACCAGGAGGCCCTGAGCCGGGACTTCGCCGTCTCCGGCGGCGACAAGTTCACGGGGGTGGGGTGGCGCCCGGCGCGCAACGGCGCCCCCATCCTCGACGGCGCCCTGGCCTGGGTGGAGTGCGATTTCGAACTTGCCCACGACGCCGGTGACCACGAGCTCGTGCTGGGCCGAGTTCGGGACATGGGTGTCAACCGCGGCCAACCCCTCGTGTACTACCGGGGCGGCTTCGGGCGCTTCGAGCCGTAGGCGCCTTCGGTCCACCTGGCACGACCCGTCGATGCGACGGGCGGACGCCGGTTAGCCTCGGCGAATGCCCCGGATCACTCCTTCTGACGTCATCGCCGATGTGGTCGTCGTCGAGCCCGACACCCATGGCGACGAGCGCGGCCGATTCGTCGAGACCTACCGCCGGTCGTGGTTCCCCCTGGGGCGCGAGATGGTGCAGGGGAACCGCTCCGAGAAGCAGGCGGGGGCCGTCGTCGGTCTGCACTACCACCTCCACCAGGCCGACTATTGGTACGTGCTGCGGGGGACGGCCCGGGTCGTGTTGCACGATCTTCGTGTCGGGTCGCCGACCGAAGCCGCCACTCTCACCCTCGACATCGACGGCGAGCTCGACATGGGTGTCTTCATCCCGCCCGGTGTCGCCCACGGGTTCGCGTCGCTCACCGACATCCTGCTCTGGTACCTGGTCGACAATTACTACAACCCGAACGATGAGCTGGGTGTGGCCTGGGACGATCCCGAGATCGGTGTCGGGTGGGGGATCGAGGCGCCGGTCCTGTCGGCGCGGGACCAGGCCAATCCCCGCCGGGCCGAGCTCGAGCCCGCGTTGACGCCTCGCTTCGGTCTCCGCACGTAGCAGCACGGGGGCGCCGGTGTGGCCGCACCTGGGTCGGAGCGCGTCGTTCGCGATGTCGTTGACCGGCTGGACTCCGACGCCGGGAACCGGCACGCTGGCGGCGTGGACGAATCGCAGCAGTGGGTCGAGTTCGGCCGCTGGCTCGCCGAGCAACGCGAACAGCGCGGCCTGCGACGCCGGGACGCCGCCCGACGGGCCAAAGTCTCCGAAACGCTGTGGCGGGACCTCGAGACCGGCCGCAAAGAGGCCATCGGCGCCATTCGTCTGCTTCCCAACCCCAGTGCCGACGTCCTCGAACGCGTCGCCGGTGCGCTGGAGCTCCCGGTGGAGGACGTACTCGCCCGGATAGGTCGACCGACCCGTCCGCCTCGATCGTCGACCAGCTCGGGCCTAGGCGCACCCCGGGCCGAGGACGACGGGTCTCTCCTCGGAATAAAGCTGCGCCGGCTCTCGGAGCGTGACCGGACCGTGGTGGAACGCCTGGTGGACGCCATGCTCGAGCACGAGCACCGCGGCTAGGCGTCGGGGTGCGGTTCGGCATCTTCTACGAGTTCCAGCTGCCCCGTCCCTGGGAGGCCGGATCCGAGCACCGCCTCCTCACACAAGCCCTCGAGCAGGTCGAGCTGGCTGATCGCCTGGGCTTCGACTACGTCTGGGAAGTCGAGCACCACTTCCTCGAGGAGTACTCCCATTCCTCGGCACCCGAGGTCTTCCTGGCCGCGGCGAGCCAACGCACCCATCGCATCAGGCTCGGCCACGGCATCGTGCAATTGCCGATGGGGTTCAACCACCCGGCCCGCGTGGCCGAGCGCATCGCCACGCTCGACCTCGTTTCCGACGGCCGCGTCGAATTCGGCACCGGAGAGTCGAGCTCGGAGGCGGAGCTGGGCGGCTATGGCGTGGACCGCGCCACCAAACGTGACCAATGGCGCGAGGCGATCGACGTCGTGACCCGGCTCATGGTCGAGGAGCCGTTTGCGGGGTACGAGGGGCGCTTCGTGACAATGCCTCCGAGGAACCTCGTGCCCAAGCCCCTGCAACGACCGCACCCTCCTCTGTGGGTGGCGTGCAGCCGCCGCGACACCATCCATCTGGCCGCCACCATGGGCATCGGGGCGCTCACGTTCTCGTTCGTGGAGGCCGAAGAAGCCAGAGCGTGGGTGGACGACTACTACGCCACGATCGCATCTGCGGACTGTGTCCCCGCCGGCTTCGCCGTGAACCCCAGCCTGGCGTGCGTCCTTCCCCTCATGTGTCACGCCGACGAGCCCACTGCCATCGATCGCGGCCTCGACGGCAGCCACTTCTTCGGCTACTCGCTCGGCCACTACTACGTGTTCGGCATGCACGAGCCCGGTGTCACCGACGTGTGGCAGGAGTTTCTCGACAACCGCGATCGGTTCGGTTTCAGCCGCGCCGTGGCCGCCCAGACCGGCCTGCAACTGGGGGCGCAGCTCATGGAGCAGGGCCTGGGTTCGTTGCGTGGCGCGGTGGGGACCCCTTCGCAGATCAGGGCGCTCGTGCGGCAGTACGAGGATGCCGGCGTCGATCAGCTCATCTTCGTGAGCCAGGCGGGCCGCAATCGACACGAGGACATCTGCGAATCGCTCGAGCTCTTCGCCCGCGAGGTCATGCCCGAGTTCCACGAACGCGCCGAGAAGATCGAGAACGCCAAAGCCGAACGTCTCGCCCCCGCGATCAGCGCCGCCCTGGCGCGGCGCGACCCTCCACGTCCGGCGCCGGCCGGCTACGCCTTTCCGGCCATGCCTCAATTCTGAAATTCTGAGCCTCTGCTCGGCCGGGTCCCGCCGAGAGGGTCCGGACGCCGAGATGAAGGCCGGTTCCGGGGCTTCTCACGCTCGGATCAGGCCTGCATAGGGCGCCCCGTCGCCCCGAGGTACCCAAGCGCCCCCACGTTCGGTTGAATGGAGGCGATGCCGGCCGTCGTGGTTCTGGGTGTGCTTGCCCTCGTGGCGGCCATCGTGGCCTGGGTGACGTGGCATCGAGGAGCAGACGAGCGCCAATCGGTGCAGCATCATCAGCACACCCTGGAGACCCTTCGTCAGGTGGCGGACCGCTACGGGCCCTCGGGATGGGCGGCTCCGTCGGCCCGGGGTACGGCTTCGAAGAACGGACCGACGTTGCGCACGCCGGCACCGGGGCGTTCCTCTGGGTCCGAGCACTCCGAGCGCGACGGTGTCCCTCCGCCGACACCGAAGAGCGCGGCGTCTGTGCCCTCTCGGGGAATGGCACCCTCGACCGGGCCGCGCCGGGAATCGGCCAAGGTCGAAACGAGACGACGGGAGACGGTCGCGTTCGACGCCGCCGGCGCGCCGCGTCGGCGCTCGTCGCTGCCGTCGGCGGCCCACCGCATGGGGTCGCAGCTTCCCGGGGCGGCCGAGCAAGCCCGGCGCGACGGCCGCGCCCGCGTGCGTCGAACCAGGATCGTCGCCTCGGCGGCGGTGATCGTCATCGCCGGGGGCGTCGGCGCGGGGCTCGCCCTCGGGGGGACGCCCGCCCCGACCCGCCCCCCGTCGCGCGCCACATCACATTCGTCGCGACCCATCACCGCCGCCGGCCATGGGCTGACGACCACCACCGCCGTCGCCCATGACCTCGTCCCGACCGCGGCGACCGCATTCAGCGCCCACTACGCGCCACCGTCGACCGCGTACACCGTCGCCATCCACGCGTCGGCACTGTGCTGGGTGATGGCGACCGACCCGTCGTCGGGACGCGTCGTCTGGACCGGGACCATCGCGGCGGGATCATCACGCTCGTTGCCGGTCTCCGGAACTCTCAGCCTCGAGCTCGGTGCCCCCACCGACGCGGATGTGACCGTGGACGGCCTCCCCGTGCAGCTGCCGACCGGGTACCGTTCGCCGTTCACGATGACCTTCGAGGCCGCCTCGTAGGCTCGTCTCTCGTCGTCAGGTGACACCGACGGCGTCGAGGACGAACGCCATGACGAAGGCCTCGTCCCGCCAGGCCTCGTAGCGGCCGGACGGGCCGGCGTGGCCCGAGTCGAGCTCGATCTTGAGCAGGACCCGCCCCCCGGGGTCCGCCGCCCGCACCTTCTGGACCCATTTCGCCGGCTCCCAGTAGCCGACGCGGGGGTCCTCGAGGCCGGCGGTGACCAGCATGGCGGGGTACCGCGTCGATCGGACGTTCTCGTAGGGGGTGTAGCCCTTCATCACCCGGTACACCTCGGGATCGGCGGCGGGGTTTCCCCACTCCTCCCACTCGATGACGGTGAGAGGGAGGGTGTCGTCCAGCATCGTGTTCAGGCAGTCGACGAAGGGCACCTCGGCCACCACCGCCCGGAACAGCTCGGGAGCAAGATTCGCGGTCGCCCCCATGAGCAGGCCTCCGGCCGACCCGCCACGGGCGACGAGGCGGTCGGGCGCCGTCCACTGCTCCTGGACGAGATGGCGCGCGCACGCTACGAAGTCGCTGAAGGTGTTGGGCTTGGCGAGGAGCTTGCCTTCTTCGTACCAGCGACGACCGAGCTCGCCTCCGCCGCGCACATGCGCGATGACGAAGACGAAGCCGCGGTCGAGGAGGCTGAGTCGCAGCGACGAGAAGACGGGGTCGATGGAGTACTCGTAGGCGCCATAGCCGTAGAGCAGGCACGGCGCCGTGCCGTCACGGGGCACGTCCCGGCGCGCCACGATCGACATGGGCACGTCGGTCCCGTCCGGCGCGATCGCCCACTGTCGTTCGGTGACGTAGCGAGACGGATCGTAGCCACCGAGCACCGTTTGGCGTTTGCGCAGCACGGCGTCGCCTCCGTCGAGGTCGAGGTCGTAGACCGAGCGCGGGGTGACCAGCGACGAATACTCGTAACGGAGGGACCGGCTGGTGAATTCGGGGTTCGGCCCCCCCCACGCCGCCGCCGGTGTCTCGGGGCACGGCACCAGGTACCCCTCGGGGAGTTCCCGGTCCCAGAGGGGTCCGTCGTCGGGGAGCGCGATCACCCTGATGCGGGGCATTCCTTCCCGGCGTTCGTAGCTGACGACGTGCCGGTCGAACACGTCGATCCCCTCGACCCGCACCTCGGTGCGATGGGGTATGAGCTCGCGCCACGACCGGCGCGACGGGTCGTCAGACGGGGTGGCGACGACCCTGAAGTTCTCGGCCCCATCGTTGGTGAGCACGATGAAGGTGCCGTCGTGGTGCTCGATGCCGTACTCGACCCCCTGGGTACGGGGCTCGACGACGCGGGGCACGACCTCGGGTCGATCGGCGGGGATGACGTGGATCTCGGAGGTGATCCGGGAGTGCATCTCCACGATCACGTACCGGCCGTCCTTGGTCCGGCCGACGCCGAGGTGAAAGCGTTCGTCGGGCTCTTCGAGGACGAGGACGTCGGAGTCAGCCCCGGTCCCGACCCGGTGTCGCCACAGTTGGAACGGCCGGTTGGCGGCGTCGGGCCTCGTGTAGAAGACCGTCTGCTCGTCGTTGGCCCATGCCACGCCGTAGGACGTTCCCTCGAGGGTGTCCGGGAGGTCATCACCGGTCTCGAGGTCACGTACCCGCAGGGTGAAGCGCTCGTCCCCGGTGGTGTCGGTGGCGTAGGCGAGTCTCGAGTGCCCGGGGCTCACCGCCAGGTTGGCGACGTCGAGATAGCCGTGCGTGGCGGCGAGCGCGTTCTCGTCGAGGAGTACCTGCTCGCCGCGTCTGTCGCCTTCGGTCATCGAGGGCGGGGTGGCCGGGTCGCGCCCGGCGCCCTCGACGGGGAGGCGGCAGTGGATGGCGTAGTCGCGGCCCTCGAGGGTCCGCTCGTAGTACCACCACGGCCCCTTTCTCACCGGCACGCTCAGGTCGGTCTCGACGATGCGCGCCTTGATCTCGTCGAAGAGCCCCTCGCGCAGATCGGCCAGATGCGCGGTCTGCCGGGTCGTGAATGCATTCTCGGCCCGCAGATGGGCGAGGACCTCGGGGTCGTCGCGACGGCGCAGCCAGAACCACTCGTCGACCCGTCGGTCCCCGTGGGTCTCGAGCACCGTGGGACGTCGAGGCGCGATGGGCGGCCCTTGGTCAGATCGTCGGTCGGCGGGGGGCACGGTCATCGGAGGATGATCCCAGACGACCGGTGGTGATCGACCACACCGGCGGGGGCTTCCGGGACGGGGCCGGGGTCGACTTCGCGGCGGGCCGATCAGCCTCGTCTGACGCGCCGTCAGGGGGTGTGCGATCCCGGCCTGACCCCCACCCCGGGGTGCTGCGCCACCACACCCGGGTTGTTACTATCTAGATAGGGGAAATCCTCCTGGGCGGCATGACGGTCGGCCAGGCGATGTCCGGCTCGTGCAGGTCAGAGCCAGAGGTGATGGTAGCGATGACGACAACGGATCTCGATCTCGGCCGGTACAAGCTGGGCTGGAGCGACGTCGAGGACTACGTCTTCAAGCCCAAGAAGGGCCTCTCCGAAGAGATCGTTCGCGAGATGTCGGGCATGAAGGGCGAGCCCGACTGGATGCGCGACTTCCGCCTGAAGGCGCTCAAGCGGTTCATGGCCAGGCCCATGGCGCCGTGGTTCGCGGTCAACATGCCCGACCTCGATTTCGACAACATCTACTACTACGTGAAGCCGACCGAGGGTCAGGTGCGGGACTGGGACGCGCTGCCCGACTCCATCAAGTCGACCTACGAGAAGCTGGGCATCCCCGAGGCGGAGCGCAAGTACCTCGCCGGTGTGACCGCCCAGTACGAGAGCGAGGTCGTCTTCCACCGCAACCGGGCCGACCTCGAGTCCCAGGGTGTCCTGTTCTGCGACATGGACACGGCGGTGCGCGAGTACCCCGAGCTGGTGAAGCGATGGTTCGGGACGATCATCCCCCCCAACGACAACAAGTTCGCCGCCCTCAACTCGGCGGTGTGGTCGGGCGGGTCGTTCATCTACGTCCCGCCCGGGGTGAAGGTCGACATGCCGCTGCAGGCGTACTTCCGGATCAACACCGAGAACATGGGCCAGTTCGAGCGGACCTTGATCATCGCGGACGAGGGTTCAGAGGTTCACTACGTGGAAGGATGCTCGGCGCCGGTGTACACCACGGACTCTCTCCACTCGGCCGTGGTCGAGCTGGTGGCGCTGCAGGGCTCACGCATCACGTACACCACCATCCAGAACTGGTCGAACAACGTCTACAACCTCGTGACCAAGCGGGCGCGTGCTGAAGCCGAAGCCCACGTGGCCTGGATCGACGGCAACATCGGGTCGCGCCTCACCATGAAGTACCCGTCGGTGTACCTGATGGGACCGAAGGCTTCCGGCGAGGTGCTTTCGGTGGCGTATGCCGGCGCCGGTCAGCACCAGGACGCCGGGGCCAAGATGATCCATGCCGCCCCCGAGACCACCTCGACCATCGTGTCGAAGTCGATCTCCAAGGACGGCGGCCTGTCGACGTACCGTGGCCTCGTCAGGGTGGAGGAGGGGGCAAAGCACGCCAAGAGCTTCGTGCGTTGCGACGCGCTCATCCTCGACGAGGAGTCGACCTCCGAGACCAAGCCCTACATGGAGGTCGAGGAACGCGACGCCCAGATCGGCCACGAGGCGACGGTGTCGAAAGTCGGCGAGGACCAGCTCTTCTATCTCATGAGCCGCGGGCTCTCCGAGAGCCAGGCCATGAGTATGATCGTGAACGGCTTCATCGAGCCTGTCGTCCGCACGTTGCCCATGGAGTACGCGGTCGAGTGGAGTCGGCTCATCGAGCTGCAGATGGAAGGCGCCGTCGGCTGACCGGGTCGGGCATTTCCCGGCACCTCCGCTCAGCCGGCCGAGGGAGAGGAGGCGGTCGCGGTGCCCATGCGTGAAGGGTGCAAGCACTTCCAGAGCCGCTCGTACGACAACGGTGAAGTGGTGCGGTTCTGCGAGCTCGACCTCGCCCCGGAGGCGCCGTGGCGGTGTCCCGATCCGTGTCCCTCGTTCGAGCCTCGCATGGTGGACCTGGGCTGGCAGCCCGGGACCCTGGTCCGGCCCGCGGTCGAGGACGAGCCCGGCCCCGGGGGTCCCGACGTCGTGCGACTGCTCGAGGAAGCGGCCGACATCGTCGATGCCGTCGTGCCTGAGACCCTGGCCGACGTGGAGAAACAAGAGCGCGCCAACAATCGCGGCCGGCGCTGGTGGAGACGCCGCTGACCGATCGGATGTCCCTGGGTCTTGCTCGGTCAAACCGGGAGCCCGGCGGCTGGGGGCCGATCGGCAGTCAGGCTGCGACTCGCTGGAGGTGCAGATGGCGGGAGAGCATCGACTCTTTGGTTTCTTTCGACGGGCGGTCGATCCGAGCAAGGAATTACTGTGCGCTCTAGCGATCCTCGTTGCAATCGGATTGTGTGCGAGGTCGACCGTTGTGCCGTCTGCAAGGCGAGGCTTTACGCCGGCTGCAGTCGCCCTGCAACCGGGGTACGCGCTCGCGGGGGCTGACGGTGGAGTCTTCAGCCTTGGGGCAGCTCGGTACCAGGGGAGTCTCGGGAACGATTCTCCGACGAGCCGGGTGGCGGCGATCATGGGGTTCTGTTGCTCCTCGTACAGCCTGGTGACCGCGTCCGGACGCGTCATCCCCTTTGGTCCGGCGCCGTTCTATGGCGACTTGTCGACGACTTCGCTCTACGCCCCCGTCGTCGGGGCTGTGGACGACGGGGGCGTGGGGTACTGGTTGGTGGGGGCCGATGGTGGCGTGTTCAGCTTTGGCTCCGCTCGTTACTTCGGAAGTCTGGGAGGAACGACCTTGCCCGCCCCGATCGTCGGGATCGCATCCGACGGCCCGGGTGGCTACTGGCTGGTGGACAAAGCTGGTCGCGTCTATCCCTTCGGTGACGCTGTCTCCCTTGGCGATCTCAGTGGCGTGCGGCTCGCCGCCCCCATAGTCGGCATGACCTACGAAGGGTGCTCACTCGGCAATGGCTATCTCCTGGCGGGCGCCGACGGTGGAGTCTTCGCCTTCGGCACGGCTTGCTATCGCGGTGGTATGGCGGGACAGCAGCTGGCCGCACCGATCACAGGGATCGTCGAGGATGGCAACGGCTACTGGCTCGTGGCGAGCGACGGTGGCGTGTTCAGCTTCGGAATTGCACCCTTCGTCGGCTCCGAGGCCGGACAGCATCTCAACGCCCCGGTCGTCGGCATGGTGAGCCAATTCACACCGGGAAGCTGTCAAGGCCTACCGCCGGGGGAGTGCTGACGCGCGACGTCGAGCGCCGCGTCTCTCGGATCGAGGTGCGCGACTCGGGTCAGCGACCTTTGAATTCCGGGGCGCGTTTCTCCATGAAGGCGGTCATGGCCTCGACCAGGTCGTCGGAGCCGAGGAACCCGGCGTTCCAGGTCGCCACGTAGTCGAGGCCCTCGGCCACCGACCTGTCCTCACATGCGGCCAGCACGGCTTTGGTGCCCTGGACGGCCAGCGGCGAGTTCGCGGCGATCTCGGTTGCCAATTGGCGCGCCGCCGCCAATGTCTGTGCGGCGTCGGGAAGGACGTCGTTCACGAGCCCGATCTCCTTGGCACGCGCCGCGGTGATGTCCTTGCCGGTCAGCGCCAGCTCGGCCAACTGACCCTTTCCGATGATGCGCGGAAGCCGCTGCAGGCTCCCGAGGTCGGCCACGATGGCGACCTTGGTCTCGCGTACCGAGAAGACGGCATCGGCGCTCGCCACTCTGATGTCGCACGCCGAGACGACGTCGACACCACCACCGATGCAGTAGCCGTGGATGGCGGCGATGACCGGCTTCGGGCACTCGGCGACCGACGTCACCGACGCCTGCATCCGGAGGACGCCTTGGCGCGCCGTGACGGCTCGCGACGCCATCGAGGGTTGGTGCGCCGACGCTTTGCCGTTCCCCGCCCCCGCGGCACCCTCGTCGGCGTCCCCCCCCTCGGCACCACCGGTGAGCATGCCGGCCATGGCCTTGAGGTCGAGACCCACGCTGAAGTGCGGCCCCCGGGCCGCGATGACGATGGCCCGCACGGCTCGGTCCTCGGAGAGCCGGCCCATGGCGAGAGGCAGGTCGTTCCAGAACGCCGGGCCCATGGCGTTGCGGGCCTCGGGTCGGTCCAGCCACAGCGTGGCGACGTGGCCGTCGCGTTCGATCGAGAGCACTTCGAATTCGGACATGGGGAAACACTACGGCCCCGAGGGCCTGCTCCTGCGGCCCCGCCGGCGCTCGCGTGCCCCTCGTCTCGTCGGAGGAGGGGGTCGGCACGGCCGGTAGGATCTGTCACAGGGTGCGTGTGCTCCCGCCGCCCCGTCCGTGCCCGTGTGAGATCCGTGCCCGTGTGAGAGAGGTAGACCCCTGACCACGTTCACCGCCGAGGCGTCCTCGGCACTTGACGGCCCGCAGTGGCTGGCGCGGCGGCGGGCCGAGGCATGGGAGCGGTTCTCCTCCTCGAGCGTCCCCACCGAAGCCGAAGAGGTGTGGCGCTACAGCGGCATCGACGACTTCGACTTGGACGCTTTTGCTCCTGCACCTCCCCTGAAGACCGGGGGACAAGGGGCCGCCCTTGCCGCCGCCCGCCGCCTCGCCGACTCCCTCGGGCCGCGTGCGGGCCTGGTCGTCACCCGCAACGGCACCGTCGAGGCGATCGAGATGGCAGCCTCGGCACCCGAGTCGCTGTCGGTCGTGGCGGCCCGGACCGCGCCCGGTGCTTCGGGCCCGGAGCCCGTAGGCATGACGGGCCCCGCCCACGATGCCTTCGGCGAGTTGCACGACGCTTTCGTCGCCGATGTCGTGCTCGTCACCGTGGACCGCAAAGCGGTCGTTCCCGATCCGGTCATCGTCGTACACCTGATCGAGCCCGGCCGGCGCGACGCACCGGGCATCTCGGTGTTCCCCCACACGGTGGTGGACATGCACGGCTCGTCGGAGGCCGGGATCATCGAGATCATGGCGCCCGCCGCGGGAGGTGACGCCCTGCCCACCGGTGAGGAGTCCGACGCCCCCGAGGCCACGCTCGTCGTGCCCGTCACCGAGCTCCTGATCCCTGACGACACCCACCTCCGCTATGCCAACCTTCAGGTCCTCGGGCAGGCGACGACGTCCATCGCCGTCCAAGCGAGCCGCGTCGGGCGCGACGCCAGTCTGCACTCGTTCACGGCGGGTCTGGGCGGTCGCTACGCGCGGGTACGCACCGATTCCGTCCTCGTCGGCCAATCCGGGCGCACCTCCCTGTTGGCCGGCTATCTGGGAACAGGCCAACAAGTCCACGACTTCCGGACCCAGCAGGACCACCAGGCGCCGCGCACCGAGAGCCAACTGCTGTTCGAAGGGGCCGTGGCCGACACGGCGAGATCGGTCTACAGCGGGTTGATCCAGATCCGGAAAGGGTCACGGGGAGCCAACGCCATGCAGACGAACCACAACCTGGTGCTCTCCGAGGGTGCCCATGCCGACTCCGTGCCCAACCTCGACATCGACGAGAACGACGTCCGATGCAGCCACGCATCCTCGGTGGGGCCCATCGACGAAGAGCAGCGCTACTACCTCGAGACGCGGGGGATCGCACCGTCGGTGGCCGAGCGGCTCATCGTGTTGGGCTTCTTCTCGAACCTCGCCTCCCGGGCCCCGTTCCCGGGTGTGGGCCGGTGGGTCGAGGAGGCGGTGCACCGCCGCATGGCGGGACGCCTGTCGGCGCGGGGGCCCGGCGATGGGTGACGTCGTCCGTCTGTGTCGGCGCGACGAGCTGTCGTCGGGCACGGCCCGGCGGTTCGACGTCGGGAAGCATCGCATCGCGCTCGTACGCATCGACGACGACTTCTACGCCATCGGCGACGAGTGCAGCCACGAGGACTACTCCCTGTCCGAGGGAGAGGTGCTGGTCGAAGCGTGCGAGATCGAGTGCTGGAAGCACGGCTCGATGTTCGATCTGCGCACCGGCGAACCCACGTCGTTGCCGGCAACCAAGCCCGTCCCCGTCTACGACGTGCGGATCGACGGTGACGACGTGCTCGTGGAGCTCCCGTGACCGCCGCGAGCCCCGCCGTGCAGGACGTCGACAGGACCAGCCACGAGCTCGCCATCCACGGGCTCCGGGCCGGCGTGGCCGGGCTGGAGGTGCTCACCGGCGTGGACCTGGTGGTGCGCAGCGGCGAGGTCCATGCCGTCATGGGCCCCAACGGCTCGGGCAAGAGCACCTTGGCCCACGTCCTGATGGGCAAGCCCGGTTACCAGGTGCTCGGCGGTGCCGTGACCCTCGACGGCGAGGACCTCCTGTGCCTGGCGCCGTTCGAACGGGCCCGTCGGGGGTTGTTCCTCGCCCCCCAAAACCCCATCGAGGTACCCGGGGTGGGCCTGCACCAGGCTCTCACCGAGGCCCTGGCCGGGCGTGGGATGAGCCTCGACGACGCCAAGGGATCGCTCGCGTCGCGCGCGCTCGTCGAAGCCGGTCGAGTGGGGCTCGAGTCGCGCCTGCTCGAACGGCCGCTGAACGCAGACCTGTCCGGAGGGGAACGCAAGCGCAGTGAGACGTTGCAGATGGCGATGTTGCGACCGAGCATCGCCGTGCTCGACGAGCTCGACTCGGGCATCGACATCGACGGGTTGCGCGACGTGGCCCGTCGTGTGCGCGACGGCGTGGCGGAATGGGGCCTCGGCGTGCTCGCCATCACGCACTACCGTCGCCTGTTGTCGGTGTTGCAACCCGACGTGGTGCACGTGCTCGTGCGCGGTCGGATCGTGGCCAGTGGCGGCCCCGAGCTCGCCGGTGAGCTCGAGCACACCGGCTATGCGGCCTTCGAGACCGCAGCCCGGGAACACGACGCCGGGGGCGGTGCCGTCCACCAAAACTGATTCGTCAGTCAAGAACCCCGGCGGTACCATGACCGCGGCGCTGCCCAGTGGTTCGACGCAGGAGGCCGACCGTGCGTTTCTTCAGCTTCCACCTCATGCCGTACCCGGATCTCCCCCCTGACTACGACGGCCCGGCGTGGATCACCTGTCCGAACGAGTTCTTCGACCCCCGGCTCGGTGGCGACCTCTACAACCGCTATATCGACGAGCTGGTGTACGCCGAAGAGCTCGGCTTCGACGGTGTGTGCGTCAACGAGCACCACCAGAATGCCTACGGGATCATGCCGTCTCCGAACCTGATCGCGTCGATCCTGGCCCGACTGACCTCACGGGTCCGCATCGCGGTGGTGGGCAACGCGCTTCCCCTGTACGACCCCCCCACACGGGTGGCGGAGGAGTTCGCCATGATCGACTGCATCAGCGGTGGACGTCTCATCGCCGGAATGGTCGTCGGTGGGGGACCTGAGTACTACTCGTTCTCGTTGAATCCTGCCCACGCGCGCGAACGGTTCGCCGAAGCCCATGACCTGATTCTCAGGGTGTGGACCGAGCCCGGCCCGTTCGAGTTCACCGGCAAGCACTACAAGCTCCGGTACGTGAACTCCTGGCCCCGCCCCGTCCAGCAGCCCCATCCCGAGATCTGGATCCCCGGTGTCGGGTCGCTCGAGACCCTGGAGTTCGTGGCCAAGCACCACTATGCCTACATGGGCATCCCGTACTTCCACATCAGCGTGTTCGAGCGCATGTTCACCATGATGCGCGAGGCGTGCCAGAAAGAGGGGTACGACGCCGATCCTCTGCAACTCGGATGGCTCGTACCGATTTTCGTGGCCGACACCGATGCCGAGGCCCGGCGGCGCTACGAGGAGCACTTCTGGTACTTCGTCCGACGCCTCCTGCCTGGCATCAACATCTCGCCTCCGGGGTACACCTCGGTTCGCTCGTCGGAGAACATCATGAAGAACGCCGGGACCTTCGCCCTCAACCTGGACTCGTGGGACGAGGTCGTCGACGGTCAGTACGCCATCGTCGGATCCCCCGAGACGGTCACCGAGCTGCTCGCCGCCAATGTCGAACGATTGGGGGTGGGCAATCTCCTCGGGCTCTTCCAGCTGGGAACCCTTCCAGCCGCGGAGACGAAACAGAGCCTCGAGCTCTTCGCGGCCGAGGTCATGCCGAAGCTGCGCGCCTCGTTCCCGGGCACCGAGCTGGCGGCGCCCCCGGCGGCGGCCCCGGCCACGGCGACGTCGTGACGACGCTCGTCCGTACCACCCTCGACAGCGCGCTCGGTGCCATCGAGGTCCACCGCGGGGGCCATGGTGGGCCCGCACCGCTCGTCTACCTGCACTCGGCCCAAGGTGAGGGCCCCGGCGCGACCCTGTTGGAAGAGCTGGCGGCGACCCGACTGGTGGTGGCACCGTTGTTTCCGGGCTTCGGGGACTCCGAAGGGCTCCAACACATCGACGACATCGAGGACGCCGCCTTCCACATCCTGGACGTCCTCGACCGCTCCGGCCTGCCGCAGTGCGACCTCGTGGGCACGTCGCTCGGGGGATGGATGGCAGTTGAGCTGGCCGTGCGATGGCCCGAGCGGGTGCGCCGGATGGTGCTCGTGAACCCGGTGGGCCTGTACGTGTCGGGCGCGCCCATCTCGGAGATCTTCGGCAGGAGACCGTCGGAGCTCGCCGCCGAGCTCTTCGCCGACCCGGACTATCCCCTCGCCCAGCTGATGCGGGCCATGGACGCCATGGAAGCGGACCCGTCGCAGATTCCCTTCGAACTCGTGCGGCCGATCCTGCAGTCCCAGGCGGCCACGGCCAAGGTGGGGTGGAACCCCTATCTCCACGATCCCAAGTTGCCGGGGCGCCTGCACCGGGTCACGGCCCCGACACGGATCGTCCATGCCCGCCAGGACGGGATCGTTCCCCGGGCGCACGCCGAGGCGTACGCGGCCGCTATTCCCGACGCCGAGATCGCCGACCTCGACGGCGCCGCCCACCTGGCCGTGCTCGAGCGACCCGACGAGGTGGTCAAGCTCGTACTCGAACACCTGGGGGACTGACACCACTCCGTCGACGCACGCCGACACCACGCGCCGCGACCTGGCGGGGACGACACCCACTGGTACCGTTTTGAGCCATGGCCCGTCGTCCTCCTCGTGGTACGGACGCGGGAAAAGGGAAGCTGATCGGCCACGCGCGGCTCGATCCGGAGTCGGGACCGGGGTCCGGCGACGGGAGAGCGGGGCGCGTCGGCCTCGAGCGTCTCGGTGCGCGCCAGGGCGACGGCGCCGTGCCGGCCCCGGGCGATGTCACGACGCCGGGCCCGGTCGAGCCTTCCGGGCCGGCGGCGGGAGGTGGGGACGCGACAGGCGGGAAGGAACCGGGAGACCGCAGCGGCGCCGTCCCGGGCGGGGCACCGCCACCGGCGGTTCGGCCCCCGGGTCGTCGTGCCCGGCGCCGGCGGCGAAGCACCGGAGAACGCGTGATCCGGTGGGTGGCGCTGGTCGTGGCGCTCGTCCTGGTGCTGTCGGGCTCGGTGTACGGCTACCTGTGGTACCGCCTCGGGCAGATCAAATCGGTCAAGTGCTCGGCATGCGCGGTGGCGGCGCCCGGCGGCGCCTACAACGTGTTGATCGTGGGATCGGACTCGCGGGCCGGCGACACCGGTGCTGCCGCCAAAGCGTTCGGCAGCGCGTCACAAGTCGGGGGCCAGCGCAGTGACACGATCAAGATTCTGCACGTCGACCCGGCCACGAACTCGGCCCGACTGCTGTCGATCCCGCGCGATACCTACGTCGCGCTGTCGGGCATGCCGTCGGGCACGGGGTTGGCGACCGACAACAAGATCAACACGGCCTTCAACAGTGGGCCGATCCCGCTCATCCAGACCATCGAGAACACGTTCGGCATCCCCATCAACCATTTCGTGATCACCAGCTTCAACGGGGTGATCGACCTGGTCCGGGCGGTGGGCGGGATCACCCTCGACTTTCCGTACCCGGTACGTGACAACGACGCCGGAAACAACAACTCCGGGTTGAACATCACGCACTCGGGCTGCCAGACCTTGAACGGCACGATGGCGCTGGCGTTGGCGCGCTCGCGCTACTACGAGTACGAGGTCAGACCCGGGTACTGGGAGTACGACGGCACCGGTGACCTGGGGCGCATCCAGCGTCAGAATGCCATCATCGAAGCCGTGATCGACCAAGTGAAGTCGAGTTACAACCCGCTGAAGGTCAATGCCTTCCTCAGCTCGGTCGTCCATGACATCACCAAGGACACGGCCATGTCGACGAGCATGATGATCTCGTTGGTCCAGCGGTACCACGCCTTTTCCGGGTCGGATCTGCAGACCTTTACGCTGCCGACCCTGGGAGCGAGCTCGGACGCGGCAGGGTCGGTCGAGGTCGTCGAGCAGCCCGCCGCCAACCAGGTGATCAACCAATTCCTGGGTAAGTCCCCGAATGCGGTCGTCACGCCGCCACTCGACGCCTATGGCTCGCCGGTAACCGTGCCGTCCACCACCACGACGACGCCCTCCACCCCGGGCGGCGCCGGGCAATCCACGCCCACGACCGCGGTACCGGGCACGGGGTCGTTCAATCCCACTCCCTGCTGAGGACGAAGGTACGGATCGACCCCGTACTCGACATCGCGGCCCGAGCCGATCAGCTCAGACGCCGAGTGGAGATCCGGCGCCTGCGTGGTCAGGGATAGGTGACGGTAACCCTCGCCGCGCCGATGAGAGACAGGGTGTCGACGCCCGTTGGCTGCGGTTTGCCGATGTAGCAGATCACCGACGTCGGCTCCTTGCCCCTCTGCCCGTTGGCACAGACCCCCGCTTTGATCGAAGCGCGGAATCGACCCCGGCTGTTGGTGGTAACCGACACCGCGTTATTGGCGGAGCACGGGTCCTGGGGGGCTATCCACGCCGTCGTCGAGCACTCTTTGATGGTGAACGTGCTGTGTGCGGGGAACCTGACACCAGTTAGGCCTATCGAGGTATCGACCATGACATTGTTCGGCTGCGCCGTGATGTGTGGTGAACTCGCCGCGGCATCGGCTGAGGTCATACCGAGGGGGGTAATCGCTGCTGCAAGACCGATCAGGATCCCGATCCGCCAGCGACGTACCAGCATGAGGACCTCCTCACCCGTGCCGTGACCCGGCGTCGAGTCTGCCCAGCTTCGGTCTCGACTACAAGTGTCCAGCGCAGGCTGGACGGCGGGACACCGAGGGCGTCGTCGCTCACGCCTCGGAGGTGGTGGTGCTCTCCTCGGCTTCGTCGAGTCCTTGCGCCAAGGTGTTCCAAGACAGCGTGGCGCACTTGATGCGCACCGGGAACTTGACGACGCCCTGCAGGGCGGCCAGCTCGCCGAGCGACTCGGGATCGGTCTCGACGGCATCGGCCCCGTCGTCTGCGGAACCGTTTGGGGATCCGGTCGCTTCGGGCCCGTCGCCGAGGCGCGCCTCGTGGACCGACATCATCGCCTTGAAGGTACGGATCAGGTTGCGGGTCTCGTCCACGGTCTTCCCCTTCACCGCGGCGGACATGAGCGATGCCGATGACTGGCTGATCGAACAGCCCTGGCCCGCGAAGCGGATGTCGGTGACCGTGCCGTCCTGCACCTGCACATACACGACGACTTCGTCCCCGCACAGCGGATTGAACCCCTCGACCCGCCGGGCAGGGGGCGCCGGCAGCTCGCCCCGGTTCCGGGGGCTGCGGTAGTGGTCGAGGATGATCTCGCGGTAGAGGTCTTCCAGACCCGTCATGGGCTCCTCGTCGTTCGGGACTCGATCGTCGGCCCGTAGGGGGGGTCGATCCGGTGTCGCTTCACTACGCGAACAGGGTACCGGCCTCGGCGATCGCGTCGGCCAGCACGTCCACGTCGGACTCGTCGTTGTACAAATAGAGAGAGGCCCGGGCGGTGGCGTTGACGCCCAGTCGCCGCATCAGGGGCTTGGCGCAGTGGTGGCCGGCCCGGACGCACACTCCCGCCTGATCGAGGACCTGGGCGAGGTCGTGGGGGTGCACGTCGCGGTACGCCAGGGACAAGACGCCGCCACGTTGTGCCGTCCCCGGCGGCCCGAAGATCTTGAGGTCGTCGCCGAAGCGCTCGGCCAGGACCGCCTGGGCGTACGCCGTGAGCTCGACCTCGTGGGCTCGAATGGCATCGAGACCCAGCGACTCGAGGTACGAGACGGCCGCGCCGAATCCCACCGCCTCGGCGATGGGCGGCGTGCCGGCCTCGAACTTCCACGGCAGGACATTGGCGGTGAACCCGTCATGGCGAACGTCTCGAATCATCCCGCCCCCACCCAGGAACGGAGGCATCGCCTCGAGCAGCTCGCGCCGGCCCCACAGAACACCGATCCCGGTGGGGCCGAGCATCTTGTGAGCGCTGAAGGCCAGGAAGTCACAGCCGAGCTCGCCCACATCGGTGGGGATATGGGGTACGGACTGGGCGCCGTCGGCGAGCACCATCGCGCCGGCACCATGGGCGGCCTCGGCGATGCGGGCGAAGGGCGTGATCGTCCCGAGCACGTTCGACATCGTCGTGCACGCCACGAGCTTGACCCTGTCGAGGAGCTGATCGAGTTCGGTGAGGTCGAGGCGGTACTCCTCGTCGATGCCGATCCACCGCAGCTCGATGCCACGCTCCTCGGCCAGCATGAGCCACGGCACGATGTTGGCGTGGTGCTCCATGTCGGTGAGCAGCACCACGTCACCGGGCCCGAGATGGGAGCGGGCCCAGGTCGCCGCCACCAGGTTGATGGATTCGGTGGCGTTCTTGGTGAAGATCACCTCGTGTTCGGGGTCGGGCGCCCCGATGAGTCGTCCCACCGCAATCCGGGCCCCTTCGTAGAGGCGGTCGGCCTCCTCGGCGAGGGTATAGACGCCTCGGTGCACGTTGGCGTGAGTGGTCTGGTAGTACGCGTCCATGGCGTCGAGCACGCACTGGGGACGCTGGGCGGAAGATGCCGAGTCGAGGTAGACGATCCGGTGCCCGTGCACGGTACGACTGAGCACCGGGAAGTCATCCTTGACCTTGGAGAAGTCGACGTCGGTCGGGCATGGCTCGGCGCGGACGGTCGGTGCACGTCTTTGTTCGACGTCTGAGTTCGTCACGGTCACCTCCGCCACGGCTCGTAGCCCTCGGCCTCGAGGCGATCCGCAAGGGCGGGGCCGCCACTCTCCACGATCCTTCCGTCCACCAGCACGTGCACGGCGTCGGGTCGCAGCAGCTCCAAGATGCGCGTGTAGTGCGTGACGAGGAGCACGCCGAGGGAGGGCCGTTCGCCCCGCACCGCCTGCACACCGTCGGCCACGATGCGCAAAGCATCGATGTCGAGGCCGGAGTCGGTCTCGTCGAGCACCGCCAGCTCCGGGTCGAGCATGGCCATCTGGAGGATCTCGTTCCGCTTCTTCTCGCCCCCGGAGAACCCTTCGTTCAGGTGGCGCTCGCCGAAGGCAGGGTCCATGCCGAGGCGCTTCATCCACTCGAGCATCGTCATGCGGACCTCGAGCACCGAGCGGTCGTCGCCGACGCGCCCTGACACCGCTTGGCGTAGGAACTGGATCACCGGGACGCCGGGGATCTCCTCGGGATATTGGAACGCCAGGAACATGCCGGCCTTGGCGCGCACGTCGGTGGGCCACGCCGTGACGTCTTCGCCGTGGAAGCGGATGGCACCCGAGGTGACCCGGTACGAGGGATTCCCGAGAAGCGTGCTCGCCAGTGTCGACTTACCCGAGCCGTTCGGGCCCATGAGGGCGTGCAGCTCCCCCTCGCCCACGGCCAGGTCCACCCCGCGCAGGATCTCGGTCCCCTCGACCGCCACGTGCAGGTCCTCGATCTCCAGAAGCGGGGTCACGGCAGGGAGTCTATCGTCGCGGCCAGATTTTCACTACGGCCATAGTGGCAATCCGGCGGCCGCCCCGGCGCCGGGCGTTGGCCCCCGCGACGTCCCCCGGAAACGCTCCGACCAGGTCATTCGGTTGTCCACTCCGGTCCGGTAGCGTCCCCTCGATGAGTGAACCGTGGACCTTCAGCGGCAAGGTGGCCGGCCTGGGGATGTCCGGAGGCGCCGTCACCCTGGTCGACGAGTCCACCTTCACCATCAGCGGCCGAGAGGGCGACGTGGTGACCCCTTCGGCCGAAGGGCTGTTCGTCCGGGACACCCGGATCCTGTCCCGCTTCGAACTGCGGGTGAACGGGGCGAGACCCGAGGGGCTGGCCGTCGTGTCCGACGACCCCTTCTCGGCCACTTTCGTGTCCCGTTGCCCGCCTCGCCCGGGTCTCGCCGACTCGACCTTGATGGTGTTCCGCCGCCGCTACGTGGGCCAGGGGATGCGCGAGGACCTCGTGATCCGCAATTTCGGCGACGAGCCGACCTTCTGCTCGGTGGAGCTGTTCCTCGACTCCGACTTCGCCGACCTCTTCGCCGTCAAAGAAGGGCGGTTCGGAAGTTCGGACGGAGAGATCACGAGGGACCACTGCGACGGCCAGCTCGAATTCTCCTACCGGAGGGGCACCGTCAATAGAGGACTCGTCATCCACCTCTTCCCGATGCCCGCCCTCGTCGCCGACGACCTCGTGAGCTTCGAGGCGATCGTCCCCGCTCACGGCGAGTGGACCGGGTGCCTGGAGTTCCACCCCGTGATCGACGGCAAGGCCGTCGACCCCCGCTATCTGTGCGGGCAACCGGTCGAGCGGGCCGCCCCCGCCGAGCGGCTCGCCAAGTGGCGTCGTCAAGTGCCCCAGATCGAGACCGATCACGACGGCTTGCGGACCGTCATCGCCTCGAGTGCGGAGGACCTCGGGGCGCTTCGGATCTTCGACCCCGACTATCCCGAGCGTGTCGTCTTGGCGGCAGGTGCACCGTGGTTTATGACCGTTTTCGGCCGCGACTCGCTCATCACGTCGTGGATGGCGCTGCTCGTCGACCCCGATCTGGCGCTCGGGGTGCTGCAGACCCTCGCCCGGTTCCAAGGCAAGAGCATCGACCCGAGGAGCGAGGAGCAGCCCGGCCGCATCCTCCACGAGATGCGCTTCGGCGACGCGCCGTCGCTGTCACTCGGAGGCGGCAACATCTACTACGGGACCGCCGATGCCACGCCTTTGTTCGTCATGCTCCTCGGTGAGCTACGGCGGTGGGGACTTGCTCGCGAGGTGGTGGACGAACTCCTCCCCAACGCGGAGAGGGCGCTCGAGTGGATCGAGAACTACGGGGACCTCGACGGCGACGGGTACGTCGAATACCAGCGGATGACGGACCGGGGACTCGCCAATCAAGGCTGGAAGGACTCCGCCGACGGTATCCGCTATCGCGACGGAACGATCGCCCATGCCCCCATCGCCTTGTGTGAGGTCCAAGCCTACGTCTACAGCGCGTACCTGGCACGCGCCCACTTCGCGCGCGAGGCGGGGGACGAGACCACCTTCGAACGGTTCCGCTCCAAGGCGACCAGATTGAAGACCGAGTTCAACCGGGATTTCTGGCTCGAGGACCGGGGCTGGTTCGCGGTCGGCCTCGATGCCGACAAGCGTCCCATCGACTCGCTCACCTCGAACATCGGGCACTGCCTGTGGACCGGCATCGTCGACCAGGACAAGGCCCGGATGGTCGCCGACAAGCTCATGGCGCCGGAGCTCAACAGCGGGTGGGGAGTCCGTACCCTGGCCTCGTCGATGGGGGGGTACAACCCCATGAGCTACCACTGCGGCTCGGTGTGGCCCCACGACACGGCCATCGTGGCGGCGGGGCTGGCCCGGTACGGGTTCATGGACGATTCCCTGCGGCTCATCGGTGCACTGCTGGACGCGGCACTGTCCCTCGGGGGTCGTCTCCCCGAGCTCTACTGCGGGCTGGACCGAGCCGAGTTCTCGTCTCCGGTCGCCTACCCGACGTCGTGCTCACCCCAGGCCTGGGCGGCGGCATCGCCGCTGCTGTGCCTGCGCACGATGCTGCGCCTGGACCCGTGGGTCCCCTACGGCAAGACGTGGTTGTCGCCGATCCTTCCCGAGGGCATGAAGCACCTGAAGGTGGCGGGGATCCCGCTGGCCGGATCGCGCGTCACGGTGGAGGTCGACGGCGACGACGTCGAAGTGACGGGACTGCCCCCCGAGGTGGCGCTCGTCACCGAGCCTCGTCATCCCGCCACGGCGGTCTGACGGCTACGGCCATCGTGGGTCGGAACGCGCCCCGCCTCCCGGGCGTCATCCCGCCGGCAGGGTTCGGAGGCCGTCGACGGGGCCGACCGGAGCATGGGGAACCTGGCTCTGCGCCGTTCCCAGAGGAACGACGTCGTCGACGACCTGCACGCTCGTCGTCTTCGACCCACAGTCGGGATCGAAGGGCTTTCGCACCACGACCTGGACCGACGACGCGCTCGGGTTTGGAACCTCGGTCCATCCGAAATAGGTACTGCATGCCGGCATGGTCACACGCACGGCGGTGCTCGTCGGGCCCACCGGTTGCCAGGGGACCGAGACCAGCTCGCTCGGGCGGTTGACGCTCGCCCCGAGCACGGGTCCGGTGCACGCCAGAGCGCTACGGCTCGTGTAGTCGATCACGCTGCCACCGGTGTCGGCGTCGATGACGACAGCCACGTAGCGGGTGGCGGGCCGAGGTCGTCCGGCCAGCGCGGGGCAGTCGGCATCCCAGGCGATGCCCACCCAGGCGAGGCGATTGTCATAGCGGGGAAGGGCTGCGGTGGGTGTCGTGAGGGGGGGTGCCGACGACGTTGTCGTCCCCGCCACCGCCGTCCCGGCGCCGGCACTCGTCGTGGTCGCCCCCGGCGTCGGGGTGGTGTTCATCGTCGTGGTCGTCGTCGCATGTGTCGTGGTCGTGGTGGGACCCGTCGTGGACGTGGCCGCGCCGCCCGCGCCGGGAACCGTCGTGGTGGCGCCGGGCCCGGTTGTCGTCGCGGTGGCCGCTGACACCTCGGGTGAGACCGTGGCGTCGCCCAAGCCGAGGATGGCGAACTGGTATGCACCGTCGACGACATCCGCGGCGCTGAACAGCGCCTGTGCCGTCTCCGCCGACACGCGTGGCTTCACCTTGCCTGCCGGTGCCACCACCAGGTCCCCGTTGTCGAGCTCGACACGCGCCACGAAGCGTCCCCCCACCACCGACGACAGCGCCGGAAGGTGGGGGACCGTGGCGATCTTGGGCGCCACCGAACAGCAGCTGAGCAACCCCACCGCGACGACCAGGACTGTGGTGCGAAGCAGGCTGGGCATGGGTCGCACGGGCCACAGTCTGCCCGCGGGAGGGCGTTAGGCTGCGTCAATGTCGGCCGATGTCAGCGCACGCGGCGGATCGGCGTCATCCTCCGACGGGGCCTTCGTCCTCGCCGTCGACCTGGGGACGGGCGGCCCCAAGGTGGCTGTGGTCTCCCCGCAGGGAAGGGTCGCGGCCAGCGCGTCGGAGCCGGTGGCGTTGCATCTCCTGCCTGGCGGCGGGGCCGAGCAGGACCCCGCCGAGTGGTGGGGGGCCATCGTGCGCGCGGCGCGGCGCGCTCTCGAGCAATCCGGGGCGAGCCCGTCGAGTGTGATCGGCGTGGGCTGCACCGCACAGTGGTCGGGGACCGTGGCCGTCGACGCCGAGGGAGAGCCCTTGCGGCCCGCCGTGATCTGGATGGACTCGCGAGGCAACACGGCGATGCGACGTCAGATGAGCGGCAAGGTCAGCGTGCTCGGGTATGACGTGCGCAAGATCCAGCGCTGGATCCGACTCACCGGAGGTGCCCCGAGTCGATCGGGCAAGGACCCCACCGCCCACATCCTCTGGATCCGCGAGGCCGAGCCCGATGTCTACGGCGCCACGTTCAAGTTCCTCGAACCGGTGGACTGGCTGAACCAACGCCTCACGGGACGGTTTGCCGCGTCCTACGACTCGATCGCCGCTCACTGGGTGACCGACAACCGGAGGATCGACGCCGTCGGGTACGACGAGTCGTTGCTCCGCATGTCGGGGCTCGAGCGTTCCAAGCTCCCCGACATCGTCCCCTCCGCCACGATCATGGGTTCGTTGCGGGCCGAGGCGGCCCAAGAGCTCGGGCTCCCGGTCGGCGTCCCCGTCGTCACCGGAACCGGGGACGTGCATTCCGCCGCCGTGGGGTCAGGGGCCGTCGCCGATTACGACGGTCACCTCTACATCGGGACGTCGTCGTGGATCTCGTGCCACCTGCCGTTCAAGAAGACCGATGCCATACGGAACGTGGCGTCGATCCCGGCCGCCATTCCCGGTCGTTACATGGTGGCCGACGAGCACGAGACGGCAGGAGCGTGTTTGACCTTCCTCGCTGAGAACGTGTTGTTCGACGGCGCTGGACCACATCCCGGTATCGCCAATGTGTACCGGTACTTCGACGAGGTGGCGACGAAGGTGCCACCGGGGTCGCACGGAGCGATGTTCACGCCCTGGCTCAACGGCGAGCGTTCGCCGGTCGACGACCACACCATTCGCGGTGGCTTCCACAACCTGTCGCTCTCCACCTCACGCGACGACCTGGTGCGCGCCGTGTACGAGGGGGTCGCGCTCAACAGTCGTTGGCTGCTCGGTGCGGTGGAGCATTTCGTGGGGAGGACGTTCGAGACCCTGGCATTCATCGGGGGCGGCGCCAACTCCGATGTCTGGGCCCAGATCCACGCCGATGCCATGGGACGGCGCATCCGCCAGGTCAAAGACCCCGTCCTCGCCAACGTGCGGGGAGCCGGGCTCTTGACACTGCTCGCACTCGGTCGTCTCACGGTCGATGACATCCCTGCCCTGGTGGAAGTGGGGAGGACGTTCGAGCCCGACCCCGCCGCCGCTGCTGTGTACGGGGGGCTCTACGACGAGTTCGTGAACCTCTACAAGCAGACCAAGAACATCCACCGCCGACTCAATCGGCACTGACCACCGGTCGCGCTCGGACGCGGAGCCCGCGCCGCTCAGATGCGCTCGAAGTTCCGGCTCAGCTCCCAGTCGGTGACCACTTGGTTGGCCCGGGCCCACTCCTGGCGGGCGGTGTTCAGGAGGTGGTGATGGACGTCGTCACCGAACGCGTCCTTGGCGATCGTCGAGGACTCGAGCTCTTCCATGGCCTCGACCAGTGTCGTCGGCACACGGGGGACGTCGGTGGCGTTGTAGGCGTTTCCCTCGAACGGCGCGGCCAGCTCGAGGTCGTGCTCGACTCCCCACAAGCCGGCGGCGAAGATCCCGGCCAGTGCCAGATACGGGTTCACGTCGGCACCGGGGATCCGGCACTCGACCCGCCTGGCCTCGTCCCGGCCCACGAGCCGGAACCCACAGGTGCGGTTGTCGACGCCCCACACCGCGGCGGTGGGTGCCCACGACCCTGGGACGTAGCGCTTGTACGAGTTGACGTACGGCGCCCACAGCCACGTGAGCTGGCGGGCACCGGCGAGCAGACCGGCGACGAACTTCCGGCCCACGTCCGAGAGATGCGACGGCCCGTCCTCGCCCCACATCAGGGGCGCGCCGGACTCGGCATCCCAGAGGCTGGCGTGGATGTGGCAGGACGAGCCCACTTCGGCCATCGACCACTTGGCCATGAACGTGGCCGATCGGCCGCACTGGTCCGCGATCTCCTTCACCCCGTTCTTGAAGACCAGGTGTCGATCGGCAACCTCGAGGGCCCGTCCGTAGGTGACGTTGACCTCGTGCTGACCCCGGCCCGCCTCGCCCTTGGAGAACTCCACCGGGATGTCGGCGGCCACCATCTCATTGCGGATCCGGCGCAGTACGTATTCCTCGCGCGACGTCTGCAGGAGCTGGTAGTCCTCGATGGTCGACACGTGCGGATGGAGGTCACGCCACTGCCGTGCCGAAGCCTCTTCGAAGTTCTCCTGGAACAGGTAGAACTCGAGCTCGGTGGCGCACCGGACGTCGAGCCCGAGCTGACGTGCCCTGTCGATCTGTCGCCGCAGCACCTGGCGGGGAGACACCTCGACCGGGTTCCCTTCGGTATCGGTCACGTCGCACACCACCATGGCCGAGCCTTCGAGCCACGGCAGGATCCGCAGGGTGGAGAGGTCCGGTATGGCGATGACGTCGCCGTACCCGTTCTCCCAATTGGCGAACCTGTATCCGGGGAGCGGTTCCATGTCGACGTCGACGGCGAGGAGGTAGTCACATGCCTCGATGCCGTGCTCGAGCACGTGGTCGAGGAAGAACCTCCCCGTGACACGCTTCCCGACCGGGCGTCCCTGCATGTCGGGAAAGGCCACCACCACCGTGTCGAGGGTTCCGTCGGTGATACGTCTGGTCAGCTCGCTCTGGTCAAGCATGCCCGCACCATGGCACGGTGCAAGGCCTGCGTCCAGCACGGCCGGCGCGTCGCGAACCGCCCCTATTCCGGGGTCACGTAGGCGGCGGTGATCCCCCCGTCGACGACGAGAGCCGAGCCGGTCATGAACGAGGACTCGTCAGAGGCGAGGAACAACGCGGCGCGCGCCACCTCTTCGGGGCGTCCCAAGCGTCCCATCGGGATGTGGACGAGCCTCCGGTTGCGGCGCTCGGGGTCGGCGAGCAGGTCGGCGAGAAGCGGGGTCTCGATGGGGCCCGGGCACAGGGCGTTGGCCCGGATCCCCTGGCGGGCGTACTCCACGGCCAACTCCCGGGTGAAGGCGAGGACGCCGCCCTTCGATGCCGTGTAGGCGACCTGTGCCGTCGCCGCACCCATGAGCGCCACGAAGGAAGCCACGTTGACGATCGACCCCCCGCCCGAGTCGACCATGGCCGGGACGGCACCCCGGCAGCACAGCCACACACCCTTCAGGTTCACGTTCATGACACGGTCCCAGGTCGCCGGGGGCGTGTCGAGGACGCCACCGTCGTCGCCGGGGAAGATCCCGGCGTTGTTGAAGAGCACGTGCAGGCCACCCAGCTGTTGGGTGGCGGCGGCGACGACGTCGGCCACCTGCGATTCATCGGATACGTCGGCTACGACGGCGATGGCGCGTCCTCCCGCGCCGACGATCTGCTCGACGGTGTCGCGGGCAGCCTGGGCCACCATGTCGGCGACGACGACGGCGGCACCTTCGGATGCGAACAGGGTGGCGGCGACGCGGCCGATCCCGCTGCCCGAACCCGTGATCACCGCCACTTTCCCTGCGAGGCGCGCCGTCACGGCACGACCATACCCGGCACGGGCCGTGACCCCGGGCTCCGACGACCCCCGCCCGAGCGCGACGGCGCCGAGGCTCTCCGCCGGGGTCCGGGCACCGAGGCGTCGGTGTGATACTGGTCCCATGGCCACGCGCGCCACACCCATCGTCGGGGTCACGACCTACCGCCAGCAGGCCGCATGGGGTGCGTGGGACCGACCGGCCGCGCTCCTGCCCGCGTCGTACGTGGACACCGTCGCGGCGGCCGGCGGGTGCCCCGTCCTGCTTCCCCCGTCCGAGGGCGGGGTCGGCGACGACGCGGCTGCGACCAGCGTGGTGGCAAGGCTCGACGCGCTCGTCCTCGTGGGCGGGGGCGACATCGACCCGGCTCGCTACGGACAACCTCCCCATGTGGCGACCTCGGGTGTCGATGCCGGGCGTGACGCCAATGAGGTGGCGCTGCTCGGTGCCGCCCTCGAGGTGGACCTGCCGGTGTTGGCGGTGTGCCGGGGCATGCAACTGCTCAACGTGGTCCTGGGCGGGACACTGTTCCAGCACGTGCCCGATGTCGTGGGGACCGACGCCCATCAGCTGGCCCGGGGCTGCTTCGCAGACGTCGACGTCACGACCGACGCGGGCTCGGCGGTGGCGAAGATCCTGGGTGACAGCGCCACCGTGCGTTGCTCGCACCACCAGGCCATCGACCGGTTGGGTGACGGGCTCGTCGTGACGGCGAGAGCGGCCGACGGGCTCATCGAGGCCGTCGAGTTGCCGGCGGCTCGATTCGTCGTCGCCGTGCAGTGGCACCCCGAGGAAGAAGGAGACACCCGGCCCTTTCGCGCCCTGTTGGAGGCGATCCCATGATCCCCGCGAGCTCATGACCACAGCCGGCGTCGCGTCGCCACAGCCATCGCCGGACACCATCCGGGTCGTGAACCCTGCCACCGAGCTCACCGTGGCCGAGGTCGACCGTCAGGGCAAGGAGGCGGCCGACGCGGCCGTCGAGCGAGCTCGGCGCGCCTTTCCGGGCTGGCGCGACGTCGCACCGGGCGACAGGACGCGGCTGCTGCGAAGGTTCGCCGACGAGGTCGAGGCCCATGCCGAGGAGCTCGCCCTGCTCGAGACGCGCAACGTGGGCAAGCCCATCGGCGACAGCCGCGGCGAGGTGGCCATGGTCGCCGACGTGCTGCACTTCTACTCGGGCGCGGTGGAGAAGCACCGCGGGGCCACCATCCCGGTGGCAGGCGGTGTCGATCTCACCTGGCACGACCCCCTGGGCGTGGTGGCGGCCATCGTGCCGTGGAACTTCCCCCTCGCCATCACCTCGTGGAAGATCGGGCCGGCCCTGGCCTGTGGCAACACGGTGGTGGTGAAACCTGCCGAGCTCACACCGCTCACCGCCATGCGGCTGGCCGAGCTCGCCCTCGATGCGGGCATTCCCGAAGGTGTGCTCGAGGTCGTCGTCGGACGCGGCACCACCGTCGGCACCGTCCTCGTCGAGCACCCCGATGTCGCCAAGGTGACCTTCACCGGCTCGACCGAGGCGGGGCGAGACGTGATGGCGCGGGCGTCGGGAACGATCAAGCGTGTCACGCTGGAGCTCGGAGGGAAGTCCGCCAACGTCGTGTTCGCCGACGCCGATCTCGAGCGCGCCGCAGCGAGCGCGCCCTTGGCCGTGTTCGGCAACGCGGGACAGGACTGCTGTGCGCGCAGTCGCATCCTGGTGGAGCACAGCGTGTTCGACCGGTTCGTGGAGCTCCTCGTGGCCGCCACCGAAGCGCTGGTGGTGGGCGACCCCGAGGACTCCGCCACCCAGATGGGGCCGCTCGTGTCGGCCGATCACCGTGGCCGGGTCGCCGCCTTTCTCGACGGCCCCGACAGCAGTCTGTCGGTGGCGGGAAGGAGCCGGGTGCCCGAGGGCCCGGGTTGGTGGTTCCCGGCCACCGTCCTCGCCCCGGTCGAGCCGCAACGCCGGATCTGGCGCGAGGAGGTCTTCGGGCCTGTCGTGGCGGTGACGCCGTTCGAAGACGAGGCCCATGCCGTGGCCCTGGCCAACGACACCCCGTACGGCCTGTCGGGCTCGATCTGGACGCGGGACTCCGCTCGTTGCCTACGGATGGCCAAAGCCGTACAGGCCGGCGTGCTCTCGGTGAACTCCAATACCTCGGTGCGGGTGAACGCCCCCTTCGGCGGGATGAAGCAGTCGGGCTTCGGGCGCGAACTGGGCATGGAGGCGCTGGCATCGTTCTCCGACGTAAAGAACGTCTTTCTCTCCACCGAGGGCTGACCACGCTGATCACTCTGGTCACTGCGGCCGGGCGTCGGCGACGAACCGCGTGGCTCGCTTCTGGGCCGGTAACGTCTGGCGCGTGAGCAGCGGCCGGAAATTCGTCAAGCCCCTGGTGGCGGCGGTGGGTCTCGCCGGCACCATCGCCAGTGTGTGGTGGTTCGCCCTGAAGCCCCGGCGCAAGCGCGCCCGGCAACGGTCGTCGGAACCCCCCACCACGGCTTGAGCGCGGCGGGCCAGGGCGGTCGGCGCTCGGTCCGGATCAGCTCCCCACCAGCGGCAACGGCCGGCGCAGTATCCACCCCAGCGTCTCGAGGGCCGAGGTCGGGTTCCAGCCCGGGTCGAGGGGATGGGCGAGGTGGTCGCGACCCTCGTTGGTCAGGAAGCGGTGCAGGGTGGGGTTCAAGGTGCCGTGGAAGTCGGGGGCGGCACCGGTCGAGAACCGCACGGTCCCGTGGGCGTCGAGGACCACGAAACCGTCGGAGTGGTTGATGTCGTAGGTGAGCGGCTTCCCCGTCCACCAGTCGAGCGACGGCGGTGAGTCCTCGGGCACGCGCTGGACGACCCAACCGAAGAAGTGCTCGACGGCGACGGCCTGGGCCGGGGTCTCGGTCAGCAACTCCCACGAGGCGCCGGTGAGATGCGCGTACGCCGCCAGCCGCGCCGGCGTGTCACGAGCGGGGTCGACGCTCAACTCGACGAGTTGCACCTTGTCGGCGCTGCCGTCGGCCACGAGCGCGTGCTCGACCTGCAGCAGGTTCCCCGTGTCGAGGGGACAGATGTCGGTACAGAGGGTGAGGAACGGCACCACCATCACCGTCGTGCCTCGCCACGACGCCAATGCAACGGCCCGACCGTGCTGGTCGGTGAAGGCGAGATGGTAGATGGAATCGGGTACGGGGCGGTTCTGGACGACGCCGAGGTTGGCCGGAGGTGGCCCCGGCGCAGTCGAGCTGCACGCCGACACGGTGACGGCGAGCACCGCCCCCAGGACCGCACCATGCCACGCCCGGCGCGCTCGGGCGTGGCATGTCGCTGGCTCGGGCACGGGTTCGGAGTCTCGCTGGGGGTACCCACCGAATGCCAGTCCGCCCTGGTGCGTCCCGTCCCTGTCGGCCGACTCGGGTCGTCGGCGCGTATGGTGCCGACGAGTCGATGGCCGTTGCCGACGCGTCGGCGACGGGCCGGAACGACCCGCCGCAGCCCTTCGTGGGTGGCCTCGTCCCGAAGGTCGCTCGCGACCGAGATGGGCTACCGTTGCGTTGTGAAACGTCGACGGATCGCCATCCCTGCCGCGGCGCGCCTGATCTTTGTCTCTGCAACTATTGCCATGGGACTGGCGGCGTGCGGCTCGAGCACAAATCCGACCGCCAAGGCGGCCACCACGGCCAGTTCGTCGGGCCCTCCGGTGACGTCGCTGACGTTGCAACCGCCGGTCTCCTACACGCCCCACGCTCCCGCGGGTGGTACCGACGACTACCACTGCACGCTCCTCAACCCCCACGTGACCAGCGATTCGATGATCGTCTATAGCGATTTCTTCCCCAATGACGGCAAGAGTTTCGAAGTCCATCACGCCATCTTGTTCCTGGTGCCGCCGAGCCTGGCCAAGGAGGCGGAAGCCGACGACGGCAACAACCAGGGCTGGACCTGTTTCGGGGAGTCCCCTCTGCCGGGGACGTCGTTCGCCCAGGTTTCCGACACGCCCTGGCTCACGGCCTGGGCACCCGGGCACGGAGTGGACATCGCCCCGAAGGGGACCGGTGTTCCGTTTCCCGCCGGCAGCCTCGTCATCGAGCAGGTCCACTACAACCTGCTCGAGGGGGACAACCCCGAGCGCCCCAGTCTGGTGCTGCACACCGTGCCCGTCTCGACCCATCTGATCCCGCTGCGCCTGGACCTGCTTCCCGCACCCCCCAACATCCCGTGCCCGACGGGAATCACGGGCCCGTTGTGCGACCGTGCCGCCTCGCTCGCCGATGTGGGCCAGCGCTTCGGCCCGGGTGCCGTGCAATTCGACGACTTCCTGCAGCAGTACTGCACGGGGAGCGGGGCCGACCCGGTCGGCGGCGACACGACGTCGTGTACGTGGCCGGCGCCCTCAGGGACCATCGTCCGTCTGACGGCGCACATGCACCTCCTCGGACAGGGGATGAAATTCGTGCTGGATCCCGGGACTCCCAATCAGAAGACGCTCCTCGACATCACCAACTACAACTTCGACTATCAGCGCTCCTACGACATCGCGCCGATCACCACCACGGCCGGGGAGAAGATCCAGGTCACCTGCACCTACAACCCGACGCTGCGCCAACAGCTCCCGCAGTTGCGCAAACTGCCGCCCCGCTTCGTGGTCTGGGGGGACGGCTCTTCGGACGAGATGTGCCTCGGCCTGGTGAGTTACGTGTCCACCTCCACCGCTCCCTCCATCTGACGCGGGCGAGCACGCCGGCACCGGGATGACCCGGTTGTGAGCGGGCTCAGGCGCCGATGATGTCCGGGAGCACGACGCTGATCGGGCCCCGGACCACGACGTCGGCGATGTCGTCGTACTCGGTGGGCTCGGCGTTGACGATGATGACCCGACCGCCCGAGAGGTGGGCACTCGGGACGAGGCCGGCGGCGGGGTAGACCGACAGGGTCGAGCCAACGGCCAGCAACAGGTCGCACCGGCGCGCCGCCTGTTCGGCGCGCACCAGATCCTCGGCCACGAGACGCTGACCGAAGCTGATCGTGGCCGATTTCAGGATGCCGGCGCACATCGCGTCGCCCCTCGGCGCGTCGCAGGCAGGGTCTTCGTCTCCGGCCCGTACCCGGTCCAGCACGTCCGGCATCGGGGTTCGCGTGCCGCAGGACATGCACATCACCTGTCGCATGGTCCCGTGAATCTCGACAACCCGATCGGGGTCGCTTCCCGCCGCCTGGTGGAGGCCGTCGACGTTCTGGGTCACCAGGGTGTCGAGCACACCTCGGCGCTCGAGCGCCACCAGGGCGCGGTGCCCGGCGTTGGGCTGTGCCTCCCATGTCGGCGACTCGAGCCGGTTGCGCCAAGCCCGTCGCCGCACGTCCGGATCGGCCAGGTAGTGCTCGAGGGTCGCCATCTTCTCCGCCCCGGGGTCCTTGGTCCACACGCCGTTGGGCCCCCGGAAGTCGGGGATGCCCGAGTCGGTGGAAATCCCGGCCCCGGTGAGGACGACGACGCGCCTGCTCGCCTCCAGCAACTGGCGCCCTCGGTCGACATCTCGGTCCACACTTGGAGTTTCGCGCCTTCGCCGAGCCTCGTCCCGATGGGGGAGCCGCACCCCGAGGTGGCGGCGGACGGCGCGGCCGTAACCTCCGCAGACGGTGTTGACATCGCTGCGGCCCCTGCGCTCGAGGAACTTTGCCCTCATCGGGAGCGCGGCCTTGGTGTCGAACGTCGGATCATGGATACAGACGGTGGCGCTCGGCTACGTCGTGACACATCGGCCTCACGACCCCCTGTGGGCCGGCGCCGTGGCGGCTGCCGCCTTTATCCCCATCGGCGTGCTCTCGCCTCTCGGCGGTGCCCTGGCGGACCGGCTGGACCGCCGCCGGTGGCTCATCGCCACCACACTGGCGGAGACCGTGTTCGCTGCGCTGTTGGCGGTGCTCGCCGCCACGGGCCACGCCCCGTCGTGGGCGTTGGTCGTCGTGGCCTTCGGGGGCCGGGTGGCCGCTGCGGTGGGCTTGCCGAATTCTCACAAGACCATATTGACCAGAGGGACTTTGATTGGTCCCTAACCGGGAGTCATGTCCTTCCGGGCAGCTTCGTGATCCAGTATCGCCGAATCAAGCCACCCACACCCTAACCGTGGGAAAATATGAGGTCTTTGATTGCCCCTGTCTTCCTGGGTGTGGGTCTGACCCTTGTTAGTCCAACCCGCCCCTTCGGGCTCGCTCTCCTTGTGGTCGCTGTCGTCATGATCCTCTGGCCCAAGCGGCGTCAACCCGAAGAAGAGTTGCTCCCACAGCCAGCCCACGTCGTCGAGCGAGGATGGTCGCAGCTGGCCGCTTGCCGCCCAAGACGCCGCATTCCGCCAGCCCATGGGCGCCCTCGTCAGTTGTAGCGGAACCTGCCGACCCTGCTGTGGGTGAGGTCCGCCTGTAACCGGCCTCCGCCATCGACGGGGACTACGGCGCGTCGGCCAGCTTCCGCAGTCCGTCCCTGAGCGCCTTCAGATGCCACCGACCCGATCGAGCTGCACTTGGCGATGTACTGTGCCGAACGGGTCGACTTTCTCCCGTTCGGAAGCCGACATCCCATTGTCAATCTGACAGAACGTCTTCCCCTTAATCAGCTGGTTCTGTTCCTTCTTCTGAATGGCTGCCTGGGTAGAACGGCACTTCGTCAACCCAGCATCGCACCCTTGCTGCTACTCGTAGTTGTTGTCGCCACCGGCTGGCGGCCTCTGGTGGGAACCCTCCCTACAGCTGGAAGCTGGTCAAGGGTTCCGGAAAGCCTTCCAAGGGGCTCAAGCTCAACAAGCACACTGGGATCATCTCAGGCACGTCCAAGACGACTGCGAAATCATCCACCTTCATCGTGGTGGTGCTCGACAAGAAGATCAAGGTCAATCACCAACACGCCACACAGAACGCCGCCACGAAGGACTCTCGATCACGATCTCGTGAGGGCGCACGTTGGTCTAATGCGTCACGCATGGTGGCCCTTCTGCGGCCTCGATGATCTCTTTCTCGGTCGGTGGTCCTTCGGATCTGTACAGCCGTCTGGTGCTTCGCTGGAACACACTCAGGGATTCATGCGCCAGCTCGGCGCGCCACATGCCGATGTAGAAGATCGCCACTGTTGGAGGACGTGGCGGAAACACGTCGACGGCGAGATCGCATCCCCGTTGTGCTACCGGGATCCGGTTGAGATTGACCACGACGCGAGCGTCTGTCTCGTGCCGCTGATGCGTCACTCTTGCGCTCGCAAGACCGAACTGTGTAGCCATGACACACTGTGCAACGAGGAGTCCCCCCAACAACCCTAAACCGACACGCCTAAATCGAAAAGCCCACAGGTGATCACAGGCATAGGTGACGATGCCGACGAGCAATATGAGATTGGGCATCGTGAAGCGAGAAGACAAGGCAAGAGGCAATCCTTCTCCTATTCGACCTGTTGTGATCAGGAGATCAAACAACAGCCCGAAGATGATCAGGACCGCCGGTAAGGGATTGCGGTGCTCGCGCATCGACTGGACCACGACGAAGCCCGCCACGATGCAAATCACCAGGCCGACGAACTCAATCATCGCCAGGTGCACTGAATAATACCAGAGGGGCACAACATTCCCGATGAGCAGCATCATGTACTTGCCCAATAGCACAGGATGCAGAAAGGCGTAGCTTGTAGCGCAACTCGGTGTTTGAGGACATTCCACGTTGGCGGTGTCGAAGCCAGGTAGATAGATCGCCGTCGTCGCAACTGCAACCGCGCTCCAAGCTGCCGCCCGGTAATAAGTACGACGCTTCCAAGGTCTGGACCACAACAGACAGAGAAGACCTACTGGCCACACAATGAATCCTTGCACGATCGAATATGATGCTGCCACTGCCGCCAGGATCCCGAGAGCCAGAAAGACCGCCCTATGACGGTGAGGAGCGAGAAGGCAGTACATCATTACGATGGAGAAGAACGTCGCCAAGTACCAGGCTAGTTGAAAGCTCCACAGCGCGTTCTCCACATCCACGAGACTGAACCACACGATGCCGACGGCCAAGACAGGTAGAAAAGTGAGGGGTTTCGTCAAGTAACTGCGAAGAAGAAGCAGTACCAAGAAGTAGCTGGCAACCAAGAGCACAGCGCTGAAAAGAATGATGGACTTCTCGTTTAGGGAATCGTAGAGGCCAAAACCCACGAAAACGAGCTTCGGCACCAGTAGTCGAGTGTCTGCATACTGACTCCAAAGCGCACTCATGCTGACGTACCCATGAAGGGCAGAGTGGACGAGGGGAATGAGTGTCCAGTCATCGGAATAAGGAACGTCGACCGAGTAGCGAAAGACAAACAGCAGATACAGCCCCGCTGGAATGCCTGCGCCTACCACGACACCGATTGTTCGTGCCCGCCCCATCGCAAGAGGAAGCCTACTCACCTTTCGAAAGCGTGACCCGATATCGTCCGCACAGAAGACACCGAACACCCACGACCTTGGCGGCGGCGCAGCAGCCGGGGAGCCGAACAACGCAGCTGCGCGCTCAACGGTCATGTTCTTACGGCGGTCATCACACCATCGCAACAGCTGGTGTCGCGAAAGGAGGACACGACACCAACACCTGTTGGTCTTACTTCGGTGTCACGGGCTCGACTCAGTGACTTCTATGCGTTCTACAGTGCTACTCATTTGTCGCGCCTCCCTCATTGGGCCGGACCGACAACAGCAGGGGCACGACACCCTTTTGTCGCCGGTTCGGCGGATTGTGACTCGGACTGGTCGGTCCGAGAAGTTGATGTGGCGGTCATACGAAGAGCCTCAGCGAGTCCGGCGGGTCGATCTCTTCAGTGGGAGTCTCTCATCCGACCCCCCCGATCCAAGCGGCGAAGAAAGTCGCGGTCAAGGGAGAGCGCCCCTGGGTGTCCACGACTTCACTGCTTGACTTTCGGGCGTGGACTCGGAGCGGGAGGAACGCCGACGAAAGGCACGGCGCCTCGTCGGCGGGACCACAGCGGGCGGATTCCTGGCTGCGATTGGTGCTGGCTTGGCAGTCGGCCTATCTCAACAAAGCGTTGGACGGGGGTTCGCGGCCGCGATCTTAGTCGGAGCAGTCATGACGATTGGCGGGATAACTCTTGGAGTGATCACTGGTGGCCGTGAGTGTCTACGGATGCTCGTCCAGATCTTCACGCATGGCGCCGCCGTGGTCCATGGCCCTCGATCGGGAAGAGGCGACGTTCCTCCTCGCCGAGCTTCACGAGGCTCTGCGACGGGTCCGCCAGCTGGAAGATGCGCTCCGTGCTCTGGCCGACGAGGCGTGATGACGCTGGCTCCTCAGCTGGGCGTTTACGCTCTTGTGAGGCGATGAACCGAGCAACGTTTACAGATGCCCGGTCGTACCCATGAGCCGACATCCCGACGGGGTCGAGACGCTCGAGCCCGGGCCGGCCGAGGAGGCGCAGTGTCGGGTGGCGGGGGCGCTCGATCGTCTCGGCATCGGACGTGGCGACCGCGTGGTGTTCTGCCTGGAGTCGTCGGCGAGTCTTCTCGTCTGTGTCCTGGGCGCGGCGCGCCGGGGGGTGGTTCCGGTGCTGCTCAACGCCACGCTGCTCGCGGCCGAACGTACGGCGCTCATCGCCGACGCCGAGCCTGCCCTCGTGGTGAGCGATCCGTCCGGATTGACAGCGCTCCTCTCGGGCCCTCCCGCCGATCTGGCGCCCTATCCGCTCGTGCGTCCGATGCACTACACATCGGGGACGACCGGTCGACCCAAGGGCGTGTGGTCGGGCGTGCTCGATGCCAGCGGGGCTCGGGCGCTGTTCGACGACGAGGCCGACCTGTGGGGTTTCGGCCCCTCCGACACGCACCTCGTGTGCTCTCCGATGTACCACTCGGTCTCGGTCCGCCTCGCCACCGCCGCGCTGCTGCGAGGTGGTCGTGTCATGGTGCTGCCCCGGTTCGACGCCTCGGCGGCTGTGGCCGTGCTCGAGCATTTCGGGCCCACGACCACGTTCATGGCGCCCACGGTGTTGCAGCGCGCCATGGCTGCGTCTCGAGGTGGGAGGTGCTTCGACTCCTTACGCCTCCTCGTGCACGCCGGCGCGCCGTGCCCCACCGCCTTGAAGCGGGCCGTTCTGGAGCGGGTACGACCGGGGGTGCTGTGGGAGTTCTACGGATCGACCGAGGGCCAGTTCACGGTGTGCTCGCCGCAGGAGTGGGTCGAGCGTCCGGGGACCGTGGGCCGGGCCCGCCCCGGCAGAAGCCTCGACATCGACGCCGACGGCGTGGTGTGGTGTCATGCGCCGGGCTTCGCGCGCTTCGAGTACTGGCGTGATCCGGCCGCCACCGAGCGGGCTTGGCGGGGCGACGCCTTCACCGTCGGCGACATGGGCGTCGTGGACGAGGACGGCTATCTCTTTCTCGAGGGCCGTCGCGACGACCTCATCATCAGCGGTGGGGTCAATGTGTACCCCGTGGAGGTCGAGGCCGTGCTGGCGGAGGTTTCGGGAGTCGTCGAGGTGGCCGTCTTCGGTCTCCCCGACGAGGACTGGGGCGAGCGCGTGTGCGCGGCGGTGGTCGGAGTCGGAGACGTAGAGGCGCTGCGCCGACATGCGTCGGAGCGCCTGGCCCCGTACAAGCGTCCCAAGCGATATTTCCTGGTGAGCGAGCTCCCCCACACGCCGACGGGGAAGCTGCGTCGGCGCGATGTCCCCGGCGCCCTGGGGCTGTCCTCGGACCCTCCGCGTACCCCGGGCTGACCCGGCACGCACGCGCCACGCCGGGGCCCCGGCCCGTCAGACTCGGGCCCTTCAGGCTCGCCGGCAGACGGCGGTGTGCCGGGCCCGCCCCGGCTGGGCATGATCTGGGCATGCCCATCGCTACCGTCAACCCCACCACCGGCGAGACCGAGAAGGTCTTCGACCCTGACTCCGACGAGCAGGTGGAGGCCAAGCTGGCCCTCGCCGAGCGTGGGTTCGCCGCCTACCGCACCACGTCGTTCGAGGAGCGCGGCCGCCTCGCGAACGGCGCCGCCGACCTCCTCGAAGGGGAGATTCCCGACATCGCCCGGACCCTCACCACCGAGATGGGCAAGACCTTCGCGTCGGCCAAGGGGGAGGTCGCCAAGTGTGCCTCCGCCTTGCGCTGGTTCGCCGAACACGCCGAGACCCTCTTGGCCGAGGAACCCGTCGCCACGTCGGCTCGCAGCAGCAGCGTGCGCTACGAGCCCATGGGGCCGGTACTGGCGGTGATGCCCTGGAACTTCCCCATGTGGCAGGTCATGCGGTTCGCGGCGCCCAGCCTGATGGCCGGCAACGTCGGGCTCCTCAAGCATGCCTCCAACGTGCCGCAGACGGCGCTGCTCATCGAGGACCTGTTCCGGCGGGCGGGATATCCCGCCGGCGCCTTCCAGACGCTGCTCGTCTCCTCACAACGGGTCGCGTCGCTGATCGAAGACGACCGGGTGCGGGCCGTGACGCTCACCGGGTCCGAGGGTGCGGGGCGCTCGGTGGCCGAGGTGGCGGGCCGGGCCATCAAGAAGTCCGTGCTCGAGCTGGGAGGGAGTGATCCCTTCATCGTCCTGCCCTCAGCGGACCTCGATCGAGCCGTCGCCGTCGGCGTCCAGGCGCGGGTACAGAACAACGGCCAGAGTTGCATAGCCGCCAAGCGCTTCATCGTGCACCGTGGCGTCTACGACGAATTCGAGGAGGCGTTCTCCGCGGCGATGGAGGGCCTCGTCGTCGGTGACCCCATGGACCCGGGCACCGACGTCGGGCCCCTGGCGACCGCCCAGGGCCGCGACGACGTGGACGGGCAGGTCGAGGACGCCCGGGCCCACGGTGCGGCCGTGCTGTGTGGAGGCCGACCCGGGAGCGGTCCCGGGTACTTCTACCCTCCGACCGTGCTGGCCGGGATCAAACCGTCGATGCGCGTGGCCAGCGAGGAGGTGTTCGCGCCGGTGGCCCTGCTCTACAAGGCAGACGACGCGGCCGATGCGCTACGGCTGGCGAACGACTCCACGTTCGGCCTCGGGGCCAGTGTGTGGACACGCCAGGCCGACGAGCAGGAGATGTTCGCCGGTGGTCTCGCTGCCGGCATGGTCTTCGTGAACGCCATGGTGGCGTCCACGGTCGAGTTGCCGTTCGGTGGGATGAAGCGGTCGGGCTACGGGCGAGAGCTTTCCGAGCTCGGGATCAAGGAGTTCTGCGAGGCCAAGACCGTCTTTGTCGCTTGA
>Ga0209415_10000665_pt1 | contig 64264 bp, 61 predicted proteins | sample PeaSoiSIISIP2007_FD_187696 | JGI IMG/M metagenome (GOLD analysis project Ga0209415, IMG submission 187696) | Peat soil microbial communities from Weissenstadt, Germany - SII-SIP-2007 (SPAdes) (version 2) | ecosystem: Environmental > Terrestrial > Soil > Wetlands > Peat | place: Germany...
GATGGGCCAACTTATAGGCAAAGCCAACGGACGCTGACCCCGCCCAGAGGACGGGGTTTTTTAAGCTTCAATAAAGGCCTGAACGGAGAACCTTCATGCAGGAAATCACCATAGGCGCCCGCAGCATCGGCCCCGCACACCCCCCCTTCGTCATAGCCGAGATGTCGGGCAACCACAACCAGTCGCTGCAACGCGCCCTGGACATCGTCACCGCCGCCAGCCGTGCCGGTGCCCACGCGGTGAAACTGCAGACCTACACGGCCGAAACCATGACTCTCGACCTGCGCGAGGGGGAGTTTTTCATCGAGGACCCCGGCAGCCTCTGGGCGGGGAAGTCGCTTTACGAACTGTACCAGCAGGCCCATACTCCCTGGGAGTGGCATGCACCCATTTTCGAGCGCTGCCGGGAACTCGGGCTCGTCTGTTTCAGCACCCCCTTCGACGAGACCGCGGTCGATTTTCTCGAGACACTCGACGTCCCCTGTTACAAGATCGCCTCCTTCGAGAGCACCGATCTCCCGCTGATACGGCGGGTAGCCGCGACCGGCAAGCCGATGATCATCTCCTCCGGCATGGCCACCTTAGCCGAACTCGACGAGGCCGTGCGCTGTGCGCGGGGAGCCGGCTGCCGGCAGATCGTCCTGCTCAAATGCACGAGCAGCTACCCGGCAAGCCCCGAGTTTTCCGACCTCCGCACCATTCCGCATCTGCGCGAGGCCTTCGGCTGCGAGGTCGGCCTTTCCGACCATTCCATGGGGATCGGGGTCGCCACCGCAGCTGTTGCCCTGGGTGCCACCGTGATCGAGAAGCATTTCACCCTCAGGCGCGCAGACGGCGGCGTCGACTCCGCCTTCTCTCTGGAGCCCGAGGAATTCGCCCAACTTTTGGCCGAAAGCCTGCGTGCCTGGCAGTCGCTGGGTCGCATAAATTACGGTCCCAACGCCGGCGAGATCCCGTCCCTGAGGTTTCGCCGCTCCCTCTACCTCGTGCAGGACCTCAAGGCGGGCGACGTGCTGACCGGGGGAAACCTGCGGGCGATCCGCCCGGGCTTCGGGCTCCCCGCCAAGTACCTGGAACTCGTGCTCGGCAAAAAGGTCGTGCGGGACGTGAAAAGGGGTACGCCGCTGGACTGGAACCTTTTGCTTCGCTAACTACACTTTCGGCGCGGCTTTCGCGCCAGACACGGACAGGTCACCATGAATAACGCGCAAGACAATCTGGGAAGCTTCATCACCAACAGCTTCGGCGACAGCTATCTCTACCAGGTCAACCGGAACGCCTTCAACCTCTCCGGCTCCGATTCCCTGTACCGCTCGCTTTTGAGCGAGAAGCTGTTCGAGGAGTACCATCTTCATATCGTGATCGGCACCGATTCCGGCATCTTCCCGAAGTACGTCGCGAAAAACGGCGTGCCTGCCGGCTCGCGCTTCATCTTCGTCGAACTCCCCATCGTGCTCGATGCGCTTGCGCACGGCGGCAAACTCGACGATCTGCCCCCGGAGATCGCGGTCATCACCTACGACGCGCTCGCCGCACAATGCAGCGCGTTCAACCTGCAAGAATACGTCTTCCTCGATGCGGTCCGTGTGCAGGAATCCGCCGGCTCAAGCGACGCCAATCTCCCTGAATACCGCGAACTCTCCTGGTCGGTGCACCAGGATTTCCTGACGGCGCGCCACGGCATTCTTACCTCTACCCACTCCTCGCAGTTCACGCTCCGGCAGCTGGAAAACCTCGCCGAAAACCGGCTCTGTTTCAGCCAGACGCTCAAGGGCGCCTTCAAGGGCTACACCGCCATCATCCTTGCCGGCGGCCCTTCCATGAGGGGCGTGCTCCCCTGGGTGAGACGGCACAGGGATCGGGTCCTGGTCATCGCCGCCTCCCGTATCAGCCGCATCCTACGGGAAGAAGGGATCGTTCCGCACGTGATAGTCTCGGTCGATCCGCAGCACATCAGCTTCGAGGTAAGCCGCGAGATGCTTTTGTACGCCGACGAGCCCGACGCACCTCTGTTCGCCTACAGCCACCACGCCTCCCCTCTGCTTGTCGGCCAGTGGGCAGGCAAAAGCGTATATTTTGGCGCGCGCCTGCCATGGCGCAGCCCGCTCAACGTCGACGCGCTCGCCTACAACGGTCCGACGGTCAGCAACTCCGCCCTTTCCCTGGCGATGCACATGGAGTGCTCTTCCATCGTCCTGGCAGGCGTGGACCTCTGTTTTTCAGCCGAGGGGAGCACCCACGCCGCCGGCTCCAACGAGAACAAGGTCGGCCCCGACCTGAGCCAGCTTACCCCGCAGGCCGAAACCTACGGCGGCAGGCTGGCGGACACGAACCAGGGATACGCGGCTTCAAAGGAGACCCTGGCCTACCAGGCGAAACTGGCCAGATCCTGCGGCCTCAACGTGTACAACTGCTCGACCGAGGCAGCCAGAGTACCGTTCATCGAGTACCTGGCTCTGGACGACGTGGAGGTGGGAGCAGGCGGCGAGTCGCCAACCGAGGTCATTGCGCGCCACGTACCCGAGTCCACCTCCAGCGCCCGATTGACCCATTACCGTCAGGCGAAGAAGGAGATCGATCGGGCCAGGGCCAAGTTCCAGCAGATCCTGAACCTTTCCCGGGAGGCACTCGACTGCACGGACGGCCTGTTCGGCAGGAACGGCCGCGAGCGCGATTTCCGGCACAAGACCAGGATGGACAAGATCGAAAAGCGGCTCGACAAGGGCTTCGGCGATTTTTCCGCGCTGGTGAAACGCTTCGGCCTGAAACGGTTTCTTAACATCCTGAAGACCCCGAAAGAGGCCGACGAGTGGACCGACGAGCAGATCGAGAACGCCACCCGCGACTACTACCAGGCCTACGTGGACGGCACGGAACTGATGATTTCGCTCATGGAGAACACCGCTGAGCGCATCGAGATGCGGATGGCGGAGGAGAAGCGCGCGCCCGACCTGGACCGACTCTTTGCGCAATGGAGGAACGACCAGCAGTACGGCCGCGTGGACGTCTGGCTTAAGCGCAACGCCGCTACGGCCGAAAAGATGGAGCCCGCCGATCGGGAGGCGGTCGAACAGTTGCACGCCGATTTCACCCGGCAGCTGACGGAAGAGGCGACCGCCCAGATGTCGCTGCTGGAGCAGCTTCACGATCTGAGGAAAACCCGCAGTAAGGCGCTCATCCTGTACCGGCGCCAGTCGGTCGAGGAACTCGAGGCGATGCGCGTCGGACTCGCCGCGCACCCCGACCAGGCGAAGTCCCTTCCCTATCAGCACTTCGTGGAAGGCCTTTTAGCAGAGCTTAAGGGGGACGTCGCGGCAGCCGCTGGACACTACGAGGAGCTCCTCACCGATCCGCCCCATATCCTCACCGAGGATGCCTTGCTGCAGATAGCAAACCTCTCCGTTGCCGCAGACGATGCCGACAACGCGCTCCTTGCCATTGAGTGCCTTACCGGCATTTCTCCCAGCTATCTCCCTCCCTATGGCGAGATCCTTAAGCTCGTGGGGCGTTTCGAGGATGCCTTCAATGCCTACAACCGTTACCTCGGGCTCGTGCCCGAAGACGTCGGGGCGACGGTAAGGTTAGCCATGTTTTGCAGGGAGGCCAAGCTTAACGACGCCGCAGTGGGGTTGCTGAACCGTGCCTTGGCAAGCGATCCGATGCACAGTGCGGCCCGGCAGATGCTGGACGAGCTGACGGCGGAAGCCAACCTGGCTGCCGAGTCCTAGCACCAGGGCAGACCGGCGGCAAAAAACGAGAAAAGGCCCCCCACCGGCAGCTCACGCTGCGGGTGGGGGGCCTTTCGGTTAGTGGTCGGTCTGGTCTCGCTAGGCGGTCACACCGTACCGTTCAACCAACCGCTGCGAACCAGGCCAGCCCCCTTGTCGTAGGCGTTGGATACGGTTTTTGCCTGCTTGGCGGTGGCAAGCACGTTCTTGATGCTTTCCTGTTTCAAGCGGGCGAGCGCAATGATCAGTCCCTCGGCATCCAGGATCTTCTTGGTGACGTCCGCACGAAAGGCATGAAACTCAGCCTGCAGGCGCAGCGTGCCGGCAGGCAGCTGTCCGAGCCTGGCGTCGAAGCCTTTCAGCCGCCCGATGAGGTCCTGGCGCACCTCCAGCAATTCGCTGAGCTTCTTCGGCGTTGCGACGTCGATGATGCGCAACATCTCCTCGGTGGCCTCCAAAATCCGCCGGTAATGGCCACGTGCTTCCTCGATGAACTCTGCAGCTTGCAGTGCCATGATACCCTACCCCGCCACTAGCATCTTCAAATCAGACCGCCCCTCGCTGCGCTCCTTCTGAACGATGGAAACAGCCTCCGTCCAGGTGTCACGCAGATGCGAGAGGAGCGTCACGGCATTTTCCAGGGATTTGGCATCGTTGCCCAGGTTGGCGTTCGTGAGTTCGCGGATGAGGTAAAGGTACAACTGAGCAAGGTTCCTGGAGATCTCGCCCCCTATGTCGTAGTTGAGCGTATCAAGCAGCGTCGTCACGATCGCCAGGGCTTTCCCGATGTATTTCCCTTTACCGGGTATGTCCTTCTTGGCCATTCGGTCTTGGGCTACCTTGGAAAAGTTGATCGCACCGTCATAGAGCATGAGAAGTACCTTCTCGGGCGAGGAGGTCATTACCTGCGTTTGGCGGTATTGATTTGCGGTTCCGTACATAAAGGTGTCTCCTTTACCCTAGCCTAGACTACTGCTACTACTGCTAGTGCTGCTACTGCCAGTACTACTGCTGCCGCTACTGGTGGTTGAATCCCCCAGGTACGCGAGCAGCATATTGCCTTGAGATTGCAGTTGACTGACGGTCACCTCAAGGGCATTGAATTGGTTTTGCATGTTAGTCTGCGTCTGGGTTAGACGCTGCTCGAGCGCATTGATATGGTCGGTAAGATCCGATATGTTCTGGTTCAGCCCCTGTTTGGCGATTTCGATCGAGCCGCTGGTGGAAGAGCCCGCAACGTACGGGTTCACCATGGTGCCGATCGTCAGGTTGAAGTTCTGAGCCAAACCGTACTGGGAAGCGGGGAGGGTAACGGCTGAGTTTCCATTATGGGTGAAGAGATTGACCACATCGTTGTAATTGTTGCTCAAGGCGCTGCTAAGGGTGGACGAATTCAAGGAGAGGGTGCCGTCCTGCTGGTTGATGGTTACGCCCAAATCCGCCAGCGAGTTGACCGAACTGCCACCCGGAACCGAGGTGGTGAGAAGCGACTGAAGCTGCGATTTGATTTGCTGAACCGTCATATCCCCCGCCAGCACGCCGGCAGTATTGGTGGTCGTGTTGTAAACGCTCTCCGAGTTGACCAAAGAGATGGCGGAGTTATATGCTGAGACGAAACTGTTGATCTTTTGTGTCACGGTATCGGTATCGCTGGTAACGGTAACCGTGGTATTGGCCACCGATTGGAGGTTGAGGGTTACCCCCTGGATGGCGTCCGTCACGGTATTTGAGTCCTTGTACATGTCGATGCCGTCCACCACCAGGTGGGCCTGCGCCGGGGCTTGGTAGGTCGGATCGCCGGATCCAAGCATTGTTGGAGTCAGAGCACCGGTACCGCCCGCCGGATCAGTGGAAAGTCCCGAGAAATCGAGGGTATAGCTGTTTGTATCCTTGCCGTTCACGACCAGCCGGTAATTGGTACCGTCGTTCACCACCGAGGCGGTGACGTTGGCACCGGAGGAGTTGATGGCGGTCGCTATTCCCTGCAGCGAGTTTTGCCCCTCCGCGATGTTGACGGTTACCGGGGTATCCGCCGCCACACCGTCGGAAATGGTGAAGCTTCCGGTACTGTAGACGAGCGCCGTGCTGCTGGACACTCCGGTGGAAACCTGACGTTCGGTGGAGGCAAGGGAAAGAACCGAAACCGAGTGGGTTCCCGGACTGGCGCTCCCCGTGGCGGTTACTCCCACCGCGGTGCTGTCGGAGGCAGCCGCCTGCATGGAACTGAAGCCATCGACGGTGCTGAACCCCGTCATGACAGACTGCAGATTGGTAAGAGCGCTCTCGATCTTGCCGAACTCGTTGATCTTGTTCTGATCCGTGGTCTGTTGCGCCTGCATCAGCGTCTCCGGCTGCCGCTGAAGCTGCATGAGCTGGCTTATGATCGACGCGCTGTTAAGACCCGTCGCCAATCCACTGAAACTGATCGCCGTCATTGTGTATCCTCCTAAACCAACTTAAGCAGCAACCGTACCAAACTTGCGGCAAAGACTGAGCACGGGCAGCCGTTAACGGCTACTACATACTATTATCGGCAGATGCGCGCCCGCACTTGAGAAAAAAAAAGGGGGGACAAAGTCCCCCCTTTTACCGTTGTAGACAACCGCCCGATATTACTGGAGCAGTTTCAGTGCCAACTGCGGGAGTTGGTTCGCCTGGGCGAGGATTGAGGTGCCCGCCTGGGTCAGGATGTTCGCCCTGGTCATGTTCGCGGTCTCGGAAGCGATGTCCGCATCCTGAATCTGCGACTGGGCGGCGGTGGTGTTCTGAATTGCGGTCTGCAGGTTGCTGACGACCACCGCGAAACGGTTCTGCACCGAACCAAGGTTAGCACGCTGCGTGTTCACCGTGGAAAGCGCCTGGTCGAGCGTGCCCTGCATAGCTTGAGCGGCGCCCGAGGTGTCGATACCCCCGGTAACGCCCAGGGTGCCTGCATCCGTCTTCGCGGTGCTGATGGTGATCAGGTCGTAGGCTGCGTTGGTCGTGCCCACCTGGATGCTGATCTGGGTGGTTGCGCCGTTCAGCATGTGGATGCCGTTGAAGGTGGTCGCAGAAGCGATGCGGGTGATCTCGCTGGCCAGACGGCCGAACTGGCTGTTCAGGTACTCACGCTGCGACTGTGCCACGGTACCGGTTCCCGCCTCGGTGGCAAGCGCACGCATCTGGGTCAGCAGGTTGCCGATCTGGCTCAAGGAGCCGTCGGCGGTCTGCGCCAGCGAGACTGCATCGTTGGCGTTACGCACGTCCTGATTCATCGAGGTGACCTGTGCGTTCATGCCCTGCGAAATCGCCAGGCCTGCTGCGTCATCGGCGGCGCTGTTGATGCGCAGGCCGGAAGAAAGGCGCATCATGGACTTTTGCAGCGAAGTCTGGTTAACGGAGAGGTTGCGCTGTGCGTTGAGGGACGCGATGTTAGTGTTGACGGTTAACATGGAAATATCCTCCCTGAGGTGCGTTGCTCGGGGCATCCATACCCCAAGGTTGTTAGTTATCGACGATTGTTATCTACAAGGTTGGTTTCTACCACTCGTTTTCAGTTATGGTCGTCGCGAAAAGTTACCTACTTTATCGGAGCAGCCGGGGAGAACTTTAGAAGTTTTTCCTGCTGTCGGCCGATTTTTTTCTGGATGGCTCCAAGAACGGGTGCCGAACCGAAAATTCGGTGCCGTCGAGCACGATCTGCCGAGCCAGCATCCTGTCGACGTTAAGTACGATCGGCCCCTGCAGGTTCACCGTGATCTCGTGAGGCTCCGGGGCCATGGTAACGACTAAGAGCGAAATGACTTCCGATGCCGGAGCAAGCTCAAGCGAAAGGTATTCCTCCTCGGTGAGGGAAAAACGGTACTCGGGAAAGTGATCCTTGGAGTCGACCACCAAAAACGCGAGCGAGGCGTTGCCTACCGACTGCAACCACAGAAACGGCCCGGGCTTCGGCGGTGTCAAAAGGACGTAGCGCGTCTCCGTAGGAAAGCCGACTATGCCGCCAGGGATGTAAATAATCTTGTCCGTCTCGACCTCCTGCTCGCCAAAACGTGAAGTTTGCACCAGCATCCTCTTACCCCTTACGCTCACTATCCATGAGGTTCACGACGTTTTCGAGATCGCCGACGTTCCAACCTGCGGCCTTGGCGTTTTCCTGCTGCACCTTCAAATGAATTTCCTGGCGGTAGATGCGCATCTCCTTGGGCGCTTCTATCCCCAAACGCACCTTGTTGTCCTTGACTTCCAGCACCGTCACGCTGATTCTGTCGCCGATGGCGATGATCTCGCCAAGTTTTCTACTTAGAACCAGCACGTAAATACTCCTATGACAGATAGTCCAGCAGCGATACCTGGGAGACTTTTGCCGAAGCGGCGATGGCCGCCTGGTAGGCGGTCTGCTGCTTGGCGAGATCGCTTACCACCTGCAGATAGTCGGCATCCTGCAGCGTTGAGACGACTTGTGAGGTGGCAAGGTTACTGTCCTGCCCCACAGAGGTTGCAGTAGTCAAGCGGTTCATGCTGGAGCCGACCAGGGCCTCGGCCGAGGTGACCTGCGAGGTCACCTGGTCGATGTTGCTGAGTTGAGCGCCGATCTGAGTTTGGTCACCCGAGCCCACGGCGGAGATCAGGTTATCCATCATCGCCATGGCATTGACCCCCCCGCCGCCACCGGCCAACAGCTGGGAACCGGAATAGGTTGCCGAGACTGAAGTACCAGGAGCTATCTCTATGTTGGTGCTGTCGGCCGTGCCGGTGAAGGCGCCGGTGGTATCGAAGGGGGGGGTGTCGTTCTTGAATCCGCCGAAGAGGTAGGTGCCGTTCAACTGCGTGTTTCCCAAAGAGATCAATTGGTTCTTAAGCTGAGTGAGTTGCTGGACCGCCGCTGCCTGGTCCTGGGCGTTATAGGTCCCGGACGACATCTGCACAGCAAGCTGCTTCACCGATGTCAGCACGTCCTGCATGCTCGACATGGACGAATTGGCCATGGTGAGCAGCGACGTGGCGGCGTTGATGTTCCGGGCATACTGGTTGGTCGCAGCCGTTTGCGTGTTGAGCCGGACGATCTGCTGAGCGGCCGCGGGGTCGTCGCCGATGGCACTCACCCTGTACCCGGTGGAAGACTCCTGCTCGAGAACGTCCTGGCGCTGCTGTATGACCTGCAGGTTCTGCAGCACAAGGTTGCTGCTGGTGTTCTGGGTTACGCGCATGGTCTGCTCCTTTACTGTATCATCCCCAGGATCGTGTCGAGCATCTGGGTGCCTACGGTAATCAACTTGGCAGCTCCCTGGTATGCCTGTTGCTGGCTGGTGAGGTTGGTGAGTTCCTCGTCCAGGGAGACCCCAGAATTGGAGGTCCAGAGGTTGTTCAGCTGGTTGATGGTGGAGGTGGCCTGGTCGTCGTTTTGGGTCGCGCTCTGCACTCCGACCCCGACCTGACCCATCAAAGAGGTATAGAACCCCCCTAGCGTCATATTCCCGCCCGTCATGGAAAAGGCGGTGTTGGCCAGGGCTGCAACGCTCTGGGCGTTGATGTTGTTGCCTGTCCCCCCGGTGGTAGGGTCGGTGCTGGCGGCGGCGACCTGGTCGGTGGAGTTGATGGCGACCGACATGTCGGCCGCGCTGGTGGTGGGGGTGAAGAAGTTCACCCCGGTGGAGCCGGTAAGGCCGTAGCCGCCGGACTGGGCGGCGTTTACCTGCTGGACCAGGGTGGACGCCAGTTCGTTCAGGCCGCTCAGGTAGTTGTTGGTCGTAACGTCGCGCATTTGCAGCGTCGCGCCGAGCGACCCGGGGGCACTGCTGCCGGCCAGTTGCGAGGTAACGTTGCTCGTTGCGCCGTCGGGTCCGGCGACGAGTACGTCGTAGAATCCGTTGTTGCTCGTGTTAGCTTGCAGCGAGAAGGCGCCCGCCTGGTTGCCTGACACAAGAGTGGTGCCGCCGGAACCGGTAGCCAGGGTGACGGTCATGGTACCGTTCGACTCCTCCTTAGCGGTCACCCCGACATTGTTGGAAAGCTGCTGCACCAGGTAGTTGCGCTGGTCCTCCAACTCGTTCGCCTGGGTCCCCTGGGCCTGAGCCGCCTGGATCTGCACGTTGAGGGCCGCGACCTGCTTGAGCTGGTTATTGGCGTCGGCGGTTATTTCCTGCAGGTTCTGGTTCATGTTTCCCTGCACCGCGGTAAGCCCGCTGCTCATGGTGTGGAAAGCGTCGACTAGTTGCTGCCCCTGCGAGAGCACCGCCTGCCGCTCGGCGACCCCCTGTGGGTTGGAGGCCAGATCCTGCCAGGCGGAGAAGAAGTCCTGCATCGGTCCGCTCAGGCCTCCGGTGCCGCTGCTGCTCACGTCGTTGAACAGCGGCTGGATCATCTGCATGGCGGAGTTGGTGGTGCTGGTCCCGCCGCTCACCGCGTTGGCGGCGACCAACTGGTTCTGCAGGAAAGAGTCGTAGGCGCGCTGCACCGTGGCTACCTGAACCCCCGAACCGGTCGGCAGGCCGTTCACCGACACAGGGATCTGCGACTGCAGCACGGCCGTCTGACGCGAGTACCCCGGCGTGTTCACGTTGGCGATGTTTTCGCCGGCCACGTCCAGTGCGACCCGCTGCGCGGTCAGGGCACTGCTGCCGATATCCATCAATAGGCTTACGCTCATCTCATACCTCCCCGCGCACCAGCCTGGGGCCCCCCCCGCCGGCTACCATGCGACCGCTGCCGCCGTACGTGGCGCCGCGGTTGAAAATGCGTCCGAAGAATTCCAGCGAGCGGTTCACCGTGGAGAGCGCGTTGTTCAGCAACTGACCGTTTTCGTTGGTGAGCCGCTCCAACTGAGCCCCTAGTGCCAAAAGTCGCCCCTGCAGTTCCTGTAAGCTGCCGCTTGCCGGCTGCGGCAGCTTGGGAATAAGCGGCGACAGAGTGCGCGCCCCTGGAACCCCCGCCTTTTCGGCCAAAGGACCCAAAAGCTGGCGACACTGCCGCGAGTTGGCGATCAGCCGCTCATGAAGCGCCTGCTTCGCGCCCGTCAACCTCTTCAGCAGCACCGTCTCCATCTGCATCAGGCTGCGGCGTTCCTCTTCCAGGACCTCCAGGAACTCCTGCAGGGTTTTCTCTTCCTCGGACATCAACGCCGCCAGGCGCATGGCAAGCTCTTGCATCTAGGTACTCCTTGTCTGCCGTGGGCAGTTTGGCTAAGAACCGGCTCCGCCCAGCATCTTTTCGGCAAGCAAATCGGCGTCCACCCCGTATCCCCCCTGCTGGACCTGCTGCTTGGCCAGCGCCACCCGGTCCAGGCGCACGTCGGGCAGGGCTGCCAGCAACTGATGATACCGGGCGATATCCTTCGCCTGGGAGGAGAGGGATATCGGATCCTGGCTCTGCTCTCCACCTGAGGCGGCATCAGCCGCCGTCGTTCCGGACACGGCTCCGGACGGCTGTACCGCCTGTTTGCGCTGCAGATCCGCAACGTAACCACCACCGTTAATCAGCATGCTGTCCCTCCTTCTGTGCTGCCGGCAACACCGACGGAACCGGCTGTTTGCGGCGCGTCAGCTCGCGTTCGACCGCTCGGGCGAGGCCGATGGTGCCGGTGCGCGCCGCCTGGTCGGCGTACTCCTGGTCGAGCATGGAGCGGAAGGTCTCTTCACCTTTCCCCCCCCCGGTCAATTTGTCCTTGCCGACCGTCTCGCGCATCGACTTGAGCATCATGTTGACGAACATCGCCTCGAACTCGCGCGACACCTTCTTGATCTTGGCGGAATTTTGCCCGCCAGCCTGTCCCGTGCTCCCCGCCGCACCTGCCTGGCCCGCGGCCGCGTTCCCTGCGGCCTGCAGCCTCGGGTCGGTTACCGGCAAGGCGTTGTAGGGTATGCTCTTTACGTCCACTTGAGGCCCCCCTTGCAGCTACATCACGCTCAGTTCCGCGTTAAGTGCGCCGGCTGCCTTGATGGCCTGCATGATCCCCAGAAGATCCCGGGGGGTCACCCCCAGTGTGTTCAGCCCGCGCACCACTTCGCCCAGGTTGGCACCCTCCCGAAGCAGGGTGAGGCTCGCCTTCTCCTCGGTCACCTTCAGCTGGGTCCTCGGCACCACCTGGGTGGTGCCGCTGGAAAGCGGACCCGGCTGCGACACCTGCGGGGTCTCCTTCACCACGACGGTCAGGTTGCCGTGCGAGACGGCCACCGTGGAGATGCGCACGTTCTCGCCCATGACGATGGTGCCGGTCCGCTCGTTCATCACCACCCGGGCGGTGACGTCGGGGTTTACCTCCAGCCGTTCCAAAAGGGCCACGAACTCGACCGGCCGCTCCCGGAATTCCTGAGGGATGGCGATCTGCACGCTCCCCGGGTCGGTAAGACTCGCCACCTTCCCTTTGAAGCGCTCGTTGATAGCCGTCTCTACCCGTGCGGCGGTGGTGAAGTCAGCCTGGTGCAGGTTCAGCCGCAGCACCTGCTTGTTGGCGAGCACGTTCGGGATCTCCCGTTCGACGAGCGCCCCCCCTGGCACCGTGCCTGCGGTCGGGTGGTTCTTGATGGCGCTGGCCGCCTGCCCCCCGTAGGAGAAGGCGTTGGTCAGCACCGCCCCTTGGGCCACCGCGTATACCTGGCTGTCCGCGCCCTTGAGCGGCGAAAAGAGTAGGGTTCCCCCGGCCAGGCTCTTGGCGTCGCCGAGCGAGGAGACCAGCACGTCAAGGTGGGCACCCTGCTTGGCGAAGGGCGGAAGCTGCGCCGTCACCATGACGGCGGCGACGTTGGTAACCGTGACATCGGCGCGGTTGATGGTGATCCCCATCCGCTCCAAAGCGCCGACCAGGGACTGTACCGGGAACTTGGTCTGCATTGAGTCCCCTGAGCCGTTCAAGCCGACCACCAGGCCGTAGCCGATCAGCTGGTTGTCCCTCACCCCGTCGAAGGCGGCAATATCCTTGATGCGCGCCGCCTGCGACGGTCCGGCGAGGAGCGCCGTCAAAAGCCCCGCCAGCGCCCATACGTGTAGACGAAATTTACTGTTCACCTTGCACCTGACCTTTTCGCCCTACATTCATTTCGGTCACCCGCCGCAAGAACTTTAATGTTTTCCCTGTGCGGGACGAATTTAATGCCGGCAACCGTCTTAATCTCAGCCGCGACTCCAACCTGCCTTAGAAAGGCCAGATCTTGTCGAGTATGTTCATCAGCCATCCCGGGCTCTGGCGGTCGCTTAATACCCCCTTGCCGGTGTAATTGATCCGGGCGTCGGCGATCACCGACGAACTGACGGTGTTGTCCGTGTTGACGTCGCGGGAGCGGACCGTGCCGGTAAGAACGATGATCTGATCCTCGTTGTTAACCTTAACGCTACGCCGTCCCTCGATCAGAAGGTTGCCGTTGGGGGTGACATCGACGACCTTGGCGGAGATAGTCGCTTGCAGCGTCTCCTGGCGCGAGGTGGAACCTGTGCCGCTGAACTTGGAGTCGTTGGAAGCGTTCAACAGGTTGGCAAGATCCATCCAGTTCTTAATCGGGGTTTTCTCTAGCCCGAGCAGTTGGGGAATGCCGGCGCTGACAGTGGAGGCCCGCTCGGTAGCGGTGGCGGCCTGCTTACTGGCGCTGGCGTTTTCGGAGATGATCACCGTGATGATGTCCCCCTTACGGCGCGCCTTCAGATCCTCGGCCACCCCGGTTGAGGAGGCCTGCCAGAGCGAGCCGGAGGCGTAGCTGAGCTCCGGTTTGGCAAGCTGCTCGTCGAAGGCGGGGGTTTTCACCTCCGCCTCCTGCACTGCGCACGCCGCCAGTAAAAACGGTGCGAGCAAGAGCGCGCGCCCGACCATCTTCTTCACGAAATCCGCCCTTTCCATCAGAAGTCCACCTTTACCGTCGAGGCATCTACCACCCGCCCGGCCAGTTCTTTTTGCGAGGAGACGTTCTGTACCGTGATCAGGTCGCCCACCGCGCCGGACTGCCTTGCCCGGCCGGGCGTCGTGATCTTGATCACCTCGTTTTCCACCACGATATTCACAATCTGTCCCGCCTTGACCACCGGCACCCGTTCCAGGTAATCCTTCCTGAGCGGTGCGTTGGCCCTGAGGCTGTTTTTCATCCTGAGACCCACCGCCTCCTCAATGGAGGTAAGAAAGCCCCCCTGCAGGCGACCCAGGTCGCGCCGGTCAAGGACGAGGTCGGACGCGGAGAGGACTTCCGCACGATCCAGGGCCCGCGCGGTGACCACCATCTGTGCAAGCGCTTCCACCTCAACTGGTACGGCGAGGTTGCGTTTCACCTGGTCGTCCACCCGCACGATCAGCGACAGTGTGGCGTTGCCGTACCCTTCCCAGCGCTCGGGCCCCACCACCTCATAGCTGATCTGTCCGGGGGGGAGCCTGAACTCGCCGCCGAAGCCGATCTTCTTGATGGAGACCTGGGCGTTCAGGGCCTCAGTCTTGTGCAACACGTAGTCCGTGATCACCTTACGCACCTCCGCCACCCCCACCACCGTCATCGGCGTAGGTTCCGGGAGCGCATGGGAAGCAAACGGCGCCAGCAGCAACAGCCCTAAGGCAACGATCAAGGCTCGCATGATCTTAGCGCTTGAGCCCTGCTGCCTGCTGCAGCATCTCGTCGGAGGCCTGCACCGCCTTGGAGTTTACCTCGTAGGCGCGCTGCCCCACTATCATGTTCACCATCTCTTCCACCACCGAGACGTTGCTCATCTCCACGTACCCCTGCTCCAAGGAACCGAGCCCGTTTTGCCCGGCAGTGCCGACCGTTGCGGCTCCAGAGGAGTCGGTGGGAAGGAACAGGTTCTGGCCGATGGCGTTTAGTCCCGAGGGGTTCGGGAAGTTGGCGAGCTGGATGGTCGTCCCCTGGGTGGCTGCGGTCGAACCGGGGATCTGGTAGGAGACTGTCCCGTCCTGGCCGATAGTGATGGAAGTAGCGTTACTCGGGATCACGACCTGGGGCAGAATCGGGCTGCCGTCCGAGGTCACCACGCGCCCCTGGCCGTCCTGCTTTAGGGTCCCGCACCTGGTGTACGCAATGGAGCCGTCTGCCTGCTGGACCTGGAAGAAGCCGTTCCCCTGGATGGCGAGGTCGAGTTGGTTGCCGGTCTGGGTGGTGTTCCCCGGCGAGAAGATCTTGGTGACAGCCGCAGGCTTCACGCCCAGACCGACCTGGATGCCGGTCGGGACGGTGGTGGTGTTGGTATTGGGCGCACCGGTGGTCTTCACCGTCTGGTACATGAGGTCCTGGAAGTCGGCCCGGCTCTTCTTGAAGCCGGCGGTGTTGACGTTGGCCAGGTTGTTGGCAACCACGTCCATGTTAAGCTGCTGCGCCTGCATACCCGAGGCTGCCGTCCACAATGCCCTGATCATAAAAATTCTCCTTGAAAATCGTCGGACCGGTCGACCGGTCGGACTGGTCTGAAATCTAAAAAAGGGTGGCTATACCTTGCCCAAATCGTTGGCCGCCTTGGACGCCATGTCGTCGAAACTCTTCACCGCCTTGGAGCAGACCTCGAAGTAGCGGCTCGCCTCGATCATGCGCGCCATCTCGGTCACCACCTGCACGTTGGAACTCTCCAGGTAGCCCTGCTTGATCTCCGCCGTCGAGGCGGTGGTCGGAGTCTGCGGGTCGTTCGGCTGGTACAGCGAGTTGCCGAGCTTGCTCAGTACGTACGGCTTGGGGAAATCGACCGTGGCGATGCTCCCCGCCGGCGTGCCGTCCATCGACACCAGGCCGGTCGCATCGATATCGATCTTGCTGCCGTTTAAGGTGATCGGGCCGCCGTTTTTGCCCTGCACCTCGTAGCCGTCCGAGGTCACCAGCCGGTTGCCCGGGCCGCGGTGGAAGTTCCCCTGCCTGGTGTAGGCGGTTCCCTGCGGGGTAGTGACCGCGAAGAAGCCGTCGCCGTTCAGCGCCACGTCGAAGACGTTGTCGCTTTTCTGCAGCGTGCCGGCGGCATAGTCGGTCGAGAACCGCTCGCTTGCGTACACCGGCCCCTGGGCGTCGTTCTTGGCGTTGGCCAGGAGGCTCTCGAAGCCCAGGGAATCCGCCTTGAACCCCGCCGTGTTGGCGTTGGCCAGGTTGTTGGAGACCACGTCCAGCCGGCGCATCGCCGCCAGGTTGCCCGATATTGCCGAATAAATGCCGCTGTTCATCTTATCCCCCTACACCACACGCTTCATCTTGCCGCGCAGCCGGACGATCGCCTGGCTGTGCAGCTGCGAAATTCTCGACTCGGTGAGATCGAGCACGGCACCGATCTCCTTCAGGTTCAACTCTTCGTAGTAGTAGAGCGTGATCACGATCCGCTCCTTCTCCGGGAGGCTGTCGATGGCGTCGGCCAGCTTCTCGATGGTCTGACGCGCGATCAGCTGGCTCTGCGGGCTCTCGCTCCCCTTGTCCTCCAGGACGTCCAGAAGCCCGAAGGGGGCGCCGTCCTCGTCGTGCCAGGCATCGTCCAGGCTGACGAAGGAGAGGAGATGGATCTCCTCCAGGAGCCGGAAGTAGTCCTTGAGCTCAAGTCCCATGGCCACCGCCACCTCGTCGGAGGAGGGGTTGCGCCCCAGGTGCTGCTCCAACTGGGCGAACTCCTTTTCCAGCTTCTTGAACTTGTCGCGCAAACTCCTGGTGAGCCAGTCCTGGGCCCTCAGCTCGTCCATGATGGTGCCGCGGATCCGCTGCTCGGCGAAGGTCTTGAACTGCACCCCGCGGCCCGGATCGAAGCGCTCTGCCGCCGAGATCAGGCCGATGACCGCCGCCGAGCGGAGATCGTCGCGGTCGAGGTGCGGAGGGAGCGACGAGGCGATGCGGTCGACGATGAACTTGACCAGTGGGAGGTGGGCAACCACCAGTTCGTCCCGGGAAGGGGGGACGCCGCGGGTAATTCCCTGCTCGTACGCCTTAAGAAGACAGTTCATGGTTCCTCCACTGCGTTGTTGCGGGGACTGCTTCGGCCGGGGCTGCCGTCTGGGCGGCCGGGGCGGCCTGGGCAAGCTGCTGGGCCAGGGACCTGAAACCCAGCGAGGCCTTGGCGTCGGGGAACAGGCGACTGTGCACCCCGCGCCGCTTGGCGGACTCGGCTACCAGTTCGTCCCTCAAGATGCAGCCGCAGTAGTCGAGCTGCACCTCCAGGAAACGGCCGGTGATGGCGGAAAGTTTGGCAAAGAGCGAGGCGCCTTCCTCGGCGTCCCGGCACATGTTCACCAACAGCCGGAATCGGAAGGAAGGGTCGCGCCCGGAAAGGGTCTTCACCAGGGCATAGGCGTCCATGATGGAGGTCGGCTCGGGGGTCACCACCAGCATGATCTCGCGGGCAAAAGAAGCGAAGCTGGTGACGTTGGCCGACAGCCCGCTCCCGGTGTCGATCAGGAAGAAGTCGTAATCGTCCTCCAGCCGGGTGATCCCCTGCAGAAGCGACAACCGCTCGGCGGGCGAGAGCGCGGAGTACTGCTGCATCTCGATCCCGGCAGGCAGGATGCCGATGCCGGAGCCGGCGTCGATCACCGTCTCTTCGAGCGTCCTCTCCCCGGAGAGCACGTGGCTCAACCGGTAGGCGGCTTCGATCCCCAGCTTGAGGCAGATCTCCCCCATGCCGGGGTTGGCGTCCACGATCAGGACCCGCTGCCCCAAAAGGGCCAGCGTCTGGGCCAGGTTGACCACCACCGAGGTCTTGCCGACTCCCCCCTTGCCGCTGGTGACCGAGATCACCCTGAGCTCCTCGCGCAGTTGCAGCCGTTCGGGGGAAAGCTCCCGCACCTTGGCGCGTCCGGCGAGCTGCCTGAGCGATTCGGCCTGGTCTATGGCCAGCGTAGCGGTCATCGGCCGGACTCCTTAACCACCATGGAGGCGAGTTTGCGCGACGTGGCGACCTCGATGTCCTCCGGAACCTTCTGCCCCGTGGAGAAGTAGGAAAGCGGCAGTTTGTGCTTCAAGTAGGCGTCGACGATGCAGCCGAAGCTGCGGCTTTCGTCGAGCTTGGTGAACAGAAGCTTGGTGATCGGCAGCTTGCCGAAGGTGGCGACGATGTCGTCCAGTTCCAGCGAGCGCGTGGTGGCCGAGAGGCAGAGGTAGGCTTCGATCCCGGGATGGCACTCAAGAAAACCCTTCATCTCCTCGATCCGCTCCTGGTCGCGCGGGCTTCTGCCTGCGGTATCGATCAGGATCAGGTCCTTGTCCTGGTGCTGGGCCAGCACCCGGGCTAAGTCCTGGGCGGAGGCTACCACCTCCAGCGGCAGGTCCATGATCTTGGCGTAGGTCTTCAACTGCTCGACCGCGCCCACCCTGAAGTTGTCGGTGGTGATCATGGCCACCGAGGCGCGCCGGTTCAGGGCGTGCATGGCGGCCAGCTTGGCGATGGTGGTGGTCTTGCCGACCCCGGTGGGGCCGACTACCGCCATGATGCGCGGGCCGTTCTTCTTGATGCGCAGGGAACCCGAGCACTTCACTACGCCGGCGATGGTCTCCGCCACCAGCGCACGCAGTTCCTCGAGCCCCGCGCCGTCCTCGGCCGCCGGACGGATCTGCTCGATGAGCATGTTGACCGTCGGCTGGCTGAGTTCCTCGGCGCGCAGTTCCTCGGAGAGCTTTTGCAAAAGTTGCTGTTCTTCGCTTCCCGCCACGGCGGCGGGAGCGGCGGTCACCGTGGCCGTCACGTTGGGAAGCAGCCCCGGGTTGAGGACGTTCAAGGGCTGATTGCCCGCCGCTTGGCTCGCGGCCGCCTGGGCCGCCACCTGCTGCACGAGCGTCTGCGCCCCCAGGGCGGCGTCCGCCTGCGGGAAAGCCACCGTCTGCGGCGGCTGCGTCTTCTTTTCCCCCCCTACCGCCTGGTAAAGGAGCTTCTTGATCTCTTCCAGCTCGTCCTTGCTGAAGGTCCGCTTCCCCGGCTGGGCGGCTTCGGCGACCGGCGCCGCCTGGGGCGCAGGCGCGGGAGCGGGCGCAGGCTTGGGCGCCTCCTCCTTGCGGGCGAGTTGCTCGATCCGCTGCTTGAGCTCGCGCACCTCGCGGGCCAGCGGCCCGAGCATCGAGTTCTGGAACTCCTCGCGGGTGGAGAGTTCCCGCACCGGCGGGGGAGGCGGCGGAGGGGCCGCCTCGCGATAGGGGTTCGACCGGCTGGGCGCCCGGGGGTCGATCGCTGCCGTTACTTCGAAGTAGGGCTTGAAGAAATAGCCGAGGATGCCTTTGCGCCGCTCCTTCTTCGAGGAGAGGATCATGGCATCAAGTCCCATCTCTGCCTTCACCATCCGAAGCGCCTCGGACATTTCGGGAGCTTGGAACGTCTTAACTAGCATTGAGCACCACCACGCCTAAGGATTGAATTTTTATGTTGGGCGGGATCTCGTTGTGCGAGATGACCGCCAGGTTGGGCATGAATCTTTCGGTAAGCTTCTTCACGTGCCTCCGTATGGTTGGCGAGGCCAAAAGCACCGGCATGGTGCCGGTGGAATCGAACTGCTCGGCGTTGCGCCTGATCACGGCCAGGATGCGCTGGGCGGTGTTGGGCTCGATGGCGAGGTAGCTTCCCTGCTCGGAGAGCTGCACCGAGTCGACGATGATCTCCTCCACCTCGCGGTCCATGGTCAAAACACAGAGCGTGTCGTCCTCGCGCTTGTACTGTTCCACGATGTAGCGTCCCAGGCTCTGGCGCACGAACTCGGTGAGCATCTCCGGGTCCTTGGTGACCCCGCCGTAATCGGCCAGCGTCTCCAGGATGGAGCGAAAGTCGCGCACCGAGACGTTTTCCTTCAGAAGGGACTTCACCACCCGCAGCACGGTCCCCAGGGTGAGGGTGTTCGGGATGAGCTCCTCCACCACCTTGGGCAGCGTCGCCGCCACGCCGTCCAGGAGCTGCTGCAGTTCCTGGCGCCCCAAGAGTTCGTGGGCGTGCTTCTTGATGATCTCCGAGATGTGGGTGGCGAGGATGGTGGTGTTGTCGACCACCGTGTAGCCGGAGACCTGCGCCTGCTCCCGGTCCTTCCCCTTGATCCAGATGGCGGGGAGCCCGAAGACCGGCTCGGTGGTCTTGATCCCCTCCACAAGCCCGGTGGCGCCGCCGGAATCCATGGCCATGTACTGGCCGGAGAGTTCGCCCCCCCCCACCTTGGCGCCGTTGATCAGGATGTTGTACTCGTACGCCTTGAGCTGCAGGTTGTCGTGGATGTGAATCGGCGGCACGATGAAGCCCATGCGGTCGGCCACCTGCTTGCGGATCGAGCGGATGCGGTCCAAAAGCTCCCCTTGCTGGTTGGCGTCGACCATCGGCACGAGGCCGTAGCCCACTTCCAACTCCAGCATGTCGAGCGGCCGGATCTTGTTGATCTGGTCGACTTCCTCCTCGGGGACCAGCGCCTCCTCGAGTTCCTCCGCCGCCGCAGCCGCCTGCTCGACGGCGAGCTTGCTGGCGAACCAGGCGGCAGCCGACAGGAGCAGGAAGGCGAAGTGCGGCAGCTCCGGGATCATCGCGAACAGGAACAGCACCCCGGAGGCGACCTTGAAGGCCCGCGGGTAGTTCATCAGCTGGCCGGCGATCTCGTGCCCCAGGTTGTTCTCGTCGGCCGAGCGCGTGACGATGATACCGGCCGCGGTGGAGATGATCAGTGCCGGCACCTGGGCCACCAGCCCCTCGCCGATGGTCAAAAGCGTGTAGTTGGAGAGCGCCTGGTCGAGCGGCATCCCCTTCTGCCAGACGCCGATGATGAAGCCGCCGATGATGTTGACCAGTACGATCATGATGCCGGCCACGGCGTCGCCGCGTACGAACTTGGAGGCACCGTCCATCGAGCCGTAGAAGTCGGCCTCGCGGGCGATGTTCTTGCGGCGCAGCTTCGCCTCCTTGTCGGTCATAAGACCGTTGGAGAGGTCGGCGTCGATCGCCATCTGCTTGCCGGGCATGGCGTCCAGGGTGAACCTGGCGGCGACCTCGGCCACGCGCCCGGCGCCCTTGGTGATGACCACGAAGTTGATGATCACCAGGATCAGGAAGATGACCGCGCCCACCACGTAGTTGCCGCCGACCACGAACTGGCCGAAGGCCTTGATGACCGCGCCGGCCGCCTCGGTCCCCTCGTTGCCGTGCAAAAGGATGAGACGGGTGGAGGCGATGTTCAAAGAGAGCCTGAAGAGGGTGGTAGCCAAAAGCAGCGACGGAAACACCGAGAAGTCAAGCGGCTGGACGGTGTAGAGACAGACCAAAAGGATCACCAGCGCGATGGTGATGTTGGTGGCCAGGAAAATGTCCAGCATAAATGCCGGCAACGGGACGATCATCAGGGCAAGGATCCCGATCAGGACCACCGCCATGTAGATGTCCGAGTTTTTTCCCGACGTCGGCACCGCCAGGGTATTTACCGTGCTGTTGGCCATGCTGCTTTTCCCTGTATAAAGAATTGGACTTTCCTCGGCACCAGACCCACTGCAACCGGTGTGCCATCCGACGGCAGTTTGCCGTCAAAGGCGGCGAAGCGGGCGAAAAGGAGCGCCATTCGCCGCGACGGGCGGCAGCAGCTTTCTGGTCCGGCTAGCGGACCGTCATTTTCGGCCCCTGCGGTCAAATTTTTGACCCGCCGATACTTCTTCGAGCCGGCATCTTTTTAGTTGAAAAAGCAGCGCCAAACCGGTATGTTTTCCAATCTTTTTTTTTAGCACGCGAGGCCAGATGTCCGCCGTATTTTACCTGCTCATAATCCTGTCTGTCGCTTCCCTGACAGGCTGCACCAGCTACCTGCCGACCGGAAAATTCCCGGTGCCGGCCATGGAACAGCCGACGGTCAAGGTCGAGACCATCCCGCTGCCGGTGATCGCCTCCAGTCCGAACGAGGGGATCACCTACGGGGCGCTGACCGCCTTTTTGGTGCACAACCAAAAGGACGAGGTCTCGACGCTGATCGCGCCCCAGATAAACCATAACGACAATTACGGTACCACCGGCACCGTCTACGGCGCCTTCTACCCGTCTCCCGAACGGAGCATCGAGGTCAACCTCGCCCAGTCCGCCAGGATCAACAACGACTACGAGTTCAAGCTGCGCGACCAGACCCTGTTCGACAAACAGCTGGAGATCAACGCCTTTGTCTTCACCTTCCGGGACGGTTCGGCCCGCTTCTACGGCTTCCAGTCGACCAGCAGGCGGGAGCGGGAGACGAACTACGACGACGAGGAGACCGGCTTCAACCTCTCCGCCGGCTATCCGGTGCTCCCCCACACCCAACTTGTGGTCGGCGAGCGCTACAAGCACGTCGCCATCGGTCCGGGCGCGGTAACCAAGGTGCCGTTCATCAAGGAAGTCCGTTGGTTCAACGCCATTCCCGGCGTGGACGGTTTCGACGCCCACGCCCAGATGCTCTCCCTGGTCTACAGTACTCTCGACTCCGCGATCGCGCCGACCACCGGCATCAAGGCCAAGGCATCGGCCGAGGCAAGCGTCAGCGCCTTGGGCTCCACTGCAGATTACCGGCATTACGAGGCCGAGGTCAAGGGATTCTACCCCCTGGACCACACCCGCTTCATCAGCGTCGCCCGCATCGCCTACAGCCAGACGATCGGCGACGACGTCCCCTTCCTGGAGCGGAGCACGCTCGGCGGCGAGTCGACCCTCAGGGGGTACGGCAGGTACCGCTTCATCGACTCAAGCTACCTCCTGTGCAACCTGGAGGAGCGGATCCGCCTGTTCCGCTGGGAGATCTTCGGAGTGACCGCCGATTGGGAGCTGGCCCCGTTCATGGATCTGGGGAGCGTGATGAAGTCGCTGGCCGACGCGAAGCCCAAATCCTTCGAGTTCAACCCGGGCATCGGCTTCCGCGCCGTCATCCGCCCCAACATCGTCGGCCGCGTGGACGTCGGCGTCGGCCGCGAAGGCCCGGCCGTCTTCGTCGGTCTGGGGTACCCGTTCTAACCCCTTTTCTCCCCCTGCCGGGTCCCGCGCCGCTCAAATTCGTGATCGATGCAGTTTAAGACCTCGAACTTGCTGAGCGACCACAGCGGTGCGATCAGGTCCTGGCGGTTGCCGTCGCCGGTCAGCCGCTGCACCACGATGCGGGTGTCCAACCGTTCCAGGAAGTCGCAGACGAGCCCCACGTACCCGTCGCGGTCCAAAAGCCGCAGATCTCCCGCAGCGTAGCGCCGAGCAAGCGGCGTCCCGCGCATGACGTGCAGCAGGTGCACCTTCACCCCGTCCACCCCGGCCTCGTTCAGGAATTCCGCACCGGAGAGCATCTCCTCCCGGCTTTCCCCCGGCAACCCCAGGATCACGTGGGCGCTGACCCGGATGCCCCGTTCGCGGCAGGCTTTAACGGCGGCGCTGAAGGAGGCAACGTCATGACCGCGGCCGATGGCGGACAGTGTGCGGTCCAGGTGGGACTGCAGGCCGAGTTCCAGCCAGAAATAGCAGCGCCGGGCGTAGGCGGCCAAGAGGTCGAGGACGGGTTCGGGGAGACAGTCCGGCCGGGTGCCGACGATCAGCCCCACCACGTCCGGGACGGACAAGGCCTCGTCGTAGAGCGCCCGCAAGCGTTCCGCCGGGGCGTAGGTGTTGGAATAGGATTGGAAATAGGCGAGGAAAAGCGAGGCCTTGTACTTGCGTACCATGACCTCCTTGGCGTGCTCCAGTTGTTCGGCTACGCGGGCTTCCCGCAGGATGCCGAAGGAGCCCGACCCCTTGCCGCCGCAAAAGATGCACCCCCCCTCCCCCACGCTGCCGTCGCGATTGGGGCAGGTGAAGCCGGCATCCACCGAGAGCCGCTGCACCTTGCAGCCGAACTCCCTCTTCAACTCGTCGGAAAAAGCGTGGTAACGTCGCATCTGTTCCTTTCTTGGTGCGTCAGCCTTAAGCCCCCTACTCTACACGTTCCAGTTTCAGGTTTCTAGTTTCTCCTTTCTCGTGTATGCTGGGGCGTCTGTTTTCCCGCTTTTATCGGCTCCTAAAAAAGAAATTTCCTTATGCATAAATCGTTTGGCCACCACGTCATAGACCAGCTGAGAATCGCCATCGCCGAGGCAGGCGGCAACGAAGTCTTCTTCCTGGGACGCACGAACGAAGAGCGCCTGGTAGTGGACGTCGAGGTGCTGGCCCGCGGCAATCGCGACGCGGTGCCGGCCATCATGATCGCCGCATCCTTCGGCGACGTGGTGATCCACAACCACCCCTCAGGCCACCTCACCCCTTCCCAAGCCGACGTCGAGATCGCCTCGCTGCTCGGCAACCAGGGTGTCGGCTTCTACATCGTCGACAACCACGCCGAGCGCTGCAACATCGTCGTCACCCCCTTTGCCCACAAGGCGGTCGAGCGCCTCTCCACGCCGGAGATCACCCGCTTCTACGCGCCCGAGGGGGTGCTCGCCGGCGCCCTTCCCGGCTACGAGCACCGCCCCGAACAGACCCGCATGGCTCTCACCGTGGCCGACGCCTTCAACGAGGAAAAAGTCGCCGTGGTCGAGGCCGGCACCGGCACCGGCAAGTCGCTCGCCTACCTGCTCCCCGCCGCCCTCTGGGCGCTTCGGAACAAGGAGCGGGTGGTCGTCTCCACCAACACCATCAACCTCCAGGAACAGCTGATCCGCAAGGATATCCCCTTCCTGCAAAAGCACGCCGACATACATTTCCGCGCCGTACTGGTCAAGGGGCGCAGCAACTACCTCTGCCTGCGCAAGCTTAAGGTGAACGCCGCCGACGCGAGCCTCTTCAAGGACGAGACCGCCCACGAGCTGGACGCCATCGTCGCCTGGAGCCGGCAGACCGAGGACGGCTGCCGCAGCGACCTCTCCTTCGTCCCCAAGGAGGAGGTGTGGGAGGAACTCTGCTGCGAGGCGGACCAGTGCGGACGCGTCAAATGTCCCGACTATGCGTGCTGCTTCTTCTACAAGGCGCGCCGTGAGGCGGCCGGTGCCGACCTTTTGGTCGTGAACCACGCCCTGCTCCTGGCCGACCTGGCCGTGCGCCTGGAAACCGGCTACGACTCCACCGCCATCCTCCCCCCCTTCCACCGGCTGGTGTTCGACGAGGGGCACCACCTGGAGGACGTCGCTACCAGCTTCCTCTCCAGCCAGGTTTCGAGGCTCGGACTGGTGAAGCTGATCGGCAAGCTGCAGCACCCGAAGAAGGCGCACCGCGGCGTGCTGCCGCAGCTCTCCACCCAGCTTTCCGCCGCGGTCCCCGAGGCCCAGGACGCGCTCTACCTGGAACTCGCCGAGATCCTGGAAGGGCGGCTGATCCCCAAACGGGTGGCGATCACCGACGCGGTCACCCGCGGCATGGACGCCATCAGCGACGCGCTGGTCCACCACCTGAAGCGGGAGACCTACGAGCAGAAACTCAGACTCACCCCCGAGGTGTACGCCTCGTCCCTCTGGCCCGCGGTGCTTACCCGGGTCGAGGAGATCGCCGAGGAACTGGCCGATTACGTGGTAGGAATCCAGGCGTTCTTGAAGGGGTGCGAGAAGCTTTCCGACCGGGTGCTGGAGAAGCTGGTAGGACCTTTGACAGATCTGCGCGGCGTGCAGGCGAGACTTACGGTCGCCGTGGAGGCGCTCCATTTCTTCACCTCGCGCGAAGCCGACTTCTGCCGCTGGTTCGAACTCAGGAAGGGAGGGATGGTCAAGCTCTGCTGCTCCCCCCTGGAGGTGGCGGAGTCGATCAAGAAGGCGATCCTCGACAAGTTCAAGACGGTGGTGATCACCTCGGCGACGCTCGCCGTGGGGGAGAAATTCGACTTCCTCAAACGCAGGACGGGGATCGAGCTCTTGGCCAGGGAGCGGGTGAACGAGCTGCTCCTCCCCTCCCCGTTCGACTACGCGAAACAGGCGCTGGTGGGGGTTCCCTCCGACATGCCGGAGCCGACTTCACCCCTTTTCGAGGCCAAACTCGGCAGCCACCTTTTAGATGCCCTCAAGATCTCGCAGGGACGTGCCTTCGTGCTCTTCACCTCGTACGATCTTTTGACACGGGTGGCAGACCGGCTGGCTGAGCCGCTCAAGGCTGCGGGGCTTACGCCGATGCGCCAGGGAGATACCAACCGGCACATGCTCCTCTCCAAGTTTAAGAGCAGCAAAAATCCGGTGCTCTTCGGCACCGACTCGTTTTGGGAAGGGGTGGACGTGCAGGGGCGGGGGCTGGAACTGGTGGTGATCACCAGGCTTCCTTTCCGGGTGCCGACCGAACCGATCCTGGAGGCGCGCAGCGAGCACATCGTCGCCCTGGGCGGCGACCCGTTCATGTCCTACACGGTGCCGCAGGCGGTGATCAAGTTCAAGCAGGGGTTCGGCCGGCTGATCCGCAGCAAGGAGGATCGCGGCGCCGTGCTGATTCTCGATTCGCGGGTGCTGACCAAGAACTACGGCAAGATTTTCCTGACCGCCCTGCACGGCGTCGAGGTGATGAGAGGACCCGAGGAGATGATCTGCGAAGAACTTAGACGGTTCTTCGGCGACGCTGCGGACTAAACCCCTCCCCGCAGGCCGCGGGCGACGGTGACGGCCAGCACGGAGGCGACCTCCGCTTCCTTAAGTGCGTCCACGCAGGCGCGCATGGTGCTGCCGGTAGTCAACACGTCGTCGACCAGCAACACCCGCCTCCCCCGCAGCAGTTCCGGTTTTGACACCGCAAAGGCGCCGGTTACGTTGCTCGCCCGGTCGCCCGCATCCAGGCCGGTCTGCGGCTCCGTCCAGCGCACCCGGCGCAGGTTCCCCACCGACATCGGCAGCCGCCACCCTTTCGCCAGCACCTTTCCCAGCAATTGCGACTGATTGAATCCCCTCTGCCTGAGCCGCTTGCGGTGCAACGGCACCGGTACGACAACGTCCGGAATTTCATCGGGAAATTCTGCCACCGCTCGCCTCGCTATGAGCCCCAGTGGCTGACAGAGATGCACTTTTGTTCCGTACTTGAAACGGTGAATCAGTTCCTGGACCGGACCCGCGTACAAGGTGGCGGAGCGGGTGAAATAATCCGGGGGATCAGTGATGCAGGGACCGCAAAGGTGGCCGCTGTCGCCTTCGGTGGCGAAAGGCACCCCGCAGGTGGGACAAAGCGGAGGGGTGATGAAGGTCATCTTCTGCAAGCAGTCAGGACAGATAAGCAATTCGCCTGCATCCGGGATGAACGCATTGCAGACATGGCAAAGCGGCGGGAAGAGCAGATCCAGTAAAAAGCGCCAAGGCATTGGCTACCTCCCGGCTAAGTAGGTTGCGTTGAACGGGTTCATCGTGAAGCGCAACATTCCCATGGTGCCGGCATCGCAATGTCGCGTTTCGTACCTCAACGCGACCTACTGTGCTACGAATACGGCGAGGCCGTGACTGCCACCGTCACGGCCTCGCTAATCTTACCTTGAATTGACCGGGTTTTTCCTGCCTCACCTCAATCTTAATCTCAATCTCAACCTATCTTTAAAGTCCCATGTCCTGATTCACCACCAGCACCCGGATGTCGATGTTGCGCGGTTTCTTCTCGATGATGGTCGTCACCCGACAGATGCGCTGCGGCGAGTTACAGTCCATGCAGAACCCGGTGGCGGTACAGGGGGTGGCAAGGTCGAGCCGCTTGGCGTTGGGGGGCGCCGCGAACTGCTTGACGCGGTCGATGGCGTCCTGCACGCTGCCGTCCACGAGCTTGTTGCGCCCGACCACCACGATCACCTTCTGCGGCCCGAAGAACATGGCGGCGACCCGGTTGCCGTTGCCGTCGATGTTCACCAGGACGCCGGAGAGGGTCACGGCGTTAGAGCCGGTCAGGAACAAGTCGCAGGTGAGCTGGCGGCGGGTGATGACCAGCTTCTCTTCCGGGGTCAGCCCCGGCAGCCCGTGGTTGAGGAGTTCCTTCCCCATATCCTTGAGCTTGTCGCCGACCTTGAGATCGACCACTGAAAGGGATCCGCCGAAGCCGACGGTCTGGGCTTCCGCCGCCTCCTTGACGATGTAGTCGTAGACCTCGTCGCCGCTTTGGCAGTAGACGGCGTCGAAGCCGTTCTTCTTCAACCCTTCCACCGCCTTCTGGCATTTCAGGGCATACGCCCAGTCGTTCAACTCTTGCGTTCTGCTCATGGTAACCCCCCTCCTAGAGACGTTGATCCGTCAGCGCTTCGCCCAGTATTGCTTTTCGTAGGGCCAGTACTCGCCCATGATGGAAACGAGGTGCTGCATCCGGGCGCGGAAGCCGAGACGGAACTCGTCCTGCTCCGGGAAATGCCGCTTCTCCCGCACGCTGTCGCAAAGGGCCTTGCCGATGACCCGGGCATTGGCGAACAGCGCCTCCTGGTCGGGAAACTGGCGCGGTCCGGCGCCGGGGGAGCCGATGATGCCGACCGCCTGGGCGCCGAGCGAGTTGACGAAGCGGACCAGGTAATCCAGCACCTCCTCGTCGCCGCCGCCACCGGAGGTCTCAACCAGTGCGGCGTACTTACCTTCCAGCGCGGTGCGGTGGGCAAGGCCGTTTAAGCGGTCCACCAGGCATTTGAGCTGGGCGGTGATGCTGAAGATGAAGTTGGGGCTGGCGAGCACGAAGGCGTCACACGCCTCAAGCTTTCCCTTGATGACCTCGTAGTCGTCCCGGATGCCGCAGACGCCGACCCGATGGCAGGCGTCACAGGCGACGCACGGCTGGATCGGGGTATCGCTCAGGCAGACGATCTCCACCTCCGCACCCGCCTGCTCCGCGCCCGCCAAAACCTCTTCCAGAAGCCTGCCGGTGGCCCCCTTCATGCCGCGTGGGCTGCCGTTTATAGCCAGGATTTTCATGGGTTACCTCCCCTCCATTTCTTGGCACCTTCCCCTCCCCCTGTCCCCCTCCCGCCAAAGAAGGGGGGACTTTCGGGCAGGTCAGGCGTTCAAAAGACTCTTGCCGGTCATCTCCTTGGGCTGCGGGATGCCGAGCATCTCCAGCATGGTCGGCGCCAGGTCGGCCAGGACCCCTTTGCGCAGCTTCATTCCCTTGCGGCTGTCGTCCACCAGGATCAGCGGCGCCATGTCGCAGGTGTGCGCCGTGTGCGGTCCGCCGGTTTCGTCCACCATGATCTCGGCGTTGCCGTGGTCGGCGGTGATTATCGCCGCTCCCCCCTTGGCGAGCACCTTGTCGATCAGCTTGCCGACGCACTCGTCCACCACCTCGACGGCGCGCACCGCAGCAGACAGGATGCCGGTGTGCCCGACCATGTCGGCGTTGGCGAAGTTCAGGATGACCACGTCGTACTTGTCCTCGTCGAGCCGCTTTAAAAGCTCGTCGGTCACCAGGTAGGCGCTCATCTCCGGCTTCTGGTCGTAGGTCGCCACCTCTTTGGGCGAGGGGATCAGCGCCCGGTCCTCTCCCTCGAAAGCCGCCTCGCGGCCGCCGTTGAAGAAGAAGGTGACGTGGGCGTACTTCTCGGTCTCGGCGATCCTCAGTTGCTTGAGCCCCGCCTTGGCGATCACCTCGCCGAAGATGTTGGTCAGTTCCTCGACCTCGAAGGCGATCGGCAGCCCGAAGGTCTCGTCGTAGCTGGTCATGCAGGTGTAGCAGGAAAGCTTGGGGAAGACAGGGCGCTCGAAGCCCGTGAAGGCGGGATCGGTGAAGACGCGGGTGATCTCGCGGGCGCGGTCGGAGCGGAAGTTGAAGAAGATGAAGCCGTCGCCGTCGCCAAGCCTGCCTACCGGCTCCCCGTCCGTCACCATCACGGTGGGGAGCACGAACTCGTCGTTCAGCCCGTCCTGATAGCTCTTTTTGATCGCCGCTTCCGAGGAGGGGGCGCTGTTCCCCTCGCCCAGCACTATGGCGCGGTAGGCCTTCTCGACGCGCTCCCAGCGGTTGTCGCGGTCCATGGCGTAGTAGCGTCCCATGATGGTCGCGACCTTGCCTGCGCCGATTCTAACCAGCTCCTTTTCCAGGTTGTCAAGGTAGTGGGCGGCACTCTGCGGCGGCGTGTCGCGGCCGTCCAAAAGGCAATGCACGAAGATTTCCTTCACCCCCTGCCGCTTGGCCATCTCCACCAGGGCATAGAGGTGGGTGTCGTGGGAGTGCACGCCGCCATCGGAGAGAAGCCCCGCCAGGTGCAGTCTGCCGCTTCCCGACTCGGCCTTGCGCATGCAGTCGATCAGCACCGGGTTCTCGAAGAAGTCGCCGTCCAGGATCGACTTGGAAATCCGGGTGAGATCCTGATAGACCACGCGCCCCGCTCCGATGTTGGTGTGCCCGACCTCGGAGTTCCCCATCTGTCCGGGGGGAAGCCCCACCGACAGCCCGGAGCCGTCGATCTCGCCAGCCGGAAACTCCGCGGCCAGACGGGTCATGTTAGGGGTCTTCGCCTGGGCGACGGCGTTGTTCTCGGCTACGGGGTTGATCCCCCAACCGTCCAGAATCATCAAGAGCAGAGGTTTCTTTGCCATGTGGTCTCCCTCACAAAAGTCAATAAAAAAGGTGAAGAAAAACTTCACCTTGTGATTATTCGTGGTGGTACGGCTCGTCGTTTAAGATGGTGAAGCCGCGGTAGATCTGCTCCAGCAGGAACACCCGCACCATCTGGTGGGTGAGCGTCATGCGCGACAGGGAGATCGCCTTGTGCGCCTTCTTTCGTAACGTGTCGGTGAACCCGTAGGCGCCGCCGATGGCAAAGGCCAGTTCGGAGGTACCCTGATCGCGCTCGCGGCCGAGGAAGGCGGCGAACTGGGTGGAGCTCATCTGCTCCCCCCGTTCGTCCAGTATCACGAGCCTCCCCCCCTTGGGGAGGAGCTTTTCCAGCCTCTCGCATTCCCGCTCGCGCATGGTGGGAGCCAGCGCCCCCTTTTCGTCGCGCGCCTCGCGTATCTCAAGCGCGCTGTAGCGCCGGATGCGTCCCGCGTACTCCTCGATCCCTTCCCGGACCCAGGACTCCTGGGTCTTGCCGACCCAGAGGAGCTTCAGTTTCACTTCTCTTTATGCTCCCAGAGGAACTCCTCGGGGATCTCCAGCCTGGGCGCCCGCTCCCACAGCTCGTCCAGGTTGTAGCGCGCACGCACCTCCTCCTGGAAGACGTGCACGATGACGTCGCCGTAGTCGATCACCGCCCAGCGGCCTTCCTCGACCCCTTCCATGCTGATCGGCCGGTCGAACGGCTTCATCTCCTGCTTCACCGATTCGGCGATCGCCTGCACCTGCCGGTCCGACTTGCCGCTGGCGAGCACCAGGTAGTCGGCGATACTGGAGATCCTCTTGATTTCAAGCACCTTGACCCTGAGCGCCTTTTTATCCAAAGCGAAGGCGGCGCACTTGATGGCGCGTTCTGCCGCCGGCAATACTTCATGTTCTGACATCGATGTACAACCTCTTTTCCTTAATGTAATGCTCGACGGCTTCAGGCAACAAGTACCTGATCGAGCGGCCGGCTGCCGCCAGCTCCCTGATGTGGCTGGAGGAGATATCCAAAAGCACTCCGTCCAGTGCGTGGACCGCATGGCCCGAATGGTGGTTGAGGCAACGAGCGGCCGGATCATAACAGAATTCACATGTCAAGGCAACAGGGAGGGCCTTGGCGAGACTGTCGATGGTGCTGCCCGGACGCTGCACGCAGATCACGTGGGCGAGCCGGAAGATCTCCTCGTAGCGGTGCCAGTTGGAGATGTCGTGGAAGGAATCGGCGCCGACGATGAAGAACAGCTCGTCCTGCGGGAAGCGCCCCTTGAGTTCGCGAAGCGTGTCCACCGAGTAGGAGCGGCCGCCGCGCGCCCCCTCCATGTCGGAGACCTCGAAGGCTGAGTTGTCGGCGGTTGCCAGCCGCACCATAGTAAGCCGGTCGGCGAAGGAAAGCTCCCCCACCGTCGGCTTGTGGGGCGGCGTCCAGGCGGGGATGAAGAGCACCCGGTCGAGGCCGAACAGGTCGCGCGCTTCCTCGGCGATCCTTAGGTGCGCGTTGTGAATCGGGTTGAAGGTCCCCCCCAGAATGCCGATCCTCATGACAACCCCATCAGGGGCGCACCTGGCCGTTACCGAAGACCACGAACTTGGTGGTGGTCAGGTCGGTAAGCCCCATCGGCCCGAAGGAGTGGAGCTTGGTGGTGGAGATGCCGATCTCCGCACCCAGGCCGAGCTGGTTGCCGTCCGAGAAGCGGGTGGAGGCGTTCACCATCACCACGCCGGAGTTGACCTCGCGGATGAAGCGCTGTCCGTTGGCGTAGTCGGAGGTGACGATCGACTCGGTGTGCAGCGAGCCGTAGCGGTTGATGTGCGCGATCGCCTGGTCCATGTCGTCGACCACCTTGACCGCGAGGATCAGGTCGAGGTATTCCGCGTACCAGTCCTCCTCCGTCGCCTCCTTGGCCTTAGGCCACAGGGCGCGGAAGGCCGCATCACCCCGCAGTTCGACCTTGAGATCGCCCAGCGCCTTGCCGATCAGGGGGGCGAAGCGCTCGGCGGCGGCGCGGTGGATGAGCAGCGTCTCCAGCGCGTTGCAGACGCCGGGGCGCTGCACCTTGGCGTTGATGACGATGTCGCGCGCCATGTCGAAGTCGGCGCTCTCGTCGACGAAGATGTGGCAGACCCCCTTGTAGTGCTTGATCACCGGGATCTTCGAGTGCTCGACCACGAAGCGGATCAGGCTCTCGCCGCCACGCGGGATGATGACGTCGATGAACTCCTCCTGCTTGAGCATCTCGGTCACCCCCTCGCGCTCCACGAAGGGAACGAGCGACATGGCCGCAGCCGGGATGCCGCGCCTGGCGAGCTCCGCCTGCAGCACCGAGGTGATCACCCGGTTGGAGTGGATCGCCTCCGAGCCGCCGCGCAGGACCACCGCGTTGCCGCTTTTCAGGCAGAGTGCGGCCGCGTCCGAGGTGACGTTGGGGCGCGACTCGTAGATGATGCCGATCACCCCGAGCGGAATGCGCATCTTGCCGACCTGAAGGTCGTTGGGACGCCTCCACATGCCGGTCACCTCGCCCACCGGGTCGGGGAGCGCTGCCACCTCGCGGACGGCGTCGGCCATCCCCTTGATGCGGGAGGCGTCCAGCATCAGCCTGTCGAGCATGGCAGAGGAGAGGCCGTTCTCTTGGCCTTGGGCCAAGTCTTTGGCGTTCTCCTCGACGATTTTAAGGGTGTTGGCGACCAGCGCGTCGGCCATGGCGTTCAAGAGATCGTTTTTCACTTGGGAAGAGAGTTTGGCCATGGCGAAGGAGGCCTGTCTCGCCTCTATTGCCAGGGAACGGATTTGTTCGGCAACGGTCATCGGAATACCTCTTTTGTCGGACGGTCAGGCCGGTCCGACTAATACGACCGGTCGGACCATGAATAGTAATGGTTACAGCAACACCAGGTTGTCGCGGTGCACCACGTCGTCGCCGTAGCGAAAGCCCAGGATCTCTTCGATCTCGCTGCTTTTGTGCCGGCTGATGCGGGCGATCTCCTGGCTGGAATAATCGACGATGCCGCGGGCGAACTCGCTGCCGTCCGGCGCCAGGATGCGCACGCAGGCGCCGCGGTCGAAGCGCCCCTCCACCTTGGCGATCCCCGAGGGGAGCAGGCTCCTGCCGTGCCGCGCCAGCACCTCGCGGGCGCCCGCATCCACCTGGAGGGAGCCGGCCGGCCGAAGTGTGAAGGCGATCCAGTGCTTGCGCCGGTTGAGCGCCTCGCCGGCCGGCAGGAACAGCGTCCCCACCGTTTCGCCGGACATCACCCGGGTCAGGTTTCCCGACACCTTGCCGGCGAACACGACCGCCGCCACCCCGGACTTCACCACCTTCTTGGCCGCGGCCAGCTTGGTCGCCATGCCGCCGGTGCCGACGCTGCTGCCGCTGCCGCCGGCGCCTCGCTCCAGCTCGCGGGTGATGGCACGCACCTCGCTGATCAGGGTAGCCGTGGGATCGGTACGCGGGTCGGCCGTGTAGAGGCCGTCGATGTCGGTCATGATCAAAAGGAGTTGCGCCTCGACCAGGTTGGTGACCAGCGCGGAGAGGTTGTCGTTGTCGCCGAACTTGAGCTCGTCCACCACCACGGTGTCGTTTTCGTTGATCACCGGCACGATGCCGCCGGCCAACAGGGTGTCGAGCGTGCCACGCGCGTTCTGGAAGCGGCGCCGGTTGACGAGGTCGTCCCGGGTCAGGAGGATCTGGGCGACCTGCAGGCCGTACCCGGAAAAAGCCTCTTCGTAGGCCCGCATCAGCCGCGACTGGCCGACCGCAGCGGCGGCCTGCTTCTGCGGCAGGGTGGTCGGCCGGTCTGAAAGCCCCAGCGCCTGTCGCCCTGCGGCCACGGCACCGGAGGAGACGATCAAAAGGTCGATGCCCCGCATGCGCAGCCCCGCCACCTCGCCCGCCAGCGCTCGCAGGAACGCGGGATTCACGCCGATTTCCGCATCGGTGAGCACGCCGGAGCCGATCTTCACCACTACCCGTTTTACTTTTTTCAGCAGTTCCTTGCGCATCTTCGTATGTCTATCATCCCTCGGACTGGAACAGCCGCGGCTGCGTCGCGTTTCGTTCCTCGGCGCGACCTACCTTGTCACCCTCTCGCCAAGGATGCCGGTTGTTTTTACTAAAGCACGTGATATTAGCATGTTTCCAAAATCATGGCAAATCCCATCGTATGCCCCCATGATGAATCAGGCCTAAAAGATTGACAAAGGAGGACCGGGGCTTTAGACTGGCCTCGTTTTCAAGGGGGAGAATTTGCTAGATAGGAAGCTCTGGAAAAAACGACTTTACACCATCCTCTCCCTTGACAGCCACCCCGGACACATCGCCGCAGGCTTCGCAGTCGGCGTCTTCATCAGCTTCACCCCTTTCATCGGCCTGCACACCCCGATGGCCATCGCCGTCGCCTTTCTCTTCCGGCTCAACAAGATCACCTGCATCACCGGCGCCTGGATCAACACCCCGATCACCGTCGTGCCGATCCTCGGCTTAAGCTACAAGCTCGGGCGCTTCCTGCGCGGCCGCCCGGTGAACGAACTGCCGCTCCTGGGGAGCGTGGTGGAGTGGCACAACATCGAGAAGTACGCCAAGTCCATCATCCTCGGCACCTCGATCTTAGGCTTCGTCGCCGCGGTGATCGCCTATTTCGTCTGCTATTACCTGGTGGTGAGGTTCCGGGCCAGGGACGCGGCGCAGGCCGAGCTGGACAAGGAAATGGAAGAGGTCGGCGAAGAGCTGGAATAGGCTTTTTTTGGGGGCAGACAAATTGAAAGGCGCCGGCAACTCCGATCCAGGAGCGTGCCGGCGCCTTTTTTCATATCCGCTCGCGTCACTACTTGCCCAAATAGGGTGACAGCATGCTGTAGGACAGGAACCCGACCGTGGCCGAGGCGGGGATGGTGATCACCCAGGCGCAGACGATGCGGTAGGCGAGCGTCCAGTTGATGGCCGACATGCGCTTGGAGAGCCCGACCCCCATGATGGCGGAGGTGATGACGTGGGTGGTGCTGGTGGGAAGGCCCATGGCGGCCGCGCCCAGGATGACCCCGGCGGAGGCGGTCTCCACGCAGAAACCGTGCACCGGCTGCAGCTTCACGAAGTCGTGGCCCACCGTCTTGATGATGCGCCAGCCGCCGGCGGCCGTTCCGAAGGCCATGGCGATTGCGCAGCCGAACTTCACCCAGGTCGGCACCTCGAAGGTGGCGAGGGTGCCGAAGCTGACCAGCGCCATGGTGATCACCCCCATCGACTTCTGGGCGTCGGCCGTGCCGTGGGAGAAGGCCATGACGGCGGCGGAAAGGATCTGCATCTTGCGGAAGTTCTTGTTGAGCCCGTAGGGGGCGCTATGCCTGAAGGTCCACATCAGGGCGACCATGAACAGGAAACCAAAGAAGGCGCCGGCGATCGGGGAGACGATCAGCACGGTGATGATCTTCTTGAGCCCCTCCCAGTGCAGGGCGCTTAAGCCCGAGTGGGCGACGACCGAGCCGGCCAGGCCGCCGATGATGGCGTGGGAGGAGGAAGAGGGCAGACCGTAGTACCAGGTGATCAGGTTCCAGATGATCGCCCCGAGCACCCCGGCCAAGACCACCATCTGGGTCACGCTGGCTGCGTCGACGATGCCCTTGCCGATGGTGCTCGCCACCTTGGTGGAGATCATCGCCCCCACGAAGTTCAAGACCGCCGCCATCATGATCGCGTTTCTCACCGACAGGGCACGGGTCGAGACACAGGTGGCGATGGCGTTGGCCGTGTCGTGAAAACCGTTGATGTAGTCGAAGAGCAGCGCTGAAATGATGACGATGATCAGCAGGAGGTGATTCGGTTCAGGCATTTTTTACCACCACGCTTTCCAGAATGTTGGCGGCGTCTTCGCATTTGTCGGTCGCCGTTTCCAGGGTCTCGTAGATCTCCTTCCACTTGATCAGCTGGATCGGGTCCTTTTCCTCGTCGAACAGGCGGCTGATCGCCTCGCGGCAGACGCGGTCCGCCTCGTTCTCCAGGGCGTTGACCTCGATGCAGTAGGCGCTGATCGGCTCAAGCTTCCCGCCCAGAAGCCCCACGATCTTGTCGATGGTCTGGCAGGATTTGAGGATCAGGAAGGCAAGCTCCTTGGACTCCGGGGTCGGCTTTTCCACGTTGTACATCACCACCCGCTGCGCGCAGGCGTCGATCAGGTCGAGGATGTCGTCGAGCGCCGTGGAGAGCGCATAGATATCCTCCCGGTCGAAGGGGGTGATGAAACTCTTGTTGAGCTTTTTCACGATGTCGTGGGTGATGGTGTCGCCCTTGTGCTCGATCTCTTTGATCTTGCGCTGGCTTGCCGCGGGGTCGATGAAATTGTCCAGCATATCTTTGAGCAGTTCAGCACCTTCGATGATGTTGTGAGACATCTCTCTGAACATGATGAAAAACTTTTCTTCTTTCGGGATCAACCCAAACATGTGATACCTCCAAGGGTGGCGACGGATGACGCAACGTTACGAAACTGGGAAGATATAACACAATCGTCACAAAGTTGACAGCAGGAAATAAAACGACAGAGTCTTTTGGCCGGGGAAATTCGCCGATTACGCTTGATTTATGGCCGCGCTTCGCTTATCTTGCAGGCATTTTGGCCGATGACAGGAGTTTCGCCCCATGGACCCTCTTCACGCCGCGGTGCTTGGCGCCGTGCAGGGCCTCACCGAGGTCCTCCCGATCAGCAGTTCCGCTCACCTCATCCTGATACCCAGGCTCTTGAAATGGCCCGAATCGGGGCTCACCTTCGACGTCGCACTCCACGTCGGCACCTTCTTGGCCCTCGCGCTCTACTTCTGGCGCGACATACTGGAACAAATCGGCAATTTCATCGCGGCCTGCCGTGGCGGCCTGCATACCCCGGCCCGCCGGCTTCCCTTCTACATCGTTGCCGCCACAGTCCCCGCCGCCCTGGTCGGCAAGACGCTGGCAGAGCCGATCGAGGGGATGTTCCGCCACAACCCGGGCCTGATCGCCGGGCTTTTGATCGGCTTCGGACTTTTGCTCGCCTTTGCCGACACCACCGGTGCCAAGCGCTGGCGGGTGGACCGGATGACCCTGAAGTGCGCCCTGATCATCGGCCTGGCCCAGTGCCTGGCGCTCATCCCCGGCGTCTCCCGCTCCGGCATCACCATCACCGCGGCGCTTTTGCTCGGCTTCCACCGGGAGGCGGCCGCCCGTTTTTCCTTCCTGATCTCGCTTCCCATCGTGGCCGGGGCCGCCGTCTTGAAGATGGGGCACCTGCTGAAGACCGGCATCCCCGCCGCCGACCAGCTCCCTTTGGCCATCGGCGTCGTCACCTCCACCGTCTTCGGATTCTTCAGCGTCGCCCTGCTGCTGAGGCTGGTGCAGCGCTCCACCCTCTACCCGTTCGTCTGGTACCGGATCATCGCCGGCGGCGGCGTCCTCGCCCTCACCTTCTACGCCTTCTGATTCCCTGCCTGGCAAATCGTCGCCGATGAGCTATGCTTAAGCTTTGTTTTTTCCCGAGATTAATTTGAAGGGGGAACGGGCTCATGAACGGCGGGATCAAAAATTGGCCGCCCGGGGAGCAGCCACGCGAAAAGCTCCTTAAGCTGGGCTCCTCGGCGTTGAGCGACGCCGAGCTTTTGGCGTTGATCATAGGTTGTGGCGACGCGGCGACCCGCCGCAGCGCGCTCGATCTGGGGCGCGATCTTTTGCGCGAATTCGGCTCGCTGCGCCTGCTCGCGGACGCCTCCTTAAGCGAGCTGCAGCGGGTAAAGGGGGTGGGACCGGCCAAGGGGTGCTCGCTCAAGGCCGCCCTCGATCTCGCCCGGCGGGTAACGGGCGCACCCCGGCCGATCGAATCCTCCATCCGCTACACCTGCGCCGCGCAGGTCTTCCACGAGCACCTCAACAACGAGTTCCGCGACGCTCGCAAAGAATACTTCCAGGCCCTTTTATTGGACGGCAAGAACCGGATCATCAGCCGCGTCCAGATCTCGGAGGGCTCCCTCAACCAGAGCATCGTCCATCCCCGCGAGGTCTTCAACGCGGCGGTGCGCGCCTCGGCCGCGGCCATCATCCTTTTGCACAACCACCCGACAGGCGATCCCACCCCAAGCCCCGAGGACGCCGAGGTCACCCGGCGGCTGTGCGAGGCGGGGGACCTGATGGGGATCAAGGTGCTCGATCACATCATCGTCGGCGAGGACCATTTCTACAGCTTCGCTGATCAGGGACACCTGTAGGAGCGGGCTTAGCCCGCGATTCGCGCCTGAAGGCGCTTCTACAGCCCGCGGCACCGCCCGGGCACGGTAAATTTCACCCCACGGAGGACCGGATGCGCAAAACCATACTGCCGCGAAACCCGACCGACCATACCGAGGACGATCATTTCTGGCTCGACCTCGGCAACCTGGCCCAGGTGGAAATCAGTTCCGAAGACCCGCTTTACCCCATCGAAGCGGCACTGCAGCACGACCCGGGGAGCGGCTGGCGGGCCGGAGAACCTGGTCGGCAGGTGGTGAGGCTGCATTTCGACCAGCCGCTCACTATCGAGCGGATCCACCTTTTGGTGGTGGAGCACGAATACGCCCGCACGCAGGAACTCGTGCTGCGCTGGTCGCCGGACCACGGGCGCACCTACCGCGACATCGTGCGCCAGCAATACAACTTCAGTCCGCCGGGAACGACGAGAGAACAGGAGGATTACACGGTGGCGTTGTCGGGGGTAACGGGGCTGGAACTGACCATCACCCCCGACATCGGGGGATCGCCGGCCAGGGCGTCGCTGTCGCGACTGAGGCTGGCGTAATCACAAGGTGGAGGGACCGCCGGCGCCCCTTTGGACGATTCCAACACCCGGCGCACGGTGACGGCCAGGGTCTCCGTGGCGTACGGCTTCATCAGGAACTCGCTCACCCCCGCCTCCTTGAGCGCATCGGGGTTCGCGAACTCCGCATAGCCGGAACAGATGATGATCGGCAGGTCGGGGCGGATCTGCTGGATCTCCCGGCACAACTCCCTGCCGGTCAAGCCCGGCATGGTCATGTCGGTGATCACCAGGTCGTAGACGGCAGGCTCGGCGCGGAAGCGCTTGAGGATCTCCACCGGACTGGTGCCGCCGGTCACCCGATAGCCGAGCAGGGTCAGCATCTCCTCGGCCATTTCCACCACCTGCCTCTCGTCATCCACCAAAAGCACATGCTCGTTGCCGGTCGGCGCGGGGAGCACCGCCTGCAGCAGTCCCTCGGTCTGCTCCCCGGACTCCGGGAGCAGCACCTGAAAGACGGTCCCCCTGCCCGGCTCGCTCTCCACCGTGATGGCGCCCCCGTAGCTCTCCACGATCCCCATGGAAACCGCCAGCCCCATGCCGGTACCCTCTCCCGGTTTCTTGGTGGTGAAGTAGGGGTCGAAGATGCGTCCTAAGAGGGCGCGGTCGATGCCGTGACCGGTGTCGCTCACCGAAAGCTTCAGGTGACGCCCCGGGTTGAGGTTCTGGTAGCAGGCGGCGGCCTCCTCGTCCAAAAAGGCGTCGGTCAGTTCCACCCGCAAAAGGCCCCCCTTCTGGTTCATGGCATGGGCGGCGTTGGTGCAGAGGTTCATCAGCACCTGGTGCAGTTGGGTGGGGTCTGCACAGACCACGCTGCGGGAGGTGTCCACCTCGATCTGCTGCCTTATCTCGATGGTGGCCGGCAGCGAGGAGCGCACCAGCTTCAGCACCTCCTTGGTGACCTCGGCGAGTTGCACCGGCTTGCGCTCCTGCTCCGCCTGCCTGCTGAAGGTCAGGATCTGCTTGACCAGATCCGCCGCCCGCGAGCCCGACTCCAGCACCCTTTTCACGTTGCGCCGCACCGGGTCGCTCTCCAGCACCTTGGCCAGCGCCATTTCGGCGTTGCCGATGATGGCGGTGAGGATGTTGTTGAAGTCGTGGGCGATGCCCGCGGCCAGGGTGCCGATCGCCTCCATCTTCTGCGACTGGCGCAGCTCCTGCTCCAGTCGCATCTCGTTGGTGATGTCGCGGTGGATGGTGACGTAGTTGATCACCGTCCCCTGCGGGTTGCGGATCGGCGAGGCCATCGCCTCGCAGTGGTAACTGCTGCCGTCCTTTCTGAGGCAGGTCAGCCGTCCGGACCAGGTTCTTCCTTCGGCCAGGGTGCCGGCGATCTCCCGGTCCAGTTCCTCCCCGTCGGCACCCCCCCTGATGACGGCAACCGACTGGCCGACGATCTCGTTCAGGGCGTAGCCGTTCATCCGCTCAAAGGCGGGGTTCACGTACTCGATGTGGAAATCGACGTCGGTGATGGAGATCGCCTCGGCTATCTGCTCCACCGCCGTCACCAGCCTCAACTGCTCGATCTCAGCCGCGCGGCGCTCGCTGATGTCGCGCCCCTCCGGGATCAGCATCAGCACTTTCCCCTCTTCGTCGGTAAGCGGCATCAGCGAAAAGTCGATGTAGTAGAGCCTGCCGTCCCGGGACCGGTGGCTGGTCTCGAAGCGGACGAACTTGCCGGCCGCCGCCTTCACCACAGCCTGGCGCATCCTTAGCTCCGTACCGACGCACCAGGGGCACTCCCAGAACGGCTTGCCGACCACCTCAGCCGCCTCCACCCCGGCCATCTCCAGCGCGGTCCGGTTCACCTCCAGAAGCTTCCCTTCCGGCGAGAGGAGTCCCATCAGTTCGTAGGTCTGGTCGAAGACGGCGCGGAATTTGTGCTCGCTTTGCGCCAGCGCCTGCTGGGCCTGCTGCAACTCCTCCAGCTTCTCCTCCAGAAACAGCGCCTGTTCCTGCAACTGCTCCTGCGCCACCTGGCGCTCGGCGATTTCCTCTTCCAGTTCCCGGTTGGCGATGGCCAGATCGACGGTGCGCTCCTGCACCCGCCGCTCCAGCGATTCGTTGGCCACCCTGAGCATGTGGTTCAGCTGCCGGATCTGCAGGTGTACCGCCACGCGCGCGAGCAGTTCCTCCCGCTGGAACGGCTTGGTGATGTAGTCGACCGCTCCCACCGCGAGTCCCTTCACCTTGTGACCGGTTTCCGCCAGGGCGGTCATGAAGATGATCGGGATGTCCTCGGTCTCCGGGCTCTCCTTGAGTTTGAGACAGGTGTCGAAACCGTCCATCCCCGGCATCATCACGTCGAGCAGGATCAGGTCCGGGAGCGCGTACCTCGCCCGCGCCACCGCGCTCTCGCCGTCCTCGGCCAAAAGAATCGTGTAGCTGCAGTCGTGCAGGGAGTCGCGCACCACGGCGAGGTTGGTGGGGTCGTCGTCCACCACCAGTATCACCGGTTTCACGGTCGCCTCTGCCGACTTTTCCCGTTCCACCCTCATCTCCCGTCTCCTCTGAACTGTGTCACCAGGGCAAGCACGGCCTTCGCCTTGCACCCCTCGCTCAACTCACGCAGCCTGCCGGCGAAAGGGGCGCACTTAGGCTCGCACTTCTCCAATTCCGCCGCCCGGGCCGCGATCTGCAGCAGGTCCCCCATCATGGCCAGGTGGTAGAGGCGATCGAGTTCCTCGTCCGAGGGCGGCACGAGCGTCACCTCCTCCGGCGCGGGCCGCGACTCCACGGCGGCCTGCTGCCAGGGCATCGGCTCCTCGGCGACGGCCGCGCCCGTCACCGGCGGCAGCGCCAACTCGAACCAGAAGGTGCTTCCCTTGCCGGCCGCGCTCGTAACCCCGATCCGTCCCTCAAGCAGGGCAAGCAGCCGTTTGCTGATGCTCAGCCCCAGCCCCGTCCCCTGCGAGATCAGCCCTTCGCTCCCCAATTGGGTGAAGGGCTCGAAGATGGTTTCCAGCTTCTCGGCGGGGATGCCGACGCCGGTATCCCGGACCTCGCAGCGGAACACCGCCTCGCCGACCACGCCGTAGGTGGCCTGCAGGGCGACGCTCCCCTCGTCGGTATATTTCACCGCGTTGGCCAAAAGGTTCAAGAGGATCTGCCGCACCTTGCGCTCGTCGCCGGTCACGTAGGGAGGCAGCGGCGTGTCCAGGCGGAACTCCAGGGTCAGCCCCTTCTTGTGGGCGTTCACCGAGGTGAGGTGATAGACCTGCTTCAACAGGGCGGGGAGGTCGAAGTTCACCTCCTCGACCGTCATCTTGTCCGCCTCGATGCGCCCCAGGTCGAGGACGTCGTTGATCAGGGTAAGCAGGTGCTCGCCGGAGACCTGCATGATCTCCAGTTGCTGGCGCTGCGGCTCGGTCAGGTTGTGCTGGCGTCTTAGAATCTGGGCGTACCCTAAGATGGCGTTCAAGGGGGTGCGCAGTTCGTGGCTCATGCTGGAGAGGAACTGGCTCTTGGCGCGGCTGGCCGATTCCGCCGCCTCCTTGGCGACGGTGAGTTCCTGGTTGACGCCGGAAAAGAGATCGGTCAGCTGGTTGATGCCGGTGACCAGCTCCCGCCACCCCCCCTCGAAGGCATCGGCGTTGCCGCGGCTCTCCAGCCTGCCGTCCCGCACCGCCTCGATCAGGCCGTTGGTCTCCAAAAGCACGTGGCAGATCTCGTCCCTCATGGTCTGCACCGCGTTCGCCAGGGCGCCGATTTCGTCGTGCTGGTCGATCACCACCGACCGGGTGAGGTCCCCGTGGGCGATCGCTTCGGCCATCTGCACGATCAGTCCCAGCGGACGCAGCGCCACGGAGATCAGCACGTAGAGCAGGATGCTTCCCACCGTGATGAAGAGCCCCGCCAAAAGCACGCCGCGGGTCACGATCTCCTGCTCGTTTTCCCACATCGGGCTCTTGGAGAAGCCGAGACGGACCCAGCCGATGTTCTCCTTTATCTGCCGGGCGTTTTCGCCGTTGAGGATGTAATCGACCCCCTCGGCGCTCTTGGCGATGGTGACCGGGGCAAAGAAGACGAAGGCGTCTCCCTGCTCCCGCATGCTGATCGGTTTCAACGGCGGCAGTTCCGGCGCCAGGGCGGGGACCGGCTGCCCGTCCTGGACCAAAAGCTTGCGCCCGGCGTCGTAGAAGGCGACCGAGGAGACCTCCACGTTGGCCATCAGGAAGCTCACCGCACCTTTCATCAGTTCGGTGTTCCCCGAGAAGATGGGGAGCTCGCCTGCCTTGGTGGCCAGGGTGGTGATGGCCTCGGCCCTCTTGATGATCTCCTTGCGGATCAGCTCCTTTTCCGAGCGGATCGACTGGTAGGTGTAGATGACCGAGACCACGACCAGGATCGAGATCACGAAGAGGAGCGCCTTGGCCTTGAAGGTCGCCCTCACCGGTAGATCCTCTTGGCGCCGCGCAGCATGTCCTCCGGGAAGTGGATCCCCAGGCGTCTGGCGGTATCGAGGTTGACGTACAGTTCGAATTTGCGCGGCGGCGCCGGGGGTATCTGCCCCGCGCTCCCCCTTTTCAGCACCCGCGCCGCCTGCTCGCCCAGTTGCCTGCCGAGGCTGGCCGACTCGAAGACCAGCGCCATCAGCGCCCCCTGCTTCACGTGCTTTTCCGAGATCCCCAGCACCGGCACGTGCTTTTGCAGGCAGAGGAGGTAGGCCTGCTCCATGGCCGTGGTGGTCAAAAGCGAGACGTCCGGCAGCAGCAACAGGGCCTGCCCCGAATCGATGCGCTTGACGGCGGCGATCAGCTCCAGCGCGTTCCCCACGCTGGCGATCGCCACCCGGCTCCCCGGCTCCCTGGCGAGCCAGTGGAGCAATTGCTCGCTCCCCACCACCTTGATGGTACCGAGGTTGCCGATCCTGGCCGCCATCTCCGCGTACTCGCTCACCGGGGTGGCCACGTAAAAGCCGGTGGTATTGGCTCTGGCAATGGCGGGCGGGGTGACTACCAGCCCGTAGATCACCGGGATGGAGGTGGGAAGGGCCAAGGCCTCCTCGAGGGCTCCCGAGCCGAGGGCGATCACCAGCCGTGCCCCCTGTTCCTCGTAGACGGCCCGCAGTCTCCCGGCCACTTCACCGGGGGTGTAGCTCTTCACCGAAGCGTGGCAGCTCTTGCGGATACCGACGACGGTGTCCGCCACCGGTTTGAACTGGGTATCGCCGATTATCAGTACCTCGGTTGCGCGGCACTCCGCAGCCGAAAGGCCCCAAAGGAGGGCAATCAGCACCCAAAGCGGCACAGTTTTGGAGATCTTTTCGATCATCGGCCCTTCTCGGAGTATTGCCTCGCCCAGAGCTGGTGCAGCCATTTCCTCACTGAGGAAGGTGCACCGCTGTATCAGCGGCGGGAAATGGCTAATAGAATTTAAGGAATTTTGCTCAAGGTAATGGAATATATTGGATGAGGCAACCGCTGTCAAACATAAATAACTACCTATGGCACAAAAAGAAAGGCCACACCGCCGTGGCATGGCCTTTATCTTTATCCAGTCTGATTCAATGGCAACGACAATGAATCGCGCCAAATAATAGTGACTACTTCTGCACCCAGTTGCCGTTCGGCAGCTGCATCCACCAACCTGGCTGGGCCGCCTCGCGTTTGGTTTCGGCAAAGGTCGCCGCGGCCTTGCCCAGCACCTGGTCCAGGGCCGCCTTGCTCTCCTTCTGGTGGTTGAGCTTCAGGATCGCCTTGGCCATAGCGGTCACAACCGTTTTCCGGCTCTGGTTTTCCGCGCTCACCAGCGCCTGATCCAGGGGCGCGAACCTCCCTTTTTCGCGCACCGCGATCAGCCCCTGGCTGCTGAGTCCGACCGCGCCGCTGGCGAAAAGGGTGTTGAGCCTGGGGAGCCGGTGGCTCATGTCGTCGTAAGCTTTCAGCACCTCCGGCATACTGGACATTTCCACGGCCAGCGCGTCGGCGTCCACTTGGCCGTCGGCAGCCCAGGCGGTGCCGGCCAGCGACAGCGAGGGGAGCTCGAACAGGCGGCTTTGCGGTTTTGCCTCGGGCGCAGCGGCGGGGGCCGGCTGCGGTTTACCCTTTTCTCCGCCCTTCTTGCCGCTTTTCAGGAGCATCTCGTCCAGGGATTTGTAGGCCTCTTTGGCCGCCTTTTCGGGGAAATATACGTTGACGGTGATTACCGCGCAGGCGCTCAAAAGGAAGCAGCCTGCCGCGACGGCTCCTCTCAGTAACGTGTTCTTCATGGGATACCTCCTCGATCGAGATTGCACAGGTGAATGTATCATAAAATGCCGGACCAGTCTTCCCGGCCTCACTCTTCCCACTTGAATTCCGGCGCCGGCTCGGCCGGCAGTTCAGCCGGTGGTGGCCCAGGCGACGGCGCAGGCCCCTTGCCGGTGCTCGGCTTGCCTCGTACCACCGCCTCCTTGATGGAACTCAGCAGGTGCTCAAGTGCGATGCGGTTTTGCGCCGGCGCGATGGAAACGTTCAGGTCGCGCACGCCGAAGAGGTTGGTGTGCAGGATGCTCAGCGTCTCGAAGGTGAGGTCCCCCTCTTCCAATATCGCCTTGATTTCCGCACGGTCGTAGGGACGGTCGGAGCGGAAGAAAAAGCCGCTTAATTTCTGCTTCGACAACCGCTGCAGGAACTCCTTGCTCACCAGCATCTTTTCACCCGGCACCTTGCGTGCCCACAGTTCGGTGAAGCCGGTGATGCCGTCAAGCCCGGAACCGCCGCTCAGGCTGAGTACGCCGTCCACCAGACCCGAGATGTACCCCTGAATGTCGGCGAAGCGGCTGCAGATGGTACGCAGGCTGAGGCCGCCGACCAGCAGGTCCCCCCGGTAGAAGAGTTTCTCCTGCACGGTGACTACCCCCTTGCCGAGCAAGGTCCCCTTGAAGAGATCGGCGTGCAGGGAGGTGATCTCGGTCACGCCCTTGTCGGCCCTTAGCCTCAGGTCGACGTTGTCGAGCTGAATTCCGCCGAAGGCGATCCTGCCGATGGCCAGCCGCTCGCCGCCCGCGGCCGTGCCTCGCAGTTGCTGCAGCAGCTGCGGGTAATTCTCCCGGCTGAAATCGATCCCCTTCGGCAACTTTGCCTCCGTACGGCCGGAGAGGTCGAGGGAAAACGGGATGCGGCCGTCGAGCCCGTCGATCAGAAGTTTCTGCGAGGCAACCTCGACCCGCCCCGCTTTCAGGTCGAGGCTGCCGGCCAAAAGGCTCCGCCCCTGGCTGAATTCAACGCTCCCGTGTGCGGCGGCGCTCCCCGAGACGGCACCCTCCTGGAGAAAGCGCGGCACGACGTTGATAAACGCCGCGACCAGGCCTTTAAGCCCGGCAGTCGGCAGGGAAAAGGCGAGCGCGCCCTGGCGCTTTGGGGTGAATGCCCGGGCGAGCTTCCCCGTAAGGGAGAGTTCCACGCCTGGGCCCGGTGTCAGCACACACCGCTCCAGGGTCAGATCGCCGTCGGCCACCCCCCCCGCGACGCTTACCCCGGCACCGGCAACGAGCGTTCTCCCCCCTTTGCCGACCAGAGAGAGATCCTTCCCTTCCCCGGAAAGGCGCCAGGAAAATCCTTTGACCCCCGCATAGCTGCCGGACATCCGGACATCGGCCGTCCCGGCCGAAGGTGTCGTAGCTCCTTTGGGAAGGAAGGCGGCAAGTGCCGGCAATTCGGCCCCTGTCACCTGCAGGTCGAAGGCTGCTGCGGGCTGCGCCGCGAACGGGTTATAGGCGGCCGTGCCGCTGACCTTGCCTGCCAGTAGCCGGCCGCTCACCTCAGCGCGCCCCCCTGCGCGGTCGAAGGCCGCGTGCAGTGTCGGGGCCGCGATCCGGCGCCCCCGCCACAAGAGTGCCGACGAGGCCAGGTCGGCGGTGCCGTCCAGCCACTTGCCGGCATGGTCGGAGTTGTAGCTGCCCCGCCAGCGTCCCGTCATCCCCTCCACCTTGAGGTCACCCTGCGTTACCGCCACGTCCTTAAGATCGACCGCCAGCGGCAGTCGTGAACCGGCCGGCACGCGCGTGACCACGGGGAGCGTGCCGCTCAGGCCGGCAAAGCTGACCTTAGCGCCGCCGAAGTCGAGCGCGCCGGCGTCGAGGCTTAGGATGCGGTCCGCCAGCCGGTAACCAAAGCGGGCGTTACCCTTTTTGCCGTTCCAGGTCAGCCCCTCCACCCTGGCCTCTCCCTGGGCAGTCGCCGCCTTAGCGCCACCGATGCGGACGACATTCCCCGTCAAGGTGCCTGTTTTCACGGCGAAGCTGTCCTTGCCGCGCCGGCCGCTGACTTCGGTCAGTTGCAGGCTTGCCGTTGCCTTAAGCTCCTGCAGGTTCTTCCCCGCGAGTTGCAGATCACCGGCAACGTTGCCGGCTTCGGCCTGCACGCCGAGGCGGTCAAGCAACGGTTTAAACTGGGCCATCCGGGCGGCGGGCAGCTTCACGGTGGCTGCAACCGGGTTGGCAGCACCCGCATCGAAGGCGGCGCTGCCTGTCAAGGGCACCCCGCCCACCCGGGCACTGAAGGCGGGGACGCGCATGGCTAGCGGCTTCAGCCGGGGGGACAGCACCGCCGAAAAGGGAAGATCGAGCCCCTGCAGCAAAGCCGCATCATGCGCCCCCCTCACGGAAACGCTGCCGGTGACGCCGACGCCTTCCTTGTTCCGGCTAACAGCTGCGGTTGCCGCGGCTCCCGCTACCAGCTTTCGTCCGGCGCGCGTCACCGCAACATCGCGCAGAGCGAGCCGGCCCGTAGCATCGGCCAGACCGGCAGCGCCGCTTCCCTTGAGCCTCAGTTGCTCCAGGCGCAACCTCCCTGTCAGCGTGATCTGGTTGCGGTGCAGTTCCGGGAACAAAAACTCGAGCGCCGACAACTCCGCCTCGTCCGAATCCAGCAAGAAAAGGAAGTCCCGCTGCCGTTTCATCCCTTGTACCGCCCCTTGGGCATGCAGCTTCAGCAGTTTGTCGACGGCAAGCGTGGCCGCGGTTACCCGGGCCACATCGCTTACCAGACGATAGTCGCCCGCCAGGCGGAGCGCTCCCGCGATCGGCACCCCTTTGCCTGACTTTAATCCGGCGAAGGCCAGTTCCCCCGACGCGCTCAAAAGCCCCTTGTGCAGACTGGCATCCAGCCGCAGCGCCCCCTTGCCACCGGCAAACAGTTCCGGCTTCTTGAGCTTGAGCATCGAAGCCGTCGCCGGCAGAGAGAGGTACGGAGCCGTCAGGGTGAGGTCGAGAGCAGGTTCGCTGCCGCCGCGGGCTTTGCCTTTGAGGGTGTAGCGGTTGGTCGCCGCATCCCGGAAGGCGAGCTCCAGCGCGGAATCGAGCGATCCCTTAGAGGTTAAGTCGTAAACCCGTAAGTCTATTCCCCGCGCCCCCTCCCCCTGCACGCTGAGGGAGCCGTCCTTTACCAGCAGTTCGTGAAGGTAGCTTTCCGTGGCGGAAGGCTTGCGGGCGGCGAGCGTGCGCTGCAGCTGCGCGTAGTTCCACACGCCCTGGCCGTTTTTCACCAGCTCGATCCGGATGCCCTGCAGCGAGACCAGCCGGAACCGGCTTGCGCCACGCGCGAGGTCAAGCCAGCAAGGAGCGATGGCGACGCTGTCGGCGGCAGCCAGTTCTCCCCGGGGGAAGCCGGCGGGGTTGCCCAGTCGCAGGTGCTTCAACACCAGCGTCGTGCCCGACAACCGCACCTCGGACACGGAAAACGGCTGCTTCAGATATGCAGAGAGGTAACGGGAAAGCTGGGTTGCGGGGAGGGGTGTGGCGAGGTAGAGCTTGAGACCGAGAAACGCGAGCAACAGCACGCTCCCGCCGGCAAAAAGCAGGCGCAACGGTTGTCGGCGCCAGGAGTAACGTCCTTCAGTATTGGTTGTAGTGGTAGCCATCTTCGACAATCTCAGACGGATAGTTTGAAGGTCGCGTCTATTTCATCCCAAGGGACGAAGAATTGTCCGGAAGCATCCTTTTCCACCAACCCCAGGCGCTCCATGTTCTTCACATCGTCAAAAACGTTTCGATACTGCCTGTTTAAATGCTTTGCTAACCCGTTGATACTCACATGCCCCATCCGCCGTAATTCGCCTAGCAGTTCGAACCGTTTCGGGGTCAAATGTTTGAGTAACGACGGCAGATCGCCAAAGTAGAGCCTTTCCACTGTTTTTTCCGGCAGCCATCCGTCATCGATCCGGCCCGCCAAATCTTTCAACACGGCAAAGAACTCTTTATCGCTCAACACGCCGATTTTAAGATCCCTTTTCTCAGTCATGACCATCATATCCTCTCAATGTCATTTTCCAAAATCTTCGATCAGCCTCCGCAACGTCGTAAATACATACGGCTCTTCCCGGGTCGCCAGATGTCCATGATCGCCTTTCCCACGCTCATCGTCATAACGAACGATGCAGGTGCCATCCGCGCGTCCATAAAACAGACGATACTTAAAATCATGATTACTGCCAGGGAGACGCTCCGAAAGATGCCAGATCACCACCTCGATGAGGCACCCTCCGCGTTCCTTTTTGTACCGGACAATCTCTTTCGCTGTCCCCATTAACACCTCAGCGGCTATATGTCTTACCAAGACATACCATATTGTGTGCTTATGGGCGTAAAAAAAGAGGGGCCCCGAAAAACCGGCCCCCCCTTTACATGCGTACAGCCGTCTTGCCCTTTGGTACTAACCCTTCGCCTCCAGCGGCAGGGACGGGAGTTCGAGGCCGGCCATCTTCTGGACCATGCGCACGACCTGACAGCTGTAGCCGAACTCGTTGTCGTACCAGACGTAGACCACGCAGCGGTTCCCCTGGGCTATGGTAGCCAGGGAATCGACCACGCCGGCATGACGCGAGCCGACGAAGTCGCTGGAGACGACGTCCGGGGAGTTCGTGTAATCGATCTGGTTCTGCAGCGGCGAGTCGAGGGAGACGTCGCGCAGATGCCCGTTGAGCGCGTCGAGGCCGGCCGCCTCGGCAAGCTGCAGGTTCAGGATGGCCAGCGACACGTTGGGGGTCGGCACGCGGATGGCGTTGCCGGTCAGCTTGCCGGAAAGTTCCGGCAGCACCTTGGCGACGGCCTTGGCGGCTCCGGTCTCGGTGATCACCATGTTCAGCGGGGCGCTCCGCCCGCGGCGGTCGGCCTTGTGGTAGTTGTCGATCAGGTTCTGGTCGTTGGTGTAGGAGTGGCAGGTCTCCACGTGGCCGCTTACGATGCCGAAGCGGTCGTTGATCGCCTTCAGCACCGGCACGATGGCGTTGGTGGTGCAGCTCGCCGCGGAGAACACCTTTTCGTCGGCGGTGATCAGCTCGTTGTTGACCCCGGCTACCACGTTGGGGATGTCCCCCTTGCCCGGTGCCGTCAACAGCACCTGGGAGATCCCCGGCGCCTGCAGGTGCCGGGAAAGGCCCGCGCGGTCGCGCCACTTGCCGGTGTTGTCGATCAGGATGGCGTTGTGGATGCCGTACTTGGTGTAGTCGACGTTTTCCGGGGCGTCGGCGTAGATGATGCGGATCATGTTGCCGTTGGCGAGGATCGCGTTCTCTTCCGGATCGATGGTGATGATGCCGTTGAAGGGACCGTGTACCGAGTCGCGCCGCAGAAGGCTCGCCCTCTTGATCAGGTCGTCCTCGCTCCCCTTGCGGACCACGGCGGCGCGCAGCCTCAGCTTCTCTCCGGAGCCGGACTTCTCGATCAGGATGCGGGCGAGCAGGCGCCCGATGCGGCCGAAACCGTAGAGCACGATGTCCTGCGGCTCGTCCAGAAGAGGGGTGCGGCCGGTGTTGACCGAGGCGAGTTCGCGGGCGACGAATGCTTCCACGCCGAGTTGCCCGGCCTGGGCCTGGTAACGGACGGTGAGCCTGCCGAGGTCGATGCGGGCCGGCGCGATGTCGAGCTTGGCCACGGCTTCCAGGATGGGGAAGGTATCCAGCACGGTGAGTTCGCCGTCGAGGAGCAGACGGGCGAAGCGGTGTGCCTTGAGGATGTCGATGGTCGGACTGTTGACGAGGGAGCGACCGTACACGGTGGTGACCACGTTGTTGTCACGGTAAAGGTGCCCGATGATCGGCAGCATGCGCTCGGCAAAGTCGATATGCCCCTGCCATTCCTTCAAATAGACTTCCTGTTTCTCCATGTTCATGTTTCAATCCCTTCGCATAAAAAATGACGCCGAGAAGCGCTGCACGCCTCCGGCGCAAAAGCCCCACTGACACTGCTGCCCGTTCAACTGTCAACGACCATGGACATGCCCTGGCGCAGTCCGCTCGTTTTGCCTCCGCCAGGCGCCATAGCCACTTTCCGGAGAACAAACCTGCCTACATTACAGCATTTGCGCCTCGCAGACAAACAAAAAGTGCATTACCGCCGACGTAAGCGTTCCATCATGAAGGAGCGAAGATACCGTTCGAGCAAATTCAGTTTAGCAGGCTTCTACAAATTGCACTCTACCTGCAAATCATGTACTCTCAAGAATCGGTGCGGACCGCGCCGCAGTATTCATCACATCACGGCAGTACATGCAGGAGATCGGCAACACCGCCATGAGAACCATAGTCTTACTCGTAATGTCCAACGTCTTCATGACCTTCGCCTGGTATGCACACCTCAAGAACCTGCGCACCGCCCCGTGGTACATCGCCGTGCTCGTCAGTTGGGGCATCGCCCTGTTCGAGTACACCCTGCAGGTGCCTGCCAACCGCGCCGGTTATGGAACGTTCAGCCTCGGACAGCTGAAGATACTGCAGGAAGTCATCACACTGTCCGTATTCGTCCCCTTCGCCGTCTTCTACATGGGCCAGCCGCTGAAACTCGACTTCCTCTGGGCGGGCTTTTGCCTCGCCGGGGCCGTCTTCTTTATTTTCCGCGGCTAGCGTCGATCTGAAACGCATGCCTGCCGTCCGCGCGACGGCGCCATCAAGCCAAGGAGCCCGTCATCATGATCAGCGTACTAGCATCGATTACCCTGCACCCCGGCAAACGCGAGACCTTTCTGGAAATCTTCAAGGCGAGAATTCAGGAAGTGCGCGAGGAGCCGGGCTGCATCGAGTACTTCCCCGCCGTCGACGTCGAATCCGGGTTACCGGGGCAGGAGCGCGACGAGAACGTCGTCACCATCATCGAAAAATGGCAAAGCGTCGAGGCCCTGAAGGTTCATCTCGCGACGCCGGGGATGACGGCGTACCGTGACAGTACCAAGGAACTGGTGGCCGGACTCGCCCTGAAAGTGCTGCAGCAGGCTTGAGCTACCGGAGCCGGCGATGAAAAAACCCAACCGGAAACACCCGCCGAAAAAGGGACTCAAGATCGTGGCGGTTTTCGAGGCCGCCAAAGGGGCGCTCGTGCTCCTGGCAGGCTGCGGCCTCCTCTCCTTCGTCCACAAAGACCTGCATCACGCGGCCGAGCAGTTGGTGAGGGTGCTGCATATCAACCCCGCCAAACACTACCCCAGCATCTTCATCGACGCCGCCGACCGCGTCACCGACCTGCAGCTTTGGATGCTGGCTCTCTCCGCGCTTTTGTACGCGACGGTGCGCATCGTGGAGGCGTACGGTCTTTGGCACGAGATGCAGTGGGCCGAATGGTTCGGGCTTCTTTCCGGCGGGATGTACATCCCGATGGAGGTGTTCGAGGTTTCCCGCGAACTCACCTGGCCGAGGATAACCGTGCTGGTGGTCAACGTCGGGGTCGTCGCCTACCTCGCAGACATCCTGGCCAAATCAAGGAAAAGGCGGCACAGGCCTGCGGTGAAACATAACGCTGCCTGATCCCCACCGCGTCACCCGGAGCTTCCCATGCACTACAAAGTCACCAGGAAACAGTACAACTCCAAGCTTTGCTTCGTCTGTGGACTGAAGAACGTTTTCGGTCTCAAGGCCTCCTTTTACGAAACGGAACAGGGAGAGCTGATCGCCATCTTCGTGCCCGCTCAGGAGCACCAGAGCTACCCGGGAAGGCTGCACGGCGGCATCGCCTCCGCCATCCTGGACGAAACCATCGGCCGTGCGGTGATGGTCGGCGGGGCCAAGGAGATCTGGGGGGTGACGGTCGAACTGAACCTGAACTACAAGAAGCCGATCCCGCTCGGTGTGGAGTTGAGGGTGGTGGCGAGGATCACCGAACAGAACAGCCGGTTCTTCGAGGGGACGGGGGAAATCGTGCTGCCGTCGGGCGAGACGGCGGTGACCGCCCGCGGCAAGTACCTGAAGGCGCCTTTGGAGAAGATCGCCGACTTCGACCCGGTGGTCAACGAATGGCGGGTCGTCCCGAAGGATAACGACCCCGAGGTGATCGAGGTAGGTTCTTAGAGCCCCAGGTACGGCTTCAGCGCCACCAGCGACCTTTCCAGGTGTTCCTTGCTGTGCGCCTCGATGGTGAAGGCCGCGTCGGGAGCGTAGCGCTCCATCAACCCGAAGTATTTCTCGAAATCGATCGCCCCTTCTCCCGGCGGCGCGTGGTCGTCGCGGGTGCCTGCGTTGTCGTGGACGTGCACCTCGGCAATCCGCCCCCCGAGCGCATCGAACCATTCGTCCATCCCCACCTTCTTGAACAGGTTCCAGTGGCCGACGTCGAAGCAGTGGCCGAAGTTCGGCTCGTCCACCGCCTCCAAAAGCGCCTTCAGCGTCGAGGGCTCCTCCTCGAAGATGTTCTCCACCGCGATCACCGTGCCGATCTCACGCGCCCGCTCCAGCACGCCGCGCCACATCTCGACGCTCAGTTTCAACCACTGCTGCACGGTCTCGCCGTAGCGCCAGCGGTCGAAACCGGGGTGGAACACCATCACCTGCGGCTTGAGCACCTGCGCCGCGTCCAGCACCTGGTTGAAGCGAAAGAGCGTCGCGTCGCGCAGTAGCCGCTCGGAGGAGCCGGGGTTCAGGTCCATGAAGGGCGCATGGATGGTGCAGGAAAGCCCCGCCGATTCAAGGGTGGCCGCGGCTTTAGCCAATTCCGCCGGCACCAGGTTGTCGAGCGCATCGGCGCTGAACATGACTTCCGGGTTGAGCCGGCGCTCCAGAAGGTAGGATAGCTCCTCGTGAAGCCGGGTATAGGGAACGTGGACGAAGACGCGCTTACTCATGGCGCCCACGGATCTTCGTGATGTTGTTCATGATGTCTCCGGTGCTTTTTCTTGATTTCCTCGGCGCAGCTTGAGCAACTCACCAACTGCTCGAGCTTCATGATCGCCGCCGGCTCGCCCAAAACGATCAGGGTGTCCCGCAGCTCTATCTTGGTGTGGGACTCCGGGTTGAAGCCCATCTTGCCGCTGTCCTTCTTGATCCCCACGATGATGACGCCGGTCTCCTTGCGGAAGCCGGAACTCGCCAGCGTCTCGCCGATGAAGCCTGAGTGTTCGGGGATGATGATCTCCTCCATCTGCAGTTCCATGTGCTCGCGCCCGGTGGCGATCTCGATGAAGTCCACCACGTTGGGCCTAAGGATCGCCTGGGCCATCCTTGAGCCGCCGATCAGGTAAGGGGAGACGACCTTGTTGGCGCCGGCCCGCTTGAGCTTGATCTCCGACCCTTCCTCGCCCGATCTCGCCAGAATGAAAAGGTCCGGGTTGAGTCCGCGCGCCGTCAGGGTAATATAGACGTTTTCGGTATCGGAGGTGACCACCGACACGAGCCCCTTGGCCCGCTTGATCCCCGCCTTCAGGAGCGTGTCGTCCGCGGTGGCGTCCCCCCTGAGAAACAGGTAGCCGTGGCCGTCCTGCTCCATCCGTTCGATGGAGGAGGTGTCCTTCTCCACCACCACAAACGGCAGCGGCTTGGCGGCGAACTCCTTGGCGATCAGCGCCCCGATGCGCCCGAAGCCGCAGATGATGTAGTGCCCGTGCAGCGCCGATATCGACTTTTCCACCTTCTTCCTCCCGAGTATCCGATGAAACTGCCCCTCGAACATGATCTGGGCGAGGGAGCCGACGATGTAACCGATGACGCTGACGCCGAAGACGATCAGCACCATGGTGAACAGCTTGCCGGCACTCGACAGCTCGTGCACCTCCCTAAACCCCACCGTACTGAGCGTGATGACCGTCATGTAGAGGGAGTCGAGCGGGTCCCAGCCCTCGATGGCTATGTAGCCGAAGGTGCCGAATGAAACCAGCAACGCCAGCACACAAACCGATATTTTCAGGTGTCGCATCGGATCCATGAAAAACTCCCCTTGAGGCGCCAACATACCGTTGCCGCGCCCTAATATCAAGACAAAACATGTAAAATCGCACGCAATTACTGGGAACTACTTGACAATCTGTGGATACTGTATACAATACGCTGCCAGATTTGGGGGTCCCTGAAATGAAGAGAAACGTCGAGAAACACCTCACGCTGAGAGAACGGATTCTTGAGACGATCCGCGATGCCATCATGTCCGGAGCGCTCAAGCCCGGAGAAAAGGTCGCCGAACCGGAGTTGGCGACGCGCTTCGGCATCAGCCGGACGCCGATACGGGAAGCGTTCCGGCAACTGGAATCGGAAGGTTATCTCACCGTCATACCGCGCAAAGGCGCGCTGGTAGCCTACTTCTCCCCCAAAGACGTCGAAGAGTTCTACGCCATCAAGAGCATCCTGGAAGGTTACGCCGCCCGCAAAGCCTGCACCCGCCTCTCCACCCGCGAAATCAACAAGCTGGAAGCCATCAACGAGAAACTGCGCGAGATCGCCAGGGACGGGGACGTCCGTCATTTTTTCAAGGTGCACAACAGCTTCCACGAGCTCTTCATCAAAGGCGCCGGCAACGAGAAGCTCGCCGAGATGATCGACTCCCTGGTGAAAAAGTTCCAACGGCTGCGCCTGGCCTCGCTCAGCAAGCCGGGGAGGATGCAGATCTCGGTGGAAGAGCACGAAAAAATCATCGAGGCGTTCCGCGGCCGCAACGAGGCCCTGGCCGAGATGCTGGTGCAGAAGAACGCCGAATATGGTGGCCGGGTGCTGATCGACGAAGAGCAGGCAGCCGCACATCAGCCGTACCCCGAGATGGACCTCTAACCAAGCCTGCCCGAGTGGCCGTCGACCGATGCGTTGGCGGCCACTCTCGACCTCTCCCCGCTTTTTCCTTGCTGAGCTCCCTTTTCCTTTGCCTGAAGCACTCTTTTTGGGTTAAATTTCCCTTCTATCCGGCAGGAGGCGAACGTGCAACAGCTCAAGATGATTCCCAAGGTGGACAAGGTGCTGGAGTGGGAAGCGGTGCTGCTGCTGCTCGAGCGTCATCCGCGGATGCTGGTGCTCAAGGCCGTGCGCAGCGTGCTGGACCAGCTGCGGGCCGCCGCCCTGGCGGGGCCGCTCGACCCTGGCGCCTTTGCCGAGGAAGCTGTCGCAGCCGACGTGCTGCACGAACTGACCTGCCTGGGGAGACCGAGCCTGAAGCGGGTGGTCAACGGCTCCGGGGTCGTCCTCCACACCAACCTCGGGCGTTCCGTGCTTCCTGCCGCGACCCGCGCCCAACTCGACAGCATCGCCTTTTCCTATTCCAACCTGGAATTCGACCTGGAAACCGGCACCCGCGGCAGCCGCTACAGTCACGTGGAGGCGCTGATCTGCGAGCTTACCGGTGCCGAGGCCGCCATCGTGGTAAACAACAACGCCGCCGCTGTGCTGCTCGCCCTGAGCGCGCTGGCGGCGGGACGCGAAGCGGTCGTTTCGCGCGGGGAACTGGTGGAAATCGGCGGTTCCTTCCGCATCCCCGACGTCATGCGGCTCTCCGGGGTGACACTCAAGGAGGTCGGCACCACCAACCGCACCCACCCCCGTGACTACCGCGACGCGGTGAGCGAGCAGACCGCGCTCTTCCTCAAGGTCCACTGCAGCAACTTTGCCGTGCTCGGCTTCACCGCCGAGGTGAGCGCCGCCGAACTGGCCGCGCTCGGCGCCGCAGCCTGCGTACCGGTGCTGGCCGACATGGGGAGCGGCAACCTGATCGATTTCGGCGGCCTGCTCCCCGTGAGCGAACCGACCGTGCAGGAGTTCGTACGCGCCGGCGTCGACGTGGTCACCTTCAGCGGAGACAAGCTTCTGGGGGGGCCGCAGGCCGGGGTAATCGTGGGCAAACGGAGCTTCATCGAGCCGATGAAAAAGCACCCGCTGTTGCGCGCCCTCAGGATCGACAAGCTCACCCTCGCCACCCTGGAAGCGACCCTCACCCTCTACCGCGATCCGCGCCTTGCCTTGAGCCAGGTGCCGACGCTCAAGATGCTTACCGCTTCGTACGACGAGCTTGCCGCCCGGGCACGGAAGCTGGCGCGGCGGCTGCGCGGCCGGCTCCCCAAGGCGATAACCTTGAACCTCGCCAAAGGTTTTTCCCAGGCAGGAGGCGGTTCGCTGCCGCTTTTGAACCTCCCCACCATGCTGATCGAGGTGGCCGTCCAAGGGCTTTCCCCCAACGAGATCGAGCTGAAACTAAGGAAAGGGACGGTGCCGGTGATCGGCCGCATTTCCAAGGGCGTCTTCCTGCTCGACCCCCGCACCATTTTGGACCAGGACTTCGACGATCTGGCCGCCGCGCTCGAAAGCCTGCCGCCCGTCACCCCCTGACGCCCACAAACAATGGCTGTCATCCCTAAGGGCTTGCATCCTTTACCGGCTCATCCTTAAAGCCTGTCATCCTGAGCGTAGCGAAGGATGACAACCGCAAAGGACTGCCCTCCCCCGAGGGTGCAGATTTACTTGGTTTTTTAGCCCTGTCAGGTTATAATCCCCGTTTACACATGAAGATTCACGACCACTCGGTCTCATGAGGGACGCCTTGAAGAAAATCTACGCCCTGATACCCGCCGCCGGGATGGGAAAACGGATGGGCGCCGGCACCAACAAGCAGTACCTGCAATTAGACGGCATGCCGATCCTGGCCCGCACCCTGCGGGTGTTCGAGACCGCCCCGTTCATCGCCGGCATCTACCTGATTACCCCGGAAGCCGAGATCCCCTATTGCCGTAGCGAGGTGGTTGAGCGCTACGGCTTTACCAAGGTGCGGGCCATCGTCCCCGGCGGCAGCGAGCGGCAGTATTCGGTAATGAACGGCTTGGACGCCATGGACGGGGTAAAGGAAGACGACCTGGTGCTGATCCACGACGGGGTGCGCCCTTTCGTGCCGGCCGAGGTACTGGAGCTTGCCGCCAGCGCCGCCGACGAGTTTGGCGGTGCCGTAGTCTGCGTGCCGGTGAAGGATACGGTCAAGGTCGCCCGCGAAGGGGTGATCGTCGAGACCCCGCCGCGTGAAGAGCTCTGGCTTGCCCAGACCCCGCAGGCGTTCCGCTACGGGTTGATCCGCGCCGCCTACCACGCCGCCCGGGCCGAAGGGTTCCTCGGCACCGACGACGCTTCTCTGATGGAGCGGCAGGGATGGCAGCTGCGCGTCGTGCTCGGCGACTACCGCAACATCAAGCTCACCACGCCGGAAGACATGCTGCTCGCTCAGGCCCTGCTCAAGGGGTAGCGGGCAGCCCAGCCCCCGTAGGAGCGCCTTTAGGCGCGATCGCGGGCAGAGCCCGCTCCTACAGAATTGGGCTGTTTAATGGCAGCAACAAGCAGATAATGAGGAAAGGACATAGCATGCGCATCGGACAAGGATACGACGTACACAGGCTGGTCGAGGGAAGGAAGCTGATCCTGGGCGGGGTGGACGTGCCCCACACGGTGGGCCTGCTCGGGCACTCCGACGCGGACGTGCTTTTGCACGCCATCTCCGACGCCATCCTGGGCGCCATCGGCGAGGGGGACATCGGCCGCCACTTTCCGGACACGGACCCCGCCTTCAAGGGGGCCGACAGCATCAAGCTGCTTGAGCACGTGATGGGACTGGCCGACGCCAAGGGATACCGGATCGGCAACGTCGACGCCACCATCGTGGCCCAGCGTCCCAAGCTTGCCCCCTTTATCGGCCAGATGCGCGCCAACATCTCCCGCGCGCTTTCCTGCGAGGAGGACCGGGTGAACGTCAAGGCCACCACCACCGAAGAACTCGGCTTCGCCGGGCGCAAGGAAGGGATCGCCGCCTACTCGGTGGCACTGCTGGAAAAAAAATAAGCATTCAATTACCGCGGGCAACGGCGCCCGACGTTAAGGACATCGACCATGAACAGCACAGAAACGCCACTGGCGGAGAAGGCCAACAACTTCATCAGGAACATCGTCACCGAAGACTTGAACAGCGGCAAGCACAAGACCGTAGTGACCCGCTTCCCCCCGGAGCCCAACGGCTACCTGCACATCGGCCACGCCAAGTCCATCTGCTTAAACTTCGGCCTGGCGCGCGATTTCGGGGGACGCTGCCATCTGCGCTTCGACGACACCAACCCGGCCAAGGAAGAGGTGGAATACGAAGACTCCATCCGCGAGAGCGTGAGCTGGCTCGGCTTTCAGTGGGGCGAGCACATGTACTACGCCTCCGGTTATTTCGAAAAGCTCTACCAGTACGCCGTGCGCCTGATCGAGATGGGGCTTGCCTACGTGGACAGCCTTTCCGCCGAGGAGATGCGCCAGTACCGCGGTACGCTCAGCGAGCCGGGCAAGGAAAGCCCCGACCGCAACCGCCCCGTCGAGGAAAACCTCGACCTGTTCCGCAGGATGCGCGACGGCGAATTCTCCGACGGGACGTACGTGCTGAGGGCCAAGATCGATATGGCTTCGCCCAACCTGAACATGCGCGACCCGGCCATCTACCGCATCAAGAAGGTCGAGCACCACAGAACCGGCGCCGTCTGGTGCATCTACCCGATGTACGACTACGCCCACTGCATCTCCGACTCCATCGAGGGGATCACCCATTCCATCTGCACCCTGGAGTTCGAGGATCACCGCCCCCTCTACGACTGGGTACTCGACGCGCTTTCGCTCCCCTGCCACCCGCAGCAGATCGAGTTCGCCCGCCTGAACCTGAGCTACACGGTGATGAGCAAGCGCAAGCTTTTGGAACTGGTGCAGGAAAAGCTGGTGGACGGCTGGGACGACCCGCGCATGCCGACCCTGGTCGGTTTCCGGCGCCGCGGCTACACGCCTGAGTCGATCCGCAACTTCTGCGAGACCATCGGCGTCGGCAAAAGCGACAGCATCATCGACATGAGCATCCTGGAGGAGGCGGTGCGCGCCGACCTGAACGTGCGGGCACCGCGCGTGATGGGCGTGCTTAAGCCGCTCAAGGTGGTAATCGAGGGGTATCCGGCAGGTAGTAGCGAGGAGTTCGAGGCCGCGAACCACCCCAACGATCCCGCCATGGGGACCCGCAAGGTCCCGTTCTCCGGCACCGTCTACATCGAGCGCGACGATTTCCAGGAAGAGCCGGCCAAGGGGTTCTTCCGGCTGGCCCCGGGCAAGGAAGTGCGCCTGCGCTACGCCTACCTCGTCCGTTGCGAGTCGGTGGTGAAGGACGCAAACGGCGAGATCGTCGAAGTCCGTTGCAGCTACGATCCCGGCTCCCGCGGCGGCAACGCCCCGGACGGCAGGAAGGTGAAAGGGACCATTCACTGGGTGAGCGCCGAGCACGCGGTCGATGCCGAGGTCAGGCTGTACGACCGGCTGTTCAGCACCCCCAACCCCGGCGGCAAGAACGAGCCCGACTACCGGACCTCGATCAACCCGAACTCGATCGAGACACTGACCGCCTGCAAGCTGGAGCCGTCCTTGGCCAAGGCCAGGGCAGAGGACCGTTTCCAGTTCGAGCGGCTCGGCTATTTCTGCCTGGACTCCAAGGACGCCGCCCCCGGGAGGCTGGTGTTCAACCGCACCGCCACCCTGCGCGACTCCTGGAGCGAGAAAAAGTAAAACATCTCCCGTAGGAGCAGGCTTCGCCCGCGAAAGCCATCGCGCCTGGAGGCGCTCCTACAGGTTATAGAGAAAAGGATTTCCCCATGCCCTTACGCGTCTACAATACCCTTTCCGGCAGCAAGGAAGAGTTCGTGCCGATCAACCCCGGCAAGGTCGGCATGTACGTCTGCGGCGTCACCGTCTACGACAACTGCCACATAGGACACGCCCGCGCCAACGTGGTCTTCGACATGATCTACCGCTACCTCAAGGCCACCGGCCTGGAAGTCACCTACGTCCGCAACTACACGGACATCGACGACAAGATCATCAACCGCGCCAACCGCGACGGCGTCACCTACCGCGACATCTCCGAGAGGTTCATCGCCGAGTTCGACAAGGACATGGCCCGGCTGATGCTGGAACTCCCCACCCACCAGCCCAAGGCGACCGAGCACATAGCCGAGATCATCGCCCTGGTGGAGCGGCTGATCGAGCGGGGCTTCGCCTACCAGTCGGGAGCGGACGTCTTTTTTTGCGTGGAGAAATTCGAGTCCTATCTGAAGCTTTCCAAGCGGAACCTGGAGGATATGCAGGCAGGCGCCCGCATCGAGGTGGACGAGCGCAAGCGGCATCCGATGGATTTCGCGCTCTGGAAGGGGGCCAAGCCGGGCGAGCCGTACTGGGAATCGCCCTGGGGCCAGGGGCGCCCGGGCTGGCACATCGAGTGCTCGGCCATGAGCATGAAGTTTCTGGGCGAGACCTTCGACATCCACGGCGGCGGCAAAGACCTGATCTTCCCGCACCACGAGAACGAGATCGCCCAGGCGGAAGCCGCCACCGGCAAGCCGTTCGTCAAATACTGGCTGCACAACGGTTTCGTGAACATCAACGCCGAAAAGATGTCCAAATCGCTCGGGAACTTCTTCACCATCAAGGAAGTGCTCGACCGCTACGACGCCGAGGTGCTCCGTTTCTTCCTGCTGTCGGCGCACTACCGCTCCCCGATCGACTTCTCCGACCAAAACCTCAAGGATGCCGAAGCCGGACTGGAGCGGATCTACAAGGCACTGGCGGGGATCGGCGAGAGGCTTTCAGCCGGCGGGGAGCCGACCGCAGGCGACGGCGTCACCGAGCTGGAGGAGAAATGCGCCGCCTTCGCGGGGCGTTTCGCCGAGGCGATGGACGACGACTTCAACACCGCGCTGGCGCTGGGGCACCTCTTCGACCTGGTGCGCAGCATCAACAAGGCCCTGCCGGCGGCACCGGCGGAACTGCTCAAGCGGGTAAAGGAAGAAGTGGCGGCGATGGCCCTCATACTGGGCGTGGTCGATTCGGAACCGGTCGCCTTCATGCAGCGGCTCAAGGACCGCAAGACCACCGAGATGGAGATCAGCACCGAGGAGATCGAGCAACTGATCGCCGAGCGCGCCGAAGCGAGAAAAGCGAAGGACTTCAAGAGGGGCGACGAGATCCGCGACTCCCTGCTGCAAAAAGGCATCGTGCTGCTTGACAGCGCCCAAGGCACCACCTGGCAGGTCAAGTAGCCCTCCCAGAGTTGCCATAACTTCCGGCACTCCCATTATTCCCATAAACGCCCCTCCCCAACGGGGGGCGCACAAAAAAAAAGGCCGCGTAACGCGGCCCATTTTTGTTATTGCACGAACTGGTGTCGAAGAATCGTCGGACGACTAGGCAGCCCGCTGGTCTTCAAGGCCGCAGGCCCTGGACTTGACGATCTGCATAGCTTCCCTCATGATGTCCGATACGCTTTTCTGGGTAGTGATCATGATGCGCTCAAGTGTTTCACGCTCCTCGTCGCTGATCCTCATCGATATTACGTTGTACCTGGGGTTCTCCCTCATCCTTCCCATTGTGCACTCCTTACACTGCAGGCTGAAATTTTAATGATGACAGCACTACTGCTACATACGTGCCAACTTTGCAAAAAACGGTAAACTGCCCGTAACTAGCTGAAATTCCGTTATCGAAAAATTCAAGAAAAGCGCGCGTTATATTTTCACGTATACAAACTGGGCCACATTTGGCACAAGCAGGTCAGATGTAATCAGTTCTCAGCCCCATTAACGGCATTTTCCACCCTGTCGCGGAGCCGTAAACGGTATTTCTTCTCTGTGCCAGCCATCAATTCATTAGAAACATGAAGGCACTCTTTTAAAACAACGGACCAAAATAGCCTTTTTAGTCCGCTTATCGGGCATATCGGGGGATTTCCGAGTAAAGGAGACTATTATCTGCCGATATTTCGCTTGCACACCCGGTAGGCCCAACGGCCGGTCGTCAAGGTGAGCCACCTTTGGCACAACAAGCGGGAACATGCGCCTCGCGAGGCGTTATCCTGCCCGTAGTCAGCGTTCATCCTCCTGCTGCGACCGGGCCATTCGCCCCTTAAGTCCGTGTTTATCCAGCAATCGGTAGAAGGTACGCCGGGGTATGTTGGCAAGCTGTGCCGCTTTTGACACATTGCCGCCAGCGTCAGCGAGATAGCGCTGGATGAGCTTTTTTTCCACCCTGAGCACGTGCGGCTCCCGCTCCTTTTTAAAGGAGCGGAGGTCGATCACGTTTTCGCCCTCTTCCGCATAGCTTTCGGCAAAGGCAAGCGGCAGGTTGCCGAGCTTGATGATCTCGTCGTGGGTCAACACCGCTGCTCGCTCGATGACATTTTGCATCTCCCGGATATTGCCAGGCCAGGGATAGTTCACCATGGCGTTGATGGCCCGCTCCTCGATGCCGATGATGTTCTTGTTCAGCTTGTTGCGTGCCTTCTCCAGGAAGTGATGGGCCAGCTGCGGCACCGATTCCACCCGGTTGCGCAACGGCGGCATGGTGATGCTGAAGACGTTAAGCCGGTAGTAGAGGTCCTCGCGAAACCAGCCGTCCCGCACCCCCTCCTCCAGAGGCTTGTTGGTGGCGGCGATCAGGCGGACGTCCACCCGCTTGGACACGGTTCCCCCCACCGGACGTACGTCGCCGGTATCGAGCACCCGCAAGAGTTCCGCCTGCAGTTTCGGGGTTATGTCGCCGATCTCGTCCAGAAAGATGGTGCCGCCGTCGGCCGCCTCGAACAACCCCTTCTTCTCCATGATGGCGCCGGTGAAGGCCCCCTTCTTGTGGCCGAAGAGCTCGCTCTCCAATAAAGCGTCGGTTATGGTGGTACAGTTCACCGTCACCAGCGGCTTATCGTTGCGCTTGCTGTAGCGGTGGATGGCGCGGGCGGCCAGTTCCTTGCCGGTGCCCGACTCCCCCCTCACCAGCACCGTAGTCGGGGTCGGCCCGACCTGCTTGATCTGGTCCAGCACGTCGAGCGTGTGCAGGTCGCTGCCGACGATGAATTCGTCGCCGTACTCGCGGTCCAGCTCGCGCTTGGCCAGTTCGTACTTCTGGATCAGCCGTCCCCGTTCCTCCTCCAGCTGCTGCAGGTTGTAGGGAAGACACATTTCCAGGTCGGCCAGCCCCTGGTAGACCGCCACCGCATACTCCCGGCAGGTCTGGTACCCGCAGGCGCGGCAGTTAAGTTCGTCCTTGTGGGTGAACTTGTTGGTCGCCTGCAGGATTTTTTTGATGTCCGCGCTTCTGGGTATCGACAGCTTGGTGTGCTTGTCGGAGAAGCTGCGGATGACCTGCAGCGGCCCCGGGTTCTGGCGGTAGGACGCAGAGGTCCGATAGGGAACCTTGCTGCGGAAATGGTAGATGACCTTGTTGCGGCGGGAATACTCGGTGAGCGTATGGTT
>Ga0209415_10000667_pt1 | contig 64215 bp, 58 predicted proteins | sample PeaSoiSIISIP2007_FD_187696 | JGI IMG/M metagenome (GOLD analysis project Ga0209415, IMG submission 187696) | Peat soil microbial communities from Weissenstadt, Germany - SII-SIP-2007 (SPAdes) (version 2) | ecosystem: Environmental > Terrestrial > Soil > Wetlands > Peat | place: Germany...
GTGAGAGGTCGAGACGCCTCGGCGCCGAGGGTAAGGACGATCGGGTCGGCACGCGGCACCGTCACCCGGCTCTGCGCGCCGAGTCGATCCGCTGCGTGGGCTTGGTCCGCTTCGCGGCCCAAGCCCACGCAGCGGGAGGGGTTTAGCCGCGCCGCCATACGTGCATATGCAGCCGCAAACGCATCGACGTCGTCCGCTCCCGCGTTCCACGGCAAGGAGATGCGGATCGCCTGGCCGGCGAGCGCCCCGAGTCCCATTGCTGCCAGTACATGGCTGGTGGCGACCTTGCCGGAGCTGCAGGCCGCCCCGGCACTGACCGCTATCCCGTCAAGGTCGAGCGCGATCACCTGTGCGTCCGCGCGCACCCCGGGCAGGGCCACGCACGTGGTGTTGGGCAACCGCGGAGCACCTGCCCCACACACCACCGCCCCGCACGCCACGGCCGCTCTCTCCACCACGTCCCGCCACGGCGCCATCCCCGCGGCGTCACCGGACGCCAACGCTGCCGCCGCGAATCCGGCGATCACCGCGACCGGCGGCGTTCCGCCGCGCCGGCCGCGCTCCTGTCCACCGCCGGCGATCAGCGGGATGATGGAAGAGACTGCGGGAACCAGCAGCAAGGCCCCCGCCCCGGCCGGGCCGCCCAGCTTATGCGACGAGATCGCCAGGCTGTCGGCGCCAACGGCGGAAAAGTCCACCGCCATTCGCCCCGCCGCCTGCACGGCATCGACATGCAGTAGCGCGCCGTGACGGCGGCACAGCGCGGCGGCCTCGGCGACCGGTTGCAGCGTGCCGGTCTCGTTGTTGGCCAGCATCAGGCAGACCAGTGCCGGCGGTCCGTCGGCCAGCAGCAGAGCCAACGCGTCGAGATCGGCGACGCCAGCCCGATCGACCGGCAGGATCGCCGCGCCCTGTGCCGCGACACGCACGGCGTCATGCTCCGTTGCGCCGATGACGATCCGCCGTCTGGCGCCGAGAGCGTGGATCGCCAGGGCGTCCGCCTCGGTGCCGCCCGAGGTAAAGACCAGGTCGGCTGGCCGGACACCAAACCGCGTCGCCAGCGATTCGCGCGCGTCTTCCATGATGCGCCGCGCCGCCCGACCGGCGGCGTGCACGGAAGATGGGTTGCCGGTCACGTCGTGGGCTGCCGCCATGGCGGTGCGCGCCTCGGGGCGAAGTGGTTCGGTGGCGTTGGCGTCGAGGTAGTGCATGCCGTTCTCAGCACTCCCCCTCCCCTTGTGGGCTTGGTCCGCTTCGCGGCCCAAGCCCTCAAGGGCAGGGGGAGCTCATCTTCCTTCCTTTCCCTAATCCGCCGCCAGCGGCTCGGCCGCCTCGGTTACCGCAACCGCGCGGCCGCGAACGCGCCCTGTCACCACGTCAGCCAGGGTCACACCCTCAAGGAACAACCCGATCTGGCGGCCCAACTCGTACCACAAATCATGCGTCTGGCAGCGTTCGCCGAAACTGCCTGCGGCAGGCGCGGCCATGCAGCCGCCGCTGCCATCATGACATCGCGTGGCTTGGATCGGTTCGTCCACCGCGCTGACGATGTCCGCGATGGTAATGCGATCCGAGGTTCGTGCCAGCCGATAGCCACCGCCTGGACCGCGTGCCGAGCCCACCAGCCCGGCGCGGCGCAGCTTGCCGAACAACTGCTCCAGATAGGACAGGCTGAGCTGCTGCCGCGCGGCGATCTCGGCGAGGCAGATCGGGCCGCACTCGCAGCCAATCGCATTGCGCGTGGCCAGATCGACCATCGCCATCACGGCATACCGCCCGCGCGTGGAGAGCTGCATCGCTAGTTGCCCGCCGGCAGTCTTTGCTCGCCCTGGCGTTGCTGGGCCTGCGCCTGCGCCAGCCGGGCGACGCGCAGCTCGACCTCGGTCAGTTCGGCGCGCAGCCCTTCGAGGTCGCGCAGCACCGGGTCCAGGCTGTCGTCGCACGGCATGCCGTATGGGTCGAAATGCGGCGCGGCGCGCGGCAGCTTGCGATCGACCGGGCGGGCCGGCATGCCGACCACCGTGGTGTCGGCCGGCACCGACTCCAGCACCACGGAATTGGAGCCGATTCGCGCGTTGTCCCCGACGGTGATCGGGCCGAGCACCTTCGCGCCGGCGCCGATGATGACGTTGTTGCCGATTGTCGGGTGCCGCTTGCCGCTGCTGGCGCGTGCCACGCCAAGAGTGACCTGGTGATATAGGTAGCAGTCGTCGCCGATCTCGGCCGTCTCACCGATCACCACACCCATGCCGTGATCGATCACAAGCCGGCGCCCGAGCTTCGCCGCGGGATGGATCTCAATGCCGGTAAGCCAGCGCGCGATATGAGACGAGAACCGCCCCGCCAAAAGAAAGTTATGGGTCCACAACCAGTGCGACAGGCTGTGCCACATCACCGCATGCACGCCAGGGTAGCAGAGTAGCACCTCGGCCGAGGAGCGCGCCGCTGGGTCGCGTTCCCGGTATGTGCGGATCATCTCACGTAAGAACATGTAAGCCATGCGACAATTCCGTTATGAAAGATCGTACTTACTCCTCTATAGTCCACCTACCCTGGAGTAGGGCCCGTCCCCGGGGTATGGCCAGTCGGGGGCAGAACCCGGTCGGGGTAGAATGGAAGATGGGAGGACGGCGATCTCTGCGACATCCAGTGGTTTCGTGCGTAAGCTATGATTTCCGACCCCCAAGGTCAACTATTCAGGGGGAGCTTGCTCACGTGGAACTTCATTCGCGAGACAGCGTTCCTCTCTGAAGGGTCGAAAGAGCTGCTTGCGTTCTCTATATGAAGATTGCGTTGCGTGGACTTTTGGGGCGGCGGCATGGAGGGAGACCTGAATGGTCCCGCCCGATGCCGCCGGAAACAACCGACAGAAACAGGGTTTCGGGATTGCCATGCCTGAGGTGATGTTTGCCGGGCCGGATGGCCGGCTTGAGGGCCGCTACCATCATTCCAAGGAAACCAGCGCCCCCGTGGCCCTGATCCTGCACCCGCATCCGCTGCACGGCGGAACCATGAACAACCGAATCACCTATACGATGTACCAGGCATTCCAGCGCCTGGGCTGCTCGGTGATGCGGTTCAACTTCCGAGGTGTGGGTCGCAGCCAGGGCCGCTACGACGGCGGTATCGGCGAGATCGGCGACGCTGCTGCGGCGCTCGACTGGATGCAGGCGGTGAACCCCAGCCATGGCGGCCTTTGGATCGCCGGCTACTCCTTCGGGGCGTTCATCGGCATGCAATTATTGATGCGTCGGCCGGAAATCTCCGGCTGGGTCAGCGTGGCGCCACCCGCCAGCCACTACGATTTCGGCTTCCTGGCCCCCTGCCCGTGCGGCGGGCTGATGATCCACGGCGACGCGGACGAGCTGGTGCCCGAGTCGTCCGTGCGGAAGCTGGTGGACAAGCTGAACACGCAAAAAGGCGTGCACGTCGATTACCGCGTGTTCGCCGGCGCGGATCACGTGTTCGCCAACCATGCCGACGCAGTCGCCGAGGCAGTGGAAGACTGTTGCGGCAAGGCGATTGCCCGCCGGCAGATGGCGCTCGCCGCGGACTGATCATCGGACTGTAGCCAATGCTCCCCCTCCCTCAAGGGGAGGGGGAGTTTTTTTTGCGCCCTTATTTCACAGAGGCTTCAGTATTTAGTTGTCCTCCGGTCCGAACCGGACTACATGTGGTGGCGATCGAGAGGGCAGGACATACCGAAATGGATGGCGACATCGCCCGGCTGGCCACTCTGCGCTTCCGCGGCCTGCCCGGTGCCTCGTTTGGCGAGGCTCCACTGCCAGCCCGGAAGCTCGATCCCGGCATGGGTGTCGCGGTCGCGCGTCGCACGGTGTTCCGCCCGGAGGATCGGGAGTGCTTCGGCCGGGTCGCCGACCGGGTGGCGGAAGGCAACATCGCCCTGTTGGGCCCGATCGACTCCCGCGCCCGCCATGAGCGAGCACTGCTGCGCAACGCCATTGCCACCGGTGCCCTGCTCACCTCGGGCCGCCATCTGCAGCATGGTGACGCCGACCAGCCGACGCGCAACATGGAGGTGTTCACCAACTGCGCCACTGCCGCGGCCTCCTTCGCCAAGTTCTACCTCCTGCTGAATGGCTCCGGCGTCGGCCGCAGCTATGACGATGCGCTAATGGCGGTGGACTGGGCGCAGGCACCGACGCTACTGCTTTACCTGTCGCCGCACCACCAAGACCACCCGGCTCGCGACCTCGCAGGCTTCGCCGCCGAGCTCGCCTTGCCCGCCGATACGGCGGCGGTGCGGGCGTTCCTGGCCCGCGAACTGCTGGAGGACCTGGAAGCGGCCCCGCCAGGCGCCGTCCACTACCGCATCGAGGATAGCCGAGAGGGCTGGGCCAAGGCGATCGAATTGCTCGAGGCGATGGCATTCCGCGGAGAGCATGACCGGACGCTGGTGCTGGACTTCTCCGCGATCCGCCCCGCCGGCACGCCGATTCGTGGCATGCAGGGACGGCCGGCCTCCGGGCCGGTGTCGCTGCTGCGGGCCTTCCTCAATGTCCGCGAGCATGTGATCGTCCCGGCGCGAGCCGAGCCGCCGATCGAGCGCTGGGAGCAGACGCTGCGGCTCGACCATTATCTGTCGATGGAAGTGCAGGTGGGCGGGGCGCGGCGGGCGGCGCGGATGGCCACCAAATCCTGGCGCGACCCCGGCGTGCTGCGCTTCATCCGCGTTAAGGAGGCGGGCGGGTTGTGGACCGCCAACAACTCGGTCATGGTCGATGCCGAGTTCTGGCGGCGCGTGCGCAGCGGCGACGCGACCGATCCGATGACCCGCCATGCCGTCGCGGTGTTCCAGGAGGCGACCCGCTGCGCCTGGGTGAACGGCGAGCCAGGCTTTATCAACGGCGATCGGCTGGAGGATCACCGCACCGGCGTGGCGCGTGACCGCCCGGTGGATCATGACGGGCGCAGCTTCCGCAGCGCGCGATACCAGGTGGACGCGGCGGCACCGTTGCTGGCGGAACTCACTCGGCGCGCATCCGACTCGGACTTCCCCGCCACCACCAATCCATGCGGCGAGATCACGCTGCACGTTACCGGCGGCTACTGCGTCATCGCCGATTTCGCTCCCCTGCTGGCCTGCCCGATACCGTTGGAGGAGGTCGTGCCCGGCGCGCCGTCGCCGGAGGTCGCCGCGTTGTGGGACGCGCGGGTGGAGGACGCCGTGCGACTCGGCGTACGCTTCCTGATGCGCGCCAACCGGATGGACTCGCTTTATGCCGACGAGGTGGCGCGCACCAACCGCATGGGCATCGGGCCCACCGGGCTACACGAATGGGCGTGGCTGCGTTTCGGGCTGGGCTTCGCAGACCTGCTGGACGAGGCACGCGCGGCGCCGTTCTGGGCGATGCTCGATCATCTGTCGGAGCTGGCGAAGGACGAGGGCGACGCCTATGCCCGCGAACTCGGGCTGCGCCGGCCGGTGACCGTGACGACGGTGAAGCCGTCCGGCACGATCAGCAAGCTGTTCGGCCTGACCGAAGGCGCGCATCTGCCGGCGCGGACACAATACCTGCGCTGGGTTCAGTTCAAGGGCACGCGCGACCCGGTCGGCGGCGAATGGATGCAAGGGTCCGATCCATTGCTCGAGGAACACGCGGCGCGCGGCTATCCGCTGCGCGAATTGCAGAGCTTCCCCGGCATGACGATCGTCGGGTTTCCGACCGTGCCGCTGATCATGCGGCTGGGCTTGGCCGAGAAGCTGGTGACAGCGTCGGAAGCGACGCCGACCCAGCAATATCGTTGGCTGCGCCTGCTGGAGCGGTACTGGATCGGCGAATCGCAGGGCAACCAGGTCAGCTACACGCTGAAGCTCTACACCGACCGGCACGACCTGGACGGGTTCCGCGCCATCGTGCTGCGCGAGCAACCGGAGGTGCGTTGCTGCTCGATCCTGCCGACGCGGCCGGATCATGCGCTGGGCTACGAGTATCTGCCGGAGGAGACAGTGTCGGCCGAGGCTTTCGCCGCGTTGGTCGCGGCGATCGATGTCGCGGAGTCGCGCGAGGCGGTGGACATGGTGCATCTGCAATGCGCCAGCGGGGTGTGCCCGATCTAGTTCGTCTCTCCCGCCTTTGGCGGGAGAGGTCCGAGCGTAGCGGAGGGTGAGGGTGCAGCCGGGCGGCACGCGGCGCCTTTATGCCGCGCGCCGACCCGATCGCCCTTACCCTTGGCGCTCGCGCGCCTCGACCTCCCCCGGTGCGCGGGAGAGGTTTTTCTACACCAGGCAACCAACGCTGGCCTTTGCCGCGCGGCTGAGGCAGGCTACTGCGCCGTCCTGGGAGCGGTAGCAACCAACAGCACGAAAACGGGGGCAGTTCAGACGATGCATCGTCGGGGAATCTTGCGGCGCGACAAAAGCTATTCCCGGTCATATGGAATGTGGACACGGCCTGGAGGCCTCGCCGTGACGGGCAGAGAGGAACGGCCCTAGACCATGCTTGCCTATGCCGCGCGCCGTGTTCTGACCACCATTCCGGTAATGCTGGTGGTGGCGTTCTTCGTCTTCAGTCTGCTGTACCTCGCACCCGGTGATCCGGCCGCGATCATCGCCGGCGATCAGGCGACGCCCGCGGACGTGGATCGCATCCGCGCTTCGCTGGGACTGGATCGCCCGTTCCTGGTCCGCTTCGGCGAATGGCTGTGGCAGATCCTGCACGGCGATCTCGGCACCTCGATCTTCACCAACCTGCCGGTCTCCCACATGATCGCGCAGCGCATCGAGCCGACGCTGTCGCTGATGGTGCTGACCGTCATCTTTGCCATCGTCATCGCCATTCCGTTGGGCGTGGTAGCCGCCTGGAAGCACGGCTCATGGATCGATCGCATGGTGATGCTCCTGGCGGTGTTCGGCTTCTCCACTCCGGTTTTCGTCGTCGGCTATCTGCTCGCCTATGTGTTCGCGCTGCAGCTCGACTGGCTGCCGGTGCAGGGTTTCAACTCGATCGACCGTGGCCTGTGGCCGTTCCTGCGCGATCTGATCCTGCCCACCGTGGCGCTGGGGCTGATCTACATGGCGCTGCTGGCCCGCATCACCCGTGCCACGATGCTGGACGTGCTGAACCAGGACTACGTACGCACGGCGAAGGCCAAGGGCGTGGGGCAGCACGCCGTGTTGTTCGTCCACGCGCTGAAGAATGCCGCGGTGCCGATCGTCACCGTGATCGGCAATGGCGTTGCATTGCTGATCGGCGGCGCGGTGGTGACGGAAAGCGTGTTCGCGATTCCGGGTCTGGGCCGGTTGACCGTGGACGCGATCCTGCGCCGCGACTACCCGGTGATTCAGGGCGTCGTGCTGTTGTTCAGCTTCACCTATGTCCTGGTCAACCTCGCCGTGGACCTGTTGTACACCGTGTTCGACCCGAGGATCCGCTATTGAGCGACGCAATCACGATGCGCGGATGGCGCGTGCAAAATGGGGGGACGAGGTCTCCCCCTCCCCTTTGGGCTTGGGCCGCGAAGCGGACCAAGGTTGGGGGAGGGGTGCGTACAACCACCGTCGTCGCATGTGCCTTTCTCTCTCCCCAGCCCCCTCCCTCAAGCGGAGGGGGGAGAACTCTTTCCCTCTCTTTTCCCTATTTTGCACGACCAGCCTTGCCGGAAGGCGCTTGACATGAGCACCGCAACCAGCCCCGGCCCCCATTATGCAATTGCGGCGGCGCTGCCCGACGTCCTGCCGCCGGTAAAGCAACGCGGCAAGATCGGCACTTTCGTCCATCGCCATCCGACCATCGTCCTCGGTGGCGCGCTGGTCGCCGTAATGATCGGCATCGCGATCTTCGCGCCCTGGCTTGGCACCGTCGATCCGACCGCACTGGCGCCTGCAAAGCGGCTGCGCCCGCCGTCCGAAGCCTACTGGTTCGGCAGCGACATGCTGGGCCGCGACATCTATTCGCGCGTGATGTACGGCGCGCGCATCTCGCTGATCGTCGGCTTCTCCGTCGCCTTCGTCGCGTCGGTCGCCGGCACGCTGGTCGGAGTGATCTCCGGCTTCATCCGCTCGCTCGACTTCATCATCATGCGGGTGATGGACGGGCTGATGTCGATCCCGCCGCTGCTGCTGGCGATCGCGCTGATGGCGCTGACCCGCGCCTCGGTGCACAACGTGATCATTGCCATCAGCGTCGCCGAGTTCCCCCGCGTCTCCCGGCTGATCCGCGGCATTGTGCTGTCGTTGCGCGAACAACCCTATGTCGAGGCGGCAATCGCATCCGGCACCCGCGTGCCGATCATCATCTGGCGCCACATCATTCCCAATACGCTGGCGCCGCTGATGGTGAACGCCACCTTCATCTGCGCCTCGGCGATGATCACCGAATCGATTCTGTCGTTCATCGGTGCCGGCACGCCGCCGACCATCCCGAGCTGGGGCAACATCATGGCCGAGGGCCGCGCGCTCTGGCAGGTGAAGCCATACGTGGTGTTCTTTCCCGCGGTGTTCCTCTGCATCACCGTGCTGGCGGTGAACCTGCTGGGCGACGGGCTGCGCGACGCGCTCGATCCGCGGCTGGCCAAGCGGCTCTGACGCGCCATGCCATTGCTTGAGGTCGAGAACCTCCAGACGCATTTCAATACGCCCGACGGCGTGGTGCGCGCGGTCGATGGCGTGTCGTTGTACGTCGAGGCTGGCGAAACGCTGGCAGTGGTTGGTGAATCCGGCTGCGGCAAGTCGGTCACCGCAATGTCGATCCTGCGCCTGATCCAGGAGCCGCCGGGCAAGATCAAGGGCAGCATCCGCTTCGAAGGCCGCGATCTGCTGAAGCTGTCCGAGCCGGAGATGCGCGACATCCGCGGCAACGCGATCTCGATGATCTTCCAGGAGCCGATGACCAGCCTGAACCCGGTGCTGACGGTGGGCCGGCAGATCGGCGAAACGGTGCGGCTTCACCAGGGCATGAACGCGCGCGACGCAGAGCAGAAGGCGATCGATATGCTGACGCTGGTCGGCATTCCGGCACCGGCGCGGCGCGTGCACGAATATCCGCATCAGTTGTCGGGCGGCATGCGGCAGCGCGTGATGATTGCCATGGCGCTTGCCTGCAATCCCAAGCTGCTGATCGCCGATGAGCCAACCACCGCTCTGGACGTGACCATCCAGGCACAGATCCTCGACCTGATGCGCGACCTGAAGACGCGGCTCGGGTCGGCGATCATGCTGATCACGCATGACCTCGGCGTGGTGGCCGAGATGGCCCAGCGTGTCGTGGTGATGTACGCGGGACGCAAGGTCGAGGAAGCGCCGGTCGGCGAAATCTTCGCTCATCCGCTGCATCCTTACACGCGCGGTCTGCTGGGGTCGGTGCCGATACTCGGTTCGTCGCTGCGGGACGGCGGACGCGGCAAGCTGGCGGAAATCCCCGGTCTGGTGCCGAGCCTGCGCGAGAAGATCGTCGGCTGTCCCTTCGCCGGGCGTTGTCTGATGGTGACCACGCTGTGCCGCGAGCGCGCGCCGGCCTTTGAAGCGAAGGCACATGGACACGCCGCGGCCTGCCACTACGCCGAACGCGAAACGGTCGCCGCATGACCACCGACCGACCCCTGCTCGAGGTCAACGCGCTGAAGAAGCACTTTCCGATCCATGGCGGGTTGCTCGGCCAGGAGACGGCGAAGGTCTATGCGGTCGATGGCGTGACCTTCGACATCAAGCGCGGCGAGACCCTGTCGCTGGTCGGCGAATCCGGTTGCGGAAAATCCACCGTCGGCAAGGCGATCCTGCGTCTGTACGCAATCACCGACGGCGAGGTGTACCTGGACGGCGAGCGTATCGACAACATGCCGGCCGGTAAGCTGCGGCCGATCCGCCGGCGCGTGCAGGTGGTCTTCCAGGACCCATTCTCCAGCCTGAATCCGCGCATGAAGGTGCGCGACATCCTGGCCGAACCAATTCGCAATTTCGGTATGGCGCACAATCGCACCGAGCTGAACGATCGCGTTGCCGAGCTGATGGACAAGGTGCGGCTGCCGCGTGATGCGGTGAATCGCTATCCGCACGAGTTTTCCGGCGGCCAGCGGCAGCGCATCGGCATCGCTCGTGCGCTGGCGCCGGGCGCGGACCTGATCATCTGCGATGAGGCCGTGTCGGCGCTGGATGTTTCGGTGAAGGCGCAGATCATCAACCTGCTGGTCGATCTGCAGGACGAGCTGGGGCTGGCGCTGTTGTTCATCAGCCACGATCTGGCGACGGTGGAGCACCTGACGCACCGCGTGGCGGTGATGTATCTCGGCAAGATCGTCGAACTTACCGACCGGCGCACGCTGTTCGCGAAGTCGCACCATCCCTATACGCGCGCGCTGCTGTCGGCCGTGCCGGTGCCCGATCCAAACGCGAAACGCCAGCGCATCATCCTGACCGGCGACGTGCCAAGCCCGATCAATCCACCGAGCGGCTGTCGTTTCCATACGCGCTGTCCGTTCGCGTTCGACCGGTGTCGGGTGGAGGAACCGTTGTTGCGCTCGGTCGGCGAGGGCCATGTGTCGGCCTGCCATCTCGATCACGTGCCAGGCGGACAGGTTGTGCCGATGGCGGCTTGAGCCCCGGGCATGCTCCCCGTGTCATTGCGAGGCACGGAAGCCCCTGTCATTGCGAGGAGCAAAGCGCCGAAGTAATCCCCCGCGTGGCGAGCGGGGCTGCACGCCAAGCAGGAGATTGCTTCGTCGCTGCGCTCCCCGCAGTGACAGCGGGGGAGCCGGCGGCATGCCCCTTACCGCGCCAGCACGAACAGCAAAGCGATCACCGCCCAGGCGAGCAACAACGCGGACATCGTGTAGGCCGTGTTCCACACGGTGCTGACGGTCCATGGTGAAACGCCAGCCCAACGCGCCGTAGTGATCGCCGAGGCGGACATCGGCGTCATGTTCACGCCCAGGCCCCAGCCCAGCATGCATGAAAACGCCAGCACCGCCGGCGACACGCCGAAGCTCGCCGGATCGGGCATCGCCGCGCCGAGCAGTGCGACCATTGCGACCGGGTTCAACCCGATCTGGCCGGTGGCGATCAGCAGCACCGGCACGAGCAGCGGCACAGCCAGCGGCGGCAGATGGGCGATCAGCGGCGCAAGGCCGCTCGCCGGCAACGCGCCGCCGAGCGCGACGCCCATGAATCCGGAACCGGCCAACACTGTTGCTTCGCTGCGGAAACTCGGCACACGTTGCAGGAATCGGTCCATGCGCCGTTGCAGCGACGCTCCAAGCAACGAACGTGACGCCATGCGGTGCGATTGCACCGCGACCCAGGCGATGCCTACCAGTGGCACCACCAGCGTGACGCAGGTGACCAGCGAAATGCCGAGGCCGATACTGCCGAGTTCCGCCAGTGCCATCACCGACGCCACCAGTGCGACGATGCGCAGATGGATGGTCCAGCGCTCGGTCGACTCCGGCCGCGCGGTGCCGCGCGTCGCGGCGCGTGCCGCGGAGACGCGGTCCTCCAGCCAGCCCAGCGCAGCCATCCCGACCGACACCACGAAGGCGATCGGCAACAGCAGCCGCATCGGCGCCGCCGGCACCGCGGTCGATACCACCGCGGTCATCAGGTTGATCGGATTCCAGCAGTTCATCACGCAGAATCCGCGATAGATCGCCATCAGCATGCGGCGCGTCCGCAGCGCCCGCACTTCGGGCGAGCCGCCGGCGGCCTCCAACGTATTGGCGCGCATCACCATCGCCGCCAGCAGTTCGATCGCCCCATAGGACAGGATGATGCCGAACAGATGTCCGCCTCCGGTCAGCGCGGCATAGCGCCGGCCAGGCGGCTGCGCGACCAGGTGGCGGCCACAGCGCCGCACCAGCGGTGAGGTCTCGGCGGCGTCGCGCAATGTGGTGAGTGCGAAGAAGAATGCGCCATATCCGGCGCCACGCCGCCAGCCGGCGAGGAACAGCGCCACCGGGTCGGCCGCGCGCACCACGCCCAGCATGCCGATCGCGACCAATGCCACGAACAGCACCTGCGCGTAGCGCCGCTGGTTACGGAACTCCAGCAGCAGGAACAGCAACATGGCGATGCCAGCCGCGCTGCCCAGAGTCGGCACGCGCAGCAACTGATCGGCCAGCGTCGCCGCCCAGACGAACATGTAACACCAGGCACTGGGTGAAGCGTGAAGGGCGCGGATGGTGGGGGACGACACTGCGGACGGTCGGATTCGAATGGGTTTGCATCCTGCCCTGCCGACGGGACGCTGGACAGCGGCGGGATCGCCGCGTAACGGTCCTGCTTAAGCCAATCAATGCAAGGGATCGCCATGCTGTTCGATGTTGTCGGAACGACGAACGAGAACGTGTACAAGCTGCTGGTCGCGACGATCGGCCCGCGGCCGATCGCCTGGGTGACCACGCAAGATGTTGACGGCACGCTGAATGCCGCGCCGTTCTCCTTCTTCAATGCGATGTCCGGCAATCCACCGGTGGTCGCCTTTGGGATCGGCGGCCGCGGTCCGGGCGACGTGAAGGATACCGGCGGCAATATCCGCCGTACTGGGGAATTCGTGGTGAACCTGGTCAGCTACAAGCTGGCAGAGCAGATGAACATCACCGCGATCGATTTTCCGAAATCGGTGAACGAACTGGTGGAGGCGCGGCTGGCCACCGCACCGTCGTTGCATGTCAAGCCGCCGCGCATTGCCGAGGCTCCGGTGTCGATGGAATGCGAGCGGCTGGTTATTGTCGATGTCGGCATCGACCGTGCGGTGGTGCTGGGCAAGGTGGTGGCGTTCCACGTGCAGGACGACTGCGTGATGGACAAGGACCGCTGCTACATCGATACGCCAAAGCTTGACCTGATTGGCCGCATGCATGGCGCGGGTTGGTATGCGCGCACGACCGACCTGTTCGAGATGCCGCGCATCAACGTGAACGATTGGCCGTTGCGCAAAGCGGCGGAGTAAACCTCTCCCGCTCTTCGCGGGAGAGGTCGAGGCGCGTGAGCGCCGAGGGTGAGGGTGCAGCGGTTCGCCTCGCTGCCCTCTCCTGCGATTATCGCGGGGTGCGAAACCGTGCCAGCCGCGTCGCCCTCACCCGGCGCTGTGGGCGGATCTCTGCTGTGCGTAGCGCGGGAGAGGTTGTCAGCCTAGCGGGACGATGCCTGCGCGCGGTGTCGCCGCATGCTCCTTCAGCACCGCGTCGGTGCTGGGATCGATCTCCTTGAGCAACACATCGTAGCCCCAAAGATCGGCCAGGTGTTGCAGCACCAGGCGGGCATCGCGCTCCTCCAGCAGCACCCGGTTGAGCGCATGATGGTGCACGATCAGCCGCCGGTCGCCGGCCAGGTTCACGTCCACCACCTGGATGTCAGGGGTGTTCCACGCGACGTCATACTGGCGTGCCAGGGCTCGCTGGATCTTACGATAGCCGCGCTCGTCGTGGATCGACTGCACGCGCAGGTTCGGCTCGCTGGCGTCGTCCAACACGTGGAACAGGCCGAACTGGCGGATCAGGCGCGGGCTGAGATACTGCAGGATGAAGCTCTCATCGCGATAGTTGGCCCAGACCTCGCGCAATACGGCCATCGGGTCGCTGTTGCCGGCGATTGCCGGGAACCATTGCTCGTCTTCCGCCGTCGGCTCGGTGCAGATGCGCTCGATATCCTGCATCATGGCAAAGCCGAGCGCGTACGGATTGATGCCGCTGTAGCGCGGGTCGTCGAACTCCGGCTGGAACACCACATTGGTGTGGCTGCGCAGGAACTCGACCATTGCGCCGTCGTTGATCAGCCCCTTCTCGTGCAGCCGGTTCATGATTCGGTAGTGCGTATAAGTGGCGCACCCCTCGTTCATCACCTTGGTCTGCATCTGCGGGTAGAAATACTGTGCGATGATGCGGACGATGCGCAGGATCTCGCGTTGCCAGGGGGCCAGGCGCGGCGCGACCTTCTCCAGGAAGAACAGGATGTTCTCCTGTGGCAGCTCCAGCAACGCTTTCCGGCGCTCCTCTAACGTGGGATCCGGCTTGGCAGTACCCTTCCCCGGCACTGTGCGCCACAGATCGTTGAACACCTGCTCTTCGTGTTCCCGGCGCTCGAGGGCACGCTTTTCTTCACCTCGTAAATCCATGGGGCGGCGGCGCGGGTAGCGGTGCACGCCATGGGTCATCAGCGCATGCGCGGCATCCAGCAGCCGCTCGACCTGCGCCTCGCCGTATTTTTCCTCGCAGTCGGCGACGTAGTGGCGGCCGAACTCCAGATAGTCCAGGATGCCGTCCGCGTCGGTCCACTGTCGGAAGCAGTAGTTGTTCTTGAAGAAGTGGTTGTGGCCGAACGCCGCGTGGGCGATCACCAGGGTCTGCATCGTCGCCGTGTTCTCCTCCATGATATAGGAGATGCACGGGTTGGAGTTGATGACGATCTCATACGCTAGGCCCTGCATGCCGGCGCGATACAGCGCCTCGTTGCGGGCGAACTGCTTGCCGAACGACCAGTGCTTGTAGAAGATCGGCATGGCGATCGACGAATAGGCGTCGAGCATCTGCTCTGAATTGATCACCTCGATCTGGTTCGGATAGGTGTCGAGGCCGAGCTCGCCGTGGGCAATCTCCGCCACGGCATCATGCACGCGCTGAATGGTGCCGAATTCCCAATCGGCACCCTCGAACAACGGGTGCTCGGCACGGATGGCGGGGGTTTTCAGCGTACTGCTCATAAAGCGCTTTCCTTTCTTCCTCTCCCGCTACGCGGGAGAGGAAGCCTCTCATACCGTTTCTTGTTCCTGCGCCGACTTGCGGGCGAAGAGTTCGCGGAACACTGGGTAGATGTCGCGGCGATGGCCCACCTTGCGCATCGCCATCGGCGCGCCGGTGCGACAGATCGCCGTGTAGGTCTGCCAAAGGTCGGAGTCCCGCCGTATGAAACCGGGTGGGAAGTGCTCGGAATCGCGGCCGACCTCTAGATAGGCGTAATACTGGCACACCGGCAGGATCACATCGACGAGCAACGCGGCGGTCTTGTCGTTGTCGGACGCGGTGTTGTCGCCGTCCGACGCCTGGGCGGCGTAGATATTCCAGGAATCCGGGCTGTAGCGCTCCTCGATCACCCGCTGCATTTCCTCGATCGCAGTGGATACCACGGTGCCACCGGTCTCCGGCGAGTGGAAGAAGGTGTCCTCATCCACTTCCTGCGCCTGGTGGGTGTGGCGGATGAACACCACGTCTACGTTCTTATAGCGGCGCTTGAGGAAGATATAGAGCAATACGTAGAACCGCTTCGCCAGGTCCTTCATGTGCTCGGTCATCGAGCCTGACACGTCCATCAGGCAGAACATCACCGCCTGCGCCACTGGCTTCGGCTGCGCCTCGAACCGCCGGTAGCGCACGTCGAGCGGATCGATATAGGGGATCGCACCGGTGCGGCGGAGCTTTCGCGTCAGCTCCTCCTCCAACTCGAGCCGCCGCGCCTCGTCTTCGCCATCGGGGCTCAGTGCGGCGATCTCCTCCCGCAGCTTGTCCAACTCGCCCACCTTCGGACGGCGCAGCGCAATGCGACGCGACAGGCTGTTGCGCACCGTTCGGTTCAGCGCGAGGTTGGCCGGAGAGCCGGTGACCGAATAACCTGCGCGATGCCAGGTCACCGCCTCGGCGCTTACCACCCGCCGCTTGGCGAGGTCGGGCAGTTCCAGGTCTTCCAGGAACAGGTCCACGAACTCGTCGCGCGACAGGGCGAAGCGAAAATCATCCTGCCCTTCGCCGTCCGGACTGCCTTCCGAGCCACCGCCCCCCGCGCCGCCTTGCGGGCGGGCGATGGTGTCACCCTCGATATACTCCTTGTTGCCCGGCAGCAGATGATCGCGAATGCCGCCGCTGGAGCTGCGACGCAGGGACGGCTCGTGCACACCCTGGGCCGGCAACGACACCTCGCCTTCCTGGTCGGCGTCCTTGATACTGCGGCTGGCCGAGGTTTCGTGCACCGCCTTGCGGATCAGGGATTTCGCCCGCCGCATGAAGCGTTGACGGTTGGCGAGGTTCTTGCCGCTGGGGTTGAGACGCCGATCGACGATGTGCATCTATGGTTGCCTGTTGGTGCTCTTGCCGTCACCCTGCCTGCTTGACGCGCATATACCACTCCACCAGCCGCCGAACCTGCCGCTCAGTATAGCCCCGAGCGGTCATGCGCTCAACGAACTGCGTGTGCTTCTTCTCGGTCTCCCCGTCCTTCTTCGAGCCGAAACTGATCACCGGCAGCAGCTCCTCGACCTGGCTGAACATCCGCCGCTCGATCACTTCGCGGATCTTTTCGTAGCTGGTCCAGGACGGATTCTTGCCGTTGTTGTTGGCGCGCGCCCGCAGGCTGAACTTCACCACCTCGTTGCGGAAGTCCTTGGGGTTGGCGATCCCTGCGGGCTTCTCGATTTTGGTCAACTCCTGGTTGAGCAATTCGCGGTTCATCAACTGCCCGGTGTCGGCGTCCTTGAAGTCGATGTCCTCGATCCAGGCGTCGGCATAGGCGACGTAGCGGTCGAACAGGTTTTGGCCATAGTCGGAATACGATTCAAGATACGCTTTCTGGATTTCGTTGCCGATGAATTCGGCGTAACGCGGGGCAAGCTCGCCCTTGATGAACTCCAGGTAACGTTTCTCGGTCTCGGCTGGCATCTGGTCGCGGCGGATCGATTGCTCCAGCACATACATCAGGTGCACCGGGTCGGCCGCGATCTCCGTGGTGTCGTGGTTGAAGGTTGCCGCCAGCACCTTGAACGCGAAGCGGGTGGAAGCGCCGTCCATGCCTTCCTCGACGCCGGCCACATCCTTGTATTCCTGCAAGGAGCGTGCCCGGGGGTCGGTTTCCTTCAGGCTCTCGCCATCATAGACCCGCATCTTGGAATAGAGGGTGGAGTTCTCGTGCCGGCGCAGCCGCGACAGCACCGAGAAGCGGGCCAGCATCTCCAACGTCGCCGGCGCGCAAGGCGAGGCCGCCAGTTCGGAGCGGGAGATCAGCTTCTCATAGATCTTCTGCTCTTCCGTGACCCGCAGGCAGTACGGCACCTTGATCACGTAGATGCGATCGATGAAGGCTTCGTTGTTGCGATTGTTCCTGAAGGTTTGCCACTCCGCCTCGTTGGAGTGGGCCATGATGATGCCCTGGAACGGGATGGCGCCGATGTTCTCGGTGCCGATGTAGTTGCCCTCCTGCGTCGCGGTCAGCAACGGGTGCAGCATCTTGATCGGCGCCTTGAACATCTCGACGAACTCGAGCAGCCCCTGGTTGGCGCGGTTCAGGCCGCCAGAGTAGCTGTAGGCGTCGGGGTCGTTCTGCGCATGCATCTCCAATTTGCGGATATCCACCTTACCCACAAGCGAAGAGATGTCCTGGTTGTTCTCGTCGCCCGGCTCGGTCTTCGAGATGGCGAATTGGCGCAGCCGTGACGGCAGCAGCCTCTCGACGCGGAACTTCGAGATGTCGCCGTGGAACTCGTCGAGCCGCTTGATGCACCACGGGCTCATCAGCCCGGTGAGCCGCCGGCGTGGGATACCGTAGCGATCCTCCAGCAGCGCGCCCATCCTGTCGGGGTCGAACAGGCCGAGCGGGCTCTCGAACACCGGGCTGATCTGGTCGCCAGCCTTCAGCACATAGATGGGATGCACCTCCATCAGCGCCTTCAGCCGCTCGGCGAGCGAGGACTTACCCCCGCCGACGGGACCGAGCAGATACATGATCTGCTTGCGCTCCTCGAGGCCCTGCGCGGCGTGGCGGAGGAAGCCGACGATCCGTTCGATCGTCTCCTCCATGCCGTAGAACTCGCTGAAGGCAGGATAGGCGCGGATGGTGCGGTTCATGAAGATGCGGCCGAGGCGCGCATCCTTGGAGGTGTCCACCATGTCCGGTTCGCCGATCGCGGCGAGCAGACGCTCGGTCGCGGTCGCGTACATCATCGGAGCGTCGCGGCACGCTTCAAGGTACTCGGCCAGCGACATCTCGGCTTCGCGCTGCGCCTCGAAGCTCTTGGCGTAACTGGCGAACAGATCATCGACCATTGGCATCTGTCGCTCCATCAATCAGGATAAAACCAATCTGTGTTCCTGCATTCTCGGAAGATTGACGCAAGCGTAGCGTAAGCGGCCCGCGTCGCGTTATGTTTTTTTCGCCGATTCGTGAGATTCGTTGGCGATGACCGGTTCGAGCTGTTTGACCCATCGGGATCTCCTTTCCGGAGGTGGCTCCGGCCGTGGCGGGAACAGAGGACGATCCGTGGTGTTCGATTAGCGGCGGATCACCCGGACGTGCAACAGGCTTGGGACAGCGCGCAAGGGTTGTTACCTGGCCGAGGCCTTCGGGGGATGCCCCGCCGGACCGCACCTCGGTTGCGCGACGTCCAGCCACCGGACTTCCACAAGTACTTCTGCCAACCCATGGAAAATCAAGTATTGTCGGCGTAGCGTTCAGCGATTCGTGAACGCTGCCGCGTACTTGCGAGTAGCCGCGAATACCGGCGGGGATGGTATGGTAGCTGAGGCGGGTCGCCATGTGGCCCTCCGAACGGCTTGGCGGCATGCAAATTGGATGCCTCCGCTGGCCGCATGCCGCCCAGACTACAGGAGTATTCGTTAAGATTCCTTTAACTTGGCCAATTCCCGGTCTGGCGTAGTAAATCGGCAACGGCGACCAAACTGGCCCTCAGATACCCGGTTCTGCCGCCAGCCCGATTGAGATAGATCAGTACCGGCCTGGATTATTCGTGCGGCCGCGCGGCTCAGGACGGCGTCGACGGATCGCTGGCGTCGCGCAGGTTTGTCAGCAGGCCCGCCTCGGCGGCCGCGTCCGGAGGCGGCAGGCGGTGGCCGGCAAGCAGCCGTATTGTTTGGCGCATCTGCTCATAATATCGGCGGCAGGCCGGGCAAAGGAGCAGGTGCCAGCGGGCGCCAAGCCAAGCCCGCAGCGGCAGGGCCCGCTCCAGGTAGTCGGTCACCAGCTCGCTCATTTCACGGCAGGTGGGTATGGGCAACATCCCGCTTGCGTCCTTGGGGGCATAACGTGAGACTCGGCGGCGGAGCCGGTGTTACGATGAATCTCGCAGGCTCGCCAGGAAAGGCCAGCACCTCCATGCGTGTGGGTGGGAAGGACCACGGCGAATTCGATGACCCGGCCTTCCTGGCCAGGCTGCGGCAGGGAGACCAGCTCGCCTATCAGCGGCTGATCCGCCGCTTCCACGGTTCTTTGGTGGGCGTCGCCGCGGCAATCATCGGCAGCCATGCGCAGGGCGAGGAGGTCGTGCAGGACGCCTGGCTCGCCGTGCATGCCGGCATCGGCCGGTTCGAGGGACGCTCCAGCCTGATCACCTGGCTGTTCAGCATCGTGCTGAACCGCGCCCGGACACGCGCCAGTCGCGAGGCCCGGACGGTCGGGCTACCCGACATGGCGGACGGCGGCGGGCCGGGCGAGCGCGCGGTGCCGCTGTCGGCCTTCCAGCCTGACGGGCACTGGGTGGAAGCGCCGCGGCTGTGGGACGAGGTCGATCCCGAACGCATTGTCGGCGGCCGCCAGCTCTGGGATCACGTGCTGGCGGCGATCGAGCGCCTGCCGGCCGGCCAGCGCGCCGTGCTGATCCTGCGCGATATCGAGCAGCGCGAGGCCGAGGAGGCGTGCGCGCTGCTGGACATCAGCGCGGAGAACCAGCGCGTTCTGCTGCACCGGGCGCGCGGGCGGATTCGCGCGACGATTGATTCGCTGATTGGCGCTGCTCCGGTTGCGGTGGCTCGTGTTACACCGGCCCGGCGCGGAGGGCGGGCGACGGGATCGGTCGGGCGGTGCGTTGTCGCGGCGTTCCGGCTGCTGGCGTGGGTGGCACCTGCCGGATGCCGCGCTCCGGACAAGCCAGTGGACAGCGGACGCGTCATGATGATGAATGCGTGATGTAGAATCGTCCGCACGGAAGCGGGCGGAAAGGGGAAGCGACATGGCGACGAAGGATGCGGCAACAAGGAGCGGGGCGACGAAGAAGGGCCGGCCGGCGGCAGCGTCGGCAGGCAAGCCGGTTGCAAATCGGGGAACGCCGCAGGCGGCTGCGCCGCCAGCGGCGTTGGCGACACAGGAGACCGGCAACTCCCAGCGGCTGCTGCGGGAGGCGGCGTGGAGTCGGATGTTTGGCCGCGCCGAGACGAAGAACCCGTTCGCGCGTTCGCGGTAGGACGGCGAAGCGAAGCGCATTCCGTCCGCCCGGAGCCATCGTCCGGAGGCAGATCCCGCCGCCGGGCCTTTACGTTGTCTTGACCCAATGAGGCGTTGGGCATCGGTAACCCGCGACCCTGGCGGATCGGCTACCGGCTGACCGCGACTCCGAGTCCGATCCTGCGCCCACGGGGACCGGGTGGGCTGGAGCAGCGGCCGTTGTTGGAGTACCACCGTCCGCCCATGGAGGAGACGGCGATGGCGGATCTGCTCGAGACGATCGAGGACGGCGTGGCGATCCTGACGCTGAACCGGCCCGACCGGCTGAACGCGTTCTCGCCCGACATGCTGGCCGGCCTGCGCGAGGCGCTGCCGCGGCTTGCCACCGACGAAGCGGTGGGCGCGATAATCATCACCGGCAGCGGCCGTGGGTTCACCGCAGGCGGCGACGTGAAGACGATGGCGGCGCGCGCGCAAGGGCAGAGTTTCGAGCAACGCCTGGAAGGCTACCGGGCGATGCATCAGATACCGTTGCTGATGCGCACGCTGCCGAAGGTAATCATCGGCATGGTGAACGGCCCGGCGGTCGGCGCCGGGCTCGGTATGGCGCTGGCGTGTGACCTGCGCATCGCCGGGCGGTCCGCGCGGTTTGCCACCGGCTTTGCCAATGTCGGCTACTCCGGCGATTTCGGCGGTTCGTGGCTGCTGACGCGGCTGGTCGGCACCGGCAAGGCGCGCGAGCTGTATTTCCTCAACGAGATGCTCGACGCAGCGCAGGCAGCGGCGCTGGGCATGGTCAACCGCGTGGTGGACGATGCCGCATTGCGCGAGGAGACGCTGGCGCTGGCCCGGCGCATTGCCGAGGGGCCGCGCATCGCGCTGGGCTATATGAAGCGCAACCTGCACGCGGCGGAAACGGAGCCGTTCGGCGTGGTGCTGGAAATGGAGGGCATCCATCAGGCCCGCGCGGGGCAGACCGAGGACCATCGCGAGGCGGTGGCGGCGTTTGCGGAGAAGCGCAAGCCGCGGTTTAAGGGGCGATAAAACTTCTCCCGTGCTGTGCGGGGTTGAGCCGCGAAGTGGATCAACGCGGCGCAAAGCGCCGGGTGAGGGTGCCGCCAACCGCACCGTGCGTCTCGCGGCACCCTCCCCCACGTCGCTACGCTCCGTGACCTCTCCCGCGAAGCGGGATAGGTTAGCGCCACACCGTCACCCGCGCGGCACCGTGCACACGCTCGGCCAACAACGCGCCCAGGTCCGGCAACGCCTCGTCGCGGCCGGTCTCCGCCACCACCAGCGCCCCGGGTGCGATCCAACCCGTGGCACGCAGCCGGTCCATCGCACGCGGCACCAGATCGCGTCCGTACGGTGGATCGAGAAACACCAGGCCGCATCCGTCACCGGCCGGTGCCGCCAACACATCCACTGCCAGCACCGCGGTGCGGTCCTCCGCCCGACACGCACCGACATTAGCCCGCAACGCCGCCAGCGCCGCGCGATCCTGCTCCAGGAACGTGGCGTGCGCCGCGCCGCGCGATAGTGCTTCCAGCCCGAACGCGCCGGTGCCGGCGAACGCGTCCAGCACGCGCGCGCTCTCCACCACGTCGCGTCCGCCCCAGGGTGCGTGCAGCAGCATGTCGAACAGCGCTTGCCGCACCCGGTCGGCGGTCGGCCGCGTGGCCTGCCCCGTCGGAGCAATCAGCGCGCGGCCTCGCCAGGCGCCGGCAACAATGCGCATCAGGCCTCGCGCGGCACCTGGTCGCGCAACACCCGCGCCGGCACTTCCTCCACCGCGCCACGCGGCAACGTGCCGAGTTGGAACGGGCCGTAGGCGACCCGGATCAGCCGCGTCACCGGCAGGTGGAGAAACTCCATCACCCGCCGCACTTCGCGATTGCGGCCCTCGCGCAGCGCGACGGTAACCCAGGCGTTGTCGCCCCTCACGGCGTCGAGTCCGGCCTCGATTGGGCCATAGCGCACACCCTCAACCGTCACCCCGCGGGCCAGCCGCGCCAGCGCGTCTTGATCCGGACGGCCGTGCACGCGCACCCGGTAGCGGCGGATCCAGCCGGTGGCGGGCAGCTCCAGCTTGCGCGCGAGCGCGCCGTCGTTGGTCAGCAGCAGCAGCCCCTCGCTGGTGAGGTCCAGCCGCCCGACGCTGACCACGCGCGGCAGGCCGGCGGGCAGCTTGTCGAATACCGTCGGCCGTCCCTCTGGGTCGCGATGCGTCGTCACCAGACCGTCCGGCTTGTGGTAGCGCCACAGGCGAGTGCGTTCCGGCGTCTCCACCACCGCGCCGTTCACCAGCACGATGTCGTCCGGCGCGACGAACGTGGCCGGATGCGTCACCGGCGCGTTGTTCAGCCGCACACGGCCCTCCGCCACCAGCTTCTCGGCGTCGCGCCGGCTGGCGACGCCGGCCCGCGCCAGCCACTTGGCGATCCGCTCGCCGCGCGCCGCGGCGCTCATCCGGACGCGGCGATCAGCGCGTCGAAGATGCGGCGGTCGCCGGGGTCGATGCCGAACTCCGGATGCCACTGGACGCCGAGGCAGAACCGGTAGCGCGGGTCTTCCACACCCTCGATCACCGAGTCCTCGGCGACCGCGTTCACCACGGCGAACCGGCCGGGCTCGCGCACCGCCTGATGGTGCGACGAGTTCACCCGCATCTCGGTAGTGCCGACGATCAGGTGCAGCAGCGTTCCCGGCGTCACTGCCACGCTGTGCCCTGCTTCGTGGCGCGGATTCCGCTGCTCATGCTGCAACGCGTCCGGGACGGCGTCAGGAACGTGCTGGATCAGCGAGCCGCCGAGCACCACCGCCAGAAGCTGTTCTCCACCGCAGATGCCCAGCACCGGCAGGTTGCGCGCCAGGGCGCCCTCGGTCAGCGCCAGCTCGGCCGCGGTGCGTCCCTGCTTCAGCGTTACCGTCGCGTGGCGGTCGGCCGCGCCGTACAGCGCCGGATCGACGTCGAAGGCACCGCCGGTCACCACCAGCGCGGCGATGCGGTCCAGGTAGTCAGGCGCCAGGGCCGGGTCGTGCGGCAAGGCGACCGGCAGGCCCCCGGCGGCAGCGATCGCCTCGGCGTAGTTCTGCCGCATCGCATACCAGGGGTATTTCGAGTATCCGCCCGGTTGCTCGGAATCCAAGGTCACACCGATGACGGGTCGCCTGCGCATACCGCCGTTGCTAGACCGCGCGGGCGTCACCGGGCAAGAAGCACCGCATGTTGGCCATGGACATCGCGTTGGAGGAGGCCCGTGCGGCGGCAGCGCGCGGGGAAATTCCGGTCGGTGCGGTAGTGCTGGCGCCGGACGGAACGGTGCTGGCCCGCGCCGGCAACGCGGTGGAAGCGCGGTCCGACGCCTCCGCGCATGCCGAACTGCTGGCGTTGCGCGCGGCGGCGGCGATCCGCGGTGAACCGCGCCTGCCGGACTGCGACTTGGTGGTAACGCTGGAACCCTGCCCGATGTGCGCCCAGGCGATCAGCCTGTTCCGCATCCGGCGCCTGGTGTTCGGCGCCTACGATCCGAAGGGCGGTGGGGTGGAGCATGGCGCGCGCGTGTTCGACGCGCCGTCCTGCCACCATCGGCCGGAAATCGTCGGCGGCGTGCGCGAAAGCGAAGCGGCGGGGTTGCTGTGGCGGTTCTTCGAGGCGCGACGGTAACGCGCCCCATCAGCCCAATCCGAGCGCTTCCAAAGCGCCGGCGATCGTATCCTCGGTCACATCGCCCACGGCACTGTTCAGGAATCGATAGGGCATGCGTCTCGCGTGGGCGAGCAGGTAAAACCACGGTCTCAGGAGAAGCCCGCCGTCCAGCGGTAGGTTGATCTCCAGGACTTTCGCGTCGCGCCGGGCAAACAGCAGATTGGCCAGGCCCGCGCCATGCACGCCGATGATCGCATCGGCGTCGAACATTGCCTGCCTCTGCTCTTTGCAATCCATGTGCTCGAAGAACAGCTTGTGGAATCCGTATCGGTCGGCGATGCGGTTGAGCTGCGCGGTCTCCTCCGGGGTAATGCGCCAGTCGGGCCCAGCCTCCCGCGAGATGAGGACGCGCCGGGGCGACGCGGGGTTCCGCCTCAACCGGCTTCGTGCAGCCGCGAACAGATCGTGGAACGCGTGCAGCAGCGTCAGATCGGTCGGCTCCATCGGCATGGTCCAGAAGAACCGAATTGCCTTGGCGCCATACAAACCCGGCGGCAGCAGCGTTACACGGTTGCGCAACTCGAAGACCTCCAGTGACTGGCGCCAGGTCGCTTCCTCGAAGCGGATGTCGGTTGACCCAGCGCGCGCCTGGTAATCCGGCAGGACGATCGGGCTGGGCCGCGGCAGCAATTGGGCCGCGAGTGCCGAGCGGGGCAGAGCGAAACAAAGCCAGTGGTACCAATTCGTCCAGCTTGCGTCGAAGCCGACGAAGACGTCGTCGAACCGCGTATCCACTTGAGGCAGGTCAATCTCGACCTCGCTCCGCTTGGCACGGCCTGGATCGCTGAACATGGCGACCTGCGTCACCATGCGGCGGTCGTTCGTCAGGACGACCCCGTCCAATCCGTTGCCAACCGCGAACCAACCGTTGCGCACGGTGATCAGGTCGAGCCGCACGGCCGGCATCATCGGCACGCCATCGTCACCCCGCCACTGTGGCACACGTTGCATCAGCGGCCCGAGATCCTGTCCAGTATAGGCTGGCGGCGGCGGTCGGTATCGCCCTTGCGGGCTCTGCATGATGACCACTTCGCGCTCGGCACAATCAGCGACGTCAATGAAGCCGGCGGTGCGCATTGCCGGCGCTCCCGCTCAGCGGGCAAGGGCGCGCCAGCCGATATCGCGGCGGCAGAACCCTTCCGGCCAGTCGATCGCTCGCACCCCCGCATAAGCCGCGTCGTGCGCCGCGGCGAGCGTGGCCCCGGTGGCGCAGACCGTCAGCACGCGCCCGCCGACGGCGCGGATCGTGCCATCGGCATCGGCCGCGGTACCAGCGTGGAACACCTGCACGTTCTGCAACGCGGCGGCACGATCCAGGCCGCGAATTTCGCTGCCGTGTTCTGGTGCGTCGGGGTAGCCGCGTGCCGCCATCACCACGGCGATCGCCGCCGTGTCGGACCAGCGCAGATCGAAGTTCGCCAGCTCGCCGTCGCACGCGGCCTGCAGCGCCGGCAACAAATCGGATTTCAACCGTAGCACCAGCACCTGGCACTCCGGATCGCCGAAGCGCACGTTGAACTCGATCAGCTTTGGACCATCCGCGGTGAGCATCAGCCCCGCATACAGGATGCCGCGGAACGGCGTCCCGCGCCGCGCCAGCTCCGCCAGCGCCGGCCGCACGATCCGCTGCATCGCCGCTTGCTCCAGCGCCGGCGCGAACATCGGCGTCGGCGCGTACGACCCCATGCCGCCGGTGTTGGGGCCGGTATCGCCTTCGCCCACCCGCTTGTGGTCCTGTGCCGAGCCAAGCAGTAGCGCGGTCTCCCCGTCGCAGAGCGCGAATAACGAGATTTCGTCGCCAGCCAGATATTCCTCGATCACCACCGAGTCGCCGGCCTCGCCGAAGGCACGCGCCTGCATCATGGCATCGATCGCGGTCAACGCCTCGGCTTCCGTGGCGGCAACCACCACGCCCTTGCCGGCCGCCAGCCCGTCGGCCTTCACCACGATCGGCGCGCCGCGGCGGCGGATGAATTCGCGGGCGGCTTCGGCGTCGTCGAACCGCTCCCACTGGGCGGTGGGAATGCCGGCGGCGTCGCAGACTTCCTTGGCGAAGGTCTTGCTGCCTTCGAGTTGTGCCGCGGCGCGCGACGGGCCGCAGCAGGCGATGCTGGCAGCCTCCATCGCATCGGTGATGCCGGCGACCAGCGGCGATTCAGGCCCCGGCACCACGAGATCGACCGCGTTGTCCTGCGCGAAGGCGACCAGGGCCGGGAAGTCGAGCATGCCGATCGGGACGCATTCGGCAACCTGGGCGATGCCGGGGTTACCGGGCGCACACCATAGTTTGGTCAGCAGCGGGCTGGCCGCCAGCGCCCAGCACAGCGCGTGTTCGCGCCCGCCCGATCCGATGACCAACACGCGCATGCGAAGGCTCCTGCTAACGCAAATGGGGAATTCGGCGTCGTGCTCTTAGCATAGGCTGGCGCCCCGGACGATCCGCTCCAAGACGTCGGCGAAGAGAAGGGTTCATGGCCCTTGCGACAAGACTGTAGCTTTCACATGCTCAGGATGTCGCAAGGTCTTGACGAGCCTGGGCCTGGCCAGGGCTGAATTCGCGCCGCGGCAGTCCCACGCGCATATCGTCAACCATGTAGTCGCGCAGGATCGGGACCGCATCGATCTTCGCCGAGAGCAACAGTTGGAACACCATATTGCTGCCGTTCGAGAAGCCGACATCGACCGCGGCAAGGTAGTATTCCCACATGCGGCAGAATCGCTCGTCGTAGAGTTCGGCCGCCCGTGCGCGGTTGGCGGCGAAGCGTCGGCGCCAGTGCTGCAACGTGTAGTGGTAGTGCAACCGCAGAACCTCCATGTCGGCGACCCATAGACCGGCCCGTTCTGTCGCGGCGTACACTTCCGATAGCGAAGGAACGTAAGCGCCAGGAAAGATGTATTTGCGAATGAATGGACCAGTGCTGCCGGGTGGACGCATGCGGCCGATGCAGTGCACGAAGGCAAATCCGTCCGCGGTGAGCAAACTGCGGATCTTGCCGAAATAGGCCTCAAAATGGCCTACACCGACATGCTCCATCATCCCAACGGAAACCACACGGTCAAAACGGCCTTCGAGGGCGCGGTAGTCCAGCTCTCGGAATTCGACCAGATCATCGACCCCGGCGGCGACGGCGTTCTCGCGAGCGACGCGAAGCTGTTCCGGCGAGACGTTGATGGCCGTCACCCGTGCCGCTGTGGTAGCGGCGATGTGGATGGCAAACGCACCCCAGCCGGAGCCGATCTCGGCCACCGTCATGCCGGGGCGCAGGCACAACTTGACTGTCGCACGTTGCAACTTTCGCTGCTGTGCCTGTTCCAGGGTGTCGGTCTCCGGATGTTCGAATACAGCACAGGAGTAGTTCAGCTCGTCATCGAGAAACAGCCGATAGAGGTCGGTCGAGATGTCATAGTGGTGACGGGCATTAGCGGCCGCGGCGGTTGTGGAATTGGCCTGGTGCCAGCGCTTGGCGGAGCGCCAAAGACGGCGCAGCGTTGCCTGAGCAGGATGGGCCGCCAGGCTACCGCGATTGGCGGCGAACAGCTCCATGAAGCAGCCGACATCGGAGCCATCTTCGAAAGTGAGCGTGCCGTCCATGTAGGCTTCCCCGGCATGCAGCTCGGGGTTGAAAAACAACTTGGTATAAAGCCGCGGATCATGCAGACGAATGGTAACGGACGGCCCCGGACCATGGCCGCCGAACCGATGCAACGTGCCGTCAGCAGCGATCAGGCACAGGACGCCGTTGCGAATAAAGCGGTTAAGTAGATGGGCAAGAAGGCGCATGGCCACAGTCTGCTCCGAACATGTTCATTCGGTCGGTTTTCCGGGGTGAGTTTGGCCACTCGAACTCATTCTGTCACGTGGCGTTGTGGCCTTGTGTCCCGCTTGTCACTACAGTGCGATCCGCAGGCTCGCGCGGTCGCCGCGCCCATCATCATGCCGGTGGCCAATGCCGAACGCATGAACTGGCGCCCGAAGGAAATCGGCCCTCCGCGCGACTCCACTTTTGGACGCCCGGGGCGCCTCGCGCCGCCGGTGATCTCGTCGTCCGCGTTCTGATCGCCTAGTCTCCTGCCATGGACGAACTGCGCGCCCCGACCGTTTCGAACGTCCCAGAATACACGGTGTCAGAGATCTCCGGCGCGGTGAAACGCACGCTGGAGGGCAATTTCGGCCGTGTCCGGGTGCGCGGGGAAATCACCGAACTCAAGCGCTATCCCTCCGGCCACATCTACTTCTCCCTGAAGGACGAGGGCGCCAAGCTCGCCGGGGTGGTGTGGAAGACGGCGGTTTCTCGCCTCGGCATGGTGCCGGACAACGGTGTCGAGGTGGTCGCCACCGGCCGCATCTCTGCCTATGGCGAGCGCTCGTCCTACCAGCTCATCGTCGAGCGGATGGAATACGCCGGCGCCGGCGCCCTGTTGGCGCGCATCGAGATGCTGCGCGTCCGCCTGGCCGCCGAGGGCCTGTTCGACGCCGACCGCAAGCGCGCGCTGCCGGTGCTGCCGACGGTCATCGGGGTGGTCACCAGCGAACGAGGCGCGGTGATCCAGGACATCCGCACCACCATCGCCCGCCGCTTCCCCCGCACATTGCTGCTTTGGTCCGTCCCGGTGCAGGGGGAGGGCGCGGCTGAGCGCATCGCCGCCGCCATCGCCGGCTTCGACGCGCTGGCCGGCGGCGGACCGGTCCCTCGGCCGGACGTGCTGATCGTCGCGCGCGGTGGCGGCAGTCTGGAAGACCTGATGGCGTTCAATGAGGAGATCGTCATCCGCGCGGCCGCCGCCTGCCGCATCCCGCTGATCTCCGCCGTCGGCCACGAGACCGACACCACGCTGATCGACTTCGCCTCCGACCGCCGCGCGCCCACGCCGACCGCCGCCGCCGAACTGGCGGTGCCGGCGCGCGCTGACCTGGTGGCCGACCTGGAACACAAGGCAGCGCGGCTGATCGGCGGCCTCAACCGCGTGGCGCAAGACGGCCGCCTGCGCCTGTCGCGCGCCGAGCGCGGCCTGCCCGACCTGCCCGCTTTGCTCGGAACCGCGCGGCAGCGGCTGGACGACCGGGCCGAGCGGCTGGTGCTGGCGTTGCCCAACCTGGTGGACAGGCGCCGCACCGCGCTGGTGGCGGTAGAGCGTCGGCTGCCGGATCTGCCGGCGATGATCCTGGCGTGGCGCGAGCGGGTGCAGGAACGCGGCGTGCGGCTGATCCTGGCATTGCCCAATCTGGTGGCGACAAGGCGGTCTACGCTGGACCTGTCCGGCCACAAGCTGCTCGCCTGCTTACGCCAGGCGGTGTCGGGCATCCGCAACCGGGCCAACCGCACGCTAGGCCGGCTGAGCGACTCGCCGCTGCGGGGCGCGTTGCGGGAGGCACGGGCGCGGCTGGAAGGCACTGCGGCGCGGCTCGAGTCGGTGTCGCCGCTGGCGGTGCTGCAACGCGGCTACGCGTTGGTGTCCGACGGGTCCGGGCATCCCCTGACCAGCGCCGGGGCGGTGAAGCCGGGCGCGCGGCTGAAGCTGCGCTTCGCCGATGGCGAGGTGGGCGCGACGGCGGATCGCCGGAAGCCGTCTGAGCGGCAAGGCGACCTGGGGCTATAGCCACGCGGACAGCGTCAATGTGCGGAAGCGGTTACGCATGCCGCGTTCACCGGGGCTTCCGCGCCGGGCGGAGGGGTTGCACCAAGATCTGCCAGCAAGCGACGATAGCAAGGGTGACGCTCGAACAGGAACCGGCCGGCATGCTCCGTGACATCGAGCTGCGCCGGGGTGAGGGTCCAACTCGTCGGCACGAGGTTCGCCTGGTCGCGCAGAGCACGATGTTCCGCCGTGTCCGCCGGGATTTGGTCATAGTCAACCGTGATGCCGTAGATCTGCATGCCCGCAAACCCCGCATGTAGCGCTCGGGCAGCATCGGCAGCCTTGCCGATCTCTGTCAGCAATGCCTCGAGCGCGAGCTGCGAGTTTGCGGTATTGGCCTCGATCGGCACGGAGACCACCGCGTTGATGGCACCGATAACGCCAGGGGTGTCTGGCTCCTGGTAGATCTTACTGGGTGGATCGGAGCGCGCATTCACCAGAATCACCACCAGCTTGCGGATCAGCCCCCGATTGATCGCGTTCAGCCCTCCGGCGTGGTCCGACGGCGCGATCAGCGCCGAACGCAGTGACTTGACGCCGAGATTGTCGGCGATCCCGCCATCAAGGAAGTGCAGGTAGTCGATATCGCGGAATGGGTACTTCCCGTGGCGCAAGTCATTCGTGTAGCGCGCGTCGCGATACGTCGGCAGATTGAGAAACAGCGAAAACGGGTTGGACAACGCGATTTGCGCCCACTCGTCCGAGCCGATCGAGCCTTGGCATCCGACGGCGTTGTTCTTGAAATCCACAGGCGACAAGGCAATCGGAAACGCCGCGGATGCGGCGACCGCCGTTGACACCGGCAGTGCATCGAACGAAGAGCAGATGTCGTCGAAGCGCTGTGGAGTAAAGGTGAACGTCTCACCGCCTGCCATGTCGGTCGCATTCGGTAAAATGAAGGGCCGGCCGGGCTGGTTGAGGTCGGCCATCGTCGCATGGTGAAACAGTCGCTCGTCGAACAGGTCTTCCTGCGCGCGGATGCGGGTAAAGCTCGTGAAAGCGAGCCGGAACCAGGTGATCGGGTTTACCGCATCGAGTTCCAGCGTCTGCATATTGTCGCGGGCGAGAAACGCACTATGCAACTCATCAAGCCCGTCGGCGCCGTGCAGGCCGAACCAGGCGGCCGTCACGCTGCCGCCGGAGACCGAGGAGATCAGCCTGACATCGTCTGCCAGGTCATGACGCAGGCCATCGGCCGCGACGTAAGTCGTGCCCTTCATGTCGCGCAGAACCGCCGCGGCGAGTGCCGCCGCGCGCGAGCCGCCACCTGAGAACGTCATTAGCACAACCGGCCGGTCGGGCGCGGGTGGCGCGATCGACCGCCGCTCTGGGTTTGCGCCGCCGGCGCCCAGCGATTGGTTCTGGTATTGCGTGGTGCCGCAGCTTGCGAGCGCAAGCGCTGCCAGCATGGTGAGCAGCCGGCACGCGTTACGCACGGCTGAATCGGATTTCCAACGGCCGTGTCACCAGGGTGCCGGCGATCTGGCCTTCCCAGGATGGTGGCACATAGCCGTCACCCGACAGGGTAATTCGATAAAAATCCGCCGGCAGGGTCAGCTCCGTGTCGGTCTGCCCAATGACATTGCCATTGGCCAGTACGTCGCGCGGGTCCTGCGGGTCGAATGACACCATGAGGTACTCCACGACGACCTCCCGAGTTATGTTTTGATCATAGGACGGCCCCCGTGCTGGCGCAATTATCTTGCTGCGACGGCCGGTATCTCCCGACCAGGAGTTGTGCGAAGGTCGGGCATACGTTGGTCGCACCTTTGGTAGGAGATGCTCGTTGAAGACCCGCATTACGGCGATGCTCGGTATCGACTTTCCGCTGTTCGCGTTCAGCCACTGCCGCGACGTCGTCGCCGCGGTCAGCAGGGCGGGCGGCTTTGGCGTGTTCGGCGCCGCAAGCTTCTCGCCCGATGAGCTGGAAACCGAACTCCGCTGGATCGATTCGCATATCGACGGACGTCCCTACGGCGTCGATGTGCTCATCCCGGAAAACCTCGCCATGCGCACCGAGCCGGGCACCACCGCGCGCGCCGCCGCCGCGCAGATCCCAGCGCAGCATCGGCGGTTCGTCGACGACCTGCTGCGGCGGTTCGATGTCGATCCCGCCCGCCCGACCGCCACAACCGCGCTGGCGAATGCCGACGCGCCGGTGCCATTCCAGCGCGATACCGGCGAGCACCTGATTGACGTCGCGTTTCGCCACCCGATCCGCCTGATCGCCAATGCGCTCGGTGTGCCGCCAGAGTCGATGCTGCAACGCGCCCGCACGCACGGCATCCCCTGCGCCGCGCTGGTGGGCGCGAAGGAGCACGCGGTGCGCCAGGCAGCCGCCGGGGTGGACATCATCGTCGCGCAGGGCACCGAGGCGGGCGGCCATTGCGGCGAGGTTTCCACTATGGTCCTGATCCCCGAGGTAGTGCGCGCCCTGCGTGCCATGGGTCACGACATTCCCGTGCTGGCGGCGGGCGGCATCATGACCGGGCGGCAGATGGCGGCCGGCATGGCGATGGGCGCGGCGGGCGCCTGGACCGGCTCGGTCTGGCTCGCCACCACGGAAGCGGAGACCAGCGAGGCCTTTCGCGAGAAAATGCTGGCGGCGCGCTCACGCGACACGGTCCGCTCGCGGTGCCGCACCGGCAAGCCGGCACGCCAGTTGCGCTCGGCCTGGACTGACGCCTGGGACGCACCGGACAGTCCCGGCACATTGCCGATGCCGTTGCAGAGCCTGCTCTCGGGACCGGCGATGCGGCGCATCGATGCCGCGGTGGCGGGCGGCAACGACAAGGCCCACGCGCTGGTCAACTACTATGTCGGGCAGGGTGTTGGGCTGGTGGAGGAAGTCAGCTCCTGCCGCGCGGTGGTGCAGGCGTTCATGACGGAATTCGCCGAGGCGCTGGAAGACATGCAGGCGCTGGCCACCGGCTGACGTCATTCAGCCGACCAGCACGTATCGTGACGCGTTCCTGGAACATCGGAGCAGGAGCAAGAGCCGATGCACAGATCACGAGCAGACCAGGGCAGCCGGATCGGGAGGCGTATCTGGCGACTGGCTTTTCCGCTGGCCATCGTGTCGTGGCCAGCGGCGTGCAACGCACCCGTGGACGTGGCGCCGAATTTTCGCGGCACTTACTGGGAGCATGCCTTGGTAACGAATCCGAACGGCGGCGGCCCGCAGGTCGTCATCTGGGGGCCACCTAATCCCTACGCTCTCGGTCGCGACTGACCCGGATCAACCGGCCGTGCCGCGCCGGCGTGCCATGGTCGCGGCGAAAGATGGTCGCGGCGAAAGGAGGCAGCATGGATTTGCCGCAGCGCTCGCTCGGCACATATCGCACGATCGACATGCACACCGGCGGTGAGCCGGTGCGCATCGTGCTGGATGGTTTTCCGCAACCGCGCGGCGATACGGTGCTGGCAAAGCGCGCTGACGCGATGGCGCGGCTGGACGTGCACCGGCGGCGGCTGATGCTGGAGCCACGCGGCCACGCCGAGATGTACGGCGCGCTGCCGGTCACCGCGTCGGCTCCGGGGGCGGCGTTCGGCGTGCTGTTCATGCACCATTCCGGATTCAGTACCATGTGCGGCCACGCCACGATCGCGCTCGGCCGCTGGGCGGTCGATAGCGGGCGCGTGGCATTGCACGACGGGCACGCCGACTTCGTGCTGGAATGCCCCTGCGGTCCGATCGACGTGCACGTGGCCGAGGACGGCGCGCGCGTCGCCTTCGATAGCGTGCCGGGCTTCGCCGCGGTGCTCGATCTCGCGGTCGAGGTGCCGGGTTTCGGTCGGGTCCTGTGCGATGTCGGCTATGGCGGCGCGTTCTACGCCATATTGCCGGCGTCGCGGCTCGGCCTCGACGTCCGTCTCAGTCCGCTCGGGCAACAGCGTGCGGCGGCGCGCGCGGTCACCGACGCGATCCGCGCGCGGCACACGGTGCAGCATCCGACCGAACCAGCGTTGAGTTTTCTCTATGGCACCATCCTGACTGATGACGCTCCATCGCAGGAGGGGATCAGCCGCAATCTGTGCGTGTTCGGCGAGGGGCAGATCGATCGCAGCCCTACCGGCAGCGGCGTTGCCGCGCGCCTCGCCGTGGACGCCACGCGCGGTCTGGTCCGTTCGGGCGAACATCGGCGTTTCGCTGGTCCCACCGGCGTGCCGTTCACCGGTGAGGTCATCGCGGAGCAGCGCCTGGCGGACCGGCCAGCGTTCCGCGTGCGCGTATCCGGCAGCGCATTCTACAGCGGCAGCGCAACGTTTACGGTCGAGGCCGACGACGCCTTGTGTGACGGCTTCGATCTCGACGACAACGCGGCGCCGCCAGGCTGACGCCGCGTTCAGTTCGTCGGCAGCAGCCGCTCGGCAAGGAAGCGGCGCGTTTGCTCAATCGCGTCCGCCGCCGCGACTGGATCGCCGCCGACATGATGGCCGGCGTAGTCGTGCGGTGTGGCAGCGGTGTCAAAGCCGTGCAGAGCTCCGGGATAGATCTTGATTGCCACCGTGTGGCCGCCGGTTCGCACTGCATCGCGCCAACGTTGGCAACGCGCCGCCGGCGTCCAGTCGTCGGCGTCGCCGATGAGGATCAGCGTGTCGGTGACCAGGGGCGCGTCGGGCCATTCGCAGCCTGGATAGAGCGCCACCGCGGCGGCGAAACCCGGGCTTGGTCGAGGCGCCGCCAAAACCGCTTTCAACACTGCCCAACCGCCATGCGAGAAGCCGACCACGCCGATCCGGTCGGGCTGCACATCCGTTCGTCCGCGGAGATACGCGGCCGCGGCAAATCCATCGGCAGCTTGCAGGTCCGGCGGGATCAGGAGGCCATGGTTGCAGACCGTGATGACGCCGCGCGGACGGAAACTGTCCACCAACAGTGCGACATAGCCCCATCCGGCCAAGCGGTGTGCCCAGGTGCGGTAATGCGGGCCGACGCCGTCGCAGCCGTGCAGCACGACCATGGCGGGAAAGGGGCCGGCACCATTCGGCAGGAACAGCTCGCCGGGTGCATTACTGAGCGGCGGCCCGACATCGATCGCATCGAACTGCTGCGGCTCCGGTGCCGCGGCGGCGAGCAGTAGCAGGAGTATCGGCCAGATGCGGCATATGATGCGACGATGCGGCACGCGACTCCTTCGTTTCAGTTGCCGATGATCGCGGCAAGCACCTCGGCGGCGTGCCGGCACTGCGCCGCGCTGACATTCAGATGGGTGACGGCGCGTACCGTACGCGCGGCGAAGGCCGACACCAGCACGCCTTGTTCGTGCGCCTGTCGCACGATGGCAGCGGCGTCCGGCAGTGGTTCCGGCAGGTGGAAGATCACGATATTGCTCTGAACTGTTGCAAGATCGATCTGGGCCCGCGTGCCGGCCAGACGCTCGGCCAGAATTCGCGCATTGGCATGATCCTCCGCCAGGCGCGTCATGTTGTGGTCCAGCGCGTACAGGCCGGCAGCGGCAAGAATCCCGGATTGGCGCATCGCACCGCCGAACATCCGCCGCGCACGCACCGCTCGGGCGATATCCGCCTTGCGTCCGGCAATCAGGCTGCCGACCGGACAGCCGAGGCCCTTGGACAGCGCGACCGACGCCACGTCGAACGGCGCGGCGAGCTCGGCCAGCTTGCGACCGCTGGCCACCGCGGCATTGAACAGCCGCGCGCCGTCGAGATAGCTCGCCAGCCCGAGTTCGCGTGCCGTGCGGCAGATCTCGACCGCTGCGTCCTGTGGGAACACCACGCCGCCGCCGCGATTGTGGGTGTTCTCGATCGCCACCAACGTGGTGGGCGGGAACACGATGTGGCCTTGCGGCTTGCAAGCGGCGCGCAGATCGGCCGCGGTGAACAGGCCGCCGCGTCCGACCGTGGTGAACTGCACGCCGGAATTGGCAGCGGCCGCGCCGGATTCGTGCCACACGACATGCGCTTCCTCGCCGACGATGACGTCGTCGCCTGGGCGGGTCAGCAGCTTCAGGCCGATCTGGTTGGCCATCGTGCCGCTGGGAACGAACAGCGCGGCGTCCTTGCCGAGCGCGTCGGCCACGCGCTCCTGCAACTGGTTGACGGTGGGGTCTTCGCCGTACTGGTCGTCGCCGACTGGCGCCCGCGCCATCGCCTCGCGCATCGCCTCCGAGGGCAGCGTCACCGTATCCGAACGCAGGTCGATGCGGTCCATGCTCCAGTCTCCCCAATTGCGCCAAATGACGCCACGTCTATCCGGTCCAGCGGTCAGGCCCCACGGTCAGTGCGGGGAGCGAAGCGACGCGGCAATTCCCGGCTGGCGTGCCGCGGCTTATCGGGCGGGGGATTGCCGCGTCGCGTCGCTTTCTGCAATGACAGCGGTGTAACTTTATCGCAGCGCCTGGCCCAACGCGGCCAACGCGTTCAGCGCCGGCGGAAAACCGCTATGCGGCGCGGTCTGGATCACCGCCTCGATCACCTCGGTCCGCGTCAGCCCGACATTCAACGCGGATTGGCCGAATTTCGCCACCTGTCCCGGCAGCCGCAAGGCGGTGAAGGCCGCAACGGAGACCAGCGCCCGCGCGCGCCGGTCCAGTCCCGGTCGGAACCAGATCTCGCCGTAACCGTATTGGATCGCCATCGGGTACAGCGCGCTGGTCACCGGATTATCCGGTGCCGCGTAGCCGGACTGGGCACGATCGCCATGCAGTTCGCCCATCAGCGTGCGGCCGCGCTCGGTAAGTTGTTCGAGCGAAGCGTCTGCCGGAGGATCGGGCGGAAACGCCATGCCGCGCGCGGCGAACACTTCGGCCGCCAGCGCCAGCGTTTCCTCCGAGGCGGTGAACCCGGCATACAGGCCGGCCTGCACCAGCACCTCGCGGATCGCTTCCGGGGCCAGCCCGATATCGAGCGCCGCGCCGATCAGCCGCCGCAGCGCACGCAATCGCGGAAACACCGCCAGCGCGGCGAGCGTGCAGATCATGCGGTCGGCCAAAGCGAGCCCGGGCCGCGACCAGATGCCGCCGAACACCGCCTCGGTCAGCAAGGTGCCGAAGCCTGGCGCCAGATCGCCGCCGCCGCCGCGCAACGTGTGCCGCATTGCTTCTCCCTGCTGGCGCAAGTCTTCGCGGGTCATTGCGGTTTCCTCCGGGATTGTCGTTCGACGCATTGTGGCTCCGTTCGCGGCGTTGCCAAACCCCCGCTTGGGCGACCCGCTCGGTTCCGAAAGGTGTGGCGGCGCGGCGTGGGCGTGGTTCGGCTGAATGTCCTGCGCTTTTTCGCCCTACGGCGTTACGGTGAACTGCTCGTGGGCGTGCGCGGAAGCCGGTGCCGTGCCTGCAACGCCGTCGTGATGATCTGACACCGCGTGAGCTGCGTCAGCACCGATGGATCGGCTCGCGTGCTGCGCAGATTCAACCGCCGCAGATCCGTCAGTGCGGCGAGCGGCGACAGGTCGGTGACCGGCGTGCCGGTCAGATCGAGATATTGCAGTCGCGTCAGCCTGGCGAGCGGCGCGACGTCTGTGACGCGCGTGCCCGAAAGATCCACACTGCGTAGCCTGGTCAGCCGGGCCAAAGGCGCCACATCGCATACCGCCGTGTCGCCGAGATCGAGCCGCTCCAACCAAAGCAGCCCGGCCAGCGGTGCTGCGTCCTCGATCAGTGTGCCGGTCAGGAAACAGCCTTCGAGCTGCCGCAGCCCTGCGAGCGGCGTCACATCGCGCACCGACGTAAACGACAGATGCAGGCTTTCCAGTTCGGGCAGCGACGCGAGCGCCGTCACGTCACTGACCCGCGACCGCGTCAATTCCAGCCGCCGCAATCCCGTCAGCGCGGCGAGTGGCGCGATGTCGCTGACCAGAGTGTGGCTAAGCACCAGTCGGCGCAGGCTGGTCAAAGTCGCGAGCGGCCGCAGATCGGTGATGCGGGCACGTTCGAGCAGCAACTCGGTGATATGTGGAACCCATGTGGTCGGTGGCGCCTGGCCCGCGAGGACCAGACCCACAACTTCGGCAGGATAGATCGTGTACCGGTTCAATTCGGCCGATGGAATGGCTTGTCCCCCTTCACCGTGACGCGGAATCCGGAACGCACCTGCGGGTAGTAGTCCCACATCGCGATGTGCTGCACGCAACGATTGTCCCAGAACGCGACCGAGTGCGGCTGCCAGCGGAACCGCACCTGCCAATGCGGACGCGCGCAATGCTCGTAGAGGAATTCCAGGATCGCCTTGCTCTCCGCCTCCGGCACATCCTTGATCGCCACGGTGAACACCGGATTGACGAACACCGCGGATCGGCCGGTGACCGGATGGGTGCGGATCACCGGGTGCTCGGCGCGCGGAAAACTTTGTGGCCCGTCCTTGCCATACAGCCGGTTGGTGCGCGTGTAGTTCGGTGCGCCATCGTGGATCGCCGTTAATCCCGACAGGAATGCTTTCATCGGCGCCGACAGCGCGTCGTACGCCGCATACATGCTGGCGAACAGCGTGTCGCCGCCGACCTCCGGGATCGTCTTCAGGTTGAGGATCGAGCCCATCGGCGGCTCCGGATCGCACGATACGTCCGAATGCCACCGTTCGCCGGCGATGCGCTTCGAATTCGCGTCGGCGTGGATCGGCAGGATTTCGGGATGGCCCTCCGGACCAGGCGAGTTCGGATGGATGTGCAGTTCGCCGAACAGCCGGCCGAATGCCTTGTGCTGGTCTAGCGTCAGCTCCTGGTCGCGGAAGAAGATCACTTGATGCGCCATCAGCGCATCGTGCACTTCCTGGAACTGCTGGTTGCCCAGCGGCTTGCGAAGATCGACGCCGGCAATCTCCGCGCCGATGATCGGCGTCACCGGCTTCACAGTGATGGTTTCGTACGGCATGGGCGGCCTCCCCTGCTATGGAATGCCGACGATCTTGTGCGTTTGCAGGCTAAGACGCCAGTGCGGGTGCGCCAGGCACCAGGCAATCGCTGATTGCGTGTTGGCGGCGCGGTCGGGGCCGTCCATCGGCTGCACCAGAAAATGCTGGAAATTGAGCAATGAGAGCGCGGACGGATCGACGTCGTGCTGCGGCCAGACCAGTTTCAGTCCGTTACCGTGACGTTGCACCAGATCGGCGCCCGCTTTCGGGCTGACGCAGATCCAGTCGAGACAACTGGGTGCCGGCAGCGTGCCGTTGGTCTCCACCGCCGCTTCGAAGCCGAGCGCGTGCGCAGCATCGAGTAGCACATCGTCCAGTTGCAACAGCGGCTCGCCGCCGGTGAACACGACGAAGCGCCGTGCGAGCGATGCCCCCCAGCAGGCGGCGATCGCGTCCGCCAGGAGGTCCGCCGAGGCGAAGCGTCCGCCGCCGTCGCCATTGGTGCCGACGAAGTCCGTGCCGCAGAAACGGCAGACCGCGGAGGCGCGATCCGCTTCGCGCCCCGACTGTAGATTGCAGCCGACGAAACGACAAAACACCGCGGCCCGCCTGTGCTCCTTCGCCTTGCAATGTCAGGAACATCTCTTTCACCGCGTAGCTTATGCGGTGATCATGCGGCATTTGAACATCGGCTACGACCGCGCGGCCAAGCTGATCGAGCAGATGGAGATGGAGAAGGAGGGGGTAGTCAGGCCGACCAACCACGACGGCAAGCGCGAGGTGCTGGCGCGACGGACGGGGGACGACGAGGAGGATTGAGGCGGGAGCAGCGCCCGGAGGCGCCGTCAAGCGTAAGTTCCGCTGATCTGATCAGGGAGCCTTGCGGCGGCGGATCAGGCCAAGGCCAGCGAGACCAATGCCGAGCAGCGCTATGGTCGCCGGTTCTGGAGCCGGAACAGTCAGGTCGGTGATACCGATGAAGGCATCGGTCAGCTCGAAATACGAGATTGGCCTCGACTCGGTGAAGCCATAGAACGACCCGGTATTGGTTCCACCACCTGTCAGGAAACTCAGGGTATAAGACTCGATCAGAGTGTGGGTGCTGTCATACACCGCTATGGTTGGATTTTGAAAGCCCGGGACGTAGTTGATAAACCCCCCCACGGCGTAGACAGGCGAGCTGAACGCGAAACTCATGGTGTCGGCGACGCCAATCGTGGCGAAGGAGTCGTTCAGACCGGCCATCAGGCCCGCCGCAGCGCTCCAGTAGCCATTGGCGGCAAAGGTGTATCCCCCATCATAGCCGAAAACCGATCCGCCGTTGTGGGTCGCGTTTGTCGAGGTCCAGGTGATCGTCGGGTTGCCGAAGGTTTTCGGGCCGGGACCGAAGTAGTCGGCAGCGGGCATCGGGATAACGATGCCGTCTGGGATCGAAGTGACGACATTTGCATTTGCGCTGCCAACCGCAAGGGTTGCAACGAACCCGAGGGCGGCGAAGTGCGTTTTCATTTCGTTAGCTCCACGAAACCGTGATCCTACCAGCAATTATCATGCTACCATCGTCGTCTCGATTCGATCCAAACCCTCTTTTTTTCGCAAATCGATCGCCAGTGGACATGTCGCAGCTTCGCGGCCGGGTGACTCCCATCGAGAAGATCACCGGCGGCGAGGCTTGCGAATATCAGGTTAGTCCATTTAACGCATCATGTCAATCGAAAAGAGGATGGCGTTGCCCTGTTTCCCTTCCTCAGCCGCCCTGATCGGGACATTGCCGACGAGATAGATCTGCGGTGGACAAGAGGCGAGCGGCGGTTGAGCCTGTCGGCAGCATCCGCCAGCCCGGGAGGCACGACCATGAGCCTGTTCTCTCGCCTGTTGCGCCGTCCCACGGTCGCCGCCGCGGGCTGGATCGAGGTCGAGGCATTGCCGGCGCAAATGGCGGCCGACCCAGCGCCGCTGGTGATCGATGTCCGCGGACCCGACGAGTTCACCGGTCCGCTCGGCCACATAGCGGGCGCGCTGAACGTGCCACTGCCAGAACTGCCTGCGCGCCTGCCGGAGTTGACCCGACCGGGCAGGGCGCTCGTGCTGGTGTGCAAGACCGATCGGCGTTCGTCTGCAGCCGCAGAACAATTGCGCGCGGCCGGTGCCGCCGATGTCTCGGTATTGCGCGGCGGCATGGAGCGATGGCGCGCGCTTGGTCTGCCGTGACGCCACGATGAGCGACGTTACGCCGTGAATGTTGCTTGGCGCCGGCAAGGAAGCCGAGGTCCGCGCGTACGGCAACCTCGCAGTCAAACTCTACAGAGTGGGCGCGGCGAAGCACCGCCCGTTGCGTGAAGCGGCGATCCAGGCATTCGCCGAGACAATCGGCTTGCCGCTGCCAGCGGTGCATGAGGTACGACATATCGGCTGATGCTGGGCCATCGTGATGGACCGCATCATCGGCGTATTATTCGCCGAGGCCGTGCGTCGCAATCCGCCTGCGCTGGCGGAGCATCTCGAGCAGATGATCACGCTGCATCGGTCAGTGCATCGCCACGAGGCGATCTCGCTTGGCGGTTTGCGGCAACGCCTGGCCGCCAATATCCAGGCAGCGCCCGGGCGGCAAGCGAGCGATAGCCGCCGGCTGCTGGCGCTACTGCACGACACGCCGGACGGCGATCGACTATGCAGCCGTGGTGGCGCGATAGATGGCCGGGTCAAGCCCGGCCTTGACGGTGGCAACTCTCCGCAACGCTTCCAAATGACGGGGGCGGAGGCCGAAAACGGGGGCGGAGGCCGAAAGCATTGCCCGCATATCAGTATGTCCCGGGGTCGTAATAAAGGAACGGGAACTTCTCCTTCGGGGCTTCTTGGGTAGGCTGCGGGCCGCAAGCCGCCGACAACACCGTTAGCAACAACACGCCAGCCGATCCGGCGGCGCATCGGCTGCCGCGGCAGCGCCGGAGGCGGACTACCGCCTCGCCTCCGGCCAACCTGTCAATCCTCTGTTCAATGCAGCCCGTAGAACCCCATCGCGCTGCCCGCCATCACCTGCCGCATCGTCTCCGCCGATGCGTCGCCCAGCAGCTTGCGCACCATCGCCGGCGCGCCGGGGAAGAAGCCGTCAGGATGCGGGTAGTCGGTCGACCATAGAATCTTGTTCGGGCCGATGTATTCAGCGAGCACCTTCAGGCTGCCTTCCACCGGCTCGAACGCGATCCAGCAATTGCGCTGGAACAACTCGCTCGGCCGGGTCTTCAGGCCCGAATCATTGAACCCCTTGTCGTCGAAATGCCGGTCCATGCGATCCAGCCATCCGGCGATCCAGCCACCGCCCGATTCCAGGAACGCAATACGGACTTTCGGATGCCGCTCGCACACGCCGCCCCAGATGACACTCATGCAAACCAACATCATCTCCATGGTGTGCGTAATGATGTGTCGCGCGCCGCGTTCCTCGAAGCGGTCCATGCCGACCTGCGGCATGCCACTGTTGCCGCCCTCGTGGAAGCCCACTGCCATGTCAAGCTCTTCCACCATGGTCCAGAACTTGTCGTAGTCCGGATGGTGGATCATCTTGTTGTTGTACGGGTTGGGCCGCAGGAACACGCCGCGGAAACCCAGCTTCTCGCGGGCGTAGCGCATCTCCTCGATCGCCAGGTCGACAGACTGCATCGGCAGCATGGCGACGCCGAACAACCGGTCCGGATACGGCTTGCAGTAGTCGGCGAGCCAGCGGTTATACGCGCGCGCCATGGCCGCGGCGGTCGGCGGGTCCTGCACCGCGCCGGCGAACAGGCCGATGCTCGGATACAGGAAGGCAGCGTCGATACCGTCCAGGTCCATGTCGGGAATCCGCGCATGCGGATCGAAGCCGCCCTTGCGGCCTTGCTCGTATTCCATGGTGTCATCCACCACGGTGCCGTCGCGCGCGCCCACCGCGCCCAGCGCGCCTAGCCCCTTCTTGCTGCCGAGCAATTGCTCGCCGACTTGCAGGCGCTGCTTGCCGTCCGCGTCGCGGATCAGCTTGGGGGCCTGGTCGCGGAACGCCGGGTCCATGTAGTCGGCCCAGAGCGTCAGCGGTTCCAGGATATGGCCGTCGGCATCGATCACGTTATAGGCGCGAGTCATGGACCGTCTCCTTTTGTTAGACACGCAACTCCCATGTTGGGAGCGTTAACGTATCCCGGGTGAACCTTCTGGGAGGATCGCACTCCTACCGCTCAGTATCGCACCGGCCGCGTCGGTGGGCAACGGCTGTCGCTAGCGGTGCGGTGGCGACCTCAGTTCGCGCGGCTCCAGCGTGCTTGCAGCAGCAGGGCGGAAAGATCGCCGGCCGGCATTGATGGTTTTCAGAACAAAACAGGAAAGTGTGGATCGGCGAGCAATCCCGCGAGGCTCTGGCGGGCGACCTCGCCGCCTGATAGACGCGCTCGCATGGATGCCACCACGCCTCGCGCCGCCTTGCAGCCCGGTCACGACAGCACGCGCGTATTGCTCATCCGGCTGTGGCGCGAGCATGTCAGTCATTACAAGCCACGGCTGGCCCTGGTGTTGCTGCTCACGCTGGTGATGGCCGGGACGACTGCGCTCTACCCGGTGGTGATCGACCACGCGTTCCAGATGTTCACCGACCGCGACCGGCGCATCCTTTATCAAATTCCGGCACTGGTCGTGCTGGTCACCGCAGTGAAAGCCGCGGCGCAGTATTTCCAGAATGTACAAGTACAGCAAGTTGTCCTGCTGGTGATCCGCGAGCTGCAGGGCCGCATGTTCGCCCATCTGAGCCGCACCGATCTGGCTCGGCTCGAACGCGAGGCGCCGGCGCAACTGGCCGCGCGCTTCACGACCGACGCGGCGATCATTCGCGAGGCGCTGACCCGTGCGGTGAACGGCATCGCCGACGCCGTCACCGTGGTGGGGCTGATCGGCTCAATGCTCTATCTGGATTGGCTGCTCTCGCTGATCGCGGCGGTGCTGTATCCGCTGGCGGCGCTGCCGATCCAGCGCATCGGCAAGCGGGTGCGGCGCGCCTCGGGCGGCATGCAGGAGCGCATGGGGGAAACCGCCGCCCTGCTCAACGAGAGTTTCGCCCAGGCCCGCACGGTGCGCGCCTACCGGCTGGAGGATCTGGAGACGCAGCGCGCCGAGGGTGCCTTCGCCGAGCTGTACCGTGCCCTGCTGCGCATGAGCCGCAGCCGGGCGCGGATTGATCCGCTGCTGGAGGTGCTGGGCGGAGCAGCGGTCGCGGCGGTGATCGGCTTCGCCGGCTGGCGCGCGGCGATCAGCGGCCACACGATCGGCAATTTCACTGGTTTCGTCGCGGCGTTGCTGATCGCTTCCCGGCCATTACGCGCGCTTGGATCGCTGAATACGGCACTGCAAGAAGGACTGGCTGGGCTGGTCCGCGTGTTCTCCGTCGTGGACGAACGGCCGACAATTCTCGATGCGCCGGATGCGGCGGCGCTGCCGCCGGGACACGGGAATGTCGAATTCGACAACGTTCACTTTGTTTATCCGGACGGACGGGTAGGGCTGGGAGGCCTGAGTTTCGCGGCGGCACCCGGGCGCACCGTCGCACTGGTGGGGCCGTCCGGCGGTGGCAAATCGACCGCCATCTCGCTGATCCCCCGGCTGCATGACGTGACTGCCGGTGCGGTGCGGGTCGATGGCGCCGACGTGCGTCGCGTGACGCTTGCCAGCCTGCGCGACGCGATCGCCTACGTAGGGCAGGACGCGCTGCTGTTCGACGACACCATCGCGGCGAATATCGGCATGGGACGGCCGGGTGCCACCGAGGCAGAGATCGAAACCGCGGCCCGCGATGCGGCGGCCGGCGATTTCATCGCTGCGTTGCCGCAAGGGTTTGCGACCCGCGTGGGTCCCGGTGGTCGGCGCCTGTCCGGCGGGCAGCGGCAGCGCGTGGCGTTGGCGCGCGCACTGCTGCGCAATCCCCGCATCCTGTTGCTGGACGAGGCGACCAGTGCGCTGGATACCGAGAGCGAAGCGGCGGTGCAGATCGCACTGGCGCGGTTGCGCCAGGGACGCACGACCATCGTCATCGCGCATCGCCTCTCGACGGTGCGGGACGCAGACCTTGTCGTGGCGATGGCCGATGGGCGCGCCGTGGAGCAAGGCACTCATGCCGAGTTGCTGGCGCGCGATGGCCTGTATGCGCGGCTGGTGCGCAGCCAGTCGTTGGCGCAATAAGGCGGCCGCCCATGCTCTCATTGCGAGAACCGCTGCGACGACGCAATCTCCCGCAAGAGATCGCTGCATCGCTGAATTTCTCGCAATAACGGCATATTGGTTAGGCCAGCGGGATGAATGACCAGCCGACAGTCACGAGAACCACCGTGACCGGGCGTCCGCCGGGTGACGATGCGGCGCGCGCCGGACGGCGCGGCCGCGCGGCGAAATTTCTGCTGCTGCTGCTGATCGTGCTTGTCGCGCTGGCTGGGACGGTTGGCTACTGGTACCTGACCAAGGATGAGGCGACCACCGACGACGCCTATACCGACGGCAATGCGGTGACGATCGCACCGCAGGTGGCCGGCGAGGTGATCGCGCGCGATGTCAACGACAACGAGAAGGTGAAGGCCGGCCAGGTACTGATCGAGATAGATCCGCGGCCGTATCAGGCCGCGCGCGACCAGGTGGCGGCCAGTCTGCAAGTCGCTCGGGCGCAGCTTGCCGCGGCGCGGGTCAATCTGGAGACCGCGCGCGTCACCGCGCCGGCCAAACTCGCCGGCGCACAGGCGCAGCTTCTCGCGGCGCAGGCGACGCAGTTCAAGGCCCAGGCGGACGAGCGGCGGCAACGCAGCCTGCCGAAGCAGGCGACGATGCAGCAGGACGTCGACAATGCCGAAGCCGCGCTGCGCAACGCCAATGCGGCGGTGGGGGAGGCAGAGGCCATTCTGCGTGGGGCCGACATAGTCGCGCAGTCGATCGCCCAGGCCGAGGCACAGGTGCGTCAGCTAGACGCGCAGGTGGCCCAGGCGCAGGCGCAGCTTGAACAGGCGGAGCTGAACCTGGCCTGGACGAAGCTGCGGGCGCCGCAGGATGGCTGGGTAACCAAACGCAATGTAGACAAGGGCAACTACGTCCAGGTGGGCCAGTCGCTGATGGCGTTGGTCACGCCCGATATCTGGGTGACGGCGAATTTCAAGGAGGGCCAGCTCGACAGGATGCGGCCAGGACAGCGCGTCGATATCGGCGTGGACGCGTATCCCGGGCTGCATCTGGTGGGGCACGTGGACAGCGTCCAACTTGGCTCCGGCTCGCGTTTCTCAGCGTTTCCGGCGGAGAATGCGACCGGGAACTTCGTCAAGATCGTGCAACGCGTGCCGGTAAAGATCGTCATCGACAGCGGCCTCGACCCGAACCGCCCGCTGCCGCTGGGGCTTTCGGTCGATCCGGTGGTGCATCTGAAGTGAGGCTGTGTGCCCCGAATAACCGCTCCCACTTTTGCGGGAGAGATCGATGAGCGACGCACCGCACGGCGCGTTCCACCCGCGCGCCAGTCCGTGGGTGATCGCCATCGTGGTCACGATGGCGTCGTTCATGGAGATTCTCGACACCACCATCGTCAATGTCAGCCTGCCGCATATCGCCGGCAGCCTGTCCGCCAGCTACGACGACGCGACCTGGACGCTGACCTCCTACCTGGTGGCGAACGGCATCGTGGTGCCGATCTCCGGCTGGTTTGGCCGCGTGCTCGGCCGCAAGCGCTACTTCCTGCTATGCGTGGCGATGTTCACGCTTTGCTCGTTCCTGTGCGGCATCGCCACCAGCCTGAGCCAGCTCGTCGTGTTTCGATTGCTGCAGGGCTTCTTCGGCGGCGGGCTGCAGCCGAACCAGCAATCGATCATCCTCGACACGTTCGAACCGTCGCAGCGCGGTCGGGCGTTTTCCATGGTCGCCTTCGGTATCATTTTCGCTCCCGTCCTGGGGCCGACGCTGGGCGGCTGGCTGACCGACACCTATTCCTGGCGATGGGTGTTCCTGATCAACGTGCCAGTCGGCATCTTCGCGTTCATCGCCGTGGCTCAGCTTGTCGAGGACCCGCCCTGGGTGAAGGCCGACCGGGCACGCCTGATCGACGTGGACTATATCGGCCTGTCGCTGATCGCGATCGGTTTCGGCGCGTTGCAGCTTATGCTGGACCGCGGCGAGGATAACGACTGGTTCGCCTCGCCGACGATCCGGCTGGCGGGGCTGGTCGCCGCCGCCTCCATTGTCGGCGCGGTTTGCTGGCTGCTGCTGACGGAAAAGCCGGTGGTGGATCTGCGCGCGCTGGGCGACCGCAACTTCGCGGTTGGCTCGGTGATGATCTTTGGTATCGGGCTCAGCCTGTACTCCAGCCAGGTGCTGCTGCCGCTGCTGACCCAAGGCTGGCTCGGCTATACCGCGCTGCTCTCCGGCTTGTTGCTGTCGCCCGGGGCGGCGGCGATGATCCTGGTGATCCCGCTGGTCGCGCGGCTGGTGCTGCCGAACATATCGACACGCGCCGTGATCGCCTTCGGTTTCCTGCTGCTGGGGTGTTCGACATTCTATGCCAGCCATCTGACGCCCGACATCGATTTCTACACGCTGGCCTGGTACCGGGTGTTGCAGACGCTGGGGCTCGGCTTCCTGTTTGTACCGAGCAGTACGCTGGCTTATTCTACGTTGCCTCGGGCGCTGAATGCCGATGCTACGGCGCTGTATTCGATGTTCCGCAACATCGGCGGCTCGGTGGGGATTTCGGCCGCGACGGCGATCACCGCCAGCCGGCTGCAGGTCCATCGCGCGTATCTCGCCACGCATCTTTCGCCGCTGGACCAGCCCTATGACAACCTGCTGGCGCAGTACCACCACTCGCTGCAGGCGCTCGGCTATGCCGGTGGCGCTGCGGCCAATGCCACGATGGGGCTGATCAACCAGACGCTGAATACGCAGGCGGCGATCCTGGCCTATAGCGACGTGTTCACGCTTGCAGCGGTGGTGGCGTTCGCCATCGTGCCGCTGACTTTTCTGTTCCGGCCCGGCATCGCCGGCGGGCGGCGCGGTGGGCACTAGCGTCGGGCGAGTGCTTGCCCGCCATTCCCAGTTTGCTTCACTGCAATCGGCAATGTCGTTGGCGGCGACCCTGTTACCGCACTATAGCACGCAGCGGCTGCGGCGTCAGGGCGAGTATTGCTGCCACTGAGCACCTGATCTACGCTCCCATCGCGGCGAAAGGATGCGGCTGCCCGGGAGTGGGAGACGGCGTCCGCGGCGCGTCGGTTCGCCTGCCGCATGCCAGGGTTCTGCGCCGGAAAGACAGAACCAATAACGCAACGATGACAAACCAAGCGGACTGATTGCCGCCAGGCAGGCGGCTTCACAGGGAGGCTCCGCCATGCTCGAACTTCTTGATCGGCAACAGAAGCTGACCGCCAACCAGTGGAAGATCGCCATCGCCGCGACGCTTGGCGACATGCTCGATTTCTTCGACTTCTTCCTGATCGGGTTTGTGCTGGCATTCATCGTCAAGGGCTGGAACCTGACCTACGGCCAGTCGGGCATGATCCTGCTCGCCTCCGGCATCAGCGCGCCGTTTGGGTCGCTGTTTTACGGCTGGCTGGCGGACAAGATCGGCCGCCGCAAGGTCATGATCGCCACCGTGCTTAATTTCTCGGTTGCAACCGGCGCGATGGCGCTGACCCCCGACGGGGCATGGTTCTACCTTGTGGTCTGCCGTTTCATCGTCGGCCTCGGCGTTACCGGGCTGTATTCGGTGGACATCACGCTGGTGCAGGAATTCGTCCCGACACGCAAACGCGGCTGGCTAACCGGGCTGACCACCACGATGCTGCCGGCCGGTGTGCTGCTGGGAGCGTTTCTCGGCGCTTACGCGACTCCCTATATCGGTTGGCGCGGGCTGTTCGCCGTCGGCCTGCTGCCCGCGTTGCTGACCCTCTACATCCGCGCCTGGGTGCCGGAATCGCCGCACTGGCTGCTGCGCATGGGCCGCGTCGAGGAAGCGCGCCGCTCGATTGCCTGGGCGTTGCAGGTCGATCCGGAATCGATCCCGCTGCCGACCACGCTGCCAGTGGTCGAGCACACGCGCTGGACCGAAGTATTCAAATATCCGCGCAGTCTCATCGCCGGATGCCTTACCGGCCTGACGCAGACCGGCGGAGTCGCACTCGGCCTGTGGATGGTGACGCTGTTCGTGATGGTGCTGCAGATCAGCCCGGCCCAGGCATCGGGATTGGTGATCTGGGTCAGCGTGGCGGCCATCGCCGGCCGCTTCTTCTGCTCCTGGATCTCCGACGCGATGGGCCGCCGCGCCTCCGGCGTCTTGAGCTGCCTGGTCGCGGCCGGATTCATGTCCGCAGCCGGCTACCTGCACAGCGTGTTCATCGGCGGCGTGTCGATGTTCTTCGTCATGATCGTGCTGCAGAATTTCATGGGTAGCGGCAACTACTCGATCGTCGGGCCGTATATGGGCGAGCTGTGGCCGTCGCGGCTGCGCGGCAGCGGCATGGGACTGGTCTACGGCGTCGGCAACCTGGGCAAGTTCATCGGCCCGGCCGGGCTGGCGCTGATCGCCGGATCGTCGAATTTCGTCGCGCCGAAGGCGACGCTCGACGCGCTGATCCCGGCGTTCAACTATTTCGCCTTCTGGTATGTGCTCGGCGCCGCTGCCTTCTGGTTCATCGGCTTCGAGACGCGCGGCCGGTCGATCGAGGAGATCGATGCGGTACTGACTGCCCCCTCCGCTGCGGCGTCGTCGCGCAGGATTACGGCGGGGTAGTGCAACGGTGGCGCCGTCACGGTTGCTGCCGTGTCCGCGTTTCGCCGGTGCGGCACTGGCCTGCGTGTTCCGATCGGCCGAGCGATATCGGCGATATCGGCGCCGATCGCGCGGTAGATATTGCAGCACCCCGTACTTGCCAGACATCGCCCAGGAATGATAAATATCGCTCATGCTGATCACTCCGGAGCAGACCCGCGCCGCGCGTGCCCTGCTGCGGCTGGACCAGGCGAAGCTCGCCCATGATGCCGGCATCTCTGTTGTCACGCTGCGACGGCTCGAGCCAGAGGACGGCCTGTCGAAAGTAGCGCCCGCGACCGTGGACGAGGTTCGCAAGGTCCTGGAGCAGGCTGGTGCCGAGTTCATAGATCGTGGCGTCCGCCGCGGCGCCACGACACCCGAGGCAATCCGGTCCATCAAGCAAGACATCGACCAGATCGTGGCGCGCAGTGCTGCTCTGATGGCGCAATACCCACCTCTGACCGACAATCAGCTCTACGACGAGACCGGACTTTGACGGCGATCGTCGTGGACACCTCGGCGATCATGGCAATCCTGCGAAGCGAGCCGGAGAAGGATCGGTTCGTCGATGCGATCCTTACGGCCAGCTCGCGCTTCCTGTCGGCTGTCAGCCTGCAAGAGTTGGGAATGGTCGTCGCCGGACGCTACGGCGATGCCGGGACATGGGAACCGCTGGATGCACTCCTGGCCCGGCTGGGTTTGGAAATCGTCGCGCACGACGCGGGCCTTGCCCGGATCGCGCGCGAGGCGTTCCTCCGCTTCGGCAAGGGCCGCCATCCCGCGCGGTTGAATTTTGGGGGCTGCGCCGCGTACGCCTTGGCCAAGGCCAATGACCTTGCGCTTCTGTTCAAGGGCGACGATTTCACGAAAACGGATGTTGGTGTGGCTGCTCCGGTGATCTGACGTCGCTGCGCAGGCTGGCGGTGCGACGTCTCCCCCCTCCAACATTGACCCCCACCCCCGCCGGCCTATCCTCCCCACCCAGGAGGAGCCCGCACCTGTGACCACCCCCGCGCCCGGCGCGATCGACTGCGACATCCACCCGGCCCTGCCGAGCATGCAGGTGCTCGTCCCCTATCTGGACGAGTATTGGCGCGCCCACGTCCAGATGCGCGGCCTCGACCGCGACAACTACACCGCCAGCGCCTTCCCGCCGAACGCGCCGATCAACGCCCGCCCCGACTGGAAGCCCGCCAAGGGCAACGCCGGCACCGACTTCGCCACGCTGAAGACCCAGGCCCTGGACGCCTTCCAGACCCGCCACGCCATCTGCAACGTGCTGCACGGCGCACCGGCGATCTTCAGCGAGGACCTCTCCGCCGCCTTCTGCCGCGCCATCAACGACTGGATCGCCCGCGAGTGGCTGGACAAGGACGACCGCCTGCGCGCCTCCATCGTCGTGCCGATGCACAGCCCGGAGCTGGCGGCGAAGGAAGTCGAACGCGTCGCCGCCGATCCGCGCTTCGTGCAGGTGCTGGTGTGGGAGATGCAGGAAATCCCGCTCGGCCGCCGCATCCACTGGCCGCTGTATCGCGTGGCCGAACAGCTTGATCTTCCGGTTGGCATCCACGCCGGCAGTTCCTACCGCCATCCGCCGACCAATCTCGGCTGGCCGTCGTATTACCTGGAGGACTACGTCTCCTGGTCCACCGGTTTCGCCGGCGTCTTGAACAGCCTGATCTCGGAAGGCGTGTTCGTCGAATTCCCCCGCCTGAAGGTGGTGCTGATGGAATCCGGCGTTACTTGGCTGCCCGGCTGGATGTGGCGCGCCAACAAGACCTGGCGCGGCGTGCGTGCCGAAGTGCCGTGGCTGGAGAAATCCCCCGCCGACTACGCGCGCGAACACGTGCGGCTGACGCTCCAGCCGTTCGACGCGCCGCCGCGCGCCGACCAGTTGCTGCGCATCATCGAGGAGATCGGCTCCGACGAGATGCTGCTGTTTTCCAGCGACTATCCGCACTGGCACTACGACGGCACCGACGCGGTGCCGGACGGCTTGCCAGAACACCTGCTGCGGAAGATCCTTGTGGATAACGCGCTGAAGACCTATTCCCGGCTGACACGGTAAGGAGAAGCCATCCGATGAACGTCACCGTTGCGGATCGCCGCCCGGACACCAGCAACCAGACTCAACTGGGCATCGTCGATTGCGACGTGCATCCCTACACGAAGTCGCCCGCCGACCTGGACCAGTTCCTGTCCGAGCGTTGGCGCAAGCATCGCCAGGAGATCGGCGGCCGTTCGCGCGCGCCATTCTCCAACGCGCCGAACTATCCGCGGATGTCGCCGTTCACCGGCATGCGCATCGACTCCTATCCGAAGGATGGCACGCATCCCGGCTCCGATCTGCCGATGATGCGCGAGCAACTGCTGGATCTGTTCAACGTCTCCTACGGCCTGATGATGCCCCTGCTCGGCCGAGGCTCCGACGAACGCAATGTCGAGTTTGGCGCGGCGATGGCGACCGCGGCGAACGAGTGGGAAGCGCAGGTCTGGTGCGACGCCGAGCCCCGGTTGAAGGCGGGCGTGCAGATCCCGCTGGAATACACCGAAGCCGCGATCGCCGAAATAGAAAAGCGCGCCGGCGACCGCCGCTTCACCCACGTGATGATCCCGCCGCGCGGCCTGGAGCCGCTGGGCCGCCGCCGTTACTGGCCGATCCTTGAGGCCTGCGCTGCGAACGGCTTTTCCATCGCCTTGCACCTCGGCGGCACGTCAGGGCATGCCTCGACCGGTGGCGGCTGGCCGTCCTTCTATCACGAAGAGCACCCGTCCTATCCGCAAAGCAAGGAAGCGCTGGTCACCAGCCTGGTGATCGAAGGCGTGTTCGAACACATTCCCAATCTGCGTGTCGCGCTGGTGGAGGGCGGCTTCGCCTGGCTGCCGTCGCTGACCTGGCGCCTGGACAAGCAATACAAGCGCCTGCGCGCAGAAGTGCCGCATCTGAAGCACCTGCCGTCAGAATATATCCGCGACAACATCTGGGTCACCACCCAGCCGATCGAGGAACCGGAACGCCCCGAAGACCTGCTCGCCACCTGCGAGTGGATCGGCTGGGATCGCATCATGTTCTCCACCGACTACCCGCACTGGGACCAGGACGATCCGCGCTACGCCTTCAAGGTGCCGCTGCCGGAGAAGGAGAAGCGCATGCTGTTCCGCGAGAACGCGCTGGCGTTCTACGGGCTGGAATGAACACTTCCGCGTCAAACCCCAGCGTGACGGATGGAACATCGGGTGCGGCGAACACCTGATGCCTCGTCACGTCGTCGCCACAGTGGATGAAATCGCGCCAGGCACGTGCAAAATCGTCGCCGTGGCCGGCCGCGAGATCGGCGTGTTCAACGTGCACGGCGAGTTCCATGCACTGGTGAATCGCTGCCCGCACGAGGGGGCGCCGCTTTGCCTCGGGCCGATCCTCGGGCGCTTCACGGCAGATCGCCCTGGCGAATACCGGCTGACGCGGCATGGCGAGATGCTGCGTTGCCCCTGGCACGGCTGGGAGTTCGACATCAAGACCGGGCAGTCCTGGTGTCACCCGGAAAGCGTCAAGGCGCGCACCTATCCAGTGGAGGTTGTGCCGGGTGAGGCGCTGGCAAAGGGCCCGTACGTGGCGGAGACGGTGCCGGTCAGCGTGGAGCGCCGGTATGTGGTGGTAGAGGTGTGAACCACCGCCACCACGTGTCATTGCGAGGGGCGAAGCGACGAACCAATCTCCGGCACGAGATTGGTTCGTCGCTTCGCTCCTCGCAATGACGGTTTTTCAAGGGGAGGTACGACACGATGGCCGATAGTCCGCTACGCGCCAAGGGCCGCGCGATGCGTCGCAAGCTGATGGGCGACGCCTATGCCGACAAGCTCGACAAGAGCCTGTACACCGATCCCATGATGGAAAAATTCGCCGAGGTCACGCAGGAGACGATCTTTGGTACGTTATGGACCCGGCCCGGCCTTGACATCAAGACTCGCGCGCTGATCTGCATCATATCGGATACCGCCACCGGGCGCACGCCGGAGCTGAAGTTGCACATCCGCTTCGCGCGCAATCATGGCTGGTCCGAGGACGAGCTCGTCGAGTCCATGCTTCACCTGCTCGGTTATGTCGGCGCGCCCCTGGTGCGCGAGGCGCTGCTGACCGCGAAGGAAGTGTTTGCCGAATTGCGTGCCGAAGGCTGATCCAAGTCAACTGCAAGGAACGTCGCGATGTACGATCTGCACTACTGGCCGACCCCGAACGGCAAGAAAGTCTCGATCCTGCTTGAGGAACTGGGCGTCCCCTACAATGTCATCCCGTGCAATATCGGGCGCGGCGACCAGTTCACTCCCGAATTCCTCAAGATGAGCCCGAACCACCGCATGCCGGTGCTGGTCGACCGCAACCCGAAGGACGGCGGAGAACCGCTGCCGGTCTTCGAATCCGGCGCGATCATGATGTATGTTGCGGAGAAGGAGGGAAAATTCTTTCCGCAGCAGACGCGGCAGAAAACCGCGGTGACTGAGTGGCTGATCTGGCAGATGGCCAACCAGGGGCCGAAATCCGGCGAATGCGGCCATTTCCGCCGCCTCGGTGACAAACAGGGCGACCAGAGCTACGCGGTGCGCCGCTTTACCGACGAGGTGAACCGCCTGTACGGCGTGCTGAACAACCGGCTGTACATAAGCCGCTATCTGGCCGGCGACGAGTACACCATCGCCGACATGATCTCCTATCCATGGACGGTGAACTGGAAAGCACAAGGCCAGGACATCGAGGAGTTCAAATACTTCAAGCGCTGGTTCGAGGAGCTGGGCGCGCGTCCCGGCGTACAACGCGGCATGGCAGTGGGGGCGAACCTCTCCGAGGATCCGTCAAAGGTGTCGCCGGAAGAGCAGGAGCGGCGGGCAAAGTTGCTGTACAATCAGCGCGCGCGGCCGGTACCGGCGTAATCCGGTCACGACAACGTCAAAGGGGCGGCCAGCGCAGTCGCCCCCTCGTCATCGCGAGGAGCGGAAGCGACAAAGTAATCCCCTGTCCGACGAGCAGTGGCTCATCATGCAGGAGATTGCCGTGTCGCTGTCGCTTCGCCCCTGGCGATGACAGCGGCGCGGGAACCGGGCGTACATCGCTCGGAATGTCCGACTACGCCGCCGCGCCCTCCAGCAGATCGGTGATCGCCCGTTCGAGGTGCCGCAGTGTGTTGCACACGGTCACCAGGTTGCAGAACGCAGAGTAGCGATACATGTCCGAATCCCCGGTCCCCCATGCCGACCGGTATTCGGGGTTCAGCCAGATGATCCGCTTCGCCCGCTGCGCCAGTCGCGCCATGATCTCCGCGCGAGGATCGGTGCGGTTGCCGCGTGCGTCGCCAAGAATGATGATCGTGGTCTTGTTGGTGACCTTTGTGCCCCAGCCGTCCTCGAAATCCGCCAGCGAGTTCCCGTAATTCGACGATCCATAGCCGATCGTCCGCATGATCTCGTCGATTGCCGCCTCGATCTCCCGCTTTTCCAGGATGTCGCTCACTTCGATCAGCGATCCCGCAAACGCGAACGACCTTATGTCCGACAGCGCCTCGTGCACGGCGTAGAGGAACATCAGCAGGAACTGCGCCATCGGCGCGACCGAGCCGGACACATCGCACAGCACCATCACGCGCGGCTTCTCGATGCGCTTCTGCTTCCACACGGTAATGAACGGTATGCCGCCCCAGCCCATGTTGCGTCGCAGCGTGCGCCGCACATCCAATTGCCCGCGCAACCGCCGTCGCCGCGTCTTGGCGTAGCGGGCTGCCAGCTTCTTCGCCATCGCGCGCACCAGAACGCGCATCCGGTCCAGATCGCGCCGTTCCAGATTGGAAAGCCGCGCGCTCTTCAGAAGCTCCTCACGGAACCGCTCTGTCTCGCCGCGTGCGAACAACACCAGGTGGCGCTCGACGAAATCGCGCAGCGCGTCGCGCAGCGCCTCGATCCGCGCTTCCAGCCGCCCGGCACGGACGATCGCCTCGTCAGACCCGCTCTGCAGCAGCGCCTCGATCTCGCGTTCCAACGCGCGCAGCCCCATGCGGTCAAGAATGCGCCGCGCATAGAGGTTCTTCTGCGTGAAGAACCGGATATTCTCCAGTCCCGCCTCGCGCGCCGCCTGCTCCATGGCCGCGGCCAGCGCCGCGCGATCGTCATCCAGCAGCATCTGCCCGAGCGTTGCACCGCTGCCCTGGCCACCGGCGCCATCGCCGCCGATCGTCAAGTCCTGCGCCGACATCGGCTCGGGCAACGGTGGTTCCACCGCGTCCGGCGCGGCAAATTCATCGCGCTTGAAGTAGAGTTCGAAGCACTCCTCGAACAGCCCCTTCTCGTCCGGCGTCTTCGCCAGCACGAGCCCGAGCGTGTCCTTCAGCACCGCGCGGTCGCCGAACCCGACCACATCGAGCGCGCGCGCTGCGTCGATGCCCTCGGCGGCCGAGACGCGCAGTCCGGCGCCGCGCGCCACCTGCAGGAAGCGGCGCAGCGGTTCGCTGGCGGTGGCCTGCAGCGCCACTAGGCCTCCACCCCCGCGTCATGCAGCGCCTTGTGGGTCAGCGTGGCGAGCTGCTTATTGGCGATCTCGATATCCGCCTCGAACTTCAGCAGCACGTTCAAGGTCTCGCGCACCAGGTCCACGTCCAGCACCGGGGTGTGCAGCAGAATCATCACCTTCGCCCAGTCGATCGTTTCGCTAACCGATGGCACCTTCTTCAGGTCAAGCACGCGCAACTGCTGCACGAAGCTGACGAGTTGGCGCAACAGCTTGGCCTCGATCCCGGGAACACGGGACTGGATGATCCGCGCCTCCAGCTTCTCATCCGGAAAGCCGATGTGCAGATGCAGACAGCGGCGCTTCAACGCGTCGCCCAGGTCGCGCGTGCTGTTGGAGGTCAGCAGCACGATTGGTGTCGTCACCGCGGAGATGCAGCCGATCTCGGGGATGGTCACCTGGTAGTCGGACAGGATCTCCAGCAGGAACGCCTCGAATTCCTGGTCGGACTTGTCGATCTCATCGATCAACAGCACTGCACCTCCCGGTTGCTGCAGTGCCTTCAACAGCGGCCGCGGCTCCAGGAAACTCTCCGAAAAGAAAATGTCGCCGAAATCGTTCAATTTGTTCAGTGCGGCTGCGAGCGTGTCTGCTTCACCCAGCACCTGGCCGATCTTATCCTTCAAGATCTGGGTATAGAGAAGCTGCTTGCCGTATTTCCACTCATACAGCGCCTTGGCCTCGTCCAGGCCCTCGTAGCACTGCATGCGAATCAGCGGCAGCTCCATCCAGGTAGCAACGGATTTCGCCAGTTCGGTCTTGCCGACGCCGGCGGGGCCTTCCACCAGGATCGGCTTCTGCAGGTGCTGCGCGAGGTACACGGCGGTGGCAATCGGCCGGCTCGGAATATACCCATTGGCGCCCAATCCACGCTCTACGGCATCGATGGAGAGCGGGATCATGCGGCAAGGTCCAGGCAAAGGCGGGTCATGCGGGCACGCTTCCTGTTGCAAGGCGCTGTCGATAGCACCATGTGGCGCCGGCGCCAAACCGGCCGGTATCGACGCCTACTGACCCGCGCAGGTAAGCTGCGTCTGCCGGCCAGGAGGAAACACATGGACTTTCATATCAGCGCGCAGCAACGTGAGATGGTCGCATCGGTGCGCGAACTCGCGCAGTCGGAATTCAAGGCCTCCGCCCAACGCTGGATGGACGGCACGTTCCCCTGGGAGAACATGCGCAAGCTCGCCGCGCTGGGGGTGCTGGGCATGTCGGTGCCGGAGGAATATGGCGGCCTCGGCCTGCCGATCCTCGACACCGCGTTGATCCTGGAGGAGATCGCCAAAGTCTGTTACGTCACCGCGATGGCCACGCTCGGCGAGGCGGGCGTGCAGACCCGCGTGATCGCCCGCTATGCGCCCGCGGCGATCCGTGACCGTATTCTTCCCCGCGTGGTCAGCGGCGACTGCATGCTGGCGATCTGCATGACCGAGCCGCATGCCGGCACCGACGTCGCCAACTACCGCACCAACGCCCGCATCGTCGGCGACCGTGTGATCCTGAAAGGCACCAAGACGCTGATCAGCCGCGCGCCCGAGGCCGGCATGTTCATCGTGTTCACCCGCGTCGACGGCAAGCCGGGCCGCGAAGGCATCGGCTGCGTGCTGCTGGAACCAGACACCAAGGGCTTCGAGGTAACCGGCACGTTCCACACCATGGGCGGCGAGAATTTGCACGAGATTCAATTCAACGATTGTGAACTCCCACTGGAAAACCTGGTGATCCGGGAAGACGGCTTCCGCAAGCTGCTCTCCGCGTTCAATACGCAGCGCTGCCTGAACCCGTCGATCTCGCTCGGCCTGGCGGAAGGTGCGTTCGACGAGGCGGTGAACTATGTGCGCGAGCGCACCGTGTTCGGCAAGCCGATCGCCGACCACCAGGGCATCCGTTGGAAGCTGGCCGACATGTTCAAGGATATCGAGGCCGGCAGGGGGCTGTTGTATCGCGCCTGCCTGACCGCCAATCCGTTCCCCGATCCGTTCATGGCCGCGGCGGCGAAAGTGTTCAACAACGAGATGGCGTTGCGCGTCACCAGCGAGGCGGTGCAGTTGCACGGCGGCTTCGGCTTCACCGACGAATACCCAGTATCGCGTTTCTATCGCGGCGCACGTTACGGCACGATCGGCGGCGGCACGTCGGAGACGCTGCGCGACCTGATGGGCAAGAAGATCGTCGGCGACACGGATTTCAGCCAGGGCATCCTAGGCCTCGGGACCTACTGACGTGCTGCTGATCGAAGCCGACGGCAAGGCGCTGTTTGTGGAACGGGGCATTCCCGTGCCTGGCAGCGTGCTGGCGAGGGCGGCACCGGTTGTCGGGCTGCCCGGCATCGGCCCGTGGGTCGTCAAGGCGCAAGTACCGGTCGGGGGACGTGGCAAGGCCGGTGGTGTGCTGCGTTGCGCTTCGTCGCAGCAGGTCGATGCGGCCGTGCGGCAACTCCTGGGGTCGCGGCTGAAGGGTCACCAGGTGGGTTCCTGCCTGGTGGAGCAGGCGGTGGAGGGCGAGGAACGGTATCTCGCGGTGATGGTCGATGCGGCGAGCTATGGCGTGCGCGTAATCTACGCAGCGCAGGGCGGCGTCGAGATCGAACAGTCCGGTGCCGCGGCGGGCCGCGTTTGCGCGCCAGAAATCGACGCGATTGCCGCCGCGATCACGCAATTGGTTGCCGCCGAACCGCCGGCCCGGCGCGATGCGATCGTGACCATCGGCCGCAAGCTGGCGACGCTATTGCTGGAGCATGAACTGGCACTGGTGGAGATCAATCCGCTGTTCATTTCGGCGTTCGGCTGCGTGGCCGGCGACGCCAAGGTGGTGGTGGATCTGAACGCGGTGGAACGTCAGCCGCGCATTGCCGCGCTGATCGAAGCGCGGGCCGAAACCTATGCCGACGCCAACCGCAAGCTGCGCGAGGGCTTCGATTACGTCGAGCTCGATCCGCGCGGCGAAATCGGCCTGGTCACGACCGGCGCCGGTCTTTCGATGATGCTGATCGACGAACTCACCGCGCGCAGGGGAAAACCGCTGAACTTTTGCGACATCCGTACCGGCCAGATGCGCGGCAGTCCGGCGCGGCTGCAACGCGTGCTGGAGTGGATCATCTCGCGCCAATCGTTACGTGTGGTTCTGGTGAACATCTTCGCCGGCATCACCGACCTGGCGGAATTCGCGACGCTGTTGGCGACGGCAATCGAACGGACGCCAAGTCTGCGCGTGCCGGTCGTCGCGCGGCTGGTGGGTCGCGGCGCGGATCAGGCGCAACGCATCCTCGCGGAACGCCAGCCGGGCATGTTCGTAACCGAGGATCTGGAAGAGGCGTTGCAACGGATCAACGCGGTCGTCGTTTCCGCTCCGTCGCGACTGCGCCATGATGATGAAGGCGCACGCATATGATCGGCAGCCTCTCGCGTGCGACGCCGGTCATCGTGCAGGGCATCACCGGCCGCATGGGCCGCACCCACGCGGCGCTGATGCGCGCCTACGGCACTAATATCGTCGGCGGCACGGCGACCCGCACCGACGTAGCGGAAGCGGCCGGCGTTCCGGTGTTTCCCGACTGTGCCGCGGCCGTGGAGGCCACCGGCGCGGTGGCCTCGGTGGTGATGGCACCGCCGGACGGGACGCTCGCCGCGGTGCAGGAAGCGCTGACTGCCGGCATCAAGCTGGTTGTCACGGTGGCGGAAGGTGTCCCGCTGCATGACGCGATCCGCATCGGTCGCGCCGCGCGCGAAGCGGGCGCAACGTGGATCGGGGCGTCCACACCCGGCATGGCAATTCCCGGCGAGGTGAAGCTCGGCTTCCTGCCGGACGTCGCGCTGCGCCCAGGTCCGCTGGCGATCATGACGAAAAGCGGCACGCTGTCCTACGAAGTTGGCTACCGGCTGGCGCGCGAGGGAATCGGGCAGAGCATTTGGGTGGGCGTCGGCGGCGATGCGGTGAAGGGTGTCCGTTTTGCCGACCTGCTGCAGCCGTTCTTCGACGACACGCGCACCCAAGGCATCGTCCTGGTCGGCGAAGTCGGCGGCACGGAAGAGGAGGAATGTGCCGACGCATTGACCAGGCTGGGACTGCGCAAGCCGGTCTATGTCCTCATCGCCGGGCGCGAAGCGAAGGAAGGTGTGGCGATGGGCCATGCGGGCGCGTTGGTGCACGGCGAAAGCGGGACCCTGGCTGCAAAGACCCGCCGGCTAAGCGCAGCGGGCGCGCGTTGCTTCAACTCCGTCGAAGCATTGACCCAGGCCTGCACAGCCGATTTCCGCACGATGAGGACCGCGTCATGAGCCTGCCGCTTGCCGGGACACGAATCCTCGACCTGACCAACGTGATCGCCGGGCCGCTGGCCTCCTATCTGCTCGCGTTGATGGGGGCCGAGGTGATCAAGGTCGAAGTGCCAGGCGTCGGCGACCTGTCGCGCAAGATGGGTGCCGATCCGGCCATGGGCCGGCAGCAGATGGGCGCCTCCTATCTCGCGTTCAATGCCGGCAAGCAGTCGATGACGCTCAACCTGAAGAGCGAGCGCGGCAAGCAGTTGTTCCGCAAGTTGTGCATCGGTGCCGACGTGGTGCTGGAGAATTTCCGGCCCGGGGCGATGCAGCGCCTGGGCCTCGGCGCGGAGGCATTGCGCGCGCTGAACCCGCGCTTGATCTATTGCGCCGTGTCCGGCTTTGGCCAGACCGGCCCATTGGCGCAGCGCGCAAGCTACGACCAGATCATTCAGGGCTATTGCGGCTTGATGGCGCTGACCGGCGACCAGGACACCGCGCCGATAAAGGCCGGCCTGGTGGTATGCGACACCACCGCGGCGATCACCGCCGCCTTCGCCATTGCCGCGGCTTTGGTGAAGCGCAACGCGACCGGCGAGGGCGAGATCATCGACGTTTCCATGCTCGACTGCGCGCTGACCAGCATGACGTCGTGGGTGATCTCCAACTACCTGAACGCCGGCTATGCGGCGCAGCCGGTCGGCAACCACAGCCAGACCTCGGCGCCATCCGGCACATTCCGTACCGGAAACGGTCTGCTCAACATCGTCAATAACGAGCAGAAGCAGTTCCAGGCGACTTGCGACGCGCTTGGGCTGCCGGAGCTGAAAACCGACCCGCGGTTCGCCGAACGCGACGATCGCATGAAGCATCAGGCGGAGCTGCAAGCGATCCTGGAAGCGAAGCTGGCCGAGGCGAGTGCGATGGAATGGGAGCAACGCCTGTCCGCTGCCGGCGTGCCGGTCGGTCCCGTGTTGTCGGTGCCGCAGATCGCGGAGCACGCGCAACTACGCGAGCGCGGCCAGTTGCAGACGGTGCACGTTCCGGCGCTGGATCGCGACGTGCAAGTGGTGGGGCTGGGTTTCCAACTTGGCGGCAAGCCGGTGCCGATCGCGTTGCCGCCGCCCGCTTTGGGCGAGCACACCGACGAGGTGCTGCGCGGCCTCGGTTGCAGCGACGAGGAAATCGCCAATTTCCGCGTGGAAGGAGTGACGTGATGTATATCGGACCGCCACCGCAACAGCTACCATCGGAAGTATTCGCCACCGTGCCGGACCACATGCGCACCGGCCCCGGTGGCAAGCGCGCCGGCTTTCTCGAAGGTCCCTCCTTCGACCGCGCCGGCAACCTGCTCTGCGTCGATGTGCAGGCCGGGCGGGTGTATCGCGTCTCGCCGCAGGGCGACTGGGACATCGTGGTCGAATACGACGGTATCCCGAACGGCCTGAAGCTGCATCGAGACGGCCGCGCCTTCGTCGCCGACCGCAAGAACGGCCTGATGGTGTTGGATCCCACCACGGGCACGATCGAAACTCTGCTCTCGGGCCCCGCGGCAGGCCAGCGATTCCGCGGCCTCAACGACCTGCACTTCGCCGCCAACGGCGACCTGTATTTCACCGACCAGGGCCGCAGCGGGCTGCAGGATCCGACCGGCTGCGTGTATCGCCTGTCCGCGTCCGGCAGCCTGGATTGCATCATCGCCAATGCGCCGAGCCCGAACGGCCTGGTGCTGAACAAGCGCGAAACCGCACTCTATGTCGCGGTGACGCGCGCCAACGCGATCTGGCGCATCGAACTCGATGATCCTGCCCGCCGCGCCGGTCTGTTCGTGCAGCTTTTCGCCGCCGGGCCCGACGGTATCGCGCTCGATGACGACGGCAACGTCGTCGTCGCGCATCCCACCGTCGGCGCGGTTTGGCTGTTCAGCCGCATCGGCGAGCCGCTTTACTACATCAAGTCGAGCGCCAAGGAGATGACCACCAACGTCGCGTTCGGCGGCCCCGACAACAAGACACTCTACATCGTCGAATCGCGGTCGGGCAGCGTCCTCACGGTGCGCCTGCCGGTCGCGGGCAAGCGGATGTACTCGCATTCCTGATGTGTTGCAGGATGCAGCGGCGATCCGGCTCACTGGCGTCGCGGTGTGCTTCGGCAGCTACACCGCAGTGCGGGACCTGGACATCCCCAACCGCTTTGTTGGCGCCGCGCCTGGAGCCTGACCCCCGCTGACAGTTCCGCTTGCGATACCGCCGCGCGGTCGGGCAAGCTGATGCGACATGGGACTGAAAGTCTTCCTCAGCTACGGCCACGACGCCAACACGGCCCTGGTGCAGCGCATCAAGGCCGACCTGGAAGTCGCCGGCCATCACCCCTGGATCGACACCGCGGGCATAAAATTCACCGACGACTGGCGGCGCGAAATCCTCGCCGGCATCACCGCCAGCGACTGCGTGCTCGCCTTCCTGTCGAAGCATTCCACCCGTGACCCCGGCGTCTGCCTGGACGAGCTTGCCATCGCGCTGCACGTGAAGGGCGGCAACATCGCCACCATCCTGGTGGAGCCCGAAACCGAGGTGCGCCCGCCGGTCTCGGTCGGCCACATCCAGTGGCTCGACATGTCCGACTGGGCGGCGCGCCAGGCCGCCGACCCGGCGGACTTCGAACGCTGGTACCGCGACAAGCGCGACGCCATCCTGGCGCAGCTCGCCGACCGCGACACCAGCGGCTTCGCCGGCGAGATCGCCGACCTGTCGCGCCGCCTGCTCCCGGTGCCGCAGGCCGCCGACATCCCGCCGCTGATCGAAGGCTTCGTCGGCCGAAGCTGGCTGCTGGCGCAGGTGGATGACTGGCGCAAGACCGCCACGCACCGCATCTTCTGGCTGACCGGCGGGCCCGGCACCGGCAAGAGCGCCTTCGCCGCCTGGCTGACGCACTCGGCGCGCACCAACGTCATCGCCCTCAATCTGTGCCAGTGGAACAACCCCGACCGGCGCGACCCGCTGCGCATCTTCCGCACCCTCGCCTTCCTTATCGCCACCCGCCTGCCGGACTATCGCCGCCTGCTGCTCGACCAGTTGCGCCACCAGGACCCGGACGGCACCGAGCTCCCCAGGAAGGGGTCCGTCGCGCTGTTCCAGTGGTTGCTCGCCGAGCCGCTGCATAAGCTGATCGACGGCGGCCGGCGCGACGACCGGATGGTGCTGGTGATCGATGCGCTGGACGAGACGCTCGAGGGCAGCCGCTGCGAGCTGGCCGAGCTGCTGGCGGAATGCGCGCCCAAGCTGCCGGCGTGGATCGCGCTACTGGTGACCAGCCGCCGCCTGCCGTCGATCGAGCGGCAATTCGCCGCCATCCATGCGCACCCGATCGACGCCGGCGGCGGCAACGACGACGACCTGCGCGTCTATGCACAGGGCTGGCTCGGCGCGGCCGATCCGGCGCGGTTGGATCGCGTGGTGCGCGCGGCGGAGGGCAATTTTCTCTATTTGCGCAAGCTGCGCGAGGCGGTGGAGGAAGGCTGGATCGACTTGGCCGCCCCCGGCCCGCTCCCGCGCGGCTTGGTCGGGTTGTACGAGCGCTGGTTCCGACGGCATTTTCCCACCGCTTCTGACTACGAGCCCTTCGTGCCTGTCCTGCAGGTGCTGGTGGCGGCGCGCCATCCGGTGCCGGAGGCGCTGCTGGCGGAGATGTTCCACTGGCCACCGCGCGAACGGGAGCGGGTATTGGCGCGGCTGGCCGGGCTGTTCGAGCGGCGCCCGGATGGCGTGGCGCCGTTCCACGCCAGCCTGCGCGACTGGCTGACCGACCCGAAGCATGCCGGCGAGGACTTCTTCGTCGACGCGCGTCAGGGCAGCCACTTGCTGGCGGAGGCGTTGTGGCGGCGCCTCGTTGCATTGCTCGATACGCCGGCCGGGACGCTGCCGGACGATTTCACCCTGGCCGAGCTGCCGGCGCAGGTCGCCGGGCAGGATGCGGCGACGTTGCGGACGTATCTTGTGGCAGCCGGTGGGTGGGCGCGGTTGCGGGCCACGCTTGGTGATATCATAACGATAACACAACAAAATTATAACTGGCGGTACGCGCTCGACTGGCTCAGGATGTTTAACGGATTAGCCGAATTGTCCGGCGAGATTGCTTGGCCCGACCACCGCTGGGCGTTGGTCGAGGCAGGCGACATCCTGGCAACAACAGGCGAGACAGCGTCCGCGCTCGAAGCCTATCGACGCAGTAAGTCTGTCGCCGAACGCCTGGCGGCGCTGGCGCCCGAAAGTGTTGACTGGCAGCGCGACCTCTCGGTCAGCCAAGACCGCATCGGCGACGTGCTGGTCGCCCAGGGCGCCTTGCCCGAAGCCC